>Ga0187819_10001093_pt1 | contig 14020 bp, 12 predicted proteins | sample NC_wetland_sal_i_15_FD_132411 | JGI IMG/M metagenome (GOLD analysis project Ga0187819, IMG submission 132411) | Wetland sediment microbial communities from Neuse River Estuary, North Carolina, USA - SO4_4 | ecosystem: Environmental > Aquatic > Freshwater > Wetlands > Sediment | place: USA... | reverse complement strand
TCAAGCTGCTGGAGTCTCTCGGATTCGGCCGCATCTGCGTTTCCACCGAGGACGGCGCTCGCGGATTTCGCGATCTTCGCTCCAACGCGTTGCTGATCGTCCCCGGAGTCGAACATTTCTTAACGCCTCTGCGAGAGCTTCTTCTCAATGAAGAACGTCGCCTCCAGTTGGAGAAGCCCGACGCACAGCTTCTGGCGTCGATCAGTTGGGAGCGGGCTGCTCGAACCCAGGCCCGCCTCTACCGCGAGTTACTGCGATGATAAGCGCGCAGCTTGTTACTTCGCGGGCGGTTTCAGTTGCGCGATGATCGCCTGGGCGTCCTGGTCGAGGGCCGCTGCGATGGCCGCGTCCGCCTGTGTTGGATTCTGCGTCGCTCCTGGAGCCATGCCGGGCACGGGACTTGCCCCTCGCAGAAACATCGACATGCCGCTCATCATCGGATCCATGCCGGCCATCGGCGCACCCGCGCCGTGGCCGCCCATAAGGGCGTTCATGATCGAAGGATTCAGCGTCCCGCCGCCGCCCATCATCCGTGCCGCCATCATCATGGGCATTGCGTTTGAGGCCAGCATGGCCGCCGCTTTCCAGTTGAATTGGCCGCCGACCAAGTTACTGCTTCCAGAATAGAAGTCCCCGACCGCCCTGCTGATGCGCGGCCGAAAAAGAAACCGCTTTTTTTTGGGAACAACGAGCTTTCGTTCGAGGATTCTGTTCCGATCAAGGAGCCGACACGTTGCGGCTTCCCGATGCATCCCTGGAGATTGCGGCCCTGGGACGCAGTGAGGGTCCGCAGCGGCTGAGACGCAAGGTCGCCATCAAACTGGTGCTGGCGAGCAAAGTGGACGATCCGGCCTCCTTGAGGCGTTTCTCGCGAGAGGCGCGCGCTGGCGCGTTTGAGCCATCCGAATATTGTCGCCACTTACGACTTTGGCGTGATCGAGAGCGAGGCCTCGGTTCCCAACCGCGGCGGAGTTGCAGGCCGAGATCGTCCCGGTGATCGCGAGTCACCGGTCACAGAGAAACGTCGATTAAATTTCTCGAAGATTTCCAGAACTTAGGTTACACGACCATTATTCTGAGGGTTCAAGGGAACAGAATAAGATTGTTTCTGCTTGTAACTTAATGGCGACGAGCGGCGTTTCCTAGAAGAGGTCTTATGTATCGTAAGTGGCAGTTGTCGCTATTCCCGATTTGCCTGGCTGTGCTGGCGGCCGGGGATCAGCCCTGGAAGGGCAAGCAGGTTGCCGAATGGACTGAGGATGATGCCAAGCAGGTTCTGAACGACTCACCCTGGACCAAAAGCGTGAAAGCAACGATCGACAGATCAGCGAATAGTGGCCAGCGCCGATCGGGCGGCGGCATGGGCCGGGGCGGCGGTATCGGAATGGGCGGGATTGGAATCGGCCTGCCTGGCATGGGCGGCGGCCGGCGCGGCGGAATGGGTGGCGGAGGTGGCGGCTACCCTGGTGGCGGGCAGCGCGACGATGGGACGGGCACGAATTACAACGAACCGCCGACTCTCAAGGTCCGCTGGGAAAGCGCCTTTCCTGTCCGCCAAGCAGAACTGAAGTCTCACGACCCGGACGCGCCCACTTTGGATGCAGACCACTATGCCATTGCTGTCTACGGCGTCCCTAGCCGGATGGCCGGCGGCGATTCACAAAGTCTGGCCAAGCGACTGAAAAAACAAGCCGCCATCAAGCGTGACGGAAAAAAGGATCTGAAGCCTTCCAGTGTCGAGGTGTTGCAGCGGGAGAACGGACCCGTCATTGTGTATCTGTTTCCCCGATCGAAGGAAATCACGCGGCAAGACAAACGGATCGAGTTCGATGCGCACATCGGCAAGCTTCAATTCGCCCAGTCCTTCTACGCGGACGACATGACGTATCAGGACAAACTCGAACTCTAAGAGCTTGTTCAAAAACGGGGACAGGTAGCGCCGTCCATGCGCCGATGGAACTCTAGGATGTTCATTCGGCGTCGTACCGGCTTGGGACAACGAAGCCAGGAAGGTGTAAAAAAATCGATTCGGTCCCGACTGGGGGACAGATCTGGCCGAGCATGTGCTCGGCCACTACAACGAGCGTCACAGCTTCATCAGCAAAGAAAAGGCGAATCTGCGCATTCAACTTATAACGGGCGCAACTTTCGTGCCGGGCTCTTCTATGTGCGGGGAGTAGGGTAGACTAGGTTGATCGAGGCGCGGCACAACCGCCTTCAGCTTTTTTCAAAACTAAGGAGTGATTGGACGGACCCATGAGGATCTGTGTACTGGGGGGGGACGGTTACTGCGGATGGGCGACGGCGCTTTATTTGTCGAAGAGAGGCCATCAGGTGGCTCTGGTCGACAACTTTTCGCGGCGCCAATGGGATTTCGAACTGGGCGTGCAAACGCTGACGCCGATACAGCCGCTGGCCGTGCGCCTGCGCGTGTGGCAGGAACTGACCGGCGAAGCGATCGAGCTGGTCACCGGCGATGTGACGGATTACGAGTTTCTGTCGTCGGCGATCGCCGCGTTTCTGCCCGACGCGGTGGTGCATTTCGCCGAGCAGCGCGCGGCTCCGTACTCGATGATCGACCGAAAGCACGCGGTCTTCACGCAAGTGAACAACGTGGTGGGCACACTGAACCTGTTGTTCGCGATCCGGGAACTGCAGCCGGATTGCCATCTGGTGAAGCTCGGCACCATGGGCGAATACGGCACGCCGAACATCGACATTGAGGAGGGGTACATCCGGATCGAGCACCACGGGCGCAGCGACGTCCTCCCGTATCCCAAGCAGCCGGGCTCGTTCTATCACCTTTCGAAAGTGCACGACAGTCATAACATCATGTTCGCGTGCAAAATTTGGGGGCTGCGCGCGACCGATCTGAACCAGGGCATCGTGTATGGCACGATGACGGAGGAAACCGCGCTGGATGAGGCGCTGATCAACCGGTTCGATTACGACGACGTTTTCGGGACGGTTCTGAACCGGTTCTGCGTGCAGGCGGCCGTGGGACACCCGCTGACGGTATACGGACGCGGCGGGCAGACGCGCGGTTTTCTGGATATTCGCGATACGGTCCGCTGCATCGAACTGGCTTGCTTGAATCCGGCGAAACCGGGCGAGTGCCGCGTGTTCAACCAGTTCACGGAGCAGTTTTCGGTGCTGGAGCTGGCACAAATGGTGCAGGCGGCAGCGGGGAAGCTGGGTTTGACGGTGGATATCCATCACCTGACGGCCCCGCGCGTGGAAGCCGAGGAGCACTATTACAACGCCAAGCACTCGCGGCTCCTGGATCTGGGGCTGCGGCCCCATTATTTGTCTGATTCGCTGCTGGACTCGCTGATGAACATCGCGATCAAATATCAGGACCGGGTCGATACGGCGATGTTCCTGCCGCAGGTGAAGTGGCAGAACCCCAATAACCGCCGTTGCCGTCCGATGCCCGCGGCCGCGGTGGCGACGCCGGGGGGTGATTAAATTGTGCGGCATTGTGGGCTTCACGCACCTAAACAGCTACGCCCATCCGGGGCGTTTGCAGAGCGCGGTTCGATCCCTCATTCATCGCGGCCCAAACCAGCAGGGCGCATTTGAGTCGAACACGGTTTCGCTGGGCGCCACGCGGCTGAAGATCATCGATCTCGCCGGCGGCGACCAGCCCATATTCGATGAGACTCGCGACACGGTGATCGCCTTCAACGGCGAGATCTATAACCACCTGGAGTTAAGGCGCGAACTGGAACAGCGTGGACGACGCTTTCATTCGCGCAGCGATACGGAAACCGTCTTGCAGGCGTTCCTGGAATGGGACACCGGGTGCTTCTCACGCCTGCGGGGCATGTTCGCGGTGGCGCTGTGGACCGAATCCAGCCGGCGCCTGGTGCTGGCGCGCGACCGCATGGGGATCAAGCCGCTATACATCGCGCGGCGTGGCGCGGACGTTTACTTCGGCTCAGAGCTGAAATCGATTTTCGTGCATCCGGAAATCGAGCGCTCCCTGAGCCTGGACGGCCTGGATTGTTTTCTTTCGCTCAACTACGTCCCCGCGCCGTGGACCCTGGTGGAGGGCATCGAGAAGTTGCGGCCGGGCCACTGGCTGGAATGGCGCGCCGGCGCGATCCGCAGCGAAAGCTACTGGCAGCTTCCGCTCCGAGGAGGCGAGCGGCATGACCGCCGTTCCGCGGCGCTGGAGCTGGATCGTCTTCTCAAAGAATCCGTGGCCGAGCATCTGGTGGCGGACGTGCCGCTGGGCATCTGGCTGAGCGGGGGCATCGATTCGTCCACGCTGCTGCATTACGCCGCCGAAGCCTCGCCGGCGCGGCTCAAAACCCTGTCCATTTCATTTCGCGGCCGCAGCTTCGATGAGACTCCGTATATCCGCGAGATGACGAGCCGTTACGGCACCGAGCATCATGAGTTCGACGTGAGCGCAGATCAGGACCTGGCCGGCGCTATCGGAGAGTTCGCCTACTACGCCGATGAGCCAAACGCCGACGCAGGCGCCTTGCCGGTCTGGTTTTTGTCGCGACTGACCAAACAACATGTGACGGTGGCGCTGAGCGGAGAGGGAGCGGACGAATTGTTCGGGGGCTATCTGACACACCGCGCCAGCCTGCTGGCCCGCGCGTTCCGGCGGCTGCCGGCGAAGGCGCTCGATCTGGCGCACGGAGCGGCGCACCGCCTTCCCGTCTCGGACGAAAAAATCAGTTTCGAATACAAGTTGAAGCGTTTCCTCGACGGCTGCCGCATGGCGCCGGCGCACGGGCATGTTTACTGGAACGGCGCGTTCGCGGCCGGCGAAAAACGGCATCTGATTCAATCCCCGCTGCCCGGCGCGTTGGATTCCATTTTGGACGAGTTGGCGGAAGCGGGTGACGACCTCGCCGCGTATCTGTGGTTCGATCAGAAGTATTACTTGCCCGACGATATTCTGGCAAAAGTCGACCGCATCAGTATGGCGCACGCGCTGGAAGTGCGGCCGCCGTTTCTGGACCACCGCATCGTCGAGTTCGCGGCCGATCTGCCGGACGAACTGCGCGTCCGCGGGTCACGTCAGAAGGTGATCCTGAGAGAGCTGATGAAAGACCGGCTCCCGCGCGCGATTTTGTCCCGCAAAAAGGTGGGCTTCGACGTGCCCGCGCACGAGTGGTTTCGCGGCCCGCTGCGCCCCTTACTGGCTGAGATGCTGGACACCGCGCGCGAGCACTCCGATTTCTTCCGTCTGGAAGCGATCGAGCAGGTCGCCCGCGCGCATCTGGACAGGCGCGCGAACTTCGGCTATCATCTGTGGGGCTTGATGACTCTCTTGCTCTGGATCAAGAAATGGCGCATTCAAACCGCGCTGCCGGCCCGGCCGGCGCTGCGGGCGATGGCAAACGTCTTCACTTCCATCTGATTGTGCTGTTTTTTGCCGCGGCCGTGTATGCCGGCTGCATGATTTCCCCGCCATCTTTGATGGATGATGTGGATGCCGTGCAGGCGCAGATCGGCCGCAACATGCTCACCTCAGGCGATTGGGTGACGGCGCGGCTGGACGGCATCCCCTATCTCGAAAAAGGGCCGCTGATTTACTGGCTGATCGCGATCACCTACCAGATTTTTGGCGTGCATGACTGGGCGGCGCGCATTCCCGTGGTGGTTTCCGCGCTGGTGCTCGCCTGGGTCACGGCAGCGCTCGGCGCCTGGGCCTTCGGACGGCAAGCCGGACTCTACGCCGGTTTGTGCATCTCCACCTGCATCGGCCTGTTTCTGTTCACGCGGGTATTAATTCCAGACGTGATGGTGACCGCGTGCATGGCTCTTTCGATGTGGGCCTTCCTGCGGGCCATTGATGAGGACGAGCGCCACCCGCGCAGGTGGGCGTTCGTGCTGGCCGCAACCTTAGGAGTCAGCTTGCTGCTCAAGAGCCTGGTTGGCGTAGTGTTTCCGGTGGCGGCGGCCGTTGTCTATCTGGCGATCACGCGGCAACTGTGGCAGCCCAAGGTCTGGAAGCGCCTCCATTTGTGGAGCGGCGCTGCGATCGCCATTCTGATCGCCGCGCCGTGGCACGTGCTGGCCACGCTACGGAATCCACCGTATTTCGATTTCTCCATGCGCAGCGTCCCCGGCGAGTATCACGGGTTCCTGTGGTTCTTCTTCATGAACGAGCAGGTTCTGCGTTTTCTGAATCTGCGCTATCCGCGCGACTACGACACCATGCCGCGCGCGCTGTTCTGGCTGCTTCATCTGGTCTGGCTTTTTCCCTGGAGCGTATATTTTCCCGCCGTGGCGAAGCTCGACTTCAGGCCGCGCGATCGCGCCGGACGGACACGCCTGCTGGCCCTGTGCTGGACCGGTTTCATCCTGGTGTTCTTCACGTTTTCTACGACGCAGGAATATTATTCGATGCCATGCTATCCGGCCCTGGCGCTGCTTCTTGGATCGGCCATGGCCGCGGGAGGAGTGTGGATCCGGCGGGGCACGCGTGTGCTTTCTTTTCTACTGCTGGGCGCCGCCGTCGCCGCAGGCGGGCTGTATCTTATGGTGCGCAATCTTCCGGCGCCGGGTGACATTTCTTCGGCGCTTAAGCTGCATCCGGGTGCGTACAAGCTTTCACTCGGGCACATCGAGGACCTGACACTGGCGTCGTTCGCCTACCTCCGAATGCCGCTCGTCGCGGCGGCGATTGCGTTCTTGATCGGAGCGCTTGGAACCCTCCGCGTAACCGGCGAACGCGCGTTTTACGCCACAGCATTGATGGCCGTGCTGTTTTTCCAAGCTGCGCGGATGGCCCTAGTCGTCTTCGATCCGTATATGTCGTCACGTCCTTTAGCCGAGGCGCTCATCCCGGCGCCGCCGGGCAGGCTGATCGTGGATCATCATTACTACACGTTTTCATCGGTCTTCTTTTACACCAACCGCGACGCGCTGCTGCTCAACGGCCGCATCAACAATATGGTCTATGGCTCTTATGCCCCCGGCGCACCCAATGTGTTCATTGATGATGACCAATGGACGAAGATGTGGCTGGGGGAAGCGCGCTGTTACCTGGTGGCCAGCCGGTCGGCGATGCCACGCCTGGAAAAGCTGGTGGGACGCGAGCGGCTCAAGGTGGTCATCGATAGCGGCGGGAAACTGGTGCTTACCAACCGGGCGCTGGCGGCCGGGGGCGCCAAAACATGATCGGCTATGTTTTTCTGGGGATCGCCGCCATCCCGTTCATCTATTATCTGATCGCCATTTACAGCTCCTGGCGATATTTCCGCCAGCCCGCACGTGCTGCCGATCCCGATTTCAGACCGCCGGTCAGCAACTTGAAGCCGATCCGCGGCCTCGATCCGGAGGCGTACGAGAACCTCGCAAGTTTCTGTTTGCAGGATTACCCGGATTACGAAATCGTGTTCTGCATCGACCCGGACGATCATGCGGTGGTCTCGGTGGTGGAGAAGATCCAACGAGATTTTCCGGATCGGCGGATTCGAGTCTTGTATGGCTCAGGGCGCGTGGCCACGAACGACAAAGTCGCCAAACTCGCCAGATTGGTGAACCAGGCGGAACATGAAATCGTCGTGATCAGCGACAGCGACGTGCGCGTCCGGCCGGATTATCTACGCCGGGTGGTGGCACCCCTGCGCGATCCGAAAGTGGGCGCGGTCACGTGCTTTTACCTTCCCACCGAAATGCACACGTTCACCGATCATCTGCAAACGGCCGGCATGATCTCTGATTTCTATCCCGGCATCCTGGTGGCGTGGCAGTTAGACGGCGTCAAGTTTGCGCTGGGCACTACCATCGCGACGACCCGGTCGCGCCTCAACGGATTCGGCGGCTATCCGGCACTCGAGAACGGTCCCGCCGACGACCTGCTTGTGGGCCGTCTCATCGCCGAGCAGGGTTGCGAGGTCGTACTGCTGCCTTATGCGATCGAAACGGTTCCGGATTATGACTCCATTCGCGCGCTGCTCGCCAAGCGGCTGCGTTGGATCGTGGTGATGCGCCACATGCGGCCGTGGGGCCATCTCGGCCTACTGCTCACGCAAGGATTGCCGTGGTCGATCGCGGCCGCGGTGGTGCATCCTTCGGCCGGCATAGCGACGTCGTATTTCGGCGTGTACCTATTCCTGCGCGTGCTCATGACTTGGATGATCGGCATTCACGGACTGAAACAGCGCCGGTTCTGGAAACAGATGCCGCTGATTCCGGTGTGGGACGCTGTGGCCCTGGGGATCTGGCTGGTGAGCTTTCTGCGAACCAGCATCCGCTGGCGCGGCGCGGATTACCACATTTGTGATGGAAAGCTGGTCCCGGTCAAAGAGACGTCACTCGCCCACCAGGACCACCCCGCATAGCACGATCAGTGCGCCGGCCGCCCGCCGCACCCCCACATGCTCGCGAAGCACGAGTTTCGCCAGCAGCGTTTCAAAGATGAAGCTGGCCGCGGAGGCGGGCACAGCGAAGCTGAGCGGCTCGGCCTGAACCAGCGCCATGAAGCTGAAGAACGAAACAGCCATGCACACGATGGCAAGAATCAGATAGCGGCGCTGCACGATGGTTCCGAGCAACCGGACGAGTCCGCGCGCGCTCACCGAGTGCTCACCCGCGCGCTTCATTTCGTAGCTTTGAAGCAAGTCGCTGGCCACCGTCGCCGCGACCATGATCCCGACCAGAATCCATCTCATTCGATTTCCAGCTCCGTTTTATGCGCCCCGGAGCCGACCAGGGCGGCGCCCACCACGATGAGAAGGGTGCCCGTCCATCTCTGAGCCGTGACGGTCTCGTGCAGAAATGTTTTACCCAAAAAGGCCGCGATGATGTATCCCACCGCGGTTACAGGCAGGACGAAGCTCAAATCCGCCAGGCTGAACAGCGCCATTCTTGTGAGTAGCGCCAGAATCAGGGCCACGATGCCGAGCGCGACAAAGGGATCGAGCATGGCGTGCAGATAGGGCAGCGGGCTTGCCGACATGACCTGCGGAAAATGTTTCATGCCCCAGGCGAGCGACAGATTTCCCACAGCCTTGAGCGCGATAAAGAGGGCCAGAACGGCGTAGGCGCGGAGAACAGGGGCGAGCTGACGTTGTTGTTCCGTAACAGTCATTTCAACACTATCGTACTAAGGGGCCAGGATCACCATGGTGCGATAGAGTAGTACGTGCGGGTCTAAGTTCATGAATCGCATTTTCTGGTGGTTAGCCTTTTTATTTTTGTTCGTAAGCTGGGCGGGAACGGTACCGGACCAGTACATCGTGGAACTGACGGGTGAACCGGCGGCGCGGCGCATGGCGGCGGAGGGCAGGCGCGCCAATCAGGTGGAAGTCGTCCGGTACCGCGCGGCCGTGCAAGCTGAGCAGGCAGCGGCAAGGCTGACCATCGAGCAGGCGGGCGGGCAGGTGATTGGGAGCATCGACACGGTGGGCAACGCGCTGTTCGTGCGGATGCCGGCGAGCGATGCGGCGAGGCTGGCGGCTCTGCCGGGCGTGAAGCGGGTGCTTCCCGTCCGGAGATTCAAGCTGGTGCTGGATCATGCGGTGGTAGTGAACAAGATTGTGGACGCATGGAACCAGATCGGGCTGGACCAAGCCGGCCTGGGGATGAAGATCGCGATGATCGACACGGGAATCGACAATACGCATCCCGGGTTTCAGGATCCATCGCTGACGATTCCGTCCGGTTTTCCTAAGACCAACGCGGACTCCGACAAAACGTATACCAACAACAAGGTGATTGTGGCCCGCAGTTACGCCACTATGTTTGAGCCCCCGGACCCGGATTTGTCGGCGCGGGATGACGTAGGCCACGGGACAGGGACCGCCATGGCCGCCGGCGGCGTGCTGAACTCGGGGCCGCTGGCCACGATTCGCGGCATTGCGCCCAAGGCGTACCTGGGGAACTACAAGGTGTTCGGCTCCCCGGGCGTGAACGACGAAGCTCCCGATAACGCCATTCTCAAGGCCATCGAAGACGCGGTGACGGATGGGATGGATGTGATCAACCTCAGTCTGGGCGATCCGGAGGCGGTCACTCTGGCCGACGATCCGGAAGTAACGGCCATTCAGAACGCGACCTCGATGGGGACGATTGTGGTGGTGGCGGCGGGAAACGCCGGACCCGATCCGCACACCGTGGGCTCGCCCGGGACGGCGCCCACCGCCATTACAGTGGGCGCATCGGCGAACAACCGGGTGTTCTCGGGAGCGGCCACTGTGGGCGGCACGGTTTTTATCGCGATTCCGGGCACAGGTCCAGCGCCCCCGGGCCCTATTACGGCGCCGATGGTGGACGTGGCCAAGCTGGATCCAACCGGACTCGGGTGTTCGAGCTTTCCGGCGGGCAGTCTGAAGGGCAAGATTGCGTTGATCCTTCGCGGTGTCTGCACGTTCATGAGCAAGCTTGATAATGCGCAGGCAGGAGGAGCCGTCGCCGGGTTGATTTATACGGACCAAGCCCGGCCCAGCCCGATCACTATGGACGTGGGTACGGCCACGCTGCCGGGCATCATGGTGGGCTACCAGGATGGAAGCACCATCAAAGCCATGCTGGCGGCGAACCCCTCGTTGAGCGGGACGCTTGATTTCACTGTGGCGTCGTACCCGATCGATCCGGACCAGTTGGCCGACTTCACTTCGAAAGGTCCGGATGTGGACGGGTCGATTAAGCCGGATTTGGTGGCGGTGGGAAGCAGTGTGTATACCGCCGCGCAGAAAACCGACTCGCAGGGCGAACTCTACAGCCCGAATGGATATCTGGCGGTGGATGGCACCAGCTTTTCAACACCGATTGTGGCAGGGGCCGCGGCACTGTTGAAAGCCGCGCGGCCTGGCCTGACGGTGGATCAGTACCGGTCATTACTGATCGACTCAGCCGATCCCGCGTTTCTGGTACCTGGAGTTCCAGCACGGGTGCAGCAGGCCGGCACGGGTGGGCTGGATGGGTATGCGGCGCTGCGGGCGAGCGGAGCGGCATCGCCGACATCGTTGTCATTCGGAATTGGGAGCGGAAACGTGCAGGCCTCCCAACCCCTCACGATTTCGAATGTGAGCAAAGCGCCGGAGACCTTTTCTATTTTTGTGAGCGAAAGGGATGCGCCGACGGGCGCAATCCCGCCGGACAGCCGGACCGCAGTCGCCGTCGAAACCACGCAGCCTGCCGTGACCGTTTCCACATACAGCCTGACGTTGGCGCCCGGCTCCTCGGGGACGGTGTCGATTGTGATGACTGGCTTTGAACTGCCCGCAGGCGCATACGAAGGGTTTATTCACGTGCTGGGGACGAACTCAGGCGTCGAGCAACGGGTGCCGTACTGGTACGCAGTGGGCTCCAGCGTCCCCGCGCACCTCACGTTGCTGGACACGACGACGACCTCCACTCCCGGGGAATTGCTTCAGGCGGCGACTTTCCGCGTAACCGACACAAACGGGATCGACGTTCCGGGTGTGAAGCCAACCGCCACGGTGATCGACGGAGGCGGCGCGGTGCTATCCATAAAACCGCTGGATATAACCACTCCTGGCGTTTACGCGCTGAATGTCCGGCTGGGATCAACGGCGGGGCAAAACGACTTTCAGATTCAGGTTGGCAGCCTGACGCAGACGGTGACGGTCGTCACCCAATAGCGATGGACCGCACGGCATGGCCGGGTCCGCAGAGCCTATAATTGCGAGTAGGACATTTTTGGCTCCATGCCTGATTTCAAGAAGAAATTGCAGGATGAGATTGCGGCGCTCGAGTACGAGCTGCGCAATGAACTGCCCCGGGAGATTCTGAAGGCGCGGGCTCACGGGGACCTCAGCGAGAACGCGGAATATCATGCCGCCAAAGAACGGCAGGGGTTCGTGAACGCAAAATTGAACCACCTGAAGAAGCGGCTGGCGGACATGTCGATGGTGGACTTTACGAAGATCCCGCACAACCGCGTAGGACTGGGGTCACGCGTGGTGCTGCTGGATCTGCAAAAGGACGAGCGGATCACGTATAATCTGGTTACAAGCGAAGAGGCAGACGCAGCCAACGGACGCATTTCGACCACTTCACCGATCGGACGGGGCTTGCTGGGGAAAGAAGTGGGTGATGTGGTCAAAGTGCAAATACCTGGGGGAATGAGGGAGTTTGAAATTCTGGAGTTGACCACCATACACGAGATGACTGAGTAGCTATGACCTATACCCGTGCCATCGGCTGGGTCTCCGGCAAGATCATCGACCGCATTGTGAGCGCACTCGCGCTATCCCGTATTCACCCCAACGTACTTACCTTCTTAGGACTGGTGATCAACACCTGGGCGGCTTTCCTGTTTGCGGCGGGGAGCTTTCGCTGGGCGGGCGTGGTGGTGATCCTGGCGGGCCTGTTCGACATGGTGGATGGCCGCGTGGCGCGGGAGACCAACCGCGTGACGCGCTTCGGCGGATTCTTCGATTCGGTGGTGGACCGCTATTCAGATCTGGCGCTGTTCATGGGCCTGCTGGTGTATTATGCGTCGATCAACCGGTTCTTCTACATCGTGCTGACGGCCATCGTGATGACCGGATCGGTGATGGTGAGCTATACCCGGGCGCGAGCGGAGTGCACAATTCCCAAGTGCAAGGTCGGGTTTCTGGAGCGGCCCGAGCGTGTGGTACTGATCATCATTGGCGCGCTATTCGATCGCATGGCGCCGGTGCTGTGGGTGATTGCGGTGCTGTCGAATCTGACGGTGATTCACCGCATGATCTACACTTGGCAGGAAGCTAAGCGGCTGGAGGAGGCGCAACTGCGCGCAGTGCCCCAGGCGGAAGCGGCGCGAAGCGGGAAGGCGTAGGGAGCGCGGGCGTTCTGCCTGCGCCGGGTTTCAAAGACATCTTATAGCACGGGGCGAAATGGGGACAGACTGCTGCGTCCACGGAGATGCTGTCGAATAAGGTTGAGATTTGCTTCGTTGGGGACGCAGGAGTCAGTCCCCGTTTCGCGCGGTTCACCTTTTTCACCAGACGTACGGGACGAGGCGGAAGCGGGTGCGGAGGCAGTATTCGGAATAGCCGGGCAGTTCGTGCCGGAGGAATTTCTCCTCGTTGAGCAGGCGGTACACATAGAAGGGGGCCAGAAGGGCGAAAGCAGGCCACGTGACGTACGATGCCAGCGCCAGGGGCCAGGAGAGCCACATTAATAGGCTGCCGGAATACAGGGGGTGGCGAACCAGCGCATAGGGCCCGCTGGAGATCACAGTCTGGCCCGCCTCGACCTCAATGGTGCGCGAGGCGAAACTGTTCACCTTCAAGGTCCAAAAGACCAGCAGGAGGCCGGCGAGAATCAGAGCGTCGGCGACCAGGGAAAGCCACGGCGGCACCGCGCCCAACAGGGTGCGCGACCAGCCCAGACGGTAATCGAAGCCGGGAAGAACGAGAACCGCAAAAAAGGCCGGTTTCAACAACTGAATGAGGCGTTTCTGTTCACTGAGCTTTTCCTTGCTTCGCAGCCGGCGTTCGAGCAACGGCCGATCATTTTTATAGAAATAAAGAAAAGTAAACGAGGGGAGGGTGAAAACAATGGCCAGAAGGGTCCAGCCCTGCCAAAACCGCCAGGTGCCCGCGGGAATGAACAGCATCGCCGCGAGGAACGGCATGCCGAGAGAAAAACGGAGGATCAGCCGTGAGCGGAGACTCATCTCAAATTAGACTACACCGCGCAAGCGGGGGCGAAGTAGGGACACACTACTTTGTCCACGGAGATGCTGTCGAATGAGGTTGAGGCTTGCTGGGTCGTACGCTCTTGCCTAGCGAGTTCCAGAGGATCTACCTGTACGTTGCCTGCTGGAATAAAGCGATCGGCCTTTAAGCGCAACAGCTCGGTCACAGACGAACCGTCTCCGTTGAGATCCACCTCGACGGGCTCACGCCGAGCGTGATCGACGAAATCACACGGGACGGCGGTTGCTGACGCCGGCCGCTCCCCCCCAGTATCGGGCACCAGGAGCGCCGAGGGCCCCTCCGAACGGTCCCGAAGCTGGAACTGCTCTCCATCGCTTTTGATCTCAGATCGTTTTCAGGAATGCGATCAGCGCTTTCTTGTCTTCGGCGGAAAG
>Ga0187819_10001092_pt1 | contig 14024 bp, 11 predicted proteins | sample NC_wetland_sal_i_15_FD_132411 | JGI IMG/M metagenome (GOLD analysis project Ga0187819, IMG submission 132411) | Wetland sediment microbial communities from Neuse River Estuary, North Carolina, USA - SO4_4 | ecosystem: Environmental > Aquatic > Freshwater > Wetlands > Sediment | place: USA... | reverse complement strand
AGGGAAGAATCTTGATGGCGACGGTGCGGTCGAGCCGCGTATCCCGGGCACGATAGACCTCGCCCATGCCGCCGGCGCCCAGCGGCGAGAGGATTTCGTAGGGGCCGAGGCGGGTTCCGGTGGGAAGCGGCATGTGCTGAACGATTGTAACGCGAGGGCGTGCTGCCAATGATCTCGTGACATGGGCGGCGGTGCCAAACTCCGAGTACGGATCGGGTCGAGGAGATCGAGCACGCCATCAGCGGCCTGGCGCCGGAAGAATACCAGGGGCTTGTCCAGGGGTTTTGGGCACGTGAGCAAACGCGCTGGGATGAACAGATGGATCGAGACTCCTCTGCTGGGAAGCTGGATTTGCTCTTTGAAGAGGCCGAAGATAAATCCGCGCGGGGGCTTCTTCGCGAGTGGCCACCGCAGAAGTGAACTCTGTCGCGACTCGCCGTTTCTGGGATCTGTTCCACGCACTGCCCCGGGACATTCAAAAGGTGGCGGTCAAGAATTACCGTCTGTGGCAGCGCGACCCTCATCACCCTTCGCTGCATTTCCGTCGGCTGCAGGGCAGCGCGGAGTCGCTCGGGGTGGAAAGGGCGACAGAAATCCCGAAGCCCCCGGATGTATAATCTCTGGCGGCCCGGAAGCCAAAATGGCTCCTGGATGGAGGTTTGGCAAAGTCTATGCGCAATCTGGACGCTGATCAAAAGCCAGCACGGTTCTTCAGCATAAGCAAGTTCCTGCAGTTGGGCTTGCTCTTCTGCTTCATGCTCTGCGCAGCGAACGCTGCTGCCTTGCATTGGCAACTCAATGGCGTAACATTTAGCGATGGCGGGAAAGCGTTCGGCGGCTTTGACTTCGACGCGACCGCCGGAACCTATTCCAACATCAACATCACCACCACGCCGGGAAGCGTAGTGGCGCAGGGCAGCTATTACAGCTCCGCCGCGCCAGTTGTGGCCTCTACAGCGAGCAGTTTTAATGGCGTTTCCACGGTGCCTGTTTTCTCCGGGTCGACGCTGACGCTGGCACTCCCCTTTTCAACGCCGTTGACTGGCACGGGAGGAACGGTATCGATCGGCGGCACTGCGGCGGAATCGACTTGCGCCAATGCGAGCTGCAATTCCACGACCTCGCTGCGGACGATTACGGCCGGCATCGTGTCCGCGATCCCGGCGAGCGCGCCGAAACGGTGGTATCTCAACGGTGTTGTGCTTTCCGATGGCGCTCAAGTTTTCGGTTCGTTTGTGTACGACTCCAGTTCGGGAGCGTATTCCTCCATTTCGGTGACGACCACCGCGGGAAAGGCCGCACCGGGAGCCGGGTACTTTGTCCAGACCCCGTCGTCGGGCTCGCCCACTTCACTCAGCCTGGTCTCTGCGTCCACCATTGTCCCCGCCAGCACCACCACATTTTCGGTGACCTTCATATCGCCATTGACCAACGCCGGGGGGACCATCGGGATCGCAGGTGTCACGGAAGGCACATGCACATCTGCGAATTGCAGCGCGAGCAACGCGCTGCGAACCGCAAGCGTCGCTGGTTCGGTTTCGACCACCGCGGAGACTGGTTACAGTGGGGTGCTTCCCCAAATCGCCGACGGCGGCGGATTTACGACCGTATTCATCATCACCAACCCCACCGGGGCGACGATCACGTGCCGCATGACGTTCTGGGAGGACAACGGAAATTCCCTGCCCCTTTCGCTAAATGGGGCCAAAACCGCTTCTTCCTACGTTGTGGTGGTTCCGGGGCACAGTACCCAATTTCTCTCCACGCCGGGAGCGGGCCCTTCGGTGACCGGATGGGGCCTGGCGGAAAACATCGCGCAGTTGGGCGTCATCGCGGCGTTCCGCTTGCAAGTCTCGAACCTTCCGGAATCGGAGGCCACCGTCGAGGCGATCCCCGGAACCGCCGGCTTCGCGATGGCGTTCGACGAAAGCCCCGGCTTTGATACCGGATTCGCGCTCGCCAACGTGAGCGCTTTCGACACCGTGATCGAGAATTTGTACTTCTACGATACGACCGGCGCGCTCATTTATAACGATTCGACGCGGACGCTGGGACCGCATGAGCACGAGTCGTTCTTGTTCAGCAGCCGCTACGGTGCCCAACTGGCGGGTAAACGCGGGACGGTGCGGCTCTACTATGGGACGCAGAGTACGCCCGCCCATGGGGCGGTAGGGCTTACGGGGCTGGGACTCCGCGTGAACCCGGGGGGCACGTTCACCTCGCTTCCCACGGTTTCGATAGAGCCGACCTCCTCATCGGAATAAGGGGAAAACCGTACGTAAGTGCCGTTGACGAGATTTTGGCTCAAGCCCGCGAAATGATGGCCGATAAGCACCATGGAGGAACCGATGGATGGATGCGGTGGCTTCAACCAGTAGTCCGGGTCTGACGTACCTGACGCAACTTCTTTCCAGCTCCGGTTCGCCGTTATTCTCATCCGGGCTGTCTTCCTCGCAAATCCAGTCGATACTCCAGGATGCGTCGCCGAGCGATATCGTGCAACTGAGTGACCAAGCGATGCAATTACAGAGCGTGGACCTTTTGTTCGGAAACCCGGACACGTCGCAGACCACCGGCCTCGTGCCCGCCTCCTCGGCCTCCAATTCGAGCGCCCTCCTCGACAATATCCTGGCAACGCTGTCCGCCCCTTCAAATTCCACAACATCGAATGCCAATGGGAGCTCAGCAGCGCCTTCCCTGGCCGGTCAGATGGCCAGCTATCAGAGCCAACTGCAGACCGAAGAGATGCAGACACTGTTCGGGACGAGCTCAACCACTGCAGTGCCCGGCACATCGCTTAGCGTGTTGGGGTAAGTACGGTCCGTGGCTGCGCATCAACGGGGGAAACCCGGGACGGAGACCTCAAATCCCGGTTTCTCCTGCCTGTGGCGCTCGGATGGCCGCACGGAAGGTAAGGTAGATCAGCCGATCCTCATCCGAGTTGGAAGTCTGGTGATTTTTTCGCCCTTCGAGACATCGTGCCGCCCTCCTACCGGAGCCCCGCGAGCCGTCCTAGGCCCGAAAATACTTGGTCCTTGCAGAAATCGGGATTTGAGGTCTCCGTCCCTGGTTTCTTAACTCTTGGTCCTTGCAGAAATCGGGATTTGAGGTCTCCGTCCCTGGTTTCTTACTGGTGCCTCAATGCATCCGACGGAGCGATCGCCGAAGCACGATGCGCCGGCACGAACGTAGCCACGGCGGCCACCAACGTCACGATGACCGCGACTGCGGCGAAAGTGGCGGGGTCGCTGGATTTTACGCCATAGAGCAGCGATCCCAGCAGGCGCGTGATGCCGTAGGCCGCCGCCAGGCCCAGGATGACGCCGATCCACACCAGCTTCATACCCTGCAGCACGATCATGCGGATGACATCGCGGCGCGCCGCCCCCAACGCTACGCGGATGCCAATTTCCTGAACCCTCTGCTCCACCGAGTAGGACATCAGGCCGTAGATTCCGATCGCCGCCAGCAGCAGCGCGATCGAGGCGAAAATTGTCAGCAGCAGCATGTTGAAATTCTGGCGCGACAGCCCATCGGAAATCGCCTGCTCCATGGTGCGCACACGCGATGCCGACATCAGAGGGTCGACGGCGCTCAGTTCCCGTTCGACCGCGGTCCGCAGGGCCATCGGGTCGGAGTTGGCGCGAATGGCCCACGAAAGCGGAATCACGCTGTTGGCGAGCTTGGTGAAGCCCTCGGGCACCTGGCTCTCTGGAACGTACATAACACCCGCATCCGTTTCCCCGAGGTTGTTCTCGCGCACGTTGCCCACGATGCCCACGATCTCCCGCGCCGGATCGTCGAACTGCGGTCCAAGCCCTTTCCCGATGACGATGACCTGGCCGATGGGATCCTGATCCTTCCAAAACTTCTTCGCCATCACCTGGTTGATGACGACAACCCGTGTGGAATTAGTGGCGTCGGATTCCGTGAACACGCGGCCGCGCAGCAGGGGAATCTGGAAGGCACGGAAGTAGTGCGGCGACACCGAGCGCCAATACTCGTCGCCTTCGTATTGCCCTTTGGCGGGTGTCCGGCCGACGATGTTGAAGGGCAGATCCACGCCGTTGCCGCTCAGCGGCAGCACGATGGCGGAGGAAGCCGCCTGCACGCCGGGAATGCCCTCCACGCGCTCAGTCACCTGGCGGACCAGATTATCCACCTTGGCGGTGGAATCGTAGGAAGCCATCGAGGTTTCCATCACCAGCAGGTTGTGCGCATTGAACCCCGGGTCAACCGAATGCAGACCCGCGAACGTGCGGATGAGCAGCGCGGCTGAAATCAGCAACACAAGCGCCAGGGCCACTTCCGTGACCACCAGAATGGAACGGGCCCGCTTGCGCAACTGGCCGCCACCGGAACGCCCGCCTTCCTTGAGCGTGGAAGAGAGATCCGGATTGGAGATGTGCAGCGCAGGGAAAAGACCGAACAGGATGCCGGTCAACACGGCGACGCCGATAGTGAACGCGGCCACGCGCCAGTCCACCACAGGGATGGCTTTCACAGCGCCGTTCAGGTCGGTGAGCCGCGGAATGTTGCCGGGCGCCACCAGCAACAGCGCGCGCACGCCCCACGCGCCCAGCACGAATCCCATGATGCCGCCCACTCCCGCCAGCAGCACACTCTCCGTGAGAAGCTGGCGGACCATGCGCCAGTAACTGGCGCCGATCGCGGCCCGGATGGCCAGTTCTCGCTGGCGCACCGCCGCGCGGGCCAGCAGCAGGTTGGCGACGTTCGCGCACGCAATCAGGAGCACAAAACCCACGGCTCCGAAAAGCACCAGCAGCGCCAGGCGGACATCCCGCACCATCGATTCTTTCAGCGGATCCGCCGCCACGCTTTCCGCCGGGTCCATCCACTTGGGATTGGCCTGGCGAAAGCGCTCGCCGGCAATTTTCATCTGCGCGCGGGCCTGACTGAGAGTAACACCGGGTTTGAGGCGCGCGGCGGCCAGCAGGTAATGGCCCTGATTCGTGCTGGCGGGATCCGCCTGGAGCGGGATCCACAGATCGGCGGCGGGATCGGATTCGAATCCTTGTTCCATGACCCCCACGACGGTGTACGGCTGCTTATTGAGGAGCACGATCCGGCCGACGAGTTGAGGGTCGGCGCCCAGGCGGTTGCGCCACAAGTGGTTGCTGAGAACGGCAACCGGTGCGCCGTTGGGCAGATCTTCGGCTTCCGTGAACGTGCGGCCCATAGACGGACGGGCGCCGAAAACACGGAAGAAATCGCGCGAAACGTGGGTGCCTTTCACCGGTTCGGGCCGGTCTCCCGCGCCCAGATTCATGGTCAACGGCGAGAAATCGTAGAGCGCCATGGATTCGAAAACATCGTTCTTGCGCCACGCCATGAACTTGGGAATGGAGTTCGAAAAACTGCTGCCGTTGGCGTATTGCCGGCCCAGGCGAACCAGCCGGTCCGGCTCGGGATAGGGCAGCGGCTCGAGCATCACGCTATTGACCACGGTAAAAATGGCCGTGTTGGCCCCGATCCCGAGAGCCAGGGCGGCCACGGCGACGGCGGTGAAGCCCGGGCTGCTGCGCATGGTGCGCAGCGCGTAGCGAAGGTCGGCGGTGAAAGTTCCCATGCCAGATGGTTACGCAACCTGACGCGCAGAGGTTCCCTACAGCGGATCAGAGTTGGAGACTGATGCGAAGGGCGGCATCGATCTTTTTCATTGTGGAAGGGCTCAGTTGCCCGTAAACCTTTCCAAAACGCGCCTCGTCCACAGTACGAATCTGGCCGCAGAGGACCACGCTCGCTTTCGTCAGACCACCCTCACCCTTCGGGATGGGAACGTTGATCGGGAACGCTTTCTTTATGTTCTCGGCACCGGTAACCACAGCCACAATTGTCGTGGGGGAGTATTGGCTTTCATTGTCTTTCGGCACGTAACGCGATACCATGCTTACATTCTCGAACGCGCTGCCTCCCCCCAAGACAACCGTTTTGGAGGGTACTCATGAAAAAACGCATCCTGCTCAGTCTTCTGCTGCTTGCGGCGCCGCTTGCCGCGGTCAACGTCACAGGCTCGAACACGCTGGTTCATATTGCGGACGGGGATCAGTGGACCACCACCTTCACCATCGTGAATCTGGATACCACCGAGGCATCCTATGTCTTGTATTTCTACGCCAATGATGGAACGCCGCTTACGCTCAACATTGTGGGCACAGGCAGCGTCAGCACGGTCACCGGCGCGCTGGCCGTCAGCGGCTCGGCTATCATTCAGACCAGCGGCGGCCCGGTTTTAAATCAGGGATGGGCGCAACTTCAGAGCAGTCAGAAAGTGGGTGCGCAAGCCATCTTCAAGAGTCACGTAGCGGGCCGGGCGGATTACGAGGCGTCGGTGCAAATCGACCTCGCGTCCCAGGCTTTCACCATTGCATTCGACAATTCGAACGGCTATTTTACCGGCGTCGCCGTTGCCAACACGGATAGGTCGAATCCGGCCGTGGTCGTCGCCACCTTTCACGATGCCACGGGAGCGCAGATCGTAACCGGCACCGTGGCGACGTTGCCGCCGCTCGGCCATGTGTCAGTGCTCCTGAATAAGAGCTTTCCTACCACCGCAGGGCTGACAGGCACGGTCGAATTCACCTGCGTGAGCTTTTGTTCCATTGCGGGACTGGGCCTGCGCTTTGATCCTGCCGGACCGTTCACATCAACCACGGCGTTCACTCAGTAGAAGCCCCGCACCTGGTGTTAAGCAATGGTCGCGGGCGCCTTACGTTTCTAACCGCTACGCGATAGAGCGAGCGGGTAGACACGGGGGCCCGTCTCCCAGACTGCAACCGGGGCAAAGCTCCGATCCGCCTTCCGCTAACCGGAATGGACACGCGACGACGCCTGTCCTACGCTAGTTAACATCACCGATGAAGCCTCTGCTGCGCCGCCTCGCATACCTCGCGACCGGCATCGTGCTGACGTTCGTGATGGGTACGGTCGGGTTCACGGTCATCGAAGGCTATCCGCTGTTCGACGCCTTCTACATGACCCTGATCACCATCACTACGGTCGGCTACGCCGAGATCCATCCGCTGAGCCATGCCGGCCGGGTCTTCAATTCGTTTCTGATTTTCTTCGGCGTCACCGTCATGTTCTTCGCCATCGGCGCCATGACGCAGAGCCTCATCGAACTGGAACTGGGAGAATACTTTGAAAAGCGGCGGACCAGGCGCATGATCCAGAAGCTCGATCAACATTTCATCATTTGCGGCTACGGGCGAGTAGGCCGGAACGCGGCCGGCGAGTTGCAACGCTCCGGCGTGCCGTTCGTCATCGTGGACCTCCAGCCCGAGCGCGTGGAAAAAGCCATGCTGGCGGGCATGCTGGCCGTGGCCGCCGATGCCACGCGGGACGAGACGCTGCGCTCGGTGGGCATCGAGCGCGCGCGAGGGCTCATCGCCGCACTGGCCACTGACGCCGACAACCTGTTCGTCATTCTTTCGGCCAAGAACCTGAACCGCCAACTCTTCGTGGCCACCCGCGCCGGTGAAGAAGAGGCGGAGGACAAACTGAGGCACGCCGGCGCCGATGCCGTTTTTGCGCCTTATACCACTGCCGGATACCGGCTGGCGCAGGCGGTCTTGCGGCCTCACGTGTTCCATTTTTTCGATGTAGCCACGCGGAGTATGGGGCTGGACGTCGACGTCGAGCAGGTGCGTGTGCCGGAATCCGGTGAATTTACCTCGCGCTCGCTCGAGCAGACGCGAATGGGACGCGAGCTCGGTGTCATCGTGCTGGCCATCCGCAAATCTGACGGCCGCATGCTGTTCAATCCGCCGGCGGACACCGTCATCGCCGCCGGCGATCATTTGATTGTGATGGGAGAACCCAAGAACCTGCGCCATCTCGAAAGCCTGATCTCGGCGGGTGTTCACGGATGACGCCCGAGATTACAGGACTGCTGGTGCATGCGCAGGCCGGCCTGGGCGTCCTGCACCGCCTCACCGGAGTCATTGCCGAGCACCAGGGCGATATCGTATCGGTCGAGATCCTGGAAAACGGCCACCACGATTCGCGCATCTACTTTGAAATTGCGCTGCCGTCGCCCGTTGCGGCGCTGGAGCGCGACTTGCGCGCGCTGCCCATCGTCAAGAGCGTCGAGGCGGTGAAGAGTTTTCAGCGGATTTACGGGAAGCGCATCATCATCGTGGGCGGCGGCGCGCAGGTGGGCCAGGTGGCCATCGGCGCCATCTCCGAAGCCGATCGCCACAATATCCGCGGCGAGCACATTTCGGTGGATACCATTCCTCTAGTGGGGGAGCAGTCGCTGGCTGACGCCGTGCGGGCCGTGGCGCGTTTGCCGCGCGCCAAGGCGCTGGTTTTGGCCGGTTCGTTGATGGGAGGGGAGATCGAGCAGGCGGTGCGTGAAGTGCGCCAGTCCGGCCTGTTGGTGATCAGCCTGAACATGGCCGGCAGCGTTCCCGAAGCCGCCGACCTGGTGGTCACCGACCCCGTGCAAGCCGGAGTCATGGCCGTGATGGCGGTAGCCGACACGGCGAAATTTACCGTGGAGCGCTTAAAGCGCCGGGTGTTCTAGTCGATTTGCAGGCCGTATTCGCGCAGCAACTCCCTGGCGGGCGAGTAAAGGCGGATGAAGTAGATGCCGCGACGGAGCTGGTCCGGCACCGACGTCCGGATGATCGACCGGTCCGCCGTCGTTTGCGCTTGCAGTTGCAGCCGTCCGCCTCCCCGCTCATCCACCAGTTGCAACGCATAGCTGGAAAACACGGGGAGGCCCTTCACGTCCAAGGTGATGGCGAGCCTCCTGCCCGCGGGAGCGTGCTGCATTTCTGATCCGCGGCTGGTCTCGAGCACCAGGGCAAACGGCGCAGGCGGCTCCGTTTTGGTGGTGGCGATGCGTAGCGCCACGACTCCCAGCGCCAGCGCCGTCAGCGCCATCACCCACCCTAACCGGCGAAAGGTCAGGGCGCGAGAAACCCGCATCCAAAAGTGTTTCCGCGATTCGTCTTCAAGCTGAAGTTCTTGGGCCGCGCGGCGCATGGCGCCGACATACGCGTCCATTTCCTTGAGCTGTTCCTGGCACTGGGAGCACACTAACAGGTGCTCCTCGATTTCGGCTAACGCCGGCTCCGGCGCCGAGTGCATGGCGTATTGCTCCAGAGCCTCACTGCTGATGTGCTCACCCCTGCGTAGTTGCATGACAGCACCACTCCCGAATGTGGGACCGACCCCCACAAACCGGTAGTCCTCAAGTCTACAAGCATTTCTCAAGAAAAATGCAAAACCGACCGGCGCTCAAGCCGCCGCTTGCCCAGTTCCCCAAACCGGGCTTTGGCTCGCGACTTCAGCAGCCGGAACTGTGTCTCCGTCAGGCGCATCTGCGTGCAGATCTGCTGTTGAGACTGTTCCAACAAATAGAAGCGTGTCAGAATCTCGCGATCGCGCTTCGAAATGCTGTGCAGGACCCGCTTGGCAATCTGCTCATGCTCCTGCTGGATGGCCGTTTCTTCCGGATCACGATTGAGGTCCACCACGGTGGTTCCCGTGTCGAGCCCCACCTGCTGGCGCCGGGTATGGACGGCCTGATCAATGTGAGCGGCCACTTGCCTCCTCACCACGGTCCGGACGAAGCCCATCAGCCGCTCGGGCTCGCGAAGTTCCCCCCGGCGGACCGCCTGCACCACGATCAGAAAAGTGTCATGGACTTTATCTTCCAGGTCCTGTGGACCGAGTTGGCGGCACAGATAGAAGCGGACGCCCCGGGAGAAGACGCGATACAGCTCCTCCATGCCGGCTGGGTCTTCCGCCTTGATTTTCTCCACCAGCTCAATCCACTGCGTACCTGAGGTTAATGGGCCCGATCCAGACGGATCGGCGGGCGTGACAGTCGTTTCAAGTGGCGCGCTCAAAGCTTCAGTCTTAAATCCCGACATAAGTACCTACTGATCTCCTACAACAAAGTAAGTGGCCCAATACCGCGGATTCGACCGCCAGCCGCCGGCGCGCACGATATCGCGCTGCGCCCCTTGTAGAGCCCTGGCGGGCCCCGCGGCGGGCGTCTGGTGCAAATGTTTGTAGAATGCGACGAACAAGGGACCGTTGTCGTCGGGAGTGGGCCAGTGGCTGGCTACCACGGCGCGTGCGCCTCCGGCCAGCCACGCACGGGTCAGCCCCATCAAGCCCGAGGCCGGGAGCACGTCGCCGCGGCCGGAGTTGCATCCGCTCAACACGACCAACGCGGCTTGGAACTTGTAGCGCGTGATCTCGAGCGGGCTCAGCAACTGAGGGGTAGCGGGCTCGCTGAGGCTCAACGCGATCAAGCTGTGCCGCGGAGGATCATTCGCCTCCAGGAAGTGCGCGGCAATGTGGACGACGGACGGGCGTGTTTCGAGCGCCGCTCGCAACCGCTTAGGAGAGGCTTCGGATCCTTCCAGCAGCAGGGAGGGCAGCGGATCCCACGCGCGCGCGCAGGACTCGATCTCCCGCGCGGAGCCCGCAAGTCGCGCCAGGGCGGGGCCGTGCGCCTGCGAATTCCCCGAGGCCGCGAATGCCAGGCCTGGAAAGGATGTCACTGGCTCAGGCGCTTTCTCATGCCAGCGCGGGTCGGCCGTATTGTAGATGGCGTCTCCGACGCCAATGAATCTTCCCGATAACGCCTGCTCCCAAGTTGGATGGCTGCCCGCGGCAAGCATGACCGCGCCCGTCGTAATCCGGAGCGAGTGCTGTTGCACAAGATAAGCGGTTCCAGGCCCGGCTCCATCCACCACCAGCGCGGCCAGGGGAATGCGGAACAGTTGTTCATCGAGGGCGAGGATCCATTGAGGTTGTTCGCGGAAGGAGGCATCGAGCTGTCCAAACAGCTCCCGGTAGAGCTGCCGGCCAAGGGGTGTGGCGGAATCCTGCCCCGAACGGACCGCCTCGACGAACTGCGCGATGCCGGCCGCCAGATGAGATCGGTCCGGGAGAGCGTACAAGCGGAACCGCCGGCGGCTAACCGCCCAAAGGAATGATTGCCGTTCGCCCAGATGGAAGCTGAGCAGCACTGCGTCCGCCGGCAGGTTCTTTTGCACTCGAGCGAGCAATCCGTCGCTCGACAGGTCCACGTTTGAGCCCGCTTTCGCTTCCGCCAGCAGCAACTGCGACCGAAGCTGCTGCACTCTCTCCCGCAACTTGCTATGGTCTCTTTCGAGCAGCGAGGTCTCCGCGTTGTGTAATTGCGCCAGCGTTTCCCAATACTCAGCGGGCAGCGAAGCCCGCCCGTCGTCGGGTTCACGCAGCAACGCATGCAGGCTGGCTGCGCGATTCTCTTCGGCGGCGCGAAACGATTCGCGTACAAGTTCGGGGTGCCTGCGGGTTGCCAAATGCAACTCGTTAGCCGCTTCAATAAACGAGGAGTAGATCTGCTGCAGTTCCACTTCCGAACTGACTCTGGTGAAATCCGCAGGGAGGACCTCCAGGCGCCATTGACGCGCGAGGTCGAGCGACTTCCGGAAATCAGCTAATGCGTCCGCTGTGCGGCCCTCCGCCAGGCGCGCCCGTCCGCGCGCGTGATACAGGCCCCAAGCCGTGACCAGGCTGCCTGGACGCGCCTGCTGTGTGACCGCCTCATCCAGCAATCGCAACGCCGCCGGCACATCGCCTTGCGCAAGCCGCAGCCTGCCCAGATTGAGATAGGAACTGTCGAGCTGGGTGAGATGGTGAAGCTTGCGCACGCGGAAGCCCTCGGTCAACACGGCGTCCGCTTCAGTGAATTGTCCACGGCTCAGGTATTCCTCGCCCAGATGATCCCAAGCCTGGGCCACCGCACTGAGATCGCTCTCGCGGTAGGAGTCATCCACGGCTTGGTCTATGAGTTGTGCGGCCTCCGGCATACGGCCTTGTCTGGCGCGAATCATTCCAAGCTGGATGAGGCCGCGCGACCGGCCTCCGGGAAAACCCTGGCGGTCGAATCCGGCAAGCGCCTGCTCAGCGGAATGCGCAGCCTCCTGCAGATCTCCCATCTGCAAGAGCAGCGAAGAAATGTTGAGGTTCAAAGTCGCCAGATTGGCCCAATCCTTGCCGGCCTCGGCGAACGAGCGCGCTTGCAGATAGCTATCGAGTGCGGCCCGGTACTGAAATAAGAGGAATTGAGTGCCACCCACAGAGGTCAGGCAGCGGCCGGCCATCGGCAGGTCGCCTAACGCTTTGAATTGAGTAAAGATCTTGCGAAACAGCTCCTGGGCTTGCAGGTATTTGCCCTCCGTGGTCAGGGCATAGGCAGATTGGTACACACGCCTCAATTCGGTCCCCTGAGACCCGGGAGAGGAAGGCCCGTTGAGCGCCTTCTTTGTGGCAGGACCGGTCGGTTGCACCAGCCCGACGCTAGCGAGAATGAGAAACACGCAGGATGTCCTGCTTGCCTTGCTCATGCATGCCAGCCTGTTTGCGAAGTTGAAGGGGAGGAGTGGCGAACCTCCGGGGGTATTAACTTTCGGATACCCCCAGAGGATCTTACCAAAGTTTGCCGTGGTTATGGCAATTTTTTTTTGGTTGCAAGAGAAACGCGCGCTTCTGTACGCGCCGAACTACTAAGCTCTGATTGGCTGTCTCAACTGAATCAGAAGGCGGTGGGTGGAGGAAAAACGACGATCGGGTCTGACTTCATTTCTGGTTTGACAGTACATGCCCGGTTTGCAGGTAACTGATGTCGAAAAAGTTAAGTTGTTAGCCGGTGAGAAAAAATAAATCGCGGACCGGTGTGAACGATCACAGTTGGACGAACCGATGCTGATCCGCAGAATCGCGTGTCGCTAGCGAAATTTCATTCACGCGATAGATATCCCTCAGAGATAAACCAGTGGTCCCTCCGGAATATACCGAGTTTAGAAAATCGATGAAGAGCGAAGCGGCGGGCGGCAAGTCTGTAATCTGGTGCGGCGGTTTCTTGTCCGTCACGAGGGTCAGGCCCGAAGCCTCTTGAAATTCGGCAACGCCGCGCGTTCCGGCCAGGCGCAGCCGGTCGTCGCCCCAGGTAGGTGCAGTATCTGGCCGGAGGTAGTCCATGCGCAGCGCTGCACTACCCCCGTTATCCAGCTTGAATATACTGGCGGTTACGTCTTCCATCTCCTGTAGCTCGGGGTGACCCACTCGACCCTGATAGGAGAAGACTTCCACCAATTCGCGGCCTGTGGTCCACCGCATCAAATCCACCATGTGCACGCCGATGTAGGGGATGGTTCCACCGAAAGAGGAACGGTGGAGCATCCAGTCGGGCCGCTTGCCCAGCTTGTAGGATTTCTGCGCGGCGATCTGGGCCACCTCGCCGATATCGCCCGACTCCACGATCTGCTTCAAAGCGCGGTACGGGGATTCGAACCGCATCTCAATGAGCATGGTGAGATGGATGCCACTGTCCGCGACGGCTTTCTTGATGCGATCGAGATCAGTCCAGGTGATGGCCAGCGGCTTTTCCGCGACGATGTTCAGCTTTCGTTGAGCACATTCAAGGATGACCTCAGCGCGCTCGCCGTTGGTGCCACAGATGCCGGCGATATCGAGCTTTTCGGCGTCGAGCAGGTCGCGCCATTTGCCGTAAAGCCGTGCGTGTGCACCATGCTTGGATTCGAGGACCTGACGCATCAGCGCCGGGTCGCGATCCTGAATCGCCACCAACTCGACGTCCGGAAGGCGATCCATGGGTTCGAGGAGCTGACCGATGTGTCCTTCGAGGCCAATGATGGCGAGGCGCACTTTTTTGGGCAGGCGCACGGGCGGGCTGGCGCCCTGGGCGGCCATGGCTGCGCCCGCTATCCAGGCGCGGCGAGAGAGCTTTCGCATGATGCGATTCTGTCACACTCGCAGCTGTTGTAAGATGGTCCCTCGCCCGAACATATGAATCACATCCTTTCTATAGTCCTTTTCACGCCTCTGGCCGGACTCATCATTCTGCTTTTCATTCCCGGCTCGAACGCGCGTGCCGTCAAGCTGTGGGCCAACGCGGCGTCATTCATCGGATTTCTGGTTTCGCTGCCGCTGGTGTTTCAGTTCGACCGCACGAAAGATTTTCAGTTCGT
>Ga0187819_10001089_pt1 | contig 14033 bp, 10 predicted proteins | sample NC_wetland_sal_i_15_FD_132411 | JGI IMG/M metagenome (GOLD analysis project Ga0187819, IMG submission 132411) | Wetland sediment microbial communities from Neuse River Estuary, North Carolina, USA - SO4_4 | ecosystem: Environmental > Aquatic > Freshwater > Wetlands > Sediment | place: USA... | reverse complement strand
TCCTCCCTCCTCAAAGCCCCGGACGACCAGCTCATCCGCCTGCGGCGAGATGCCATACACTTCCTGGCTGACCCGATTGGCTGCGGCCAAGACATGCGCCATCCGTATTGCGACGTCACGCACGCGAACATCGTCGTAACGAACCATCACACCTACGACCTGTTCGGTGTGGGGCAACGGCGGTTCCTGCTGGAGGACGGCAGCCCTTACTGCGGGCGCAAGAAACCTTGGAAACGCCAGACTGAGGAGCAAACCCACTGCGGCTACGCTTGCCAAGGCTACCCACCGCGGCCACCAACGACGGCTGCGGATAGTGAGCGCGCCGGCCAGGAAAGCAATCAGCAGCAGCAAAGGAGGGAAAAAAGACTCCGTTGGCCCCACTACGATGAGCAGGCAGCTAACGCCACCGACGATGGCGGCCGCCGCCGTGGCGACGAGCGGCGATTGGCAGAATCGGCGTCGGAAGGCCAGAACGGTCCAGGCCAGTGTCAGCCCCACGCTGAGCAGAACAGGCCACGGATCCTGAATGCCGGGGTATGCATCCTGCAGCAGACCGAGGCTTAGTGCCAGAATCGGCACGATGGCAACCCTTTGCCAACGGCTTTTCACGGATAGCTCGTCCAGCAACATGTTCCAGGCGAGGTAACTCGTTACGAACAACAACCAGCGGAGAAAAGTGTCCAGCGTGACATTCGGCAAAATGTGCCATGGAGCTTCGTAGGCAAACAGCGACATTCCAGCTACCAGTGGGAACAATAAGAAAGACATGGCATCCCAAATGGCGAGTCTTCCCGATTGGATCGTCCTTCCATCGAAACGGCGCCCCGGCCAGAGGCAATAAATGACAATCAACGGCACGACCAGATCAAGTAACGCCGGTAGCGTCTGAAAGCCACCCCCAACAAAGCTCCGAGGAACAAAAATATAGGCAGGCTCCGCCTTTAGGAAGAAGAACGACACGACACGAGAAGCGACCGCCAGTGAGACAAGAAGCCAAAATCGCGCCTTTTTCACACAGCCCTCCGGCGAGGGACGGCACGGAACCTGCGGCCATCGCTTGGGCGCTTTCTTCTTTGATGGGGACGGGCGCAGGGCACCGCTATCGTCGTGTCCAGGATTCTTCTATCCCTATAAACTCAACGGGGCGTATTGCAGCGTATGCAGGAATTATAGAACGTTGCCCGGACCAACGCGACGCATCCCCTCACAGAACAATATACGAACAGAACCGTTGAAAAGTTCTCGGCTATTTACCATTCGGATTGAAGCAGCAGTGCAAATGGAAGGCTTGTCGGCCAACCGGAATTAATCCGTTTGGTCAGTCACGCGGCGCTCGCGGCGGTCAATTGACTATGTCCTCGCACCATCGGGAGCTAGGCCGATGGTTGAGTGGGTTGTTCGCGTCCCAATTCCAGTTGACAAATCCCTTCCCCGGCGGTAATCGCATAAGTGACGTTAACGCGGCTTGTTGGCGCCTGTCCGTGCACCGATTAGGATGGGCACGCGCATCGGAGGCGCGGCCTCATCCTGCCGGGGTTTAGGTAGTCGGGAATCTTTCTCGCCCCAGAAGAAGTGTGAGGTGCCGGATCAGCGCTCCAGATCGGGAATTTCGGCAGAATGGGCGCATGAGTGAGCGTGTGTCCGGTCCATAATCCGTCCTGTCGCCGGTAGCATCTCAACTGGAGCTGAGCAGGTCAATTCATTGCAGGCCGGGAAAGACAACAATGCTGCAGGAATCGACGATTGCCACATTGAAGGCCAGTTTGCGTGGCGAGCTGATCGGGCCAGGAGATCCCGGCTATGACCCGGCTCGCAAGGTGTACAACGCCATGATCGACCGGCGGCCCCGGCTGATCGCCCGCTGCGCAGACGTGGCCGATGTCATGATGGCGGTAAACTTCGGCCGCGAGCAAAAGTTGCCTGTAGCTATCCGCGGCGGCGGGCACAACGCCGCCGGATTAGGAATCTGCGACGACGGGCTGGTCATCGATCTTTCGGCAATGAATTATGTTCGCGTGGACCCCAAGCGGAAGAGCGTGCTCGCGGGAGGCGGCGCCCTCTGGCGCGATGTGGACCATGCGACGCATGCGTTCGGTCTCGCCGTTCCCTCCGGCATCATTTCGACGACCGGCGTTGCCGGGCTCACGCTGGGCGGCGGGATCGGATACCTGACGCGGCGCTACGGCCTGACCATCGATAACCTGATCGCGGTCGACCTAGTGCTCGCCGACGGGCGTTTCGTCACCGCGAGCGCCAGGGAACATGCGGACCTCTTCTGGGCGGTGCGCGGCGGCGGCGGCAACTTCGGCGTCGTGACGTCGTTTCTGTTCCGAGCTCGGCCGGTGCACACCAACTTCGGCGGGCCCATGTTCTGGCCCATGGAAGACGCCGCGGAAATTATGCGCTGGTATCGCGCCTTCCTCGCGAAAGCACCCGATGACCTCTATGGGTTCTTTGCCTTCCAGACCGTTCCGCCTTGGCCTCCGTTTCCAGAGCATCTATACAAGAGAAAAATGTGCGCCATCGTGTGGTGCTACACCGGACCAATCCCGAAGGCTGAGAAAGTATTCGCGCCGGTCCGTAGCTTCAAGCCTCCCGCGCTCGATCTAGTCGGCCCTATTCCCCATCCCGCGCTGCAAAGCATGTTCGACGGGCTGTACCCGCCCGGCCTTCAGTGGTATTGGAAAGCCGATTTCGTGCGCACGCTCTCGGACGAAGCCATCGCCCTGCATGTGAGGTACGGCGCCAATCTTCCGAGCATGCAATCGACCATGCATTTGTACCCCATCAACGGCGCGGCCGGCCGCGTGAAGAGCGCCGCGACGCCGTGGGCTTACCGCGACGCCACTTGGGCTTGCGTCATGGTCGGGGTCGATCCCGACCCTGCGAACAAGGAGAAGGTTTCCGCGTGGGCCAGGGAATATTGGAGCGCGCTCCATCCCCATTCCGCCGGCGGCGCATACGTCAACATGATGATGCAGGAGGGCGACGAGCGCATCCGCACCAGCTACGGCAAGAATTACGCCCGCTTGGCGAAGATCAAAAAGCGCTACGACCCGGCGAACTTGTTCCGGGTCAATCAGAATATCAAGCCGGAGTGAACCGCACCCCCGAGTCCGATTGAAGACGCTGCGTGCGCGTGCTAGCATGCCTGTGTTTGCTCCACGGGGACGCCGAATGCCCAAGTTTGTCATTGAACGCGAAATCCCGAATGCAGGCAACCTCTCGGAAAGTGAATTGCACGCCATTGCGCAAAAGTCGGTAGCAGTCCTCAAGGCCATGGGGCCGGAAATTCAGTGGTTGCAGAGCTACGTCACGGGCAACAAGATTTACTGCGTTTACCTCGCCCCCAATGAAGAGGCCATTCGGGAACATGCCAGAAGGGGAGGATTTCCCGCCAACCGCATCTCCGCCGTGCGCGCCTTGATGGATCCCAGCACGGCGGAGTGAAGCACCTTTTCCGTCGCGGAAGCCAATCACCCCGCGTTGTTCATCCGAATTCCAGCGCATCCTGGATGGCTTTGTCAGGAGGCGTCGTCCAGCCGTCCATCCAGGCCGCTGCCGCCACAGCCTGCGGCACTGACTTGCGGGCCTTCTCCAGCGCCTTCTCCAGGCTGGCTTGCTCGGTCAGGTTCGGGGACGTGCCGAGCGCCCGGCGCATCGACGCGGCCGCCCCCGCTAGGCGCAGCGCGCGCTCCGGCTGGGACTGCAACACCGCGGAACACGCTACACAATCCAGCAGCCGGGCAACACCACGTTTCTGCCCCAGTTCCAGGAAAAGCTTCATGCTTTCGGCGTAGTGCGCCTGCGAGGTTTCGTAATCACCCTGGTCTCGCGCCAGGCTCCCCAGGTCCGCAAGGCATCCCGCGATTCCCCATTTGTCGCCCACTTCCTGGAATGCCGCCAAACTCTCTCCGTACCGCGCGCGCGCCAGTTCGGGTTGGCCCTGCGCGCGGGAGATGTCGCCTCGGTAGTTCAGCGACCAGGCGATTCCGATGGGATCGCCGAGTTCCCGAAAAATCGCCAGGCACTCCTCGAACAGCGAACTGGCCTTCGCATAGTCCCCCTGCAACTTGACCACGTTGGCCAGGTTGCTCACCGAGCGCGCCAAGACCACGCGGTCGCCCAGGCTTCCCCAGACGGCCAGGCTTTCCTCGAACAGCCTGCGCGACTCTTCCAGGTCGCCCCGGTTGAGTACAACCGCAGCGAGCGCGTTGAGCGCGATCCCCGTGCCCCGCGCATCGTGTTGCTCGCGTGCGATAGCCAGACTTTCTTCAAACATGGCCCTCGCGGCTGCACAATCGCCTTGTACGTCGCCCAGCACGCCCGCGGAAAACAGCGCCCTCGCTCGCCTGACGGAGCGCTCCGCGGCGCCTTCCAGAGCGAGCAGCCTCTTCAGCGCGTGCCGCCCTTCGGAGTGATACTCCCGCATTTCCCAGAACTGGAACAGCGCGGCAGCCAGCCGCAAGCCCCAGTCCGCGTTCCCCTCTTGTGTGAGCCATTCCAGCGCCGCGCGGCAGTTCTCGTGTTCCGCTTCGAGCGCCTCCGCCCACTCCGCGTCTGCGGGATTCGCTGCCCGCGAGGCGCACTCTTCCGCCACGACCAGGCAGTATGCGGCATGCACCCGCTTGGTCTCTTGCTCCTCTCCACTGGACGCCAGGCACTCCAGCCCGTACTCGCGCACGGTATCCAGCAGAACAAAGCGGGCCTCTGAGCCCGAACTCTCCACCTGCTGGACCAGGCTTTTATCCACCAGCGACGACATGCCCTCGAGCACGTCCACCGCCAAGTCCTGCCGGGTATTGCACACCGCCTCGACCCCTTCCAGCGTGCAACCCCCGGCAAACGCGGAAACCCTACGAAACAGCGCCTGCTCGGTAGCGTTCAACAGTCCGTAGCTCCAATCAATGGTCCCGCGCAGCGTCTGTTGCCGCTCAGGAAGATCCCGGGCGCCGCCCGTCAGCAGTTCCAGCCGTTTCTCCAGCCGTGCCTGCATCGCCGCCGGCGAAAGCAGTTTGATCCGCGCGGCCGCGAGTTCGATGGCCAGCGGCAGGCCTTCCAGCCGGGCGCAGATGGCCGCCACGGCCGGAGCATTCTCCCCGGTCAGCTCGAAATTCGGTTTCACCGCCACCGCCCGGTTCACAAACAGCGCAACCGAAGGGTTCTGCGAAAGGGCCTTTGCCGACGCCCGTTGGTTTGGCAGCGGCAGGGGAGGCACCGGAAATTCATGTTCGCCGTAAATGTGGAGCGGCGCGCGGCTGGTCGCCAGCAGCTTGAGCGTGGGCGCCGCCGCCAGCAATTCCGCCACTGCCGACGCGGCGGCCAGCAGGTGTTCGAACGTGTCGAACAGCATCAGCAGGTTTGTGCGCACGTCCGGCAGGTATTCTTTGAGGCTTTCCATGGTCACCTGGATGCCGGTTTCTTTCATTCCCAGCGCCTGCGCGATCACCGCCGGAACGAGCGCCGGATCTTTGACCGCGGCCAGCGGAACAAAGCACACCCCGCCCGGGAAGTTTTGGGCCACCTCACCGGCCGCCTTCAGGGCCAGTCGCGTTTTCCCAATCCCCCCGGGGCCTGTCAACGTGATTGCGCGAACCTCGCTGCGCAGGAGCAATTCCTTGACCGCTGTCACTTCCCGGTGGCGACCGATGAACTCCGTGCGCTGCAGGGGAAGATTGTGTGACTGGGCCGGACTGAGCCTCGAGGGAGCTTCATCCAGCCGGTCGTGAATTGTGGCCAAGTCCCGCGCGAGGTCGTGCGTTGATGCGTAGCGTTCCCTGGGGTTCTTGGCCAGGCAGCGCTCAATAACCCAGCAGAGCGGGGCCGGTGTCCGCGGGTTCAACGCCAGCACCGACTCGGGATCGTCCCGCACGATGGCCACCATCGTTCCCCCCTCGCTGGGCCTTTGAAACGGGCTCTTGCCCGCCACCATTTCGTACAGCGTCGAACCGAACGAAAACTGGTCCGAGCGGAAATCCACTGGAATGCCACTAGCCTGCTCCGGAGACATGTAAGTCAGGGTGCCCACGATCGCTCCAGGCCGCGTGAGGCTCGCATTTTGCGTCTCCCCGTCGCCACCCGGATCGGAGTCGGGGTTCATCAGCTTGGCCAGCCCGAAATCAAGGATCTTCACCAGCCCATCGCTCGTGATCATCACGTTTCCAGGCTTCAGATCGCGATGGACGATACCGGCTTCGTGCGCCTTCGCCAGCCCGCTCGCCATTTGCGCCGCGATCGAGATGGCCTTCCGCAGCGGCAGCGCGCCAGCACGCAGCATGTCGCTCAGCAACTCTCCTTCCACCAGCTCCATGGCCATGTAATAAGTCACATCCACTCTCGCTAGTTCGAAAATCGTCACTATATTCGGGTGATTGAGTCTCGAAACCGACCGGGCTTCCCGCTCGAATCGTTCCAGTGCGTGTTGGCTGGCCGATATTTTGCTGGAAAGGATTTTGATCGCCAGCTCGCGGCCTAGATTCGTGTCTCGGGCGCGGTAGACCTCGCCCATCCCCCCGGCGCCCAGCGGACACACGATCTCATAACGGCCAAAATGTGTGCCGGGGGCAAGAGTTAGAGATCGGTCTCGGTCTGGCACGATGGTGCCCCATATAGTGAACCGCTCGCCCCGCGCTCCGTGGCGAGCGTCCACGTTTCCGATCAAGAATACCAAAGTTTCTCGGAGGGTGTTATGGATGTCCGATCGCTTCAGGGGCCACTGAAGGAGCAGTATCGGCGCGACCCAGGTTCTTCTCGCATCACTCGGACCGCCAAGGGCTCCGAGACGAACACTCCAATCTCCTGCACCATCGACCTCGGGCGCGCCATCTACCAGGGCGAAGCCCACTAAGGCGTTGGCGGGTCCGGTACCGCCGCATGTTATGGCGATCTACTGCTCATCGGCCTAGCCGCCTGTGCCCAGATCACTTGCCAACTGGTGGCCACGGCCCTCGGATTTCCAGTCCGCCGCATCGAGGCTACTGTCAGCGGCGATCTCGATCAGCACTGGGCCAGTTTGCCCTGATGGACTCGAGGAATGGCTCGCTTTTTCGTTGCTGGAGTGCTTTGTGGTAGTTGAGCGTTTACACAGACAGGATTGTCTGTGCTACTGGGCAAACTGACCCAGTATCGGTACTGGGCCAGTTTGCCGTGATGGATTCGAGGGATGGCTCACTTTTTCGTTGGTGGAGTGCTTTGCGGCAGTTGAGCGTTTACACAGACAGGATTGTCTTTGCTACCGGGCAAACTGACCCAGTACCGACAGCTACGCTGCCATTCGCTCGTCCCGGTCTTCCTGCTACACTCGGATCCAGGAAATCACCGGAGTCCCTGTTGATCGCCCTGCGACTGCTCGTGGTCTTTCTGCTGGTGGGATGCAATGCGTTTTTCGCCGCGGTGGAGTTTTCCCTGGTGGCGGTGCGGCCTTCCCGCATTCGGCAACTCGTGGAAGACGGAGACGCCCGCGCGCGTGTGGTGCAGAGCCTCCTCGAGGAAATGGGCCTGGTGGTGTCCGGCGTCCAGGTGGGCGTGACGCTCACCAGCCTCTCGCTGGGTTTTCTGGGGGAGGCGGCCATTGCCGTGGCGCTGGAAGACATGTTCGCAGGGCTCGGAGGGCCCGGCAACGTGGTTTTGGTGCACGGTATCTCGCTCGTCCTGGCTTTTGGGAGCCTTACTTTTCTGCACGTCGTACTCGGTGAACTGGTACCGAAGACGATCAGCCTGGAGCGTTCCGAGCGGGTGGCGCTGCTGGCGGCCCGCCCCTTCAGCCTTTTTCTGAGGACGTTCCGGGGAGCCATCAGCGTCTTGGACAGTTCCGCGCGGCGCATCAACCGCGCCCTGGGCGCCTCCAGCGCAAGAACACACGCCCTGGTCCACTCCGCCGAGGAGCTGCAAATCCTGGTAGAGCAGGCGCGCGAGCAGGGCCTGTTCGAGCCCGGGGAAGAGAAGTTCATCCAGAGCGCGATCGAACTGGGCGGCGTCCAAGTGCGCGAGATCATGGTGCCGCGCCGGGACGTGCACGCCCTGCCGGTGGAGGCCTCGCTGGACGATGTTCTGAGCATGCTGGCTGTGACCCAGCGCTCGCGCCTGCCAATCTATGAGGGGAGCTTGGACCATCCGGTAGGGTTCATCCACGTGAAGGACATCCTCTGGGTGCTGCTGGATCGGCAGCGGAGGAAAGAGGAGGGCGCCGCGCTGCCCGAATTCCATCTGCGCGGGGAGATCCGCCCGATTGTTATCGTTCCGGAGACGAAACCGGCCGCGGAGCTGCTGAGCGAACTTCGTTCCAAGCATACGGGCATGGCGATGGTGGTGGATGAATTCGGCACCATTCTAGGGCTAGTCACGTTAGAGGATCTTCTCGAGCAAGTCGTGGGGGAGATCTACGATGAATTCGACGTGGTGGAAAGGCCGCTAGCGCTGCCGGATGGCGCCATGGCCCTGGACGGCTCCTCGAAGATGCGCGACCTGGAAACGCAGTACCGGATCGAGCTGCCGGAAGACCCCGCCTATGAAACCCTGGGCGGGTTCGTGATGGCGCGGTTGGGCTTCATCCCTAAAGGGGGCGAATCGTTTGAAGAAGCAGGCTTCCGATTCACGGTGATGGAGGTGGATCGCCGGCGGGTGTCGCGGGTAAAGATTCAGCGGCTGCGCGCGCCGGTGGGCAGTGGGAAGTGATTTGGGGGAAGTGATGAGTGATGAGTGATGAGTGAGCTTGACTCCTGGTCTTCCGTTTCAGGTTCGGACCTCTGACATTCGACCTGGGCGGGAGGCCGCGAGTTTCACATTCGCATGCGGCGCGACGGACGGGGCGGGATGCCTCAGAGGAGCTCGACCAGCACTTCGGCGCCTCGTTGCGCACCAAGAGTGCGGGCCGCGCTGCCGCGATTGATGCTGATTTCGAGCAGGCCGGCGGAGCCGAGAATTCCGAACGGCTCGTTGGGGCCTCCGTCGCCGTAAGACAGCATCACTTTGGGCACGTCCCTTCCGCCGACGGTGATGCGGAAGCGCCCATCGGGAATGAACACCTGCGGGATCATGTCCGGTGGGATATTCGTCACCAGGTTTCCGAAGTTGTCCACCTTGAGGACCACGCCTCTCACTTTTCCCTCTGCGGCTCGCGGTTTGGGCAGTGTGAAGCGAACCGGGTCGTTGATTTCCTCGCCAAAGCTCAAGGGCTGCTGATTTTTTGCCAGCCACGCAGCCACCGGGGCAAACAGGTCGCGCCCGTGGAAGGTATTGCTCATGGGGCGATGAAAATAATGCTCGGAGGTGATATGCCGGACGGAGAAGCCCTCCTCCTGGTCGAAGACCATGGAGAGCACGCCATTGTCCGGGGCGATGAAATAGTGCTGATCACCGGTGACCAGGATGGGCCGCCGTGGAGTTCCAACGCCAGGGTCTACGACGACCACGTGGATTGTTTTCGACGGAAAGTATTTGTACGCCATGCCGATGGTCAGGGCTCCATCCAGGATGTCACAAGCCAGGACGTGGTGGCAGATGTCCACAATCTGGATTTCGGGGAGGATCTTGAGCATGATCCCCTTCATCGCGCCGACCAGATGGTCGTGAGTCCCGTAATCCGTCGTCAGCGTGATGAGGGGTGGATGCAAAGATGCCTCGTCCCGGCGCGACCACTCGCCGAATGTCTATTCGGCACGCTAGCCAACCATCTGAGCTTTGTCAAGAAGCCGCAAGCCCCGTGTGTCGAGTCGCCGCGATTTGATTGTGGGTCAGTTTGCCCTGATTGACTCGAATGAGGGCTCTACTTTTCCGCTGCTGGCTTGTTTTGAGGCACTTGAGCGTCCGCACAGACACGATTGTCTGTGCCACTGGGCAAACTGACCCACTAGCCCGATTTCTCAAGAGTCATTTTCCGATCACAACGCGCGTGGCTGTTGCTGGGTGAGGCAGTGCAGGGTGCCCAGGCCGAGTACCAGGTCCACCGCGTGAATGCCGACCACCGGGCGGTCCGGGAAGAGTTCGCCGAGCGTTCCCAGAGCGACGCGGTCCATGGGGTCATTGAAAGTAGGCACGAGCACGCAGGCATTGCCGATGTAAAAGTTGGCGTAACTCGCCGGCAGCCGCAGATTCTCAAAAAAGAGCGGCGCGGGCATGGGCAGGCGCACGACCTCGATTTTCGAGCCGTTCTCCAGGCGCATGCCCTCCAGGCGCTCACGGTTTTCCTCCAGCGCGCGATGGTTCGCATCGCGGCGATTGGCCTCTCCCGCAAGCACCACGGTGCGCGGGTCCACGAACCGGCAGAAGTCGTCCACGTGGCCGTGCGTGTCGTCCCCGGCAATTCCGCGGCCCAGCCACAGGATGTTGGTCACGCCCAGGAAACGCCGCAGTGCAGTCTCCACCTCGGAGCGGCTGAGGCCCGGATTGCGCGGCTGCACGCGGGTATCGAGCAGGCATTCCTCCGTGGTGAGCAAAGTGCCCAGGCCGTTCACGTCAATGCTGCCGCCTTCCAGCACGAAGCCCCGGCCGTGCATTTCCACGTTGACAAGCGGCAGCCGAAGAGAGTGTGCAGCCCGCGCGGGCAACTGCGCGTCGCGCCGCCAGTCAGGATATTTCGCCCAGGCGTTGAAGCGGAAACCGACGATCGCCAAGCCGGCCCGGCCGCTGGTTGTCTCTGATTCCCGGCGGACAAAGAGCGGGCCCGTGTCGCGCGTCCATCCGCGATTGGTGGGGAACCGGAAAAAGCGCACGCGGCCCGGAGCGACTCCCGCGGCGGCCAGAACGCGGCGAGCCGCGGCCTGGTGCCGCGCGGAATTTACCAGGATGTGGAGGTTTTCTCTGGGCGCAAGCTTCCGGCAGATTTCTGCGTAGACCCAAGGGATTACGGCGAGTTTGCCGGGCCAGTCCGTGGGGTTCTGGGGCCAGACGAGCCAGGTGGCGGCGTGTGGTTCCCATTCCGCCGGCATACGATACACAGGGTAGCCACGGTCAGTGGTTTTCTTACCGTGGGACTGGGAGATAGGAGCAGGAGAACGGAAAAGCCCACGGTCAGAACTGCGCTGACCGTGGCTACCCGAGATACCCGCGCTCACGATTTTGCGGGCCACGAGGAGCGGTCCAGATAGCGGTGGGTGATGCCGGCGTAGGCGTCCACGCGGCGGTCGCGGAGGAATGGCCAGTTCCGGCGCACGTCTTCCAGGCGCTCGAGGTCCACACGGGCGACGAGGATTTCTTCCTTGTCGCAGGAGGCGGTGGCCAGCTCGACGCCGAAGGGGTCGACAATGAACGACGAGCCCCAGAACTCTATGCCCGGCCCGCCCGTCGGCGCCTCGTGTCCTACGCGATTCACCGCGGCAACGTAAGTTCCGTTGGCGATGGCGTGCGCGCGCTGCACGGTGATCCAGGCGTCGCGCTGCTCGGCGCCCGAAATGTCTTTTTCTCGCGGGTGCCAGCCGATGGCGGTGGGATAGAAGAGCACCACGGCGCCGGAGAGCGCCGCGAGCCGCGCACCCTCCGGATACCACTGGTCCCAGCAGATGAGCGCCGCGATGCGGCCGTAGCGCGTGTCGAACGCGCGGAAGCCGAGATCGCCCGGGGTGAAATAAAACTTCTCGTAATACAGCGGGTCGTCCGGGATGTGCATTTTCCGGTAGAGGCCGGCAATTTCACCGTTGGCATCAATGACCACGGCGCTATTGTGGTAGATGCCAGGCGCGCGCCGCTCAAATACCGGGGCCACGACAACCACCTGATGGCGCCGTGCAACGGGAGCCAGCGCCTCGGTCGTCGGCCCGGGAATGCTTTCCGCCATATGGAACAGGTCGGGGTCTTCCTTCTGGCAGAAATATTGCGAACGGAAAAGCTCGGGCAGGCAAATCACTTGCGCCCCGCGGCCCGCAGCCTCTTCGACCCGGGCCACGGCCTTGGCCAGATTCTGCTGCGGCTCCGGTGCGCACGACATTTGCACCAGGCCGATGGAGAAAGTCTTCGCCGCTTCCATGGACGCAACTGTACAGGAGAGTGTGATTCGTGACCAGTGACTCGTCCCGATGGAATCGGGATCTCCGCCCCGCAACGGGGCTCCGATGACGGGCGACTCCGGATTCGTGACCAGGCTCGATTCGGACCGGGTTCTCGCTCCCTTGTGGCGGATTCACACTAAAACGGCGAGAATGGGCCGCGGCGATCGGCGCCAGGTCCGCCGAAAAACGAGGAGCACATGGTCGTCACAACGGAGTATGCGGATATCCGCAATGCGGGCGGCGTCATGCGGACGTTCGTCGCCGCGCCGAAGGCCGCCGGACAGTATCCAGGAATCTGGTGCTACTCGGACATCTTCCAGCTCACCCCTCCCATGCTGCGCGCGTGCGTGCGGCTGGCGGGATACGGCTTTGTAGCTGCCGCACCGGAAATCTATTGCCGCATCGAGGCGCCGGGCACGGTGATCCCGTTCGACGACGCCGGGAGGACCCGCGGACTGGAGGATGCCGCAAAAACGCCTGTGGCCTATTTCGACGCGGATTGCCGGAACGGCCTCGACTGGCTTGCCAAGCATCCGAAAGTGGCGAAGGGGAAATTGGGCGCGATGGGATTCTGTATCGGCGGACATCTGGCGTTCCGCGCGGCCCTGCAGCCGGATGTTCGCGCGACAGTATGCTTCTATGGCACCGGGATCCACAACGGCAAGCTCGGAAAGGACGCGGACGCAGAATCGCTGGCCCAAGCGGGCGCCATCCGCGGCGCGCTATTGCTCGTGTTTGGAAAGCAGGATCCGCACGTTCCCGAGGAAGGCCGTAAGGCGATTCATGCGCGCTTGCGCCAGGCCAAGGTGAAATACCGGACCCTTCTGTATCCGGCCGAGCACGCCTTTATGCGCGATGAAGGGGCGCGTTACGACCCCGAAGCTACCGACCATGCCTTCGGGGAGATGATTGCGCTGTTTCGCAAGAAGTTTTCCTGACCCGGTGCGGGGCTACCCGTGAGACCACCTGTTCGCGAAATGCTGCTGAGTGCCTGGCGGTGCCGCTGCCCGCGCTGTCACCAGGGAGCGTTGTTCGCGGGCTGGCCCAACAAGGTTCTGCCGCGGTGCGGGGAGTGCGGGCTTTCCTATTATCGCGAGTCCGGCTATTACGTGGGCGGAATGGTGATGACGTAGATCATGAGCGTAGCGGTGCTCGCGGCTGTTTCCCTGGTGGTGTTTTTCCTCTTGCCGGACACCGGGCTATTTTCCGAGAATACGAAAATGGTCATCTGGTTTGCGGCCGCGATTCTCGTGACGCTGGGTTTCCTGCGGCGTTCGTACAGCCTGTGGATCTCGCTGGACTACTGGATCGAGCCGTGGGAGCCGGGGGAGCACAAATGAGCGGCCCCCCGTTGCCTTTTGCGTCGCGGCGGGTTGCCGTGCTGGAGCGGGCGGGTTAGTCTGAGTCATGGTGCGGAAGAACACAAAGCGGAAATCCACCGGGCGGAAGTCAAAGGCGTCCCGCATCCCGGGGACGAGGGCGTTGAGGGGTGAAGCGGCGGGGCGAAAGCCCGCCGGGCCGGAAACTCTCAGCGTCTGTCTGTTGTCGCCGCACCCCTTCGTGCTGGAAAACCTGCGTGCGTTGCTGGACCGCCCGAAGTTTCGCGTACAGGTGGAACACGTGGAATTTCTCCCGGGGCAGGGAGGGGCCCTGCCGGCGCTGCCCGCCGCGCATGTGTTCGTGCTCGACGCGAACGGGCCGCTGCGCGCGGTTGTGGCCCTGATCTCCCGGGTGAGGAGCGAGCAGCCGGGTGCGCGGGTGGTGGTGGTGAGCGAGGAACTGGCGGAGGAAGCCGCGTTTCCCCTGATGCGCTTGGGCATCCGCGGCCTGCTCCGTTATGCGGATGCGGCCACGCAACTGGCCGCGGCAGTTCTGTCCGTCCATGCGGGCGGGTACTGGGTGCCGCGGCTGCTGCTTTCCAGATTCGTGTTCGGCATCCTGGACCAGCCGCGGCTGCCCGTGCCGGGCGAGGCCCGGAAGCTGAGCCCGCGCGAGCGCCAAGTGCACGAGGGGCTGATCGAGAATCTCTCCAACAAGGAAATTGCCTCGCGG
>Ga0187819_10001087_pt1 | contig 14047 bp, 9 predicted proteins | sample NC_wetland_sal_i_15_FD_132411 | JGI IMG/M metagenome (GOLD analysis project Ga0187819, IMG submission 132411) | Wetland sediment microbial communities from Neuse River Estuary, North Carolina, USA - SO4_4 | ecosystem: Environmental > Aquatic > Freshwater > Wetlands > Sediment | place: USA: North... | reverse complement strand
TGGTTCACGTATCCCGAAGTCGTGCAGGAATTGCGCCGCAGCTATCCGCCACGGCACAAGCAGGGCGTCACCATTTTCTTCACGGGGCTTTCGGGATCGGGCAAATCGACCATCGCCAATGCTCTGATCACCAAGTTTCTCGAGATGGGCGGGCGTCCGGTCACGCTGCTGGATGGCGACCTGGTGCGTAAGCATTTGTCCAGTGAGCTCGGGTTCTCGAAGGAGCATCGCGACATCAACATTCGCCGCATCGGTTACGTCGCCAGCGAAATCACCAAGAACGGCGGCATTGCCATCTGCGCTCCTATCGCACCTTATGACGCAACGCGCAAAGCAGTGCGGCACATGATTGAAGGGTTCGGCGGGTTTGTCCTGGTGCACGCCGCGACCTCGATCGAAGTGTGCGAACAGCGAGACCGCAAGGGCCTGTACGCTAAGGCTCGAGCCGGCATTGTCAAGGAGTTCACGGGCATCTCGGATCCCTACGAGGCGCCCGCCGATGCCGAGGTAGTGATTGACACCGCCGAACTGAGTCCGGAAGAAGCGGCGCAGACCATCCTTCTGCACCTGGAGCGCGAGGGCTTTGTGGGCGCCAACGGCAACGGATAGGAAGTGAGCTATCAGCTGTCAGCTATCAGCTCTCAGCTTGTAGTCCTCGGTTCCTTAACATGGTTTTGCTTTACTGATAGCTGATGGCTGAGAGCTGATAGCTAAGAACGCATGGAATTCTTGCTCCTCAAAGTGCTGATCGGCTTCATCGTTGGAACGCTGATCGGGATGACGGGTCTGGGCGGCGGCGTCCTGCTGCTGCCCATGCTCATCTTCGGCCTGCGTGTGCCCGCCATCGTTGCGGTTGGCAGCGATGCGCTGTTCAATTTTTTCACCAAGATTCCGGCCAGCATCATGCACTTGAATAAGGGGACGGTGCGACGGAAAGTGGTGCTGGCGATGGCGCTCGGCAGCATTCCCGGCTCCTATCTCGGCGTGACTTTTCTGGTGCACCTGCGCCACGTTTATGGCGCTGGGGTGAACGACTTCATCAAATCGGCCGTGGGATTGCTGTTGGTATTGATTCCCACGCTGCTTATGTTCCAGGGACGGATTGAAGAGCGCCTCGCCCATCGCCAACCCACGCTGAAGTCGTTTGCCGGCATGAGCGTCATCGGATTAGCCGGCGGCTTCCTGGTCGGCATCACTTCGGTCGGGTCGGGCAGCATCATTATGATGATGCTGCTATTGTTCTATTCGTTCGCGCCCAAAATCATGGTGGGCACCGACATTACCCACGCGGTGATTCTGACCGGGGTCACCAGCCTGTTGCACTGGAGGGCGGGCAATGTCGATCCCCACCTGGTCGCTTCGCTGCTGATCGGGTCGATCCCCGGCGGAATCCTCGGCTCGCATTTGAGCACGCGCGTTCCGGTACTTTGGCTGCGGCGGATTTTGTGCACGGTGTTGCTGATGACAGGTGCGAGAATGTTGTGGGCGTGAAAGAGCAGGTGTCAGATGTCAGGTCTTAGGTCTTAGGTCTTAGGTCTTAGGTCTTAGGCGATCTGATAACCGGTGGCGCGAGACTGAAACTTGGGACGAAGAACCTGATACCTGACACCTGAAACCTGAGACCTTGTTTACGGAGCAATGATGACATATTCATCCGCAGAAACTCTGGAACGCATTCACGCCGCGCTGGAAGCGGCGCGGGCTGTATTGAAGGGATTCACGCCCGGGGCTATTGAGGCCAAATTCAAAGTCGGAGACGATCCGGTCACAGCGGCCGACCATGCGGTCGATGAAGTTTTGCGCAAGCACCTGTTGCGCGCGGGCGAAGGCTGGCTCTCGGAAGAGACGGTCGACGACTTCACACGGCTCGACAAGCAGCGCGTCTGGGTGGTCGATCCGCTCGACGGCACACGCGAATTCGTGCAGGGCATTCCCGAGTTCTGCGTCTCCATCGCCATGGTGGAGAATGGAATTCCCGTCGTCGGCGGAATCTGCAATCCGGCAACCGACGAACTCATTCTCGGATCGCGCGACACCGGCGTGACCTACAACGGCAAGCCCGCGCAACCCAGCCAGCGCAAGGACCTGCACGGGGCGCTCGTGCTGGCTAGCCGCAGCGAAGTGAAGCGCGGAGAGTGGAAGCAGTTCGAGCAGGCCGAATTCAATATTCGTCCCATGGGATCGGTCGCCTACAAACTCGGACTGGTGGCCGCCGGCCGCGCCGATCTTACCTTCACGCTGGTTCCGAAAAATGAGTGGGACGTTGCCGCGGGCGCGGCGCTAGTTGAAAGCGCTGGAGGCTGGACGCTGAAGCTCGACCATTCTCCGCTGCGCTGCAACCAGAAAAATCCTCTGATCTCCGGCCTGCTGGCTGGCGGGCCATTTCTGCGCGATCCGCTGCTCGCAATGCTCGACCGGCACTCGCAGACGGTCGGCGACGGGAAAACATCCTGACCTCTTCTTATGAATTGTCATCCTGAGCGAAGCGAAGGACCTGCTGTCTTGTGGGATGAAAAGAAAGCAGGTCCTTCGCTTCGCTCAGGATGACAAAGTACGTGAGAAACATCATGGCTGTGTCACGAATTGTTTTCTTGATGTACCACGAACTGGAGCTTGCTGGCCGTAAGCTCTGCCAGTCCGAGCCGGGGTATGTGCGCTACATTCTGCCGCTCGAAACTTTTCGCAGCCAGATGGCGTGGATGAAGAAATCCGGCTGGCGCGGTTTGAGCGTGGGCGAGGCGCTCCACTATCCGGCCGAGCCTAGCGTCTGTCTCACGTTTGACGATGGCTGCGAGACCGACCTGATCGCCGCCGCGCCCGTGCTCCGCGAGTTCGGCTTCAACGCCACCTTCTACCTCACGGCTGGATTTCTGAACACGCCCGGTTACCTCAATGGCAGCCAGGTGCGCGAGCTCGATGCGCAGGGGTTCCAGATCGGATGCCATTCCATGACCCACCCTTATCTCTCCGATCTCCGGGAGCCGGAGCTGGAACGCGAAGTCGTGGATGCGAAACTGGAGATCGAGAAGATTGTCGGTCATGCCATCGAACACTTCTCGTGTCCAGGAGGACGCTACGACGAGCGCACGCTGCAGATGGCACGCCGCGCCGGATTCCGAACGGTTGCCGGCAGCCAGTTTTATGCGAATTCGTCGGGCACCAGCCCCTATGAACTCGGCCGCGTAGCCATGCTGCGGAACCTCACCCTCGAGGAGTTCAGCGCCACCTGCCAGGGCCGCGGGTTGTGGAAGAAACGCCTGCAACATCAGGCGCGCCGCAGCATGCAGCGCGCGCTCGGAAATCACGCCTACGATCGCCTGCGCGCCGCGTTGCTGGGGGAGGACCGCCCCTAACCCTCCCGTCGATTACTTTCGTTTTCCCGGCAATCCTCTTTGTCTTCTAATTTTCCTTCTAAGCTCGACAGTATTCTCTCGATCACCCAGAGCGCCCGTCCCGCGCCTGTTTTCGCCGAATCCCACAAAAAACACGAGTGGACACTGACCCCCACGAATCGGTACATACCGGACCAGTCATGTACTAACGCGTACTCGATGCACCTCTGGTATCTAGGAACCCTTACCCCATCTCGCTACATTCAGCGTGAGGACAATCGACTAGTCCCCCACTTCGTAAGGTCGAGGGCTCCATGTTGGATACAGATATCAGTCTCTTAAACGGTCATCTTAGATTCTCCCGAACGCTGGCGCAGCGTCTGGGCGTTTTGATAGTGCTGCTGGCGGCGACGCTGCTGACCACTTCCTGCGGTTTGCTGAACCAACCAGCGGACGCGCAGGGCACGAACAGCCTAAAGCTGCCGGCAACGATTCCCGCGGGCACGGTCGATCAGTCTTACAACGCGGTGCTGGCCGTGGGTGGCGGAAGATCCCCCTACCATTTTTCGGTGAGTTCCGGCGTTCTCCCTCCAGGGGTCAGTTTGAACCCAATCACGGGGACGCTCTCGGGTACGCCGACAACGGCAGGCACGTATTCGTTCGAGGTGATGGTGACCGACTTCCCACTCCGCGATCAGGGGAGCCAGACGTTCCACATGGGAATCGGGAATGGGGGCCCGAAGGTCCACGTCGCGTTGACGCCGACGAGCGTAACTCTGCCCTCGAATCAGAGTTATCAGTTCACCGCCACGGTCAGCGGGACCTCCAATACGGCAGTAACGTGGTCGGCGGCGCCAGGCTCGGTCAATACCAGCGGTCTTTACACTGCTCCGGCGGTCACCTCTTCGACCAACGTAATCGTCACCGCCACCAGCAATGCGGATTCCTCGAAATCCGGCACTGCGACCGTCACGGTTAACCCCGTGAGTACGCAACCGCTGGCCATCAACACCACCACCCTTCCCCAAGGCCAGCAGGGGAACCCCTATGGCGAAGTGTTCGCCGCGACCGGCGGAACCACGCCTTACAGTTGGAGCGTTTCCGCGGGGACTCCTCCCGGAATCACCATGAATGCGAACGGGGATTTTGCCGGCACGCCGACCGCCGCCGGTACATTCAATTTCACGGTCACGGTCACCGATACCAACAGCAAGACAGCGAGCGGCAATTTCAGCGCGACGGTCCTTGCCGGCAGCAACTTCGATGGCCCGGCGGAACTGCCACGCGTGACCGTTGCCAGTGCCATGAGCGACACGCCCGCTCCGGGATCGGTGATCACGGTCAAGGCTGGCGACAATCTGCAATTGGCTCTGAACAACGCCCAGTGCGGCGACGTGATCCAACTGCAGGCCGGCGCAACCTTCTCCAGTCTGGTGACCCTGCCCGCCAAGCAGTGCGACGACCAGCACTGGATCATTATTCGAACCAGCGCTCCCGATAGCGCCCTTCCTCCGGAAGGCCAGCGGCTCACGCCCTGCTATGCCGGGGTGGCCTCGCTGCCCAATCGTCCGGCCTACAGCTGTTCGAATCCGCAAAACGTGCTGGCCACGATTTCCAAGTCCGTAAAAATGGGAGATGGCCCGGTCTATCTCGCAAGCGGAGCCAATCACTACCGTCTGCTCGGCCTGGAGATTACGCGGCCGGCGGACCAGGCTGGGGTCGTAGCCCTGGTGGCACCGGCAGGAAAGGTCCCGGCCGATCACATTGTCATTGACCGGTCGTGGATTCACGGGACCGCGCAGGACGAAACCCGTCGCGGCATCGGCCTCAACGGAGTCACCAATTTTGCGATCGTGGATTCTTACCTGAACGATTTCCACTGCACGTCGGTTTCGGGGACATGCACGGATTCGATGACCATGGGAGGCGGCGGCGGCGATCTCGCGAGCGGTCCCTGGAAGATCGAGAACAACTTCCTCGAGGCGGCAGGCGAGAACATTCTCTTTGGAGGTGCCGCAGCCACCGTCGTCCCTGCCGACATTACGATCCGCCACAACCACTTCTACAAGGTCCCGCAATGGCAAAAGGGCTCGACTGGTTTTGTGGGTGGGTACACGGGCAATCCTTTCGTCGTCAAGAATCACTTCGAAATCAAAAACGCCGCGCGCGTATTATTTGAGGGCAACCTGCTCGAGTACTCGTGGGGCGGCTTCTCGCAGGCCGGCCAGTCTATTCTGGTCACCCCCCGCAATGACTACGACAAGCAAACCAGTCAAGGCAATCTCTGTTCCGTGTGTGAAGCAGTTGACATCACGGTTCGCTACAACCGGATTCGCCACACAGCGGGAGTATTCAACCTAGCCAACGCCGTGGTCGGCGGTCTGGGAGCGCAGGCCGGTGCGCGCTACAGCATCCATGACATCGTCGCCGATGACATCGATGGCGCGAAGTACCTAGGCGGCGGTGGCCTGCTTATGATTATGAATAACTGGCCCAATCAGACCCTCCATGATGTGAGCATCCGCCACGTCAGCGGCTTCCCGACCGAACACTTCCTGTCGGTCATGAACAACCTGTCCTATCCCGAGATGTATAACTTGACTATTCAAGACAACATGGTGGTGATGCCCGCCTACCCGGTCTGGTCAGCGGGAGGAACCAACAACTGCGCGGATTCCGACGTTCCGATAACGGTGTTAACCACCTGCTTCAAGACGTTCACCTTTGCCAACAACGTCCTGGTGGCCGTGCCAACACCTTTCCCACCCACTAAGTGGCCTGGCGGAAACTTTTTTGCCGCCACGGTCCCCGACGTGGTATTTACGAACTACTCCGCCGGCAACGGCGGAGATTACACGCTTCAGGCGAACAGCCCTTACAAGGGAAAGGCCAGCGACGGCACTGATCCCGGCGCCGACATCAACGCTTTGAACGCCGCCATTCAAGGAGTGGAATAACGTAACTCCCGGTGCGGGCCAGTCGCTCTGGCCCGCACTCCTTATCCTCGCGTTTGACCTGCATTTTCTTTCGCGCTATAGTCCATCTCGCAGTAAGTCGTCACCCGCTGTTCCGTTCCTGGCCAGCATGGCTGAGTGCGGCATGCACCGAGGACTATGCCTTTGTTTCACTCCCCGCAGCCCCAACTTCGTATCTCCGCGGAACCAGCCTTTCTCACTCGTACGGAGTCTTGCGGCCGGAGCCCTCTGCTGGCGCTGTTGATCGCAATCGCTGCCCTGACGCCAGTGGGGGATCGGTCGGCTGCAAGCGCAAGCGCGAAAGCGACCGAGCCTACCCGGTTTACGGTGGCGGCGCCCCCGCCCGAGGGTGAAAACGCATACTGCGACAAAGGCAACGTGGCAAGATTTGGCGCGAAAGACGGCCCCGCCGAACTACCGAAAACCTGTTACTACACGGGGCTCGATGGGACTCCCTCCCCCGGAAAGCAGATCCGGGTGGCAGCAAACTCAGATCTGACTGAGGCGATGGAGGGCGCAAAGTGCGGAGATACGCTGCTCCTGGCAGCCGGCGCATTGTTTCCGATCAAACAGTTCCCGAAGAAGAACTGCGACGATGGGCACTACATCACCGTGCGAACCGACACGCCCGATGCCAAACTGCCGCCGGAGGGCACGCGGATTTCGCCCGCGTGGGGCGGCGTCGCCAGCCTGCCGGGCCGGCCCGCCTATGCGCAACCCGCCGCGGGTGCTGCCAAGCTGATGGCCACCATTGTGGTCAAGGCGGAGATTGGCGCCGAGTTGGGCGATCATTGCCGTTTCATTGGCATCGAGTGGGTTCCCTTGGAGGGCCGGAAAATTGCCCGCCTGATTTTCACCAACGGCACCAACCACGTGATTCTGGATCGGAACTGGGTTCACGGCACCGATGGAGCGGAACTCGGACATGGGTTCGGCATCAAGGATTCCTCCTACGTAGCCGTGATTCACTCCTATTTCAGCGGCTTCACTTGCACCGCCGGGACCGGGAGTTGCACCGATGCCACGGCGATCGGCGGGGGCAATGGCGACCTACCCACTCATACGCTGAAGATCGTGGACAACTTCCTGGAAGCAAGCGGCGAAAACATTCTCTTCGGAGGCGCGCCGTCCACCGTGCGCCCGGAAGACATCGAGATCCGCCGTAACCACCTGTTCAAACCGATGTTCTGGAACCGGAATTCTCCCGATCACAGAGAACCGACGCCGATCGTAAAGAATCTGTTTGAACTCAAGAACGGGCACAGAGTGCTGTTCGAAGCCAACTATCTGGAAAATTCCTGGGGCGGGTTCAGTCAGGTGGGACCGGCGATCCTGTTGACGCCGCGCAACAATCTGAACCGGATCACGGGCGAGGTTCTATGTCCGGATTGCGCGGTCACCGACGTCACCATCCGCTATGTATGGGTCCGCAAGGTGAACCAGGTGCTGCAGATCGCCATCCCCATGGATAAAATCAAACCGGCGTCGGGCAATTCCTACTCCATTCACGACCTCGTGGCCGAGGGACTCGGCTATCCCGAGTGCGGCAAAGCTTGTGGCGGCGCTCTCAATCACTTGTCCGGACCACCGGGCACAGCGCCCAAAGATTCGACCATGTACGGTGTCGCCGTGGATCACATCACCTTTGTCTCCATGAAAAGACCGAACGACCTCATGATCATGGGAGGGCCACCGCAGGGAGATTCGAGCGACCCACCGCGCATGTACAACATCACCTGGACGAATACGATCGCGGATGTGGGCGCCTACGGCATGTGGCCGATGGGTGGAACTCCCGAGCAGAATTGCTCGTCTTTCCGAGGAGCCACGCCGAAGTCGCGGATCGAAGCCTGCTGGAAGGGGAACAGCGCATTTCTCGGGAACGTGTTAGCGGGAGGCACCGGCATCCACGGACAGCCGCCTGTATGGCCGGAGGGGAATCCCATTACAGACAGCCTGGAATCGGTCGGGTTCGTAAACCTGAACCACGGCCTGGATGGCGACTATCATCTGGCCGCGAAGAGCAAACTGAAGGGTAAGGCGACCGATGGCCGCGATCCTGGGGCCGATGTCGATGCGGTGTTGGCCGGGATCCACGGCGTGCGTTAGGCGGCCACTCCAGATCAAAATTCTTTCACCGTGTCGCGACCGGCGAGACCGGTGTACGATGCGTTTCGAGGTTAACATGGAAACCCCGACTCCCGATGCCCGGGGGCATCTGGACGAACCGCAGCACTGGCCGCTGGAATCGCTGCATTACGCCCTCCGCGCACTCCGCACCGAGATCCTGGGCTTCCGCTTCGACTACCCGCTCGAGATCGATCCCAACGCGGGCCCCAAAGAATCTCTTCATTACTATCTCTACAGCGAAAGACTCTCCTGGGACATCATGCGCATGGACCCCACCGGAGTTCCGAGAGTCCGCAGCCGGCTGGCCGGAGTGGTCTACAAGCCCGCCTACATCGCGTGGTGGGGACTGGTCCAACTCGGGCACTTCCTGCGTCATCACGACAAAGCGAGCCTGCAATCGTTCCTCCAGCAGGTGAATTGGCTAGAGTCCCATGCCGTCGTCCGCGCCGATGGTTCGGTTGTCTGGACCAACAATTTCGATATTCTCCAGGGCAAAACACTTCTTAAGTCTCCATGGATCTCGGCTTACGACCAGGGGCTGGCGATCAGCGCGCTGTTGCGCGGCTATCGCCTCACGCGGCGTCCGCGGCTGTTGGAACTTTTGCAAGGCGCGGCGCGGATCTTCGCGCTCGATGTTCGCGAAGGCGGGGTTCGCGAACCGCTGCACTCGGGTGCCCTTTATAGTGAGTTGCCCGGACAAGGGACACCCGGCATTCAAGACGGTTTCATGACTTCCCTGCTCGGCTTATACGACTTATATGTGGAAACGGGAGACCCGGAAACCGGCAAATTGTTCGCCGACGGAATCAAGGGCCTGAGAGCAACGCTCCCCACTTGGGACTATCGCAATCGCTGGAGTTGGTACAGCTCCCGCGCTTACTTATGCCCGTCGCCCTATCACTGCCTGAACCGTGCATTGCTGGAGGTGCTGGGGCGTCTGACCTCAGACCCGCTGTTAGCCGAGTACGCGGAAGCATGGAAGCCGGAGCGGCTCTCCGCGCTTCAGCGGGCGGAAATCTTCCTGGCCTTTCTTGTCACCAAGAATGCGTGCCGGGTACGCAACCGAACCTGGCGCTTCAACCGGGCCAAAGTACAGGCTCTCGCCGCTGGCGAGAGGGTTTTTCCGATGCCCGCGCTCGCCGCTCTGGAAAAGCGGCAATAACCTCCCGCGGATTGTCTGCCAACCGATGCGTCAATTCTTCCCCGGCTCCGCAAGCTGATAGATGCGGTAGATCGCGTTCACGAACGTGCACTGGTAGTCCAGGCCATCAATTTTTGCGTTCCCACATTCCGACGGGAGATTCAGCCGGCGGCGCAGCGTACCCTGGTCGGAGTACACCACGAATCGGGGCCTCTCGCGTGTGATGTACTGGTCCACGGTTTCGTCGTAGCTGGTGTTCGCTAAGTAGGCCTGCTTTCCGGGGTTTAAAGGCAGACCCGCCACCTCCCCTACAATCAGCGATTCCTCGTTGTAGTTATCGATGACCACGGTGTCGCCGGCGCCCATATGGGTGCGCAGGTAGTGCGCCGCGCTCAGGATATGGTCGGCGTAGCGCAGACGTGGCGAAACCGACTTGACCTTGTTGGAGAAGCGGTTGGGATGCTCGCTCAGGAAGAAAACAATTCCCAGATTCGCCACCAGGAACGCAACCAGCAGCGCGTAGGCGAGACGGAGTCGCATGGGGAAGAATCTCGCGCACAAACGCTCGCAACCAAAGCCCCCGATGACGGCTAACATCGCTCCCAGCGTCATCGTGTATCGCGCCATGGCCAGGAGTTTTCCGGTGGCGATCTCGTAGTTCTGCACGGCAGCGAAGAACAAAGTCAGAACCGCAAATGACGAGGCCAAGCGCGACGACCACGATTTCAAGAACCCATACAAGGCTGCCAGCACTGCCAGCGGCGACAGACTGATCAGTAACGCCCCGGGCCCGAGCGCCAACTCGTACGCGAGCGGAACAGGATGGGCTTTGAACCATCCCGTGATAAGTGTGTTGTGCTCGCTCAGCACACGCATAGGATCGTGAAACAGGATCGCGCTATACACCATGGAGAAGATCGGCCAGGCGCCCCCAGTCAAGCCCAGAGTGGCAACGGGCCTCAGCCAGCGCGCGAACCAACCGCGCCGCGACGCCTGATCCTGATACTCAAGAATGGCAAGAATGATTCCCAGCCCAAAGAAGATTGCCCACGCCTCCAGCCGAATGGTTTCCGCCGCGGAAAGGCTGAGGCCTGCGAGCGCCAATTGAACCAGTGGACGCGAATCGTCACGGAAGTAGCCAAAAAACAACGCCAGCGCCGTCAGCAAAAAAAACAGATAGCTCACCTCGGCCGACGAGGTCGTGCTGTAACCGATATGCAAGCTGTAGAAAACGAAAATCGCCAGCGCCGCCACGCTGGAGGCTTCCCCATACAAGTTCCGCGCCAGCCGCCACACCGCAAAGAGCGAGCCGATGCCTAACAGCAGGCTTAGAAACCGACCCGCAAATACAACATCGTGGAACAGAAGCGTAAAGAGTCCGATCAACCAGAAGTGCCCCGGAGGATATGCCCCAAACCCCACCTTAAACACTGGATGCTTCAACCACTGCGCCGTCAGCGCCACCCGCGCCCAGGCATCTCCGCCGCTATTGGCCGAATAGAAGAACGAGGCCGTGCGCAAAACGGCCCCGACCGCGATCAGCGCTATGGCATAGGCTGAGAAGCGCTGCGACTGGTCCGCAGCCTGCATCGAATGGAATTGCCGGGTTTGGTTCTCGCTCAACGGGCTCATGATGGTCGCTTTCATTGGGTTGGGATTCCTGCTTGTGGCCCCTGGCAGGCTGCGGAAAAACTCAAGTCTCGTATCGGATCACGCTCCAAATTGACGCAGGTGATGGTCGAGGTGTTTGTACATCCCCGTGCTCCACTCGTGCGGCGTGAGTGCGCCAAAGAAGGGATGCGGGTGCTTCGTGCATTGCGCTTCCCCGCCCTGGTGAAATTGCCGAATGCGAACTTTGAGTTGCTCTTGTTCTCGATGAAAATCTCGCGCATCGGAGAATACAAGTTTCTCGTCGGTGGGGCTGTTTCTGGGAAGCGGTTTTTCGTTGCTAAAGATGGGCCGGACGAACGGTCCGATCAGCCGGCCCAGCAGGGCCCGCGGCCGCACCAGCCGGCCGGAAGCGAGATCGAGCGCCGCCGAGCAATGCGCCATCATCTGAGCGACGTCCATTTTGCCCCACTGCCGCTGGGCTGCCGGCTGAAGCTTATCGATTCGCGAGATCACTTCGCCAACTGCGTCGGACTGAAATAGATTTTTCATACGGATCGCTCCCGGCCCCCCCGCCAAATCGGCGCGGCCGAATCCTGGAGAATGATAGCATTCGGCCTGGGGTGAGCGGCCCATGACAAACCTCTCGTGACTTCCGTAACTCCTGCTGTAACAAGGGTTTCAAACAGCCCAACCTGCCTTGCGTGATAAGATTTTTACGGTGCCCACGGCTAGCCTAAGCGATCGCAAGCATGCTCCTGTCTTTGTGATGGGGTGCCACCGCTCCGGGACGAACCTGCTTTACGACATGCTGTTATCCTCGGGCGGGTTTGCCATCTACCGCGGTTATCTGCCGATTTACAAGATTCTGATTCCCCGCTTCGGCTCCATGAGCAGCGGCTCGCACCGCGAAAAGATCCTCGAGACTTTTCTCCGAAGCAAGGGGTTCCGGCGCACGGGGCTGGATGCCGAAGCGTTGTCGGCGCGCATCCTGAACGACTGCCGCAACGGCGGAGACTTCATCCGCACCGTCATGGATGCGGTGGCCCAGAGCCAGCAGGCGGCGCGCTGGGCAGTGTACGATCCCGACAATGTGCTGCGCGTCGAGCGTGTGAAGCGCGATATTCCTAACGCGCTGTTTGTACATATCATTCGCGACGGACGCGACATCGCGCTCTCGCTTAAGAAAATGGGCGGCTTCGCCCCTCTGCCGTGGGACCGCAGCCAGACCGCAAGCCTGGTCGCAACTTCGCTCTATTGGGAGTGGATGGTTCGCAAAGGCCGCGCCGATGGCAGCAAGTTTCCCGCCGACTACATCGAGATCCATTACGAAGATCTGATCACCAACCCGCGGGAAACCCTTGGAACACTTGGCGGATTCATCGATCACGATCTGGACTACGACCGAATTCAGCGCGCCGGCCTGGGCCGCCTGTCGGAAACGAACTCTTCCTTTCGCGAAGAGGGCACGAAAGAAAAACTGAATCCACTCGGCCGCTGGAAACAGCGCCTGGCGCACGCCGATGTCGCCGCCATCGAAGCGACCGTGGGCGATTGCCTCGAGGAAAATGGCTACGAACTGTCGCTGCCCGCCGCCGAGCGCCGCCGGGGCCTGCGGCATTCGTGGATGCGCGAAATGTATCCCGCGTTTCTTGACAGCAAGCTGTGGCTGAAGTGGCATACGCCGGTCGGCCGGCTCGCCAACATGTCTGTGCTGGAACTCGACGAAGAACCGGCGCCGGTGGCCGAATCAGTCCGATCCTGAGAGCTTCGGCCAATGCTACAGTGCCGCGCTATCTGGGGCGGGCAAACTCGATGTCTGATTCGATCTCCAATCCGACAACCGCCGGGCGCAACCCGCCAAATCTGCGTGAAGAAGTCGACAGCCTGATCGCCCAAGGCTCGTTCGATCTGGCCTCGCGGCGGCTGGCTGAACTCTGGCGGCGCGATCCCGCCCCGGCCACGGCCAGCTTCGTAACGGCGCGCCTCGACGAGTTACGTGATAAGACGGGCGATCGACTCCCTCTTACAAAGTTCAAACTGGCAATTCTGCGTTCGTTCACGGTCGAGCCCATCGTGCCTTTGCTGCGGGCGGAGGCATTCGCATATGGCATCGACCTCGAAGTCCATGTCGGAGATTTCAACACCTACGTGCAGGATCTGCTTGACAGTCAGAGTGCGCTCTATCGCTTCGCGCCGAACGCGGTCGTGCTGGCGGTACGCACGGATCAGGCCGCGCCCGAGTTGTGGCGCGACTTCGCAGATCTGGCGCCCGAAGCAGCGCAACAAGTCGCCGAGCGCGTGGTTCACGGCTATGAGCAATGGATCGGCGCGTTTCGAAAACACAGCCAGGCGGCGTTGATTGTCCATTCGCTGGAACGCCCGTCATCTCCAAGCCTCGGAGTTCTCGACGGCCAATCCGAGGCGGGACAGTCCGGCCTCATCCGCCAGATCAATCGCGAACTCTTGCGCATCGCAGCAGGATTCCACGGAGTCTACGCGCTCGACTACGACGCGCTGGTGGCTCGCCACGGCAGCGAGCATTGGCACGACGAGCGCAAGTGGCTGACGGCGCGGCTTCCCATCGCGGCCGCTTATCTTCTTCCGATGGCGCGCGAGTGGATGCGTTTTATCGTGCCGCTCAGCGGCCGTACGGCCAAGGTTCTGGTCACCGATCTCGACAACACGCTGTGGGGCGGCGTGATCGGCGAAGACGGGATGGCCGGCATTAAAGTCGGCGACGAATATCCGGGCGCGGCCTATCAGGCTTTGCAACGCACCCTGCTCGATCTGTCGCGCAAGGGAATTTTGCTCGCCGTATGCAGCAAGAACAATCTCGACGACGCCATGGAAGCGCTGGA
>Ga0187819_10001086_pt1 | contig 14054 bp, 9 predicted proteins | sample NC_wetland_sal_i_15_FD_132411 | JGI IMG/M metagenome (GOLD analysis project Ga0187819, IMG submission 132411) | Wetland sediment microbial communities from Neuse River Estuary, North Carolina, USA - SO4_4 | ecosystem: Environmental > Aquatic > Freshwater > Wetlands > Sediment | place: USA: North... | reverse complement strand
GGAACTTGCTGTGCATACGTTCCGCCGCGCGCAGGAAAGTATGGTGGTTCTTCGACCGCGAGTTCATCCTCGCGATCATGCCAACCCTCAGACAGGAGCGGGGCAGCGCGGGGGCGGTATGGGCAAACGCAGACGGAGTAAGTCCGTTCCCGATGATCGCAATCTTCTGGGAAGGGATGCCCTGTGCAATCAGCCGGGACGCTGCCGCACGCGAGTTACATATCACGCGATCACACCAGCGCAGGATGGCGGCTTGCGCACGGGACCTAAAGGGGGACAGCAAATTGCCCAACTGCCGCTGGCTGCCGATGACAACCGGGACTCCCGCGATTTTGGCGGCCGGGATCATGAGAACGTTTGTGTAAAAATCAAACGCGTGAGCAACCGCGACGCCCGACTCCCGCAGATATCGCGCCAACTCCCGGCGGGCTTGTAAGGAACGCACGCCGTAGAGACTGCCGCCGACCGGGAACTCCAATGCCCGTTCGAACCCGTCCAAGAAGAATCCTTTGCGCGAAATACAGCCGATCTGCGGCCGTAGCCCGCTGGATTCCAGGGATCGAGCGAGGGCTACGAATTGCTTCTCGCTTCCACCCGTCTCAAAACTATTGGTCATCAAGAAGAGGCCAGCCGACTTGCCGACAGAGAACGACGGATTGGCGCTCTTTGAGGTCACGCCAACCTCTCGCGCACGCCGGCGACGCAACCGGAACTCTCCGCAGCCGTTGTTGACAAAGGCTCAAGAAAATTCCGATGCCAAAGCTCGAACATCATCAGACGCCAGATCTCCAGGTAATCATCCGTGTTGCCGGAGAGAAATTCTTTCACCAGACGACGGACACCGGTCTCGTTGAAATATCCGCGTTGGAGAGTACGCGGCTCCAGGAGGACGGTGGTCATCAGGTCTTTGAGTTCATGACGAAGCCAATAAACCAGGGGCAATGCGAACCCTTTCTTCCGTCGGTACAATACCTCTCGTGGCACCCCAATGCGCTCCGCCAGCTTAGTCAGGATGTATTTCTGACCTTGTCTTCCCATTTTCCAGTGTGAGGGTAGAGCTGTCACGCACTCCAAAAAAACATGGTCCAGCATCGGCACTCGTGCTTCCAGAGACGCCGCCATGCTCATGCGGTCTACCTTGGTGAGGATGTCTCCAGGCAAGTAAGTCTTGCTGTCCAGGTATAGCGCGCGACTCAGGGGATCAAGCGCCGGAGCGCGTTCGATGTAATTGCGGAAGAGATCCAGAGGATCGGTATCGCCCGAAAATAAGTTCAGGAAGTCCTCTGAAACCAGGGCGAAATTCCGTTGCGCCGGAACCAGGGAGACTGCTTCGATATAACGCTCAGGCCAGGGGAGCGAGATGCTGTACGCGAGATTGCGTCCCGGCACTCCGAACGGAATTTGTGGGTAAATGTGTTTGCGATACCAACGACCAGCCCAGGCCGGCACCGGATAGCGCGATCGATCCCTCAAATGCACCTGATAGCGTTCGTAACCCCCAAATGCCTCGTCGCCTCCGTCACCAGAGAGTGCCACCGTGACACGCTTCCGCGCCAGACGGGACACATAATAGGTGGGCAGAATGGAAGAATCACCGAAAGGTTCTTCCAATGAGCGAGACAGGTCCTGGACGGTATCGACGACCTCAGGTTCGAGAATCAATTCATGGTGGTCGGTCCCAAACTTTTGTGCAACTATGCGAGCATACGGCGCCTCGTTGAAGTCCGCCTGTTTGAAGCCGATGGAAAAGGTTTTCACCGGCCTGGAGCTAGCCCGGGCCATCAATGCAACAATCGTGGAAGAGTCCGTGCCGCCGCTGAGGAGCGCACCTAACGGCACGTCGGCGATCATCCTAATGCGTACTGCCTCATCAAGTTGCTGCTCCAGGAGTTCCAAGCACTCTGCTTCACTTCTGGGGGAGTAGGTGCCGTAGCGAGGGAAGTCCCAATATTGCTGGAGTCGAGCCTCGCCAGCGCGGAACTCGAGAAGATGTCCCGGAGGCAGCTTGCGAATCTGTGAGAACGCGGTAGCCGGTTCCGGAACGTAACCGAAGTAGAAATACTGCAGCACGGCGTTCTGGTCGGTCGTCGAAAGCTCCGGAGCGGCCGCCAGGATTGCCTTTATTTCAGATCCAAACAGTAGCCGGTCACCGGAGAGCGCGTAATGAAGAGGCTTCTTGCCCAGCCTGTCGCGGGCCAGGATGAGGCTCCGCCTCCGCTCATCAAAGACCGCGAAAGCGAACATTCCTCTTAACTTTTGAACGCAATCCGTTCCGAAATCCTCGTAAAGATGCACGATCACTTCGGTGTCGGAATGGGTCGCGAGATGGTGGCCGCGGCCTTCGAGTTCGAGGCGAAGTTCGCGGAAATTGTAAATCTCGCCATTCAACACTACACACACGCTCCGGTCCTCGTTAAAGACCGGTTGGTGTCCGCCGACCAGATCGATAATGCTGAGGCGTCGCATTCCAATCCCTACACCATCTTTAACGAACAAGCCTTCGTCGTCGGGGCCCCGGTGCACCATCGTTTGGCACATGCGATGAATCAGTTCGTGGTCGATCCAACTGTCATTCGGTGGGCCGACAATTCCCGCAATTCCGCACATTTCGATCTCGGTTCTAAGGGAGGCTCAGCGTGGGTACAGCTTTCGGTGGCGTCACAGGCGTGCGGCTCGCAATCTCATGTGGCCGCTCCCAGGTTGAGTCCTTGCCTACCTGTTTAGGAATGTTGGCGGGCTTTCGGCCTTTGACCCCTATTGAAATGTTGCCGACCGTTAATTGTTCGAGACCGCAAGCCTCGAACCAGCGGAACACCTCTTCATACGTATGTTTGGATTGGTACAGAGGCGAGTACCAATCGAGCGTGTCGAGGACTCTGAGCTCCGAGTCCTCGCTCAAATTCACGGGAAAAATGTGATTTACAAAACCGGCCAGCACTCGGCCAACGAGGGGGATAGCGCGAAGTCCTCGGTCGAGCCAATAGAGAAAAGGAACTGCGACACGGAAAAAGGCGTGTAATTTCTTGGCTGAGAGGTGCCGCGTGATTTTTCTGTATTGGTCGCTAAAGCGATACCATTTGTTGTAACCGCTGTAGAGCCATACGGCAATGGTTCCGCCTGGCTTCAGGTATTGGGGCAAGCTCTTGAACGCCTTTTCACAGTCAGGAGTGTGGTGGAGCACTCCGATGCTGTAAATACAGTCGAAGCTTCCGGGTGCGAAAGGCAAAGCAAAGACATCAGCCTGCAACGCCAAAAAGGCTCGATCTGCCAGGTTGTCGGCAGCCACTTCTGCCGCCGTGCTGAGGTCAATTCCAATCACACGAGCACCCCATCGCGTCGCGACTTCGGCGAACCTGCCCATGCCACATCCAACATCTAAAACCAATTTGCCTCTTAAATCTTCCTCCAGCAGGCCAGTTTTGTTTCGGAAGTCCCACTCTGAGGCAGAGGGTTGTAGCTGGGTTGTCGAAAACTCTTTCCACTGATAGCCAAAACTACCCGCGTAGTTGCCCGGCTCCACGAACCGCGCGAGGCCCCTCACGAGAGGAAATTCCTTCTTGCAGACCGAGCAGCAATAGCCGTCCGGGCGCTTGTCCAGCGAGGAGCGGCATGAGGGACAGCAGAGCAGGTACTCCAAATCAGCGTGCGGGATAGTAGGCACGGGACCTCCCGCGATTGAGATAGAAATCAGCCAAACGCTGTTTCGGCGAAGAGCTCACAGCAGGGACTGCGACGGGCCTTCGTTCTTCCACCAACGCCACCATAACGGACGTGTAACAAACCGCGAAGTAGGGAAAAAACTGATAGACCTCCGGGGCGAAACAGGCACCGACGACAAACCCGATGAGCGATGCCCAAGACGCCCCAATGAAAATTTTCATGCTTTCATCCAGGTCCTTTACTGCGCTGAGACGTTTTAGATTCGCGAAGCCGCGAGCGAAGAACAACAGGTACAGAATCAAACCCGGAATGCCCCCTTCGACCGCGATTTGCAGGTACGCGACATGCACGTTTCTCCATAGACCGGAATAGGCAACAAAGTTCTGCGCCCCGACCCCCAAAAGGGGGTGTCGCAGGGTTCCCTCGACCGCCAGGATCATGAGCATTCGTCGCTCGGCATACGAGCCATACGCATTGCCCTCCCCACTGGAGATGGCACTAAAGCGATCGAATAGCGGTCCACCCGCCACCGCCAGGATCAGAACCCCAACCAGCACGACCACCACGACCAATGATCGACGTTTTCCTTTTACCCCGAAGTACCACAGGGACACTGCGCCAGAAATAACCAGGTCGATGAATCCCGCTCTTGAAGCGGTCTTGAATAGAGTTATGGCCATCATCAGAATGGCGCAGCTCCACACGATTCTGGTCAGGATGTTCTTGGAAATGAAAAGGAGGGCTAAACAGAACGGAATCGACAGGGCGATACCGAATGCGAGGTCATTGGGGTTTGAATAGAAACCGCCAATAACCCCAAGCAGCCGGGGAACCGAGTGACCCTTCACCAAGGCCGCTACGGACACAAGCGCGACGGAACCGACTTGGATAAGGACGATGAGACGCAGTCTTTGGAATGTGGTGATGAGAAGAAATGTGAGAATCCAGCCGACATAGACCTTGGAAAAATCCAGGGTGTTAAAGAAAGCATCGCCCCTCGAAACTGGAGAAACAACGGCCGAGGCAAAAAGCACAGCGATGAGAAGAAAAAGATAAGAGGCTTCTCTCGGAAGTTCGCTAAGACGCCTCTGTGTTTTACCGGCGCTCAATACTAAACTCAGGGCCGCGAACACACCGGAGATCTTGGCGAGTGGAACATAGGCCAATGCGGTAACGTAGTCTTGGATCCGAGCGCAATAGACGAAATAAAAGGCGGCCAACCAAAAAAAGGCTGCCTTCAGCACCTTAGCTTTCTTTTCGGGCTCAATCTTCCCCCAAGGCCGATCCCCGAACCGCGAAAGCGTGCTCATCGTTTACTCCGCATTTGTACTGCGATAAGAAGGGCTCTGCCAGCCACCGTCGCTTCCGAACCTGGCAAGCTATAGAATCCGTCGATGACGGACCAAAAACTGTGAGGTAATCATTCTTCGGCTAAAAGCAGCACCATTTGGCCGGTTTCATGATACCAGTCGGAGGGTGGGCCGACTCTAATCTGGAATATTAACGTTTGATGAATTTTATGGGTGCGCTGAAGGCAGGGGTTAAGTGTTTTGACAAGGAGATTGCCCGACCCATGCGTTCGACTGATTCGCCCGCATCGACGGGCCTAGCCTGAACCTGGGTTAGCGTGTCAGACTAAAAGCCCATGAACAGCACTGCTTGGGCGAAGTTCGCGCGTGCACTCGTCTGCCCGGAGTATGCCCTTCGGCAGGTCGTTCGCTCCCTCTCGATCGGCTCGGTGGATTTCCGTTTGTCACTTCAGGCTTTGGATCGGCCTCAGTATGCGTTTGGCGTAAAGCAGGCGATCTATCTAGCTTCCAAACTGAAACACTCGAAAGTGAGCGTTCTTGAATTCGGAGTGGCAGCAGGGGATGGACTGTTAGCCCTGGAAGCATATGGGGCGGAGTTGGGCCGGCGTGCTGGAGTTCAAGTTGAGGTGTATGGATTCGACACAGGCCACGGCTTGCCGGCTGCATCCGATTACCGCGACCTTGGCTATGTATGGAAGCGAGGTGCGTATCGGATGGACTTCGAAAGCCTGAAAGCGCGGCTGAAATCGGCGAAGCTTCTGCTGGGCGATGTGCGGGACACCGTTTCCGAGTTTGTGCGGTCTGAGCATGCGCCAGTCGGATTCGTCAGTTTCGACCTGGACTACTACAGTTCGACTGCGGCCGCCTTTCAAGTGTTCGAAAGCCCGAATGAAGGGATTCTTCCCCGCGTGGTCCTCTATTTCGACGATATCGTCAGTGATGGACATCAGCTCCACTGCGAGCAAGTTGGCGAACTGCTGGCAATCCGAGAGTTCAACCAGAATGCTGACAACGGCCATCTACTGGCCTCAATGGGGCTCCTGAACGCCAAGCTGATGTTCTCGGCCATGTGGATGAACCAGCTGTGGGTTTATCACCGTTTTCAGCACCCCGATTACAATACATACATTGGCACCGAATAGCAGAACGCCAGCGTAGAGCTCGATTGCGCGCCCGCCTCCGGGGCGTAGACTGTAACGGGATGTCGTCAGGTCGGTTGCTGTTCCAACTCTCGCCCTAGCTCAGGCAAGATGACTCTCCGGATGTATGTTGCAGTGACCTGCGGATTTGCCGGCACATCGAATTCGTAGCGCAACTCGTCGGTTCTCTGGCCAATACACCGGAAGCCCATCTGATCGTAAAGTTGTTTGACTAAACTGTTCTTCGCTGTCGGCCGGTAGATACCCACGATTCGCCGAATCTGCCGCATGCTCGCAGCTTCCACCAAGCGATCAAACATGAATTTCTCCATCTGGCGGCCTAGCGCACGGCAGCTCATTAGCCACGTATCAATCTCCCACGTGTCTCCGGGATCAACCGCTCGACATAAGAGCACGCCGATAAGGCCGTAGCTGCCCATACGGTCAGACATCTGGAAAGCTGCCGCCCATCCTTGTGGGTCTTCAGCGATGGCGCGCAGCCGAGCCTCGGTGTACCGGCGAGTAGTGACGTTAAACTGGTTGGTCTTATTCACGAGCTGCGTAACCCGTGCCAGATTTTTCGGCGCTACTGCTTCAACCGTCGCTTCCAGCTTGAGCGTCTGCAGAAACTCACCCAGCGAGCCGGAGGAGGCGCGCAGGTTCTCGCGCTCCGTTTCCACTCGGTATTGAGTAGCGCGAGCTAAGTCTTCTTGCGAGAGCGTCAACGCTTCAAAGTAACGCCCGCGGTCTAATTGGCGTAGAAAGTGAAATGGCGATGACCCGAGTTCCACCACGGCAACTTCAGGAAGCTGGGATCGGATCCACTCGCGTTCGAGTGGACTGTCATCGAGGAAGACGAAACTATCCAAGCCCAAGGACAGTTCGCGCGCGATCGCCCTCAAATTTTCGGCCTTATCCTCCCAATTCGCGCGGAATGCGGCGAAATCGGGAAGCCGTAGAGCCATGTGGGCGTGTTTGAGAAACGGTATTTGAGCGTCGTCGACGTTGTTCTTCGAGGAAACACCCAGCACAACACCCCGTTCTTTGAGATCCAGCAAGTAGCGTTGTAGGTTTAGATAAGCTTCGCCTTTAGGGGTATCCGGCCCAATCTCGATACCCTCCAAGCCATCCTCGCCGATCACACCACCCCACAGAGTGTTGTCCAGGTCCGTCACAAGCACTTTTCGGGACAACCCGAGCACCGCCCGCACCTGGGACATGCAGGACTCGGCAAGTTCCGGCAGGGCTTCCATGGCAGGATGCTGACGGAAGCGAGCCCAGCCCACCTCATCTTCCCAGCGTTTTGTTCCGACTGAGCGCTGGACAGCAGCCATGTCGAGAAGGGAGATGCTCGTCGAAGCCTCCTCGCGCAGGCGAATGTTCAACAGATCGATCACACGGGTGCGGCCACCATGCAGCACGCCGGAGAGATACCCATGAGCTTCGCTGCACGGGTAGTCGAATGTCGGGTGGATGATATGACAGGCGAACGAATCCAATAAGAGTTTCGAGACTGCTTTTCGTTCCTCAATGAACTGGCTAATCCACCTCTGTTCGTCTCCCACAGCCGCTTTCAAGTGAAGATCCCGCCAATGCATGAGAAAAACGACGATATCGGGCCGGAATCGGGCCAACCCGCTATCCGCAGCTCGAATTTCCTGTTCGACAGAACCGTAGGGTGCCTCGTAAATTTCAGCTCCAATGCGATCGCGGAGGCAGAGTGCTCGCAATACCGGCACGAAAAGGTTAGTTGTACTCGAACCCAGCACTGCGATCTTGCATTGCCGTAGATGGGACCTCAGGGCAGGAGCCAATTGATACACGAGTTTCTCGGCACGGGCAAATACTCCATAACCGACGTCTTGAACCAGTGCCAGACGCAGTTTTTGCGCAGCTTCCTCGTAGGCGCCTGTGGCGGCTAATGCACGAGACCAGGCCAGAAGGTCGAGTGGGCTATGGCATGAGTGGAAGGACGAGAAACGCTCCCAGGATCGCACCAATTGTTCTGCGTCGGACCGCAACTGAGTTTGCAACCAAGCTCCGTTTGGAGTATCTGGGAGCGTATCGAGCCAAGCATGTAGAGCCGTACTGTCAATTTCGCCTAACCCTTCGAGTAACAGAGAACACACGTCCGGGTCGAAACGATTTCCCAAACGGTCCGTAGCTTCCGAGGCCAACGCCAGACGCTCGGACGGGTTGAGGGCCCGTAGACGGCTGGACAAGATCCGGTCCATGTATTCGTCGCTCGCCATGATTGTGCACACGAATCGGCGTTCACGCCGTCGCCAGTTCCTCTTCTTCCAGCAATTGATCTTCACTCATGTGGACTGGGCGCCTGGGAAGCAGGGCTCTGGTTCCCGAGAGCCAAGCGCCAAACTCCAAATCTGATAGTCCCATGGTGTCCACCAGACGAGGCAATAGCAGCGGATTAGTTCGTCGCGTGCAAAAGCCGGGAAGGCAGGTCGTCGCCGACAGTATTCCGTACTGCTCCAGAAACCTGGGATGTTCGGGCAAATAGAAGCCGCCCGTGTAGCAAAAATGGCGTGGCTCATTCGATGTATACATCGCGATCCGGCGATGGTTTTCTCGGAGCTCAGCGAACATTCCTTCGCAACTTCGGTGCATGCGGTGGCGGTGAGTGTGATATTGGAGGTCTACGCCTCGAGCCGCCAAAGATTTCGCTTCTTGTGGTGTGATCAGATGCATTATGCGTTTTCGGCAGAGGTTTTGGTAATCGATGTCCAGTCGTTCGGCGAGTTGGGCTAGCAAGTTGTCCTTCCCTTGGCCAGACAGCTTCTGTGAACTTGCAAACTGCTTAATCACCCCGACTGCGTGCTGGCGTCCGGCATCGTCCAGTGCAATCGGATCCCGGAACACCTCGCTCCATTCCAAGTGTTCCTTATGGCGTCCCTTCCATAACAAGTAAGAACACATCGGATCGAATACCGGACGATTGAATTCCACGTAGTAAGTGGTCAAGTATAGAGTTACGGGGTAGCCAAATGACTCGAGGATCGGAAAGCCTATGCTGAAAAAATCGTGTAAGCCATCGTCGAAGGTAATCGTCGTGGCTCGATCGGGCAGAGTGCCGCTACTCAGCCGATTGAGGGCCTCGGATAAGGGGAGAACATTGCAGCGGGCATGAGCTAGCAACTCCATGCGCCGGCGCAACTTTTCGGCCGTGATGTACAAACCGCCCCACTCATGCTCGTCGTATCTCGAGACGCCGTGATAACAGAGAATCAGCAACCGTTGTCGCCGCCAATCACTGCGGGAAAGCAGGCGCGACACACCAGTCGCTTCGGCCAACTGCAGGAGCCCCATCTTGGCTTGTTTCAGCACCGGCCTTCACTCATGAAAAACACCCGTGATTCTGCAAAATGCGGAGCAAGTCTCCGACGGTTTCTGCCGCGATCAGTTCGTCGTCCGCGTCAACGCCGAATTCACTCGTAATGAGAGCGAAGATCTTGACGTCGGCCAACGAAGTCCATTGGGCAACGGTCTCGCGGCTGTCTTCCTCGCGCAGACTCCGCGTCGCAGCACCGAGTATTTCTTCCATGGCACGCAGGAAGCTGGATCGTGTCATTAAGACTCCGACTGCGTGGGTATTCTATAATCTCCATTACCCCGATGTCTCCCCCACAAAGATGCAAAAGATAGAGATCCCCGAGGCGCTGCGTTCGGCGGACTCCGCTCTCCGGCGCATTGGGCAGCCTGCCGAGAATGTGGCATGGAGTTATCTGCAGAGCGTCCGTGATGATGAAGCGAGTACTGGAGCCGTGGCAGCTCTCAAGAAAAAAGCCGGAAGTCAGGGCGATGACGTGGAGCGTTTGCTTATCTGGTATGCAACGCAACAAGCCCTGCCTCGTGTTGCGTCCCTGCCCGTCGAACGTTCGGTGCGCGACCGGTTAGAGCGCGACCTCCGTGAGTTGCACGTTACGAATGTATCTATCGCGGCGGGGTCCTATCACTTCAATCGAGCGGCCAAAATGGCTACGCTCCGGCGATTTCCTGCCGGACCTCTGGAGTGGGAACTGTCGGGAATCCCCCGCTCCTACTTCCTGCAGGCCGCGTTCCCTGCGAACCTGCAGTTCCTGGCATTTGTGACGTTTCGATTGGGCGGGCGGGGACCGTGTTTTTTTATGCATGTCGCTCCTGCGCCCCGCCAAAGGGCGTTAAGCGTGCCTGGACAGGTTCTTGGGGCTTACTATCGCATGGCTCGATCACTCGAACTGCAGCCGACCGTGCGCGCCCTGGTGGCGCACGCCTGGTTTCACGACCCAGTCGCGGTAAGAGACTACCCGCACCTCGAGGTACTGAGTGAGCCGTATCTGAATCAGGGCGGCATGATTGTAACGCTAGGGCCCGCTCCGCCATCGTCCGGCGTGCTCCAGGGAAGTGCTCAGCGAAGGGCCGATTACTTAGCAGGCAAAGTCCAGTACAAGTATGGTTTCGCCATGTGGCCCCGCGATGCGGCGATACGCTGGGCAAATGCCCATCCGGAATTGGCCGATTGAAACCGCCGGGCTCCCTAGGTCCGGCCGGACACAAGTGAGTTTACTTCGGCGCGGCGGCCGTCGTTCCTTCGCCGCTCAGTTTTGGAGTCTGAGGGCTGTCCCTTCCTGTATCTACACTGCGATGTACTCGATAAACTTGAAAATCTGAGTTCTCATACACCTCATTCAGCTGAGATAAATCGCTGTGCACAAAGGGGATGAGAACTCTGCGATCTTCTTCAAAGAGAGGGCTCGCCACAATGTAGGCGGCATTGAACCTGTCCAAATCGCCGGACAGTTGATCTGGCTGGTTTAAGCTATAAACGCCAGCCGACCTCGCTGTAAACAAAGAGAGCGCTCGGCTGCGCCGAAAAATGAAGACATCGGCAGGGCTGGTGTTGACCCTTATGAACTTGCACAAGTCATTGAAAGAAGGGCGACCATCCGTTTGGTGGATAGCCCCATAATTCGCGTAGCGGAAGAACGTGGCGTAGGAGAGCGCAATGACTAGCACTGGAACTGCGGCGACCATTTTGACCTTGCTGTGCTCCGCGAACTTGACGAACTCCTCAAGGCCCAGAAATACCAGGAAGATGTAGAAGGGGATCAGTGGTAACAAAAACCGCAAACCTTGGGGAGATGGCCATAGCCAGACAACCACGAGATAGGGCACAAGGAAGGCCTCCACTGTGGTCAGTCCTTTCGCGAGATGCTTACGCATGCCGAGGGCGGCGAGGCAAGTCGTTACCGCGAATACTGTGATCGATGCCGTTCTGCCCCATGGTTGTCCCCAGAGCCCAACGAACGCGCTCATATACTCATGAACATTCGCTAATAGTGTTGTGGAGCTCGGATGAAGTTGATCGGCATAGCTCTGCTCGCCCGCCCCGATTATCATGCGTTGGGCCAGGATCAGCGCGAAACACACGCCGACGGCCGTTACCACGAACCGGGTTAGCTTCCGATATTTCACAAGATCGTAGAAGACCAGGCCCATCGTGATGGTAAGTCCGATCGTCCGGGTGCCGATGCAAAGGTAAAGCAGGATTCCGGTCAAGACCGCCCACTCGCGACATCGGTGCCCTTCTCGCCGAGAACGCGCGGCAACTAATGCGGTGAGATAGAAAAACAAGAGGAAAGGAATATCTGCCACAACCGAATCTTTAAGAGACCAAAAGTGCGGGTTGAAGCCAAGAACAGCGATGAAAACAAGCAGGTAAGGCCATTTAAGATCGCGGTTCCAGTATGCCGTGACTGCCACCAGGGACAGGAGGAAAAAAACGATCTCTTCCACCTTCATCGCATGGAAATTAAGACCATAAACCCAGTAGATCGGCGCGAGCAGCAACGGAAAGACAGGGGGATAGGCTCGAGGACTATAGTCGGGTACATCGCGATTGTAGATGTAACCGGTGGCAGCATACGCACGGCCCTCCACAATATTCAGCGCATGGTGAACGTACAGGGCGTAATCGTCAGCCCAGAAATTACCATCGCGAATCGTCGCGATATAAAAAATAGCAACCGCGGCTACAAGCAAACCGATAGCGATGATTACAGGGTTAGGAATTCTCTCTTGAATTGTGGCGCGATTTCCTCGAGCAGCGTCCGATTCAGCTGGAGAGAGTTCTGAGTACAGCTCTTCCGATTCGATCACTCGCGATTTTTCCTGGCAGAACAGAGATACGGTCCAATGACCGCTATGCTATCGAATCACCCAGCCGCCCGAGAATCGCAGACAATTGGCCAGACCGAAACAGCGCCAAAATTCACCTCGGCAAAGTACTAGTCGGCGCCTCGCCGCTTAGGTGCAGGGTCTGCGGGCTGTCCGTTCCGTTGTCTACAATCTTGAGGGTTGCGGCGGCGTTGCCGACTGCCGACGGAGCCACGCTGATATTAATGCCGCAACTCTCTCCGCTCAACGGTCCCTCGTATCCTGGTTGCAGCGTCGAACCGCAATCCGTATTCTCGACGAAGTCTTTTGAGCTTTTTCCGTCCGTATCCTCGATCGAAATACTAGAGATGGAGAGCGCTAACGTCCCGCGATTGCGGACCCTTACCTTCAACGGATGCAGTCGGTCCACAATAGCGCTTGGATATACAGGCCGATCGGCTTTGACAGACGCGACCGGCACAGGTCCCGAGATGTTTGCGATGAAAACGTCGCCGCGACAGTTATTGGGACCTTGCTTAACCCACGTTATACCGTTGTCCGCGACAGTGAGGCCGGCTCGGACTCCAAACCACGCCGGTTGCCCGCCGGAGCTGGAATATGCTTCTGCGCGGCCGCTGGTCCCGCCATTCTGCGCTCGAAATACACCATAAAGGTTATCGGTTCCCCGCATCCCGCCATTTGGTGCTATGTAGGCGCCTGCAGGGTAGTAATGGTTCGCGCGCCACGGATACCCGCCGCGGCATGAGGTTTCGCCTGCCGTGCTCCCCAAAGTGCCGGTCCCGTTCGGATCCGTCCAGTCGCTTGCCCAGGCGAAAAAAAGCCCATCCTGCGACACGCTCGACAGCGCGAATCTCGTGTCGAAATCGCGGTTCGATTGCGAATGGAAGGTGTGACTCAGTCGCCATGCTTTTCTGGAGGAACTCGCTGCCGGGCGGGTTGGAAAACAGACCGCCTCATTGGCATAAGCAGACGTGTATGGGACTCCGATCGAAACATTCATGCCACTCGAACTGTATCCTGTATGAGAACCGCAGGCAGGCACATCATCTGTGCCGTCGGCGTTGTCTGCCCAGCCCATGTGCATGTCGAACCAACCCGAATAGCAGGGGGGATTGGTGTTAGCGGAATTGAGCCATTGCGCCATCGTGTCGCAAGGGTCAACAATCCAGGTGGAGAAATCGATTTGCGGGTTGGCGATCGACTCGATTCCACCATAAGTCCCCTTCTGCGGACCTGACATGTTCGAGACGTGATACCTGTCGCCAGTCGCAATGTGTTGAATCACGCCCAGACTGACAACGTTGGCTGCCCAGGCGGGATCAGCCACGGGGTCGGCGTCCAAGTTCCAGTTCAAATCGACCGCTACTTGCTTCTCACCGCTTTTGTTTACAAATTGGCACGGCGTACTGGCCGAGTAGTTGGAGATGGTCACTACCGCATAACGGCCCGACAAGCCCATGACAAAGCTGTGGATTCCCTCGCGGCAACTGACTCCAACTCGCCCGATTGTGGAATTGATCAACCTGCCGCCTACACATTCAGCTCCGCTCCCTCCCGAGCACGTCCATTTGCTGATGATGCCGGTTCCGGTGTTGTAAAGAAGATAGCTGTTTTCCGATTTGTCATAGACGACAGCCCAAATACCCGTACCTTGTTGACCCCCTGTGCCACCTTCTCCACCGTAGGGCATTCTCGGCAGCACGGTCCCATACGTGTTTGTGCTGAGAGACTGTGCGTAGCGACGGCCGTCCACACTCGCCCAGATCGCCGTGCT
>Ga0187819_10001084_pt1 | contig 14058 bp, 11 predicted proteins | sample NC_wetland_sal_i_15_FD_132411 | JGI IMG/M metagenome (GOLD analysis project Ga0187819, IMG submission 132411) | Wetland sediment microbial communities from Neuse River Estuary, North Carolina, USA - SO4_4 | ecosystem: Environmental > Aquatic > Freshwater > Wetlands > Sediment | place: USA... | reverse complement strand
TCATCGCGGTGGCCGCGACGATCCTCTTGTACAAGCAGGACCTGAGCAAGCCGCAGGCCGACTTCAGCCTGGCCGTGCTCGCACTGGCGCTATCGGCGTTGGGACTGCTCCTCACCTGGGAGGCCTGGCAGAAGTTCAAGGCGCAGCGGCGAGCGGCTACCCGCTAGTCCGAGCTGCGACAAGCAGTCGCCGAGGACGTGGTTAACGCCGATACCGCGCATCGGCCAACCCTGTGACGGCCCAGAGAAGCGCATTCGGGATCTGATCGACCCACCGCTGAGCGCCAAGACTGCGACGGGTTCAGCCGGTACGGTGAATCTCAAGCCCAGGCGAAGGGGGGACCGGAGTGTCAGCCGGTCCCCCTTCTGACCTTCCGCTGCCAGTGCTGTAGGTACTCCAACAGGCGGTTTGAGTACCTAGCTTAGCGCCGCGCGAACTCGTCGAACTCGCCGTGTTTTGCGCCGTCAAGGAATGCTTTCCATTCGTCCTTGGTGTAAGAGAGGAAGGGGCCATCGGGATGTCTGGAATTCCCGACGATGATCATGTCGTTATCCCACCTGACCTGTACGCAGTTCGAATCCCCGCTCATCTTTGCGATGCGCCATGGACTCTCCTTCGAGCCAGGAGTACTCGTCATTTTTTCTCCTTTGTGGCGTTGGATAGGCTGGGCTATGCAGTCCTGGTGTCAAGGTCCGAAGGTCTTCTCAATCTCCTCTATAAGGTGCACGGAGGTGTCCGGGTCAAGGGCAGCTGCACGCAAGTGCTGGAAAGATTCTTCATGTCCCTCTAGATCAGCGACGCGTTCCAGAAACAGGTTTCCCGCCGTACTTTCCACGAAGACCACAGGAGATTGAGGGGGTCTGAACTCGAGGAAAGTGAACGGGTTTTTCAAACCGGGATGCGCGCCCAGCGAAAACGGGACAACTTGGAGTGTCACGTTGGGCAATGCCGCAAGTTCGAGCATCCTGCCAAGCTGGTTGCGCATAACCTTAGCACCGCCGACCCGGCGGCGGAGTGCCGATTCATCAACGATAGACCAAAAGTGGGGAGGTGATTCTCTTGTAAGTAGCTCCTGCCTAATCAGCCGCGCTTCTGCTCGTTCTTCCAGAACATTAGCCGACATACGCGGAGACATTCCTCTAATGACTGAGCGAGCATACTCCTTAGTTTGGAACATCCATGGAATAACGCAGAGCTCATAGGAGCTGATTCGAACGGCCTCAATTTCAAGTCCTATAAGAGGATCAATCCCAAGATCGTCGTACTTGTGCCACCAGCCTTGCTCGCTAGCTTGGCGGGCGAGATCCAACAATTGTCTCCGCAGAGAGTCATCCACCCCATATAGTTCGCATAGAGCGAGAACATTCCGCCGGGTGGCCGTGCGCGCCCCCGTCTCGATGCGACTGATCGTCGGGGGCGACACACCCAGTGCATCTGCCACCTCTTGGATAGTGCGGTCAGCACGAAGATCCCGTAGACGCCTCCCGAGTTCCCGGCGGCGCAGGGTCGGACTTCGGTCATCTGCCATATGGTCGCACCTGGTCACGTAAAGTAGCGATACAACTACCAAGCGCACGAGTGTTGCCACAGCCATGCGGCTATGAGACAGTGTATGTGCCTATGGTAATTACCTAGGGTACGTACAACAGGAGACTCTCTCAGTGAGGGTACAGGAAGTCAAGCGCATCGCTCGACTTCTCCGAAGTGTTACCGACTCCCACGCCTCGATGGGAGGTGGGCCCGTGAGCCCCACTAGTGCCAACCCGATACGCCTGGGCACTCCCAGACCGGGCCGACGACCTAGAAAAAGCGTTGGGCCAGTGCTGTAACACCGGCCCAACGTTCGCCTTGCAAGTTGCTCAGCCCTTTCCGACCTCTCAACCCCCAAGGCGATTAAACATGAACGATACCAGTCATCCCAACGAGCGCAAGACCGACTCTACAGCCATCGATCGGGCCGCTCTTGCCTGCAATCAGAGGGCGCTGCACGGTGGCTACGGCTACGGCCACCCCTCGCCAAGACTTAGAGCGCTAGGCCTGACCGCATCTGTGCCTCCAGCAGCACTGAGTGCGTGCTACGCCACGACGACCGGTAGACGGCCAGGCTGGGCGGCCGAAATAGAGGAATCGCCTGCTTCGCGCGCCTCTCGTTTGATCGCCATCGGCCCTAGCACCTCCGCGAACGCAGGACTCCGGGACCTCTGCGAGCTGGCCTACCTGTTGCCCTTCGTGGCACGGGCTTGCCTCGTCCTCCGCGCAGCGGAGTGCGGGATTGAAACCAGGTGCTCCGCCGCCGTAGGCATAGCGGCTCACAACGACTCTGCGCGAAGAAGCATGCGATGAGCGAATGTACTACTGGCCGACTTGGCGTGCTCGACGATGAGTCTGCTCGAGCGTCCGACAGCGGCCGCGCTGGTTTCCCCGGTCCGCTTCTGGCCTGGCTCGGCGGCGCTCGCGAGCCGGTCCTGCGGCTTTGCCCAGGTGAGCGGTCGCTGTATGCGGGGCTGGGCATGGGCGTGCTGCTCACGGCGCTGTTCGGCGGGGCATCGGCTGCGTTCGCGGTCAGCTACGTGCTGGGCGAACCGGTCGCACGGCTGTGGCTGATCGCGGCGTTCTGGGCGCTGACGCTAGCGAACATCGACCGGCTGCTGCTGCTGATCACCGCGTCAAAGGGCCGCCTGCTGGCCATGGCGCCCCGGCTGGCGATCTCGGCCTTGCTCGGTTTCCTCATCGCCGAGCCGCTGACCCTGCGGATCTTCCAGCCCGAGATCAACGCGCAGATCGCGACGACCCAGCAGCAGGCACAGCAGGCGCAGCTGGCCAGCATCCAGAACGCCTACCAGCCGAAGATCACAGCCGACGACAACCAGATCAATACCCTGAACGGCCAGCTGCTCCAGGACCAGGACACCGTGAACAAGTTCCGGTTCATGGCGGCCTGCGAGGCCGGCGAGACCGATTGCTCGACCTCTCACCGCCTGGGCTACGGGCCCTATTACTACTACTACCTGGGCCAGGCCACGGAAGCGCAGGCGCACTACAACGCGGTCGCGCCGGGGATCCGCAGCCAGATCGCCACGCTGCAAGCTGACGCCAGCCTCCTGCACAGCCAGGAGCTCGACGCTGAGCAGGGTGTTCATGCCGCGATCGCCGGCGGATCGGGATGGGCGGCCCGGGAGACCGCGCTAGACCAGCTCGAGGCGCGGCAAGGGGGCGTGCATCTGACGGTCTGGCTGGTCCGGTTGGCGTTCGTGCTCGTCGACCTGGCGCCGCTGATCGTGAAGTTCCTGGTCGTCCTGTTCGGCAAGCAGGTCTATGACGAGATCGCCGAGGCCGCCCGGGAACGCGACCGGGTCGCCGCGCACCAGCTGCGCGAGCAGGCCCGGCTGGAACGAGCCATGGCCACCCGCCGTGCCGACGCCGACGATGAGGTCGACGAGGCCGTGGTGGAGGCCGGCAAGGACCAGCGGATCGCCGCAGCCTATGCCAGCGCGCAACCATCACCACGATCTCAGAAGGCCAAGACGCGGGATGCCCGCATCCCGGCGATGAGCCTCAGCGAGTTCGCCCGGGCGAGCCGGATTCACGAGCGGATGGCGGTGCCGATGGCACCAGCGCTGTCGCGGGTGGCCTGGATCGGTACCGGGCTTGTCGCCGGCTTGGCTCTCGTGCTCATGCTCGCCAGGGCCGCGGCGCACGCCAGCATCTCCGGTGGCGGGCTGACGCTGGTCGCCCTGCTCGCGGTGCTGAGCCTGGCCGCGTACAGCCGCGGCTTCCGCCGCGGCCCGGCCTGGGCACAGCGCGCCGCCTTCGGCGCAGGCCTGCTCGGCCTGGCCGTACCCGCCTTGGTCATCGCCATGAATGTCTGATCACCCACAACAGAAAGGAATCCGTGATGGACCACAGCAGAGGCCATGAGATGCAGAAACCGAAGCCCCAGGCGGCCGGTTCCCCGGCCGACTGGGACCGCCGCACCCTGGTGCTGGACCGCCGCAGCACGAAGGTGGTGCAGCGCGCCCGGGAAGCGGGCGTGCCCATCGACTACGTGGGCATTGCGCAACTGTTCGCCGAGGACCGGGCCTACGCCGGACCGCAGACCGACTGGGTCATAAGTCCCGTCACCGACCCAAGCGACGCTGTAATCCCGCGGGCCGAAAGAGCCGCGCTCCTGCGGCTGGTCGACGCTGGAATCGAATTCCCGATGATCTATATCGCCCACGAAGTCCCCAAGGGCCGGCTGGCCATCCCGGTAACCAGCGGTGAGCCGGTATCTCGGGTGATCACCGTCGACCATCACGCCGCGGAGGCAGCCGTCGGGCCGGTTCCGCCACCGGCAGCCGTAACCGTGCTCGCGGACCGGCTGGGCCACAGCTCGCAACGCCTGCTACGCGTGCTTGCCTCGGCCATCCCGATCGTGGGCGCCATCGTCGCGGCGCCGGTCGTGCTGGCCGGCGCAGCAATAGCAGCCGTCGGAGCCCTGGCGCTGGACCCGATCGTCTTCGGCGTCATCCCCGCCGGCCCGCCAGTACCCGGACAGCCCGCCGCCTGGTACGTCCTCGCGCGCTGGGACTGGCAACCGGTCCCGCAGCTCACGTCATGACCCGCAGGGCTGAGGCACTCGCGAAGCAGCACGGCTCTCGCGCCTCTCCGGCGGCAGGAGCCCTTCGCAGTGCTGACGCAAACGGGGCACCCTCGCGCCATCGAGGGTGCCCCTGACAAGAAATTCCACAGCTCTGACACCAGGAACTTCCCGTGCTTACGATAACCCCTCACCTGGCCCCGGCCATCGTCTTTGCAGTGACACGCTCAACTGCACCCTCGCACCTGCTGGCCGCCGCGAATGCGCCCACCCTGGCAGCCGGTGCACTCACTATCCTCGTCCTGATCCTCGGGCTCATCTTCGTGGCCGCGGCGGCTCAGGCGATCCGTGACCTGGCGGGCGTGCTAGCCCAACTCATCCGCTCAGCCGTTACCATCGGCTCGGCGCTCGTCGTGATCGCCGTTGTGGCAGTCGCCCTTATTGCGCTTCTCATCCACCACTAAATGTGGGCTCTCGCAGTGCCAGGGAGCACGCGCCTCTCCAGGGCCCTGACGAATCTGGTGGGCTCATTCCGGCCCGGGCAGGCGCCTGAGCGATGACATGCCCGGGCTACGTGGCTCCTGGCCGCCGCGGTGCTGATTCACATCACCTCGGCGGTCCACTCCTCGGACAGGCTCAGGTAGTTATACAGCACCAGGGCCTAGCCCTGTAACCGAGATGACGGCCTAGGTCCGTGTCCTGGAGGGCCGGGAGGCGCCTAGCCGGGGGGATACCGGGCAGGCGACAGCATCACCGCCGCGTTCGAGGTGTCCTACCGGTACCTGGACCCCGGTCAGCAGGAGCTCCTCCGCCGTCTGGGCCTGCATCCGGGCGCCACGATTGACGCCTACGCTGCCGCCGCCCTGGCGGGTGCTTGCCTGCAGGATGCCGCCGTGCAGATGGATGCCGGATCGGGCGCTGAGGGCGAACGCGGGCCTGGCCGCGGTCACCGAGTTGTGCGGCCTGCTGGGCGTGATCAGGCCGCTGGATGCGGCAGTCGGCCCGGTCAAGCAGCGGGACCGCGGCTTCGGGGCCGGGGAGCTGCTGACGGGGATCGCGGCGGCGCGTGGAGTCCGGCCTGGCGGTGGCGACCGGGCGGATGCTGTCGCTGCTGCCGGCGGAGCGGGCGGCTCCGATGCCCTCTGCTCCTATCTGCGCAGCCTCAAGGACGCTGTCGCTCAGTACGAGGCCAAAATCCTGGTAGTGGGCGAGGGTAACGTCGGCAAGACTTCGTTGCTGGCCGCGCTCCGTGATGAGCCCTTCGTCGCAGAACGGCCCACCACACACGGAATTGAGATACAAGCGCTTACCCTACATCATCCAGACCTTGACCTGAATATGACGGTGCGGGCCTGGGACTTCGGGGGTCAGGAAGTTTACCGTATCACCCATCAGTTCTTTTTCAGCCGACGTGCATTGTACCTGCTGGTGTGGTGCGCACGTGAAGGGCAAGAGCAAAACGAAGTCGACGGGTGGCTGCGCAGAATCCGGCTACGAGTGGGTCACGAGGCTCGCACCCTTATTGTCACCACTCATTGCGACGAGCGTCATCCAGAGCTGGATTACCCCTACCTGGCACGGAGCTATCCCGGCATGCTGGCTGGTCGTTACGAGATCGATAATCTCAGCGGCAATGGTATTGCCGAGCTACGCACCGGAATCGCTGGGGAAGCAGGGCGCCTGCCCCATATGGGACAGCTGATCAGCCCGCGTTGGATCGCCGCGCGCGACGACATCCTAAGCCGCGCAAAGGCCGAGCCGCAGATCCGATACGCCCAGTTCGAGGAATTGTGTCAGAGCCACGGCGTGGTCGGTGATGAAATCGGAACGCTCGCGGAACTGCTCCATGATTCCGGTCAGATCATATATTACGGCGGCGACGAAGGACTGCGAGACATCGTCGTCCTTAATCCAGAATGGCTAACCAAAGCCATCAGCTACGTGCTGGAAGACGAGCCAACAAGGCAATCTGGCGGTGTTCTCGACCACACGTGCCTAGCGAAGATCTGGCAAGACCGGGACGACGGATTTAGCTACCCTGAGCGCTATCATCCGTACTTCTTGCGCCTGATGGAGAAGTTTGACGTCTCTTACCGGCTGGAGGATAACGAGCAGAGTAGCCTGGTCGCTCAGCTTGTCCCTCATGAACGGCCCGACCTAGAATGGGATTCCCACGCGGCACTGGCTGAGGGCAAGCGCTCCCTAGCCTTGACGTGTCGGCTCACCGAGCCTGCGCCCGGGCTCATCGCATGGCTGACTGTTCGCCACCACGGTGCTTCAACTGGAAAACACTGGCGTAATGGGGTGTTCCTCCGGCACCCGAACGCAATGTACGCATCCGAGGCGCTCCTGGAACTAACAAATCCACGCGAGCTGGCCATTGAAGTCCGTGCCCCGTCCCCAGATCTATTTCTTCACGTGCTGCAGGACACCGTAGAGGATCTCATCCGCAAGCGGTGGCCAGGTCTCAATGGCGTTAAGTTAAGTGGGGATAGGCATCCGCCAGAAGACGATCGTGGTCAGGGGTGTCAGGCGGGTTGTCTCGCCTGGTTTGCGGGTCTTGTACCGGCCTCCTGGGCGCTTGGTCTTGCGTTCGTAGCGGCGGCCTGGCCGGTGCGGGACGAGGTGGCGGTGCCAGGTGATCTGGGCGGCCAGGTCCGCGGCGAGCTCGTCAAGGAGCGGAGGGGGAAAAGCATCCGGAGTCGCTGATGCGGCTGCGGACGGCCTCGCGTGCGGCGGTGAAGGAGACCCGCAGCGGATCGATGCCGGCGTCGTCTGCGGCGTGGCTGATCAGGGTGCGGATGGCCTGGTAGCAGCAGAGCATGGCGTAGATCTCCTGGCGGATCATCGGCGGGGACTTCGAGCGCAGCACGACGGCGGCACCGCCGCGGATCGAGGTTTCCAGCTCATCGAAGCAGGTTTCCAGCTGCCAGCGCCGCGCGTAGGCATCCGCGGCCTGCTCCGCTGCCAGCGCCGCGGGATCGGTGATGTCGGTGACCAGGGTGAAGGTCTCCGATATCTCGCTGCCGTCGGCGCTGGTCACCGAGTACTCGATGACGCGCACGGCGATGCCGGGGATGTCCGCGGGGGCGGCGCCCTTGCGGCGCATCCGCCGGGAGGCGGCCGGGTCGGCGATCCGCGACAGGTACGTGCCGTCGGGCAGGACCGTGAGCACCGGCAGGCCCGCATCGCTTTTCGCGCGCCACAGCACATGCACTCCGGCGCCGGTGAACGCGCTGAGCAGCCCGTGCGAGAGGAAATTGCGGTCGGCCAGCACCAAGTCGCCGCGCCTGAGCCGGGGCAGCAGCTTGCGGGCCAGCGGCTGCTCCCCGGTGGCCAGCGGCGACAGCTCGGCCCCGAGCACCGCCCGGGTCCCGCACTCGCCCAGGCCGACGACCCGGACCTGCGGGAACGGTCCCGGGCCGGCGTCGTTGCCCGGATAACCGAACTCCGCCCCGTTCTCCTCCGTGGCGGGCACGTCCAGGCACATCCCGTCCAGCGCGGCCAGCCGCATCCCGGCCACGCAGGCCGTCTCCTGCTCCTCCCCGGCCAGCGGCCCGGCCACCGCGTCCAGCAGCCGCGCCATCACCTGCCAGCCCAGCCGCCGGCGCGCCTGGGTCACCGCCGCCGGCGAGGGCTGCATGCCCGCTGCGACCCGGAACCGGAACTGCCTGGCCCAGTCCAGGCCCCGCACCAGCTTGTCCCAGACATCGCCGTAGCCGGACTGGAAGAACAGCACCATCGCCAGCAGCAGGTACACCACCACCCGGGCCGGCAGCGTCCGCTTGCGCTGCTCCCGGACCCCGGCCTCCTCGACGACCCGGTCGACCAGGTCGGGCGGGAACACCTTCGCCAGGACCCCGATCCCGATCCGGTCCGGCAGCCGGTCCCCGGCTACCACCTGCTGTCCTCGTCTGGCCACGCAGGCGATCTTACACCGATGTAATCTTAACTTAACGCCATTGGGCCAGGTCTAGGCCATGACCTGCGCATACCCTGTCCTACTTGTAAAGGCGACGGAACCAGGTGCAGCGGCGCGTGGCCCCTGAAGGGCCTGATGGAATACCGTGAACAAGGTGACGATCACGTTCCGTGCCTGGAATGCGTAACCAAGCATGATATCTCCGAGCTGCTTACAGGCTTCGCTCGTCCGGCCGGGCCGCTGCAGCCCGAGCTGGAGCGGCTACGGGATCAGCTCGCCGATATTTCCGGAGGAGTCAACCGGCTCGAGCGATATGCAGCGGAGACCGCTGACTCCGTGCGCCGTGTCCTGGGAGTAGTCGGAAGCGAGGTAGTGGACTGCCCGCGTCTGTTCACCCTTGCGCCCCTCCAGCAGACCGGAATCCGCCGCATCATGCTCCATCAGCGTTGCTACGACCTCACATTGTGGTGCGAGGCGCCCGGCTATTGGCACCCGTGGCCCGATGCCAGATACCGGATCGACGAACCTAAGGTGTGGTTCAGGAACATGAGCCCATACGTCTCCTTGGTCGTCAAGGTCCTGAAGAACGTCTCTCCGGTTGTTGCAGCCGCGGTCGGCGTAGTATTGGACGAAGATCACTTCAAGAAAGTCCACCACCAGCTCGAACTGATGCAGGCGCTGGTTAACGAGGTCCCAGAGCAGGCATTCGAGGAGCGGCTTGAAATCGATGTTGGCGAGTCGGCCGACAAGCTGACCAAAGCCGAAGGGAAAGCTCTTCGAGAATTTCGCGCCTGGCTCTTCGAGCATGACCCGATGCGCGGATTCGGCGGACTGCGCCGGGTGATGGAACCATCGGGTGAATTCCTCTGGGTGTGCTCCGATCATTACGACAACTATGATCCTGGGCTGCCCACGATTCCGGCGGTCCGGCCGAACATGAGCGACGGCAATCATGGCGGCCTGCACCAGTCGGGCAACCCGGCGCAGTAACAGCGCAGTACTGCCGTGAGTCAAGGAGTACGAGTTGCTGGAGCCCTACAACCGGGAGAGCGGATGGCCAGACTTGCGGTCGCTGGCGCGGGCAATGCTTCGATCACGGGCGTCAACCTGACCTGGACGGTTATCGCCGCCATCACGGCACTGCTCGCGCTTTCCGTGGCGGGCCGGCTGGTCCGGGAGATTCTCGGAGTCGGCCTGGGCACGGTGAGAATGCAGGAGATCGCGCTCCGGTGCAGGAAGGGGCGGCAGCCTACCTGAGGCGCCAGTCCAGGACGGTCACCGTCTACGTCGCCTTGCTCTTCTTTTTGCTTCTGCTGCTGCCCGCGGACACCTCGGCCGTGCGTTGGGGACGTTCTGCATTCTTCTTGGTCGGCATCCTTTTCTCAGCAGTAACTGGATTCACTAGCCTATCACTGGCGGTGCGGGGAAATGTCCGCGTAGCCGAGTCGGCACGTGCGTCAGGTGAGTGGTCTGCGATGCGGATCGCCTTCCGTACCGGCGGCGTGGCAGGCATGTTCACCCCCGGGCTCAGCCTGTTTGGCGCCGCGATAATCGTGCTTATCTACCGGGCGAGCGCGGTCAGCGTGCTGGAGGGGTTCGGCCTCGGTGCGGCACTGTCAGCCATGTTCATGCGAATCGGCGGAGGAATCTTCGCCAATGCCGCCGATGTGGGGGCGAACCTCGTCGGCCTGGTGGAGCGGGGCATTCCCGAGGACGACCCGCGCAACGCTGCCACGATCGCCGATGATGTCGGCGATAACGTGGGTGACTGCGCCGGGATGGCCGCCGACTTTTTCGAGTCGTACTCAGTGATGCTGGTCGCCTCGCTGATCCTAGGGGTCAAGGCCTTTGGCCCGCAGGGTCTGGTGTTCCCGCTAATCGTCTCGATGATCGGCGTGATCTCTGCTGCCCTGGGGATTTTCACCGTCGCGCCGCGGACGGATGACCCTAGTAGCATGACCGGAATCAACCGTGCGTTCTTCGTCTCTGCGATCCTTTCGCTTGTGCTGGTTGTCGCCGCTGCTTTCCTTTACTTGCCTGCGAAGTTCGGCCAGCTCAGCGGGATCACCGATGCCGCAATCCTGCAGCGAAGCGGCAGCCCGAGATGGCTCGCGGTCGGTGCGGTTCTGACCGGTCTGATCCTGGCCAGCGCCATGCAGTTGCTGACCGGCTATTTCACCGGGATGAGCCGCAGGCCGGTCCAGGGAATCGCTGAGAGCTCGCTGACCGGGCCCGCCACGGTGCTGCTATCGGGAATATCGGTCGGCCTGGAGTCCGCCGTTTACTCGGTGCTCCTGATCGGCACGGCCATCTATGCGGCGTTCCTGCTCGGCGCGGGCAATCCGGCCACCGCCATATTCGCCGTGGCGCTGACCGGGATGGGGTTGCTGACCACCGTCGGCGTCATCGTATCGATGGCAACGTTTGGCCCGGTCTGTTCTAATGCGCGGGGCATTGCGATAATGTCCGGCGACGTGCGAGGGGAAGCCGTATTCGTGTTGCAGCGGCTCGATGACGTGGGCGACGTTACCAAGGCTATCACCAGGGGGATCGCGATTACTACAGCGATATTCGCCGCTATCGCCCTGCTCGGCGCGTTCTGGACCGAAGTAGGGACGGCGCTGGGCAAAGCTCCCGGCTCTCTCGACCTTTCCGTAGATAGACCTAATGTTCTGGTCGGCCTGATGATAGGCGCCGCCGTGGTGTTCCTCTTCTCTAGCCTGTCGGTTCGGGCGGTGGGCCGGGCGGCGGCAGAAGTGGTGATTGCGGTCCGGAACCAGTTCCGGATCCATCCCGGGATCATGGACTACACCGAGAGACCCGACTACGGCCGGGTGGTGGACATCTGCACTAGGGCCTCGCTGCGGGAACTGGCCGCGCCCAGCCTGCTAGTCGTGCTCACGCCGATAACAGTGGGCTTCGCACTCGGCTACACGCCGCTCGGTTCGATGCTGGTTGGCGCAATCGCCGCGGGCGCGCTCATGGCAGTGTTCATGGCCAACTCGGGGGGCGCCTGGAAGACGGCCACGAAGCTGGTGGCCATCTACCGCAGGGGCTCGGACTCCCATGCGGCGACCGTCATCGCCGATGCGGTAGGCGGACCGTTCAAGGACACCGCAGGACCCAACGCCATCGCTTTTAGGTGTTAGTCGCTCTGTGGGTTGTATCGGCCCGGTATGGTCGTGTGGGTTTGCCTGGGCGTTTTGCTGTGGCGGCGGGCATAACAACAGCCCGGATGTCGCTCCGGGGCGGGCGCCGGTTCCACGGGCCGGGACGGGGTTTCTCCTTCCGGGTCGCTCCGCTGGACGGCCGGGTTAGGAAGTGTTCGGGGAGGCTGGGCTGGCTGCAGGAGCGGTGCGGGCGTCGGCGTAGATGATCTGCCCGGCGGGGTAGATGGTGATGGTGGCCTTGCCGGTGCTGGCGGGTACCCGCCCGGTGGCTGGCGAGGACGGGAACTGCTGGCGGCCCTTGGTGCGCCGTTCGCGGTGGCGGGGCGGCCGGACGGGCAGCAGGCCGGCGAGGATCCGGGCGCTGGCCAGCTCGGCGGCGGCAGCGAGCACTGCGGCGGAGGCATTCGCGGACGCCAGGGTCTGGGTCATCGAGCGGACGGCCTCGCGGCGGGCGGTCGTGAACGACACCCGGGCGGGCGTGGCCGGCGCCTTCGGCTCGCTGCCGGGAGCGGCGGTGCGCTGGGCGGCCGTGCCGGCCTGGATGGCGTGGCAGCCGTGGATGCGGACCAGCTGGGTGGCGGTGATCCAGGCCCACATCTCCTGGGTGACCTGGTGCGGGGACGACGAACGCAGGATCGGGCCGCGGGAAGGCCCGGCGTCGGTAATCGCGGACTTGTCCTCGCCGATCACGGTTTCTGTCGCGGCCCACCGGTCCGGGTAGCAGGCGGCCAGCTCCGCGGCGGGGTAGGCCTGCCAGTCCGTCAGCGTGGTGGCCAGCGCGTACAGCTCATCCCCGGCGCCGTCGCGGCCGGGGACCGTCACGTCGTACTCCACGACGCGGACCGGTATGCAGCAGGCGCCGTCGGACAGGAACGACGCATACGAGCCGTCCGGCAGCGCCGCCACCAGCGGCAGGACGATATCGGACTTCATCCGCATCAGCAGGTGCGCGCCCTGGGCGCGGATCTCCTTGATCAGGGCGAAGCCCGGGAAATTGCGGTCCATCAGGATAAGCCGGCCCGCCGCGAAGATCCCGGGACGGGCTTTGACCAGCCGCCGGGTCAGGGTCTGCTCCCCGTCGGAGGAGGGGCCGAACTCCACGCCGAGGGTGCCCTTGGCCCGTGCGGCCGTGAGTATGACGGCCCGGACCTGGGGAAACGGCGACGAGTTATCCGCGGTGCCGGACGAGCCGAAATACTTCCGGTTCGCCTTGGTGTCCGGGACCCGGACCTGGAACCCGTCCAGGGCGCACAGCAGCAGCCCTCGCCACCGCATCCCCGGCTCCCCCGGATCGGCGATCGGCCCGGCGACCAGCCAGAACAGCGCCTCGAACAGCTCCGCGGGGATCATGTCCAGGCGGCGGGTGACCGCCTCGGTGCCCGGCGCGCGCCAGGGCCGCGCCCACGGCAGGCACGCCAGCAGCCCGGCCAGCCGCAAGGTCACCTCCGGCACGGGCGCGTCCGGCATCAAGGTCATCGCCACCAGCAGCCGGACCGTCATCGCGGCCGGCAGCAGCCGCTGCCGTTCCTCCGCGCAGCCGAAATCCTCCACCAGCTCCTCGATCTCCCCGTCCGGCAGGTACGCCTCAAGCAGGCCGAGGGTGACGTGACCGGGCAGCCACCCGCCGGCTTGCACCTCGCCGCTGCGCCGCACCACCGCCGGCGCGACCGTCACCTGATGGCAGAACACCAGATCCTCACCCGAGGCCACCGGCCGGCCCGCCGGGCCGGGCAGCACAGCCGACACCCCGCCCCGACCGGGACGGCGCAGGTCAGCGGGCCGTACCGCGACGATCCCCGGCATCACGCCGCGAGCATCCATGCCACCGGCCACTGCGCTGGCGTCAGCAGGCAAAGTCGGGTAGAACTCCATGCACGGCTCCTGGGCTAGAACTGACTTCAGACATCAGTCCTCATACCAGGAGCCGCCACTCATTCCAGCCGATCTACGCCCGCGACACGCCGGACAAGCGTAAACCGGGACACCGTCACCACGGGCTGACGCGGGCCGCACACGTAACATCCCAGCTCAGCGGCCCAAAACCCCTTAAGTCGATGGCGTTGCCCTGATGAGCGGCGTTACAGCGGGCAAAGACTATTGATTACGGAAGGAGTACGGGCAGGCTTCGGGCCGAATGCGCGGCTGGTAAACGGGCATTATTCCTTCAGGCATATAATTTATTGTGTTCCGCTTCACCATTTTCACGAATGGCAAGCCAAGACTCTACTCGCGATATTCCTATCATCTCTTGGTAGGTATAGGCTTTTCATGAGGTCTGGCTCATGGGGCCCGTGGCATGACAACGTAAATGCTGAGGACATTCTGGCCATGCCGGTTAGGTTTGCGGGCGAGTATGACACCTCAACGCTAAGGATTATTAACGCCAT
>Ga0187819_10001083_pt1 | contig 14075 bp, 13 predicted proteins | sample NC_wetland_sal_i_15_FD_132411 | JGI IMG/M metagenome (GOLD analysis project Ga0187819, IMG submission 132411) | Wetland sediment microbial communities from Neuse River Estuary, North Carolina, USA - SO4_4 | ecosystem: Environmental > Aquatic > Freshwater > Wetlands > Sediment | place: USA... | reverse complement strand
CTGATCTCGGATGCAGCGAGCGCGGCGGACAGGCGGCGTTCGCTCTCCAACACTCAAACAGGAGCAATCTGATGGATCTCTATGTCATTCGCCGGCCGAGCGCATGGGCGAACTTGGGCGAACTCGAAGCGGCCGGCGCCAAGTCGGCTACGATCGGCAACGAGGAGATGCCCGACCGCGTGCGCTGGATTCGCAGCTATGTGGTCAAGGAAGCCGACGGCCGCCTCGGCTCGTTCTGCATCTACGAGCCCCGGGACCCAGAATCGATCCGCGAGCATGCGCGGCGCGTTGGCATGCCGGGCGACCAAATATTCCCGGTCGTCAATACGATCGTTGTCCGCGACGATCCAGCCAGGGCGAGCGCCGCTGCCTGAGAGAGCGCCAGCGGGTGCAGCAATAGCAGGCAATACGGACAGCCTCTTCGCACGCGTCTCGATACAAGGCTGGACCGCCGATCGAGGCTACAACCGGCCAGATCGGCGGTGTCGCATGATTTCGGCTTATGGCCCAAAACGTCCGCGCCATATGAGCTTGACGAGCAGCCGCTTCCAGCGCCAAAGCGGTCGTGGGCCGGCGCTGCGGCTACCCCGCCCTGCGGTTCTGGCGGTTGTTGATGAGGTCGTCGACCACCGCGGGATCGGCGAGCGTCGAGGTATCGCCGAGGCTCGAGAAGTCGTCCTCCGCGATCTTGCGCAGAATGCGGCGCATGATCTTTCCCGAGCGCGTCTTGGGCAGCCCCGGCGCAAACTGCATGAGGTCGGGCGAGGCGATAGGGCCGATCTCCTTCCTGACGTGCGCGACGAGCTCCTTGCGCAGCTCCTCGCTCCACGTCTCACCGTTGATCAGCGTCACGTAGCAATAGATTCCCTGACCTTTCAGGTCGTGCGGGTAGCCGACGACCGCGGCCTCGGCGACCTTCGGATGCGAGACGAGCGCGCTCTCGACCTCCGCCGTACCGAGGCGATGCCCCGACACGTTGATCACGTCGTCGACGCGACCCGTGATCCAGTAGTAGCCGTCCTCGTCGCGGCGGCAGCCGTCGCCGGTGAAGTAGTTGCCCGGATATGTGAAAAAATACGTCTGCACGAAACGCTCGTGGTCGCCGAAGATGGTGCGCGCCTGCCCCGGCCAGCTATCCCGGATGACGAGGTTGCCCGCTGCCGCACCCGACAGCAGGCCACCCTTCTCGTCGACGAGCGCGGGATCGACGCCGAAGAACGGGTTGGTGGCCGAGCCGGGCTTGAGGTCGGTGGCGCCGGGCAGCGGCGTGATGAGGATGCCGCCCGTCTCCGTCTGCCACCAAGTGTCCACGATCGGGCAGCGCTCCTCCCCGACGACGTGGAAGTACCACTCCCACGCCTCCGGATTGATCGGCTCCCCGACGCTACCGAGCAGACGCAGCGAGGAGCGGCTCGCCCGCTTCACGAAATCGTCGCCCGCGCCCATGAGAGCGCGGATCGCCGTCGGCGCGGTGTAGAAGGTGTTGACCTTCCACTTGTCGACCACATCCCAGAACCGCGACATCGTCGGGTAGTTGGGAACGCCCTCGAACATGAGCGTGGTCGCGCCGTTGGCGAGCGGCCCGTAGAGGATGTAGCTGTGGCCGGTGACCCAGCCGACGTCCGCGGTGCACCAGTAGATGTCGCCGTCGTGGTAGTCGAACACGTACTGGTGCGTGACGGAGGCGAACACGAGATAGCCGCCGGAGGTATGCAGCACGCCCTTGGGCTTTCCCGTCGAGCCCGAGGTGTAGAGGATGAACAGCGGGTCCTCGGCCGCCATCTCGACCGGCGGGCAATCGGCCGAAACCTTCGCCTGCTCCTCGTGCAACCACAGGTCGCGACCAGGCTCCCACGGCACGGGACCGCCCGTGCGGCGTACGACCAGTACCTTCTCGCCGCCCTTGCCGACTTTCTTCAGCGCTTCGTCCGCGTTCTTCTTGAGGGGCACGTGCTTGCCGCCGCGCACACCCTCATCCGCAGTGACGATGAACTTCGATTGCGCGTCCTCGATGCGTCCCGCCAGGCTGTCGGGTGAGAAGCCGCCGAACACGACGGAATGCACCGCCCCGATGCGCGCGCACGCGAGCATGGCGTAGGCGGCCTCCGGGATCATCGGCAGATAGATCGTGACGCGGTCGCCTTTCTTGACGCCGTGCGCCTTCAAGACGTTGGCGAACCTTGAGACGCGCTCATACAGCTGGTGGTAGGTGATCTTTTCGTCGCGCGATGGATCGTCGCTTTCCCAGATGATGGCGACCTGGTCGGCGCGGTTGGGCAGATGGCGATCGATGCAGTTGGCGCTGACGTTGAGAGTACCATCCTCAAACCACTTGATCGAGACGTTGTGCGGATCAAACGAGGTGTTCTTCACGCGCGTGTAGGGCTTGACCCAGTCGATGCGCCGGCCGATCTCGCCCCAGAACCCGTTGGGATCGCTGATGGAGCGATCATAGAGGCTGCGGTACGCCTTCTTGTCGATCCAGGCGCAGGCCGCCCATTCGGCGTTAACCGGATGGAGTTTCGTCATGGTCCGAATTCCTCCCTCGGCTCTTATTTGTGGTGATTATGGAGACTGCGGCCACGAACGGCAATTTCACCCTTCGTGCAATCTGCTAGAGCGTCAGCCCCCGAGCCAGCCGATTACGGCGCCTTGCAGCAGCAGTACTCCCAGCCAATGGCCGCCGTCGAGGAGGGTCAAAGCCGGCTTCATGCCCTGAAACGTGTGATTGACCACCGACGTCGTGGCGACGAAGCCGAGCCAGAGAAGGGCGCCTGACACCGCGCCGTGCCTCAGCGTCACCTCCCCCGGACCGAGGTGGTGGATGACGCCGGCAAGCACCCAGGCCATCACGAGCAGGGCAATGAAGGAAATGACGAAGGGCGTGGGGCTCGGTCCGCGCTCCCCTTTGACGTCGGCTTCGGTCTTCCCGGCCGCCGCCATCCACTGCCTTGGGAAGAGCACGCCGTACCATAGCCAGCCGAACATGAAGCTGACGATGGCGGCGAGCACGATCACAAAGAGGTTGAGACCGGCGAATTGCATGCGCTTCCTCCGCTGCGAGCTTTTTGTGGAAGTCTATCAGATCGCAGCTGCCCCGTCCGCGCCCCCGAGCGCGCGGTCTAGGGGGCGGAGAACCGCCACACCGCCGTTTTCTTGATCTCGGCGTCCTCGAGGTCCCGGGTCACGGGCACGCGGTACTCGGCGACGGCCTCAAAGCGCCCCTTGGGGAAGTAGTTGCGCTGCGGGTCGCCGATGAGCACAAGCATGCCCGATGCGGCGGCCGCTTCGATGAAGGCCAGCACGCGGTCGGCAAGCGCGCGCTCGTAGAACAGATCGCCGACGAGAATGACGTCTGCATCCACCGGGGCGCTGGACAGGAGATCATCACCGGTCGTCGCTAGGGCGATGCCGTTCGCCGCCGCGTTGAGGCCGATGGCGGCAAGGGCCATGGAATCGATATCGGCCGCAAGCACGGAGCGCGCGCCGGCGCGCATCGCGGCGATGGCGGACAGCCCGCACCCCGCGCCGAGATCGAGCACCCGCTTATCCGCTACGAGCTCCGGCCGGTCGAGGATCAGGCGCGCCAACGCCTGGCCGCCGGCCCACGCGAACGCCCAATACGGTGGGGGGACGTTCATCTGCCCAAGCTCCTCCTCGGTCTTCTGCCAGATCGGCAGCGATTCCTCGGCGAGCAGCAGCGTGATTTCCGGCACCAGCGGGGGCGCGAGCGCCTTGGTGTTGGCGCGGATGAAGGTCTCGGCGGATTGGCGCGATTTGAGATCTGGGGCGGAGAGCGGTGCTTCGCTCATCCCTTGAGCTTCTTGGCGTCAAGTCCGCCCAGGCGGCAGACCTCGGTCCATTCGGCGGCCGTGACGGGCTGCACGGAAAGCCGCGCATTCTTCGCCAGCACCATGTCGGCAAGCTTCGAACTCTGTTTGACGGCCGCCAATGTCACGGGCTTCGGCAGCGGTGCCACGGCGCGCACGTTGACGCATTTCCATACGCCGGTGTCGTCCTTGGGATCGGGATGAGCGAGCGCCGATACCTCCATGACTCCGACGATCTCCTTGTCGTTGCCCGAGTGATAGAAGAAGCCGAGATCGCCGATCTTCATCGCAACTATATTCTTGCGGGCCTGGAAGTTGCGCACGCCATCCCACGGCTCGCCCTTCTTGCCGCGCGCTTTGAGCATGTCCCAAGAGAAGACCTCGGGCTCGGTCTTGAACAGCCAGTAGGCGGGCATGGGATTCCCTCGGCTCACGGCGTTGCGGGCGAGTATGCCCGCCAGGCGCGGAATTCGGAATAGGGCAGCTGAGCAGAAGGGCACTCAGGCGAAGACGATCGCGCGGCGGATGGCGTAGACGCCAATGAAGCTCGCGCCCGCCGCCATGGCCTTAGCGAAGATCGGGCTCGCACCCATGCCCGTTGCCGCGGCGATGACCACGGCCGTCACGACAAGGCCGATGAGGCCACTCGCCACGAACTCCCCAAACCTGCGGTGGGCCGATTTTGCCGAGCCCGCCGTCGCGAACACGAAAAGCCGCGACAATTGATAATGCAGCACGATTCCGCAGGCATAGCCCACGACGCCGGCGAGCGTCGGATACCCGATGGCGCGGTTGAGCGCGAGGAACACCGCAAAATCGAGGCTGAGTGCGAGCGCACTGACCGCGGCGTAGCGCGAGAGTTGGGGCAAAAGTGCATGCACGGTGCCGAGCGTGCGGGCGGCAACACCCGTGATGTCCGCCCCGGCACCCGGGGCCAAGCGATGTGTGCCGTGATCAACGCTCACGCGGCCGACCTGACGCGGCGCGGAACGTGGCGCACGCTGCGTAGGGCCTCCTGCTCACTTGAGATGCCGGCCTCGTGGTACTCGGCATCCTCGTTGACGTCCCAAACGTCGTAGATGGTCTCGCCGGCGAGGATATTGCGCACGGTCAGCATCGCCGTCATCATCGCGTGGTCCTGGTTGTTGTACTTGTGCATGCCGTTGCGGCCGATGAGGTGCAGCGTAGGATAGTGCGCCTCGATGTCGTCGCGGATCGCGTCGACGTGCATCTTGTACTCGTCATCGTAGACCGGATACGCCTTCTTCTGGCGCACGACGCAGCCGTCCTTAACCTCGTCCTCGCGGGCAAGTCCAATCGCCGCGAGCTCGCGCTTGGCCAGCGCGATGAGCTGCTCGTCCGTAGCGGTCCACAGACCATCGCCCTCGAAGCAGAAATACTCGAGCCCGAGGCACGAGAGCGTCTCGTCCGGCACCATCTCCGGCGACCAGGAGCGGAAATTCTGGATGCGGCCGACGAGCACGTTCGGCTCGTGGATGTAGATCCAGTTGTCGGGGAAGAGGTCGGGCTTTTCGACGATGAGCGCGGCCGTGATGAAATCGCGGTAGCGCAGCCTCTCGGCGGCGGCGAGCGAGGCAGGTGCGGGCTCGATGCTCTCCATCAGCTCGCGAATCGGCGCCGACGAGATGACATGGCGCGCGGTGAAATAGCGCGGGCCCTTCGCTGTCGACGCGGTGATCGTCCACACGCCGCTCCTTTCATCCCAGGACAGGCTCTGCAGCTTGTGGCCCATATGGATCGTGCCACCTTGCGCTTTGACCTTGGCGGCGGCGGCGTTCCACATCATGCCGGGGCCCTTGCGCGGATATTGGAAGCTTTCGATCAGCGTCTTGATGACCTTATCGCCCTGCTGCGCGGCGGCGGGCTTCACATTGATCGAGCGGCGCAACGCGTTCGCCATGGCGCTCCACAGGTCTAGGCCCTTGATGCGCTGCGCGGCCCAGTCGGCGGAGATCTCGTCGCACGACATGCCCCACACCTTCTCAGTGTAGGTCTTGAAGAAGATCGAGAATAGCCGGTCGCCGAACTGGTTCGACACCCATTCGCGGAAGTTCTCCGGATTGGCGTTGGGAAATGCCTTCTTGTAGGCGTAGGACAGCACGCACATCGTGCTCTCAATCACGCCGAGGTTGCTCAAGGCCTCGAAGGCCTTCAGCGGATAGGAATAGTGCTTGCCGTCGTAGTAGATGCGGCTCAGCCTCGGGCGCTCGATGAAATCGTCGGGCAGGATCTCGTGCCAGAGATCGACGACCTCCTTCGACTTGGAGAAGAAGCGGTGGCCGCCGATGTCGAAAAGAAAGTCCTTATAGTTAACAGTTCTGCTAATTCCGCCGACGTAGACAGGATCGGCCTCGATCACGGTGGTGGCGACATCGGCCTTCGTCAGCAGATAGGCGGCCGTGAGGCCTGCAGGCCCGGCTCCGATGACAAGGACTTCCGAGTGCTCCACCTGGGTCTCCCGCTGCGATAACCGCGCGCTCGCGGCGCGGGCGCCCCCGCCCCTCGTGCAGCCCGCAAGCTAAGTCGCAACGCTGAAGAAACCCTTGCGCCGACCCCGAAGCGGTCGGTTTGCCGCGGCGCGCGTTTACAGCCCCGCAAGCGCGCCCCGCTAGCATCTGCTGCACGCAACAGGAGACAGAAGATGGCGATGGCGGCTGTCGGCGACCGGCAGCATAATCTCGTGCGTGACAGCGCCGAGCGGGCACGGCTCGGACGTGCGTCCCTGCTCGTCTGGTCGGCGATCGGCGTCATAGTGTTTGCCGCGCTGGTGTTCTGGTTCGACCCCACGCGTCTCTTGACCTCGCTCGGCGACACGGACGACGCCACGCGTATGATCGAGGTGCGCGAGTGGATGGCGGGCTCCTCCTGGTTCGACATGACGCTTTGGCGCTTCGGCGGCGCGCACCCGCTCGTCTCGCACTGGTCGCGCCTGATCGATGCGCCGCTTGCCGGGCTGCTCTCGGGCCTCGAGATCTTCCTTCCCGCAGACGAAGCCGAGCTTGTCGTGCGCACGCTCTGGCCGCTGCTCGTGTTCTGGGCGTTCGTCTATCTTCTCGCCCGCGAAGCTGAGATCCGCGGGGGCCGCGCAGCCGCGCTGTTGAGCATCCCGCTCACTGTAACTTGCATCATCGGCATCGTGCAGTTCCTGCCCGGACGCATCGATCACCACAACGTAATGATCCTATGCTGCGTCATCGGCATCCTGCACTTAGCGCGCAGCTTCGATGACCCGCGCGCAGGATGGAGCGCCGGCGTGCTGCTCGGGCTCGGCACGGCCGTGGGCTACGAGGCGCTCGCACTCACCGCAGCCACCGTTGGTGCGGCTGCTCTCTACGGGATTCTGCCCCACCGCAGCCTGCTCGGCCCTTCGCGCGCCGCAGTCGCCTTCGCCGCCACGCTCGCCGTGGCGCTGGCGATCACCACCGGGCCGGAGCGAATGTTCACGAGCCACTGCGATGTGCTGTCCATGAACCTCGTGCTGCTCGCGGCGTGCGGCGCCATTGGCGTCTCGGTGGTGACGGCGATGGAGGAGCGGCTCTCCCTACCTGCCAAGCTGGCGCTGCTCGCGCTGACGGGAGCCGTGGGCCTTTCGCTCTACGCCGCCGCCCAGCCCGCGTGTCTTGCAGGGCCCTTCGGCGAGGTCGACCCCGAGCTTATCCCCATCTGGCTCGGCAGCGTGTCGGAGACCCAAAGCATTTTGTCGCTCGGGTCGCAGCTCCCGACCTTGGGCGGTATGGCGCTCGCCTATTTTGCGGCGGGCCTCTATTGCGGGCTGAAGCTTATGCGCGCCGAGCGCGATGATGCCCTGCGCTTCCACGTACTGGCGCTCATCATCGCGCTGCCCTTGAGCTTCTGGCAGATCAAGCTCTTGCCCTACGCGACGTTCCTGCCGGTGCCGCTGCTTGCCGTCGGGCTTGCACGACCGCCGCAGGCGGCGAAGGCGCCTCCGAGCCGAACACGCACACTCCTAACCTTGGCGGCGACACTTGTTCTCGTGGCCGTAGCCGGCTGGCTGATCATGCGGATGTCGGCGCCTTCGACGACGCGCATGAAGGAAGCGCTAAAACCGGTACAGGATTGCCAATCGACGACCGCCGTCTCCGCGTTGGCGCCGCTTCCCCCGGGACTCGCTCTGGCCGACGTGAACCTCGGCCCCTACGTCGTCGCGCTGTCGAAGCTCGACGTGCTCTCGGCGCCCTACCATCGCCTCGACAAATCGATCATTGAAGCCAACCGCATCCTGCACGCCGCGCCCGGCGAGGCCGAGCGGCGCCTGCGCAGCGATGGCGTGCGCTACGTCATCACCTGCCAGGGCCTCGACTCCACAACGGCACAGGGCGAGGTTCCGCCCGATGCGCTGCAGACGCTGCTCTTCGCCGGCAGGGCGCCGCAATTCCTGGAGCCGGTGCCGCTCGCCTCCTCGACACCGCTCAAGGTCTGGCGCCTAAAATCCTGAGCGAATCCTGAGCGATCAGTCTTCCTGCTTGAGCGGGCGCTGCATGAGCCGGCCGATGGCGTCGGCGACGGAGAGGCGCCCCTCGACGATGTCGCACACGGCTGAGCAGATCGGCATCTCGATGCCCTTTTCGGCCGCGATGCGCCGCACGGCGACTGCGGTGTAGACGCCTTCCGTCACCGCCGTTCGTCCGCCCAGCGCCTGCGCGAGCGTCTGCCCCTGACCGAGCGCATGCCCGAGCGACATGTTGCGCGACTGCGCACTCCCGCACGTGAGAATGAGGTCGCCGAGACCCGACAGCCCAATGAGCGTCTCGGGCCGCGCCCCCAGCGCTTCACCGAAGCGACGCAGCTCCGCGAAACCGCGCGTGACGAGTGCCGCGTGCGCGCTGGCGCCGAGCCCCTTGCCGTCGACGACGCCAGCGGCGATCGCTAGCACGTTCTTCAAGGCGCCGCCGAGCTCGACGCCGACGAGGTCGCTCGTCCAGTAGAGGCGCATGTTGCGGTTGCCGAGCCGCTCGGCGAGTACGCGCCCCATAGCCTCGCTGGCGCAGGCGATGGTGAGCGCCGTCGGCAGCCCACGCGCCACGTCGGCGGCAAAGCTCGGCCCCGAAAGCACCGCGCGTGGCGCTTCGGGCACGGTCTCGTCCAGCACCTCGCCCATCAGGCGGCCGCTTCGCTGCTCGATGCCCTTGGCGCACAGTACGATCGGCTGGCCTCTCCGCAGATGCGGTTTTAAGTGTTCGGATACGGCGCGCACGTGCTGCGCGGGGGCAACCAGCAGCAGCACATCGAAGTCCGCAATCTCGGCGAGCTTTTCCGTGGCGCGTATCGCAGGATCGAGCGCGACGCCGGGAAGAAACGCGTCGTTGGCGTGCTGGGCGTTGATGCTGGCGACGACCTCGGGCTCGCGCGCCCACAACAGCACGTCGCGGCCGGCACGCCGCAACGATTGCGCGAGCGCCGTCCCCCAGGCTCCGCCGCCGATGATGCCGACGCTGTCGATCTTCAAGGGCGTTCCCCGCTGGCAAGACGCGGCCGCGAACTTAGCACGCGCGAAGCCTCATGCCTTCACGCCCGCACCGATAGCAGGTTGGGCGTCAACGTCGAGGGGCCAGCGCGGGTGCACGGGCGAGCTGAGCGGATCGACCAGGCCCAGCGCCAGGCGCTCGGCCCCCGCCCATGCGACCATCGCCGCGTTGTCGCTGCACAACTGTGCCGGCGGCACGTGAAAGACGAAGCCCCTCGTCTCGGCGAGACTGCGCAGGCTTTCGCGCAGACGTTCGTTGGCGGCGACGCCGCCCGCCACGACGAAGTGGCGCGGGGCGCCGGCGCCGAGCCGCTCCGCCGCGATCTCCATGGCCCGCGCGCATCTGTCTGCGACCGACTGGATCACGGCGGCTTGGAAGCTCGCGGCGATATCGACGACGTCCTGCGGCTTCAGGGGGGCAAGCTGCTCGGCTGCACGTCGCACCGCCGTCTTGAGGCCGGCGAAGGAAAAATGCGGCTCGGGCCGGCCGACCATCGGCCTAGGCAGATCGAACCGGGTGGCGTTGCCGGTGCGCGCTGCCCTTTCGACCGCCGGACCGCCGGGAAAGCCGAGGCCCAAGAGTTTCGCGGTCTTGTCGAAGGCTTCGCCCAGCGCATCGTCGATGGTGGTGCCGAGCCGCTCGTAGTCGCCAACGCCGCGCACGATCAAAAGCTGTGTGTGGCCGCCAGAGACGAGCAGCAGGAGATACGGCGGCTTCAGGCCCTCCGTCAGACCGACCGTCAGCGCGTGCGCCTCGAGGTGGTGCACGGCGATGAAAGGCAGCCGCTGCGCCAGCGCAATCGCCTTGCCCGTCACGAGACCGACGATGAGACCGCCGATCAGCCCCGGACCCGCGGTTGCCGCAACAGCATCGAGATCGGAGAAGTCGATGTCGGCTTCGCGCATCGCCTCGCGGATGAGGGTGTCGAGGCATTCGACGTGCGCGCGCGCCGCGATCTCCGGTACCACGCCCCCATAGGGGCGGTGGCGCTCCCATTGCGTGCGAACCACGTTGGAGACGATGCGGCCGCTGCCGTCGGGGAGGCGCGCCACGACCGCAGCCGCCGTTTCGTCGCAGCTCGTCTCGATGCCGAGGACGATGCTGAAGCCGGGGGTATCTTGCTCGGGGCTGTCCATCGCTAGCGCGGGCGACCTCGCATTTGCCTTAACGGCGCCGCGCAGGCATTAATGGCGCCAATCGAGGCTGTCGCTACCACCCGGAGAGAACAGCTTGCAAGCAGGCAAGATCCGCATCGGCACGCGCGGCTCGCCCTTGGCGCTGGCACAGGCGCGTGAGGTCGTGGCCCGGCTCGCCGAGGCGCAAGAACTTGCCGAGGGCGCCTGCGAGATCGTCGTCATCAAGACGAGCGGCGACCGCATCACGGACCGGGCGCTCAGTGAGGAAGGCGGCAAGGGCTTATTTACCAAGGAGATCGAGGAGGCGCTGCTCGAGGGCTCGATCGACCTCGCCGTACACTCCATGAAGGACATGCCGACGGTCCTGCCAACAGGCCTCACGCTCGGCGCCGCCTTGAAGCGCGAGGACCCACGCGATGCCTTCATCAGCCTCAAGTATGCCTCGCTCGCCGAGATGCCGAAAGGCGCCGTCATCGGCACCTCCTCCTTGCGGCGGCAGGCGCAAGTTCTGCACCGGCGTCCCGACCTCGAGGTGGTGCCGTTCCGCGGCAACGTAGAAACGCGATTGAAGAAGCTTGCCGAAGGCATGGCGGATGGCACCTTCCTCGCCTGTGCGGGGCTAAATCGGCTGGGGCTTGCCCAGCACATCAGCGAGCCCGTAAGCACCGAGATCATGCTGCCGGCGGTGGCGCAGGGGGCGATCGCGATCGAGCTGCGCGCCGACGACGCTGACAGCACGCAGCTCATCGCCCCCTTAAACGACGCGGCGACCGCCCTGTGCGTTGCCGCCGAACGCGCCTTCCTCGCCAAGCTCGACGGCTCCTGCCGCACGCCGATCGCTGGGCTCGCCGAGATCAACAGCAACGTCATTCGCTTTCGCGGCGAGATCCTGATGCCCGACGGCAAACAGCGCCTGGCGACCGAGCGAAGCGGCGGCGTGGAGACTGCGCTCCGGCTCGGCGAGGAGGCGGCGGCGGAGCTGCTCCACCGCGCCGGCCCCGAATTCCTGCGCGTGTTCGCCTGATGCATATCCTGGTGACCCGGCCCGACGCCGACGCGGCCGAGCTGAGAATCGCGCTCGAGGCACAGGGGCATGAGGTCATCGTGGAGCCGTTGCTCGCCATCGAGACGTTGCCGGCTGAAGCCAAAGTCTTGGAAGGCGCGTGCGGCGTCATCGCGACGAGCCGCAACAGCTTGCGGGCACTTGCCGAAAACGAAGCGCTCACGGCGGCGAAAGAGCTCCCGCTCTTCTGCGTGGGGCCTGCCACTACTGAGCTTGCGCGCACGCTGGGGTTTCAACGGATCATTGCTGGAGAAGGCTCCGCAAGCGAGCTCGTTCCCCTCATCCTCGGCTCCAAGGTTGGCAAAAAGGGCTACCTCGTGCACGTCTCTGGCGAGGAGATCGCACTCGATCTCGCCGGCAAGCTGGGTGCCCGCGGCATCGAGGTGCGCAGGCTGGCTGTCTATCGCGCCGTGGCCGCCAATACGCTCCGGCCTCAGACGGCCCGCGCCATCGCCAACCGCTGGCTCGACGCCGTGATCCTTATGTCGCCACGGACGGCGGAGATCTTTACCGACCTTGTCGACAAGGCCGGTCTCCAGGAGCCAGCCCGCCGGCTTGCCTACGTGTGCCTGTCGGCAAATGTCGCCGGCGCGCTTAAGGGCCTCGACCCGGCCCGCGTTAACATCGCCGTAAGGCCAAATTCCTCTGGAATTCTCGAAGCCATCGGCCAGGTGGCAACGCATTCCTCAGGGGTGTAACTTAGCGTCAAAGAGGACTGGTAGCTCTCTGCGACGCGCGCCGTGGCATCGCGGCTCGCCGTGCTCGAAGAGAGACCCCCAACTCAGGTGCATTGGCCCCCATGAACACGCGCAAGGATGACCCCGCAAAGCCGGCGGCCGGCGGCGACGCGAGCCCCAGCCGTCCGCATGCGACCCTCGACCTCAAGGCGACGGTGGTGAACGCGGCGAAGGACGACAAGCCTGCGGCGGCAGCACCCGATGCAACCAAGGCGAGCGCAAGTGCGCTGCCTGGCGCTTCACCGCGCGGCGAAGCAGGAACCTCGAAGGCCGAGGCGCCCAAAAAGCCGGCGCCTGCCAGGGCCGGCGGCTACGGTGGATTCTTCTCGCACCTCGCCGCGGGTATCGCAGGCGGCATCGTGGCCCTGCTCGCGACCGACATGCTCGCCTCCCAGCTCGGCCTGAGCGGACCTTCGCAACACGAGGATGCGACCGCGGCCTTGCAGCAGCGCGTCGTGGCGCTCGAGGCCGCAAGCAACCAGAAGAGCAACACATCCGGGCTAACGGCGCGGCTCGCGGCGGCCGAGGCCAAGCTAGAAGGTCTCGAGAAGGTCAATTCGAGCGTCGATCGAATCGCCAAGCGACAGGATGAGCTCGCCGGCAACGTCAAGGCCGTCGATGCGAAGATCGCGGCGCGCGCCGATGATGCGACCGTTGTGGCGCGCGTGACCAAGCTCGAGGAGCAGCTCGGCGACATGTCCACGGCCGCGGCGACGGATCCGCAAAGCGGACGCCTGCCGCAGCTCGCGGCCCTGACCGGCAAGGTCGTTGACCTCGAGTCCACGATCAACACCCAGCTCGACGCCCTGCGCAAAAGCGTCACCCAGGAGCTCGACACCCGCCTTGCCGTGGCCAACGAAACGAGCGAGGCGGCGAAGTCCGGCACGCAGCGCATCGACCGCGACCTTGCGGCCTTGAAGACCGAGAGCGGCCAGCTGACGGCCCGCTTCGACACGTTGAAAGCCGATGCCGACCGCGCCGGCGCGAATCTGAAGGCAACCGAGGACGAGCTGAAGAAGCTGAAAACCGAGATCGATGTGCGGCTCGCGACCTTCGCCAAGCCGGAGGACGTCGCGGCTGCGGTGACGCCGCTCGCCGGCAAGCTCGCCGGCCTGCAGCAGGACGTTCAGGGTGTCGTCAAGAGCGAGACCGACCGCAAGGCGACGGCCGAGCGCATCGTGCTGTCGCTCGAGCTCGCGAACCTGAAGCGCGCCATCGACCGCGGCAATGGCTTCGCCAACGAGCTTGCCGACGCGCGCAAGCTCTCCGGCGGAAGCGTCGACCTCAGCCCGCTCGCCCGCTACGCCGATACGGGTGTGCCGACGCTCGCCGAGCTGCAGAAGGACTTCAAGACGACCGCCTTCAAGATGATCGACGCAGACGAAGCCCCCACCGACGGCTCCGTGATCAATCGCCTGCTCGCCGGCGCCAAGTCGGTCGTGAGGGTGCGCCGGGTGAGCCAAATTGCCGGGGACGCCAGCGTCGAGGCAGTCGTCGCCCGCATGGAGGCGGCGCTCAACGCCGACCGGCTGGGCGACGTGCTGCAAGAGGCGAAGACGCTTCCGCCCCGCGTGCAGAACGCAGCCCGTGATTTCCTCGCCAAGGTCGAGGCGCGCTACGCCGTCGACGGCGCGCTCTCCACGGTCGAGGCGCAGCTCAAGGCTTCGCTCGTCGCGCCTGCGGGCGCGCCGGTCAAGTCGCAAGAGTAAGGGGTGAGGCATGCTGCGGTTGATCGGCTTCCTCGTCGCGGTGGCGCTCATCGCCGCCGGCCTCGCCTGGCTCGCGGACCGTCCTGGCGAGCT
>Ga0187819_10001081_pt1 | contig 14083 bp, 9 predicted proteins | sample NC_wetland_sal_i_15_FD_132411 | JGI IMG/M metagenome (GOLD analysis project Ga0187819, IMG submission 132411) | Wetland sediment microbial communities from Neuse River Estuary, North Carolina, USA - SO4_4 | ecosystem: Environmental > Aquatic > Freshwater > Wetlands > Sediment | place: USA: North... | reverse complement strand
TCACGGTCTGCTGCGGGTAGCTGCCGAAGGCATAAATGTCGAGCGGCACGGAATCGTAAAACATACCGATGCCGCCCCGGACCACCGTCTGCTGCGACTGCCCGGGTGTCCACACGAAACCCATGCGCGGCGCCGAGCGAACCGTGCTGGTGATGGTCTGGGATTCGATGCGCAGACCGGCGTCCAGCGCCAATCCCGGGCGCAGCACCCAATGATCCTGCGCGTAGATGGCCGGTCCCGTGTCCCGAACGCCGAAAGCTCCTCCCCCCGCGAAGTCGATGCGCTGCAGCAGATGCCCGGAGGCATCCTGGATCAGCACCGGGCGGGCGCTGAACTGGCCTTGGTTTTCGCTGTGGGCGATGACCGACCCGATTTGCAGCGTGTGGTCGCCGTGAAAATGGCGGGTGCGCGGCGTCCAATTCTCGATCCATTCGAAACGGTCGGAGCGGCGGGCCTCCTGGCTGAAGTAGTTCCCCAGGTTACCCACCGGGGTCAGCACCATGTCGGCCGCACCGCGCGGGTTGATCCCGCTGCTTACCTGAGTCATCGCCAGTGTGCTCTGCAGCATGCCGCCGGCGATTCCCATCCGGTCGATGATCGTACCGGTAGATTCGTGGAAGCTGGCATCCGGGGTCACGGGCTGGGGATTGAAATAATCCAGACCGGCGTACTGCAGGGAATGCGGGGCGAAATGAAAGCTGGCGGTAAGCGTCTGGCTAGGAGATACGATGGCATCGAGCTGGGTGAATGAATTGATGGCGGAAGAAGTGGTCTGATTCTGGGGAAAAGGCAGGGTGTACACCTCTTGCTTAGAGAGCAGGTACTCGGCACCTTCCAGGAAGTAGAGCCGGTCGGGGATCAGCGGGCCACTGAGGTTCAATCGTGGCGAGGCATCTTTCAGACCCTCCAGATGTGCGCTACGGATGCGGAAGTCGGGCAGGGGATCGTTCAGGCTGAAGTTCCACTTCTCTCCGCCGCGCCGGGTTTCCGCCGTGACCACCCCGGCGGTGAACCTGCCGTACTGCGCCAGGTACGGCATCTCCGCCACGGAGATGGTTTCCACGCTGTCGATGGGCACGCTGAGCCCAAACTCACCGGTGGCCGGGTCGGTGACATTGACGGAATTTACCAGCAAGGCGCTGTGTTTTTCGCCAAAGCCGGCGATGCTCACGCTGCCGTCCGGGGCGCGCACGATCCCGGGTATCAGCGGCAGCGCATCCGCCAGGGTCGGAGGTCGGAAGGGAGTATTCGCGGCCTGCGCCGGGGACAAAGTGGTATGGGGGCCTGCCGTATCCGTCACCGGGTTGGAAGCAACCCCCTCTACGTCGATGCTCTGCTGGCTCAAGGCCGCTTTGGTCAGAACGACATGAATCTCCTCCACTCCGGCGTTGACCTCGAGTGCCGTTTGCGTGGAGATGTAGCCTTTCTGGCTGACGGTTAGAACGCAGCTTCCCGGGCTTGAGATGGTGAGGCTGGCTTTTCCTCCGGCATCGGTCGAGGTGCTGGCCAACACCTGTTCCTGGCGATGGATCTCGACCGCCGCCTGCGCCACCGGCTGCTCCGCTTCATCGACAACGGAGAGCCGGATCGGAATGGCATCGCCAACGGCAACCGCCGCCAACGCACAGAATAAAAAGAAGAAAGCCAGGGTCAAGCGTAGCGATCCGGCGGCCGTGGAAGCGATCGCGCGAGCGAATCTTGTAAATCGTCGGCGAAGTATCACCTGGGAACGAACGAACTCCTCCCTGCCGTCTGTCGGTGCATTTCCCAAAACGGCAACCGCCAATTATCAACCCTAATTCGGGTATGGCACCAGTTATTACTGCAGAAACATGCGGGAGAGCAGCCGAGTCCAGTGCGGCGGGTGTGCCTCTTGAGGATCGCCCCGTAGGGCGTAGAGCGGCTCTCTTGAGCTTTTTCTTGTCCGGTTTGGAAGAAGAAGAATCAGGCCCAGATGGGCGATTTTTGCTATGCTCCTGTGTTGTCCCAGGCAGGGGTTTCCCGGACCTTCGCCGCGAGGAACTGCTGATGATTTGGAAGTTCGCTGACTATGCGTTCCTTGGCGTCGCTGCCATCCCCTTCATCTATTACGCGATCGCGCTGTATAGTGCCTGGCGCTACTTCCGCGGCTCGGGGAGTCCGAATCCGGCGGACCTCGATTGCAGGCGCCCGATCAGCATCCTCAAGCCCATCCGCGGACTGGATCCGGATGCCTATGAAAACTTCGCCAGCTTCTGCCGGCAGGACTATTCCGATTACGAGATCCTTTTCTGCGTCGACAGCGACAGCGATCCTGCGCTCCCGGTGATCGAGAAGCTGGCCCGCGATTTCCCTGATCGCAGCATTCGGGTGCTTTTCGGGTCTGGCCGCAACGCGCCCAACGACAAAGTCGCGAAGCTGGCGCGCCTGGTCAGCGAGGCCCGGCACGAACTGCTGGTCATCAGCGACAGTGATGTGCGCGTGCAACCCGACTATCTCCGTACGGTGGTGGCTCCGCTCGCCGACCCCAACGTGGGCGCGGTAACTTGCTTCTATGTGCCGGCGGACGACCGCACGTTCGTTCACAGCCTGCAGTCGATTGGCATGGTTTCGGATTTTTATGCCGGCATTCTGGTCGCCCGGCAGTTGGATGGAGTGAAATTTGCGCTTGGGCCGACCATCGCTACCTCACGGGCACACCTGGCCGGTTTCGGTGGCTACGCAGCAATCGAGAACCGTCCGGCGGACGACCTTTTGGTTGGGCGCCTAATCGCGGAGCAGGGCTACGAGGTGAAACTGCTGCCTTATTCGGTGGTGACGGTACCCGACTATCAGTCTATGCGTGATCTCTTCCACAAGCGCTTGCGCTGGATCGTAGTGATGCGGCACATGCGCCCCTGGGGCCACTTGGGCCTGATCTTTACCCACGGCCTGGCTTGGTCAGTGGCAGCAGTGGCGACGCACCCTTCGCCGGCACTGGCCCTCAGCTACCTTGGCGGCTACTTTGCCCTTCGCATCGCCATGGTGTGGCTGATTGGCATTCGCGGCCTGAAACAGCCTGGTCTTTGGCAGAAGATGCCGCTGCTCCCCATCTGGGACGGGTTGGCATTCTTCATCTGGCTGATCAGCTTCGGACGCAAGAGCATCCGCTGGCGCGATCAGGAGTACTTTATCCGCGATGGCCGGCTGGTCCCGGCGACCCCTAGCGCCGCTCAGGGATGAGCCGGGGACGACTCCCGCCCCGGGGACTTCAACGCCGATCGCCCTGCGTGGAGCCGCAGGGCGCGACTAGCCTTTGATCACGGCAATGGGCTCGAGTCGCGCGACTTTCTTGCCGATGCCCGCACGCGCAACCACGTCCACTACGCGGGAAACGTCCTTGTAAGCCTGCGGCGCTTCTTCCGCCAGCCCTGGCATGGAGCCAGTGCGCACGGCGATACCCCGGCTTTCCAGTTCCTGCCGCAACTGCTGGCCGCGCACCATTTTTCTCGCGCGAGCTCGGCTCCACACTCGTCCCGCGCCATGGCAGGTGGAGCCGAAGGTCTGCTCCATCGAGCCCAGGGTGCCGACCAGCACGTAGGACGCCGTCCCCATCGAGCCTGGGATTAACACCGGCTGGCCGATGTCGCGCAGGTCGTCCGGCAACCCAGGCGAGCCCGGACCGAAGGCCCGCGTTGCGCCTTTACGGTGTACGCACAACCGCATGTGCTTTCCGCCCACCTCATGCTCCTCGACCTTCGCCATGTTGTGGGCGATGTCGTAAACCTGGTGGAGATCGAAGCCAGAAACCTGACGCGCCAATGCTTGCTCAAAGGAGCGCCGGATGCGGTGTGCCAGCACCTGGCGGTTGGCGAAGGCAAAATTAGCCGCGCAGGCCATGGCGTGGAAATACTGCCGCCCTTCTTCGGACTCAAAAGGCGCGCAGACCAGCTCGCGATCGGGAAGCTCGATGCCGTAGTCGCGCACTGTGGTTTGGAAGCGAGCGACATAATCCTCACAGACTTGGTGGCCGAAACCGCGTGAGCCGCAGTGGATCTGCACTACCGCTTGCTCGGGGAACAATCCCAAGCGATTGGCCGCGGTTTCGTCAAAGATTTCGGCAACGCGGTCGACCTCGATGAAGTGGTTACCTGCGCCCAGCGTGCCGATCTGGTGACGGCCACGCTCCCGCGCCTTATGAGAAACGTACTCGGGGTCGGCGCCCGGCATGGCGCCAAACTCCTCGGTGTGTTGCAGATCCTCCACGCGGGCATAACCGCTGTCTTGGGCCCAGCGTGCCCCTTCCACCAATACCTTATCCAGTTCGGCGTCCTGCACCTTGATCTCGCCATGGGTTCCCACTCCGGAGGGACAGTTACGGTAGAGGAGCGAAGCCAACTCAGCGACGAAGGGCGAGATCTCCTGCACTGAGGCTTGGGAAGCCAGCAGGCGGACGCCGCAGTTGATGTCGTAGCCGACACCCCCGGGCGAGATGACACCATCGGGCAGCTTGGTAGCTACTACTCCACCGATAGGAAAGCCGTACCCCTGATGGATATCGGGCATGGCAATGGCGTATCTGATAATTCCCGGCAGGGTGGCGGTGTTGACCAGTTGCTCCATCGAGCGATCGCCCAGCGCGACATCGAGCTGTGCCTCGTCGGCATAGAGGCGCGCTGGCACGCGCATGTCACTGCGGAAAGAGCACGGGATCTCCCACACGTTCTCGTTCAGTTGCTTGACGTCGCCTCTGCCAGGGACGTTTCGGATGGCCCTCGTAACTGCAGCCATGGTGACCTCCTCCCCCGCCAAGCGGCTCTTGTCGGATGTTAGAATGCGGAACGCCTCAGGAGGTCAATTCCCACGCACTCCGCTTGCGCTCACCCCTTGCTCGTTCGACATAGCGGCCTGTTTTGACTTCCACCCGCACAATCTCGCCGGGAGCAATGAATAGAGGTACTCGAATGTGGAAGCCATTGCCGAGGGTTGCTTCCTTCCAGGTGCTGTCTTGTTGCGAATGCGAAGGCGGCGCCGTACTGGCCACGCGGGCCTCGACTACGTCCGGGACGATGGCGCTGATCGGCCGGCCTTCAAAGAACTGTATCGGCAGTTGCATCCCCGGTTGCAGGAATTGCTTCGTCGCTCCCAGAATGCCCCGGGGAACCTCGACCTGCTCGAAATTCTCAGGATTCATAAAGGTGCAACTGTCCGCGTCACTAAACAGAAACTCCAGGGTCTGCTGCTCGAGTTCCAGGTCTTCAAGGCGTTCCTCCGGGCGGAAATGCGGTTCCCACATCCGACCGCTTGTCACATGCCGCAGCTTGGTCTTGACCACGCCGCTCAGTTTGGCAGCTCCGGCCCTGGATTCCGCCCCCAAGACTTCGTAAACTTGCCCTTCGATGCGGATGACCATTCCTTGTCGCAATTCGGATGCGATTACCATGACAAGTTCCTGACGGGGGAATTGCTGTCAACCCAAACCTATTTTTACGCCAACTCTCCGCCCCCGCAGTGATTGAGATCACCGGCGCGAGTGCCTGTATTTGTGCTTGATGGAGAAGGAAGGCGCAGGCCGACGTGCGCGCAGGCAAGCGCATTTCACGCTTCACGTTTTCTTCCCCGCAAATGCGTAACCTCCCGCCGCCATAGCGGTTCGTACGTTAGACCTCCCTGTCGCGTCCGCTATCGCGACAATGTCACTTGCTCCTTCAGCATCTCCGATGCCTGTTCAAGGGTGATGGTTCCGGACACCTGCTGAAAGTGGCTACGTACTTCGTGTTGCTGCTCGTTGATGGTCTTGAAGAACAGCGCCTTGCCCCTGATATGAACGTCGATGAGCGTCGCCTCCCAGTGTCCGGGCGCCACCTCTGTTTGTTGCACATCAAAGGTACCGCCCGCGTACAAGCGCCCGAAGATGCCCCAACCGAACACGACGTCACGCATCAATTGGCCGCGCAACTCGACCAGGCGTTTTTCCTCGCCGTCCACCAGCATCGTGCCCTGCATGGCATGGAATACTTTGGCTTCTCGTGTGGGCGGGCGGAACTTCGGATTGGGCCGGAAGCTCAGGCGGATCTTCCGCCCTTCCTGCCCCTCGTACTGGTACAGGAATCCGTCCGGCAGCATCTTGAACAGTTGTTGTTCTTTCTGCGCGTCACGTTCGTGTTCCTGCTTTTGTTTCCTCAGCTCGCCGGGATTGTGGATGAGGTTGTTTAGGCGTTCATCCTCCTGCTGTTGTTGTTGCGGCGTCAGTGCATGTCCGTTCTCCGCCGCGAGGAGGGTTAAGGCGCCTTCCTTGGTCTCAATCACATGCTGAGTTTGTGTCTTCTCCGACTCTTGCACTTCGGAGACGTAAATCCAGTACGTATTGTCGTTCTGCTGCGCCTGAAGTTCGTTGATCACTACTTGGCGCGCGACTGCCTGCGGATCCTCCATCGCATGTTGGCACCGAGCATCACTTGAGCCCACCGCCCACGCCAGCAAGGCCACCGCCGTCATGCACAGTCCCCATTTGCAATTACGAGTTGTTGCTGGATTCACTCTTCCTGGTCTCCCGTGCCACGTCTTGCTTGCTCTGGCAGATGTCACTTCAGGCTGAGTTGCAGCTGCAGAAACCGCCTCTCTGAACGCACGTCAGGTTAGAGCCGGTCTAGCTCTAGTCCACCAGGTGCGCTTCACCCCCGCGCACCGGCCGAGCACCGTGTGGATCCTCCGCTAAACATTTTGCCAGAGTACGAAGCCGGCTGCTTTCTTCGCATGCTTCAGATCTATTTTCCGAGATTTCGGCCTCGGTTCGTGGTCCGTTGAATCGACCTGCTCAGCGGCCTAGAATCTTTAACGGCGATGACCGCTACTGTCCAAGTCCGTGACGCGTTCCGCCCAGCCTATCTGTCCCTTTGGCAGTCAGGTGAGCTCGCCGGCCGGGTCGAGCGCGCGCTGAGCAAACTCGGTGACTGCGTGCTCTGCCCACGGGATTGCCACGTCGATCGCCTGGCTAACAAGTTTGCGGTCTGCCGCTCCGGCCGCTACGTGCGCGTGAGCAGTCATTTCCCGCACTTCGGCGAGGAAGACTGTTTGCGGGGCACGCGAGGCTCGGGAACCATCTTCTTCAGTGGCTGCAACCTGCGCTGCGTCTTCTGCCAGAACTTTGAGGTGAGCTGGCAAGTCGAAGGCGAGATCACGCCTCCCGCCCAATTGGGCGCCATGATGATCGAGTTACAGGCACGCGGTTGCCACAACATCAATCTCGTAACCCCCGAGCACGTGGTACCGCAGATCCTGGAATCGCTGCTCACGGCTGTGAAAGGCGGGCTGCGGCTGCCGCTCGTTTACAACACCGGTGCCTACGACTCCCTCGACTCTCTGGAACTAATGAATGGCGTGGTGGACATCTACATGCCCGATTTCAAGTTCTGGAACTCCGAAATGGCCCGCCGCTACATCCGGGCGCCGAATTATCCGGAGGCCGCCCGCCGAGCCATCAAGGAAATGCACCGGCAGGTCGGGCCGCTGGTGTTGGATGAGAGCGGGCTGGCCTTGCGAGGCCTGCTTCTGCGCCACCTGGTCATGCCCGGCAACATCGCCGGCACGCGAGAGATCGTGCACTGGATTGCCCGCGAACTCGGCCCGGATACCTATGTCAATGTCATGCCGCAGTATTATCCCGCGGGCAAGGTGAGCAATACGGAACACGCTGAAATCAACCGCTCGATCACGCTCGAGGAATTCCAAGAGGCCCTCGAAGTTGCCTCCGAGGCGGGGTTGCGCCGCCTGGACAACCGGTCCGTACTCCGCGCGATCATGCGTTGAGCATCCCCTCTCACCTTCTTCGAACGCCCCGTCTACCGGTTTGCCTCTCAATCACCGATGATCGATCCGACCAAAATGCTCGCGAGAAATGCCTCGCACGCCCTTGATGCAAGCGGGGGTCTGACTCACGCCGCAAAAGCGGCTGCCAGCACTGGAAGGTGGTAGCTCAGCCAGGTGTACTTTCGCGCAGTAAGTCCTATCACAAGAGGTCGTGAGATGCGTCGTGCGGGCTAGGAAAGGGTACAAAGTACGGTCAGGGTCAAGCGGACATCGCCCTGCGGTCTTGGACGCTGAGGCTGCGCTTGGGGAGGAACCTCAAACCGCCCCGGTCGGCATCCACCACGATGTGATCTCCAGCCACTACCTCGGCGTGGAGGAGTTGTAGAGCCAGAGGGTCCTGCACTTGCCGCTGAATGGCGCGTTTCAGAGGCCGCGCCCCGCAGTTCAGATTGAACGCCTGGGTCGCCAGCAGATCTTTCGCGGCATCGGTCAGATCCAGGCTGATCTTGCGGTCGCTCAACATGCTACGCAGATCCTTCAGGCGCAATTCCACAATTGCCATGAGTTGCTCTTTGCCCAGCGGATTGAACAGGACGATGTCCTCGACGCGATTCAGGAACTCCGGGCTGAAGTGTGCCTGCAGCGCGGTCATCACCTTGCTGCCCGCGGCTTCGAATGCCTCGGCAGAACGCAACGCAGGTCCTTGCAGGTACCCGGATCCGATGTTGGAAGTCATGATGAGCACCGTGTTCTTGAAGTCGACGGTGCGGCCTTTGCCGTCGGTAAGACGGCCGTCATCCAGAACCTGCAAGAGGATGTTGAAGACATCCGGGTGCGCTTTTTCGATTTCATCCAAGAGCACGACCGAGTACGGCCGGCGGCGCACGGCTTCGGTCAACTGCCCGCCCTCTTCGTAACCGACATATCCAGGCGGGGCGCCAATCAGCCGGGCGACGGTGTGCTTTTCCATGTATTCGGACATGTCGATACGTACCAGGGCGCGCTCGTCATTGAAGAGAAACTCCGCCAAGGCGCGCGCCAATTCGGTCTTGCCGACGCCGGTCGGACCCAGAAAGATGAAGGTCCCGATGGGGTGCTTGCCATCGGAAAGACCGGTGCGCGCCCGGCGGATTGCGTTGGCCACTCGTTCGAGCGCGGCATCCTGGCCGATGACTCGCGCTCGCAGCCGGTCTTCCATTTCGACCAGCTTCGCCACTTCACCCTCCAGCATCCGGGCGACCGGAATGCCGGTCCACATCGAGACGATGCGGGCGATATCCTCCTCGTTCACCTCTTCCCTCACCATGTGTGGACCGTGCAGGCGTTGCAGGCTGGCCTGCACCTTGTGCAACTCCCGCCGGGCCTGCTGCAGCAGGCCGCTGCGGATCTTCGCCATGTTCTCGGGATCACCAGTTCGGGACGCTGCTTGCCCTTCCAGCTTTAATCCTTCGATGCTCTGCTGGGCGCCATGCAGCCGGGCAATGAGATCACCTTCGTGCTTCCACGAGGCGCTCAGGGTGTCAGCTTGCTTACGTACGGAGGCGAGTTCATGCTTCAGGACCCGCAGGCGCTCTTGCGAGCTGACATCGTCTTCCCCTTCCAGGGCGTGCTGCTCGATCTGCAACTGCTGGGCGCGCCGCTCGAGCTGGTCGATTTCGGCGGGCAGGGAATCCATCTGGATACGCAGCGCTGCCGCCGCCTCGTCCACCAGGTCGATGGCCTTATCGGGGAGAAACCGGTCCGACACGTAGCGATTGGACAGCGTGGCCGCCGCCACCAGCGCCGAGTCCCGGATGCGCACGCCATGATGTGCCTCGTAACGCCTCTTGAGGCCGCGAAGGATGGCGACCGTCTCCTCAACGCTGGGCTCGGCCACAGAAACCACCTGGAATCGGCGCTCGAGCGCAGGGTCCTTCTCGACGTGCTTGCGATATTCGGTGATGGTGGTCGCGCCGATTGCCCGCAGCTCACCTCGGGCCAGCGCCGGTTTCAACATGTTGGAGGCATCCATGGCGCCTTCGGCTGCCCCGGCACCCACCAGGGTGTGCAGTTCGTCGATGAACATGATGATCTGGCCCTGGGAATCTTCGATGTCCCGGAGCAGGGCCTTCAGGCGGTCTTCAAACTCTCCGCGATACTTTGATCCGGCGATCATCGCGCCCAGATCGAGGGCAACCAGGCGCTTAGTCTTGAGGATCTTTGGAACGTCACCGGACACGATGCGTTGCGCCAGACCTTCAACGATGGCGGTCTTGCCTACGCCAGGTTCCCCGATGAGCACAGGATTGTTTTTTGTTCGGCGCGAAAGCACCTGAATCACGCGGCGGATTTCGCCATCACGGCCGATCACGGGATCGAGTTTGCCGTGACGCGCCAGCTCGGTGAGGTCGCGGGCATACCGCTCCAGGGCCTCATAGCGCCCTTCGGCAGCCTGCTGCTTCTCCGACGGCTGGCCGCGCATGGCCAGCAGCGCCTTCAGCAGGGCGGCGTGGTCGGCTCCCTGACGCTCCATCAGTTCCTGAGCGGGATCGTCGGCCAGCGCCAGGATGCCCAACATCAGGTGTTCGGTCGAGACATACGCATCGTTCAATGCCGCCGCTTCTGCAAAAGCCTGCTCCAACACTTTGGTGGCAGCCGGAGAAGGAGTAGGTTTCAAAGCGCCACCCACCCAGACTTCCGGCAGGTGATCGATCTCATGGCGCGTTTGAACCGCTAGCGCCTGCCGGTTCGCCCCCATGGCGCTCAGGACCGGCGGCAGGATGGACTCGCGATCCTCCAGCAGAACAGCCAGCAGGTGTAAGGGCAGCACTGCAGGGTTGCCATGCCGAGAAGCCAGGTGATGGGCCGCCTGCACGGCTTCCTTCGCCTTGTGCGTCAGCTCTTCCCAGCGGACTGCCATCATGGCCATGTTGTTCGCTCCAAGATCCGTGCCGTTCCGTCATCAGCGGCATGCTCTGCTTCGGGCTGGCATGCGCCTTCGAGATCCTGTTGATTCCAGAGAAAGATCGGCTCAAGTCCTTCCGCCCGAAGCTTTGCGGAGTACACCGGTGCGTCATAAGAGTGAGAGGTGAACTGGCACCCACCATGCTGGAGCGAGTACCCGCCTGGGGTGGTGGAGCAGTTTAGCGTATACAAGCAGCCGCCTCCCCGTGCCAGCTCCACACACACGTCCCACTCTTCGCGCGTGCTTACAAACGCTGCGGTCGTCGGCGAAAAGATATTGTGAAGAGCAACCGTAACTACAAATTCCTGTCGCGTGGGCGTAAACGGCGATTCCTGCAGCAGGGCTCCGGGAGCGCGTTTCAGACGGGGGATGCCGAGGATGGTGGCTCCGTGCCCGTACTGCCGGCGCAGGTACTCTTCGTGCAGCATCAGCATTGCCCAATCCTGCTTCCACCCCGCAAGGCCCGAGAGCACTCCGATGCCGACCTGGGGGACCCCGGCCACCAGCATGCGTTCATAGGCGTCCATGCGGTATTCGAAATTTGCCTTCTTCGTCCTGCCGGGGTGAAGCATCGAGTAACGAGACTTGTCGTAGGTCTCCTGCCACAGGACGGAGATGGATAACCCTGCGTCAACCAGACGCCGGTATTCGCTTTCTTCCAGAGCCTCGGCGCTGATCGCCACCAGGCCGCCTCCCCGCGAGTCCAGCAAGCGCCGGAGCAGCTCGACGTGGCGGCACATGGCGTCGACCCGCATCCGCGGATCGCTTGCGTACACCAGTTCAAGCACCCGCAATCCCTTTTGCTCGACGAGGTATAGCCCCTCCTGTTCCAGTTCTGGATTGCTCAACCGTCTGCGCTCAACCCCAATGCCCTTGTTTCCCGCGCGATAGTTGCAATAAACACATTGCTCAGAGCAAATGCTGGTCACGTAAATCGGCACGATGGCGAAGACCCGGCCGCCGTAGAGAGCCGACTTAAGCGCGGCAGAGCGGCCAAGGATGGCGCGGTCCAAGGCGCCGCCGGTGCCGAATTCTTCCTCCCAAAGCAGCGGCACAAAATCGGACGCCACCTGCGGGCGCAGAGCAGCGGGAGACCCCGCACGCTGCTGGCGGAGATCAGCGATCTGTGCCCACGCGGCTTGGTACTGAGTGGAAAACATACCCACTCAAACATAGGCTCGATTCGCAGGGTTACACTGTGACGCCGGCCACGCCACCCTGTGACCTCCGCCACTGTGCTGCAGCACCTGGATAGCGACGACACACACAAACGCGAAATAGGCAGGAGCCGCTGTTAGTTACCCGGTAGCATCAGAGGTGAGTTCCAAGACCTCCACGTCCAACGTCGGGCGGAGCGCCAGAATCTTGCCCAGCGGGTCGAGCGCTAGGCTCATGAAATTCGGTCCAGTGGAGGACCGCGGTATCCGCTGTCCGAACGGCCGTTGGTCGAATCCAGCTAACACTTTGCCCTGCGCGTCCATCGCTACCAATCCGCCGGACTCCAAGTCAGCGTAGTACAGATTGCCGGCAGCATCGCATGCCAACGCGATCGGCGTCCGGTTGGGTCCATACGGCCATATGCCGCGAACTTTCCCTTGCAAATCGAACAACTCAAAGCGGGAATTGCCGGCATCCAGAACGACGAGGGTGTCGTGATGGAGGAGAATGTCGAGCGGATGAATCAGTTGTCCCGGTGCGGTACCAAAGCTTCCGAACACCTGCAGCGGCTTGCCTTCAAGATCGAACGACAGGATTTCATCCCTGATCCAGTCTGCTACGTAAAGCCTTCGATTTTGCTTGTCCACCCAGATGCCTGTTGGCAGCCTTAATACGCCAAGGCCGATCGTCCGCATGAAATGGCCGTTGGGCCGAAGGACAAAGACAACAGACCGCCCCAGGTCGGTCAGGTAGATGTTGTCGTCAGCATCCACCGCGATACACGCAGGCGCACCAAGGCGATGGCGGCGATCACCTTTGATCTGCCAACGCTTTCCCTGCTTGGTATCGAAGACATGCACAACCGATAGGGCGGGATCGGTCACCAGTATTCGCCCTTGAGAATCCGCGGCCATCCGATAGGGGAGCCCTTGGGCAAGGCCGCCGGACAAGCGATCCAGCAGTGATTGCTGGAACGCTTTCGGAGTGTACGTTCTAAGCGATGCAAGATGTGAAGATTTACTCTGGTCGTGCGGTGCGTCGTTGCCGCCCCAGGCTTTGCTGCTTTGGGTTATAGCGAAGAGCAGTAGTAGGGCGACGCCCGCCGCAGCATGTAGTCTATGCATAGGGGTCGCCTCCTGAGCAGCTACTTAGTGAGATGCACCTGCAGAAAAATGAGTAGCTTGCCGCAGGGTCACGCAGGCATTGCTGTAACGGTAGCTTCGCCGGGTTTCCGGGAGTCCGCGCTCCGGCAATTCGGTTTTCTGCCGGCCGCCTTCATCTTGTCAGTTCTTCGAGTGCGGCGGAGGAGCACCCGAGTAGTATTCTCATCTAGACCGAGGAGTACGGAGAATGCGGGAGCGATTCACTGATCGCCTGCGCCAGAAAGCCGCCGGCATTTGGGAGGCGCAACATCAACATCCGTTTGTGCGAGGTATTGGCAACGGGAAGCTGGATTTGGAGCGATTCACGTTTTGGCTGCGACAGGATTACGTGTTCCTTATCGAGTATGCACGTCTCCTGGGTCTGGCCGCCGCCCGCAGCCCGGACGTGGAGACGATGACGCGCTTCGCCGGACTGCTCAAGGAAACACTGGAAGCCGAGATGAGCCTCCATCGCGCATACGCCGACGAGTTTGGGATTAGCCGCGAGGAGCTAGAGCGGGAACAACCCGCACCCACCACTCGGGCCTACACCGATTTTCTCTTACGAGTAGCAGCGACGGGCGATTTCGCTGAGTTGGTCGCTGCCTTGTTGCCTTGCATGTGGAGCTTCAGCGAAATCGGCCAGCGGCTGGCCATGCAACCCGCCCCGGGCGACAAACGGTACGCCCAGTGGATCGCCATGTACAGCTCAAAGGAATTTGCCGGGCTGGCACAGTGGTGCCGCGAACTGCTCGACGGTTTGGCTGCGGGCCTGCCCGAGCGCGACCTGAAGAAGCTGGAAGAAGTGTTTCTCACCAGCAGCCGCTATGAGTGGCAGTTTTGGGAAATGGCTTGGAAAATGGAGCGGTGGCAGGTATGAGTCCGGGGCGATTTCGCGATGGGAAGGCAGGTGACTGGTGAAGATTCCTCGTGTCCTGATCGTCGCCGGTTCGGATTCTGGCGGTGGGGCAGGGATTCAAGCCGACGTTAAAACAGTCTCAGCGCTGGGCGCCTTTGCGATGACCGCGATTACCGCTCTCACCGCACAAAATACGACCGGCGTATACGCGAT
>Ga0187819_10001080_pt1 | contig 14085 bp, 12 predicted proteins | sample NC_wetland_sal_i_15_FD_132411 | JGI IMG/M metagenome (GOLD analysis project Ga0187819, IMG submission 132411) | Wetland sediment microbial communities from Neuse River Estuary, North Carolina, USA - SO4_4 | ecosystem: Environmental > Aquatic > Freshwater > Wetlands > Sediment | place: USA... | reverse complement strand
GCCGCGTGCACGGCGGCGGGAACGCGGAGGCGATCTTTCAGCGCGCGCGTGCTGCCCGCATGATCGGTGTGGCCGTGGGTGTGGAGCAGCAGTGCCACGCGCTGCGGCTCCACGTTGTACCGCCGCAGCCCGCGGAGGATGCGCTCCTGTTCGCCCTCGCTGCCCGTATCCACCAGCACGGCGCGCTCCCCCAGGATCACGTAGGCCATAGAGATCCGCAGCCGGATGGGAAAGATCGCCGGAATCATCCCGCACTCTCCGCGCGCAGAAAGTAGCACGACGGCGCACCTCGACGTAGCGCCCAGCGCAGAGGCGCACGCGCACCGACAGCCGCCGCATGATTAGACTGTCGCGAAAGGGATTTGCGTCTCAGCGGAAATCGGCAGGAAAAAGAAAGAAGGAGATGCTGAACGGGCCCAGCCCAAAATCCCCTCTTTAAAGGGATCCTCCGCCCAACATCTCCTCTGGCTGAACAGAAGCACTCGGATAGCCTTTAGCTAACCCATTTAATTACAATGGGCTAGCGGCTTTCCACAGGGCAAATTCTTCCAGCCCGGTGTAAGAATTACCGGGGTAGTCCTAGTACTATCAAAATCTCGCAATTCCGCCACCGTCATTCATCCGGCCCCGCCTCCAGAAGATCACAGCCTCTGACCTGCGGCAGCCTGTCCAGCCGCCAGGAAGGTGGTGGGGAGCGAACCCTTGCCGCAAAGCTTGAATGAGCCGAAGTCCTTGTACCAGGAACCTTCCGGCACTTCGGGCCTGGTTTCCAGCCACAGGCGAAGGCGGTTGAGATCGACCAGTCCGACATTGCGGTCGCGCATCCGCTCGATGAGGTGCGATCGGACCGCAGGAGGCATCTGGGGCCAGGAGCAGATCCTGGGCATCTATTCCCCAAAGACCATGCGTCCCAGCTCGTCTCCCAGGCGCTTGGTCTCTTCGGGGTCTTGGGAATCGCGGAAGCGCTTGGCCAGCTCGAAGAACTCCGCTTCTTTCTGCTGGCGGGCTTCCAGCCCCATTTCCACCAACTCAACGAGAACGCGGTTGCCGCTGAGGCGGCGCTTGCGGGCAATGGCTTCAATCTCCCGGTCCACCTGGGAGGGGAGGGTGACGCTGCGCCTAACCTGCTGTGCTTTTGCCATAGGTGGATGATACACCAGAATGGTGTGAGTTGGTGACCAGCAGGTAGAGAATGGTGACTGCCGGGAACGGCCAGAGGTTGGAACAGGGATGACGCGCGACCCCGGCTGGCCGTTCCTAGAGGATGGATGCGGTACAGGGCGGTGCAATGGCTGTCTTGACCGTCCTCGCGGTGCTTGTTACTGTGGGAGGTTGCACGAGTCCCTCGGAAGCCGTCTGAGGGAGTCTGTGCATGTGCGGGACGCGCGGTTCACTGCAAATCATGGGCCTCCAAAAGATCGTCATCCAGGGCGCACGCCAGCACAACCTGAAGAACATCAGCCTGGAAATCCCCCGAAACTCCCTGACTGTGGTCACCGGGCCCTCCGGCTCCGGCAAATCCTCGCTGGCCTTCGACACCATCTACGCGGAGGGCCAGAGGCGCTACGTGGAAACGCTCTCCGCCTACGCCCGGCAGTTCCTGGACCAGATGGAGCGGCCGGACGTGGACTCGATCGAAGGCCTCTCGCCGGCGATTTCCATCGAGCAGAAGACCACCACGCGCTCGCCGCGTTCCACCGTCGGCACGATCACCGAAATTTACGACTACCTGCGCGTGCTCTATAGCTCCGTGGGCACGCCGCACTGCCCGCGCTGCGGCAAACCCATCGCGCGGCAATCCACCGAACAGATCGTCCAGACGATCCTGGCGCTCAAGCCCGAAGACCGCATCATGATCCTCGCGCCGGTGGTCCGCGGGCGGAAGGGCGAGTACCGCAAAGAACTCGAGGGGTATGCCCGGCAGGGCTACGTCCGCGCCCGTATTGACGGCGAGCTGCGCAGCCTGGACGAAGAAATCCGCCTGGACAAGCGCAAGAACCACACCATCGAAGTGTTGCTCGACCGACTGCTGGTAAAGCCCGGAATCGCCAGCCGTCTCGAACGTTCGGTCGAAGCGGCGTTGAAACTGGCGGGCGGACTCGTGACCGTGGCCGTGGTCGGCGGCGCCGAGCAGGTGTATTCGGAGAAGCTGGCCTGCCCCGATTGCGGCACCTCCGTTCCCCAGCTCGAGCCGCGCTCCTTCAGTTTCAATTCTCCCTACGGCGCTTGCCCCGAGTGCACCGGCCTGGGCTCGAAATATGACTTCGACCCGTCGAAGGTGATCCTGGACTGGTCCAAGCCGATTCTGGAAGGCGGGCTCGGCCCCGGCGCGGGTTCCGTCTATCTGCAACGGACACTCAAGCTCGCCGCCGTGGCCCACGGTTTTTCGCTCGATACCCCGTTCGAGAAACTCCCTCGCGCCACGCAAAACCTGATTCTCTACGGGAATCCGCCGAAGGGCGTGCCTCCCGGCGCCGCGGCCGTGCATCCCCGTCCGGGACTGCATTTCCCGGGCGTGCTGGAGGTTCTCCGCCGCAGTTACGACGAGTCCTCGTCCGAGAAGTATCAGGAATGGCTGCTCGAATACATGTCGCCCGCGCCATGCGCCGCCTGCGGTCAAAAGCGCCTGCGGCCGGAGAGCCTGGCCGTGCGCGTGGGCGGTTACTCGATCGCGGAATTCACCGCGAAACCGCTGGGCGCCGCGCGGGAGGCCGTGGACCTTATCCAGGCGAAGCTCACGCCGCGGCAGCGCGAAATTGCCGGGCGGTTGCTGCAGGAAATCGCCGAGCGGCTGGACTTCCTGCTCGCCGTGGGGCTGGGCTACCTGAGCCTGAACCGTTCGGCGGCGACGCTTTCCGGCGGCGAAGCGCAGCGGATTCGGCTGGCCACGCAGATCGGGTCGAAGCTGCGGGGCGTGCTCTACGTGCTGGATGAACCCTCGATCGGACTGCACGCCCGGGACAATGCGCGTCTGCTCGGTACGCTCGAACAGTTGCGCAACCTGGGCAACACCGTTCTCGTGGTGGAACACGACGAAGAAACCATCCGGCGCGCCGATTACGTGGTGGACCTGGGGCCGGGCGCGGGCAGCCACGGCGGCGAAGTGGTGGCCATCGGCGCGCCGGCGCAGATTGCCACTTCGCAAAACTCCCTCACCGGCCGCTACCTGGCCCACACGCTCCGCATTCCGGTGCCGGAAAAGCGGCGGCCGGCAAACGGGAAAACCGTGACGGTGCTCGGCGCCCACGCGAACAATCTGAGAAACATCGACGTGGGCTTTCCCCTGGGCCTGCTCGTGCTAGTCACCGGCGTTTCCGGCTCCGGAAAATCCACGCTGGTGAACGACATCCTGTACACCGCGCTGGCCGCCAAGCTGTACCGCTCCACCCAGCAGCCCGGCGCGCATCGCGCGGTCCTGGGCGCCGAGCACATTGACAAAATCGTGCGGATTGACCAGACGCCCATCGGCCGCACGCCGCGCTCGAATCCGGCGACTTACACAGGCGTATTCACGCCCATGCGCGAGATCTTCGCCATGCTGCCGGAATCCCGGGAGCGCGGATACCGGCCCGGCCGGTTCAGTTTCAACGTGAAGAGCGGCCGCTGCGAGGCCTGCCAGGGCGACGGCCTGCGCCGCATCGAAATGAATTTCCTGCCGGACGTGTTCGTGACCTGCGAGATCTGCCGGGGAAGGCGTTACAATTCGGAGACGCTGGCGGTGCGTTACAAAGGACATTCCATCGCCGACCTGCTAGAGATGTCCATTGAGGAAGCCAGCCGCGTGCTCGAAAACATCCCGCAGGTCCGGCAGAAGCTCGATACCCTGGTGGACGTGGGCCTGGGATACGTGAAGCTGGGACAGCCCGCCACCACGCTGTCGGGCGGCGAGGCCCAGCGCATCAAATTGGCGCGCGAACTCTCCCGCCGGCAGACCGGCCGCACGCTCTACCTGCTGGACGAGCCGACCACCGGGCTGCATTTTGACGACGTGAAAAAGCTGATGCACGTGCTCAATCGCCTGGTGGATCTGGGCAACTCGGTCATCATCATCGAACACCAGTTGGACGTGATCAAACAGGCGGATTGGATCATTGACCTGGGGCCCGAGGGCGGAGAGGAGGGGGGCCGCATCGTCGCCCAAGGAACGCCCGAGCAGGTGTCGCGTTCGAAAAAATCGTACACCGGTGCGGTGCTCGCCCGCGTGCTCGCCAATGGAGCCGCTCCAGTGAGCGGCCGCGCCACGGCCAGCGGCAGCGGCGAAAGCGCCGCGCCGCGGAGCGCCGGCAACGGGAGGGGGAAGTGAACGAGGCGGACCCCGCCGCGCGGTGCGCCCACTGCGGCGCCGCCTTGCCGCCGGACGCTGTGGAGTGTCCCACCTGCGCGAGCCCCAGGCGGCGCGGAACGTCGCGCCAGGCCGCGATGCTGCTCAGTCTGATCCTGCTTGGCGCGTTACTCGCGGTTACCGGATTTGCCGCGCGAACTTTCCGCAGGCACGAAGAAGACCTGGCAAAGGAGTGGCTGCGGCGCGGGGAGGCAGATCTGGCGGCGGGCCACGCGGAGGCCGCGCTCGACGCGCTGCGCACCGCGCTGGTCTATTCCAAAGAAAATGTCGGTTACGAACTGCGCCTAGCCCAAGCCCTCGTTGCCGCCGGGCGCGACGAGGAGGCCCGCGCCCATCTCCGCACCCTCTGGGAGACCGAGCCGGGCAGCGCGGCCGTGAATCTGGAACTCGCCCGGCTGGCGGCGAGGCGAGGCGACGTCGCGGAGGCCATGCGTTACTACCAGGGCAGCATCTACGGCGTGTGGGAATCCGACGGAATTGTGCGGCACCGCCAGACTCGCCTCGAGTTGATTCATTTCCTGTCCGCGCACGGCCTCAAGCCGCAGGCACTCTCGGAGACCCTGACTTTTGCCGCCAGCCTGCCACCCGACCCGGCGCTTGATGTGCAGGCGGGAGATCTGTTTCTCAATGAGGGGATTTACGACCGCGCGCTGGGAGAGTACCGCATGGCGTTCCGCCTCGATCCCCGCAACGCGCCAGCCCTGGCGGGCGCGGGCCGGGCCTCGTTCGAAGCCGGAAATTTCTCCGAAGCGCAGCGATACCTGGAGCGGGCCATGCGGGTCGCGCCGCTCGACGCCAGCACAACCGGCCTGCTGGATCTCTCCCGCTCCGTCCTCTCGCTGGATCCGTACGTCCCAGGGCTCTCGGCCGAGGTTCGGTCGCAGCGCGCGCTCCGCGACTTCGAGCTGGCCCAGGAGCGCCTGGCCTCCTGCACTCCTGCAGCGGGGAATCCTGCGAGCGCCGGGCTCGCCGATCTCGCTCGGCGCGCCGCCACTTTGAAGCCGAAGGCGAAGGAGCGGAATCTGCGGCGGGACATGGACCTTTTCGAATCCGTGGCCGGGCTGGCCTTCGATGTGGAAACGGAAGCGGAGGCTGCCTGCGGCGCCGGCTCTCCCGAAGATCGGGCCCTTGCTCTTGTCGCGAGATACCGCCAGAGGGGCGCGCGGTGAGCGAAGATCTTGCTGCGGAAGCTCCCGTTCCGGCCCCAGGCAGCCCTCTGAGCCGCGCGAAAACCTGGCTCGCCCGCCTCTTTTCCGGATCGCTGTTGCCTGAGGACCAGTTTTTCTTCTTTCTCTCCGTCGTGATCGGCCTGTTCGGCGGGCTCAGCGTGGTGTGTTTTCAACTGACGATTAGCTCGACGCGTCTCTGGCTGCTCGGATCCTCGCTCCGCCCACCGGCACTGCAAGTCCTGCTGGCGCCGACCTTGGCCGGCCTGGTGGTGGCGTATCTCGTGCGACGATTTTTCCTCCGCGTCCGCGGCAGCGGAGTAAATCAGACAAAAGCGGCGGTCTACATTTTCGACGGGTACATCCCCTTCAACACCGTGATCGGAAAATTTCTCACTTGCGCGCTGGCCATCGGCGCGGGGCACTCCCTGGGACCGGAGGACCCCTCGTTGCAGATCGGCGCCGGAATTGCCTCCGCGCTGGGCCGGCGGATGCAGCTTTCGCGGGAGAAATTGCGGTTGATCGCACCGGTGGGAGCGGCGGCGGGTCTGGCGGCCGCTTTCAACGCGCCGATTTCCGCGGTGCTGTTCGTCATCGAAGAGGTGATCGGGAGTTGGAGCGTCGGCGTGCTGGGTTCCGTTGTCGTCTCGGCGGTGGCCAGCGTCACCGTAGAGCGCTGGTTCCTGGGCGATGCCCCGCTGTTCCGGGTCCCCGTCTATCACCTCCGGCATCCCGTCGAATTGCTTGCCTACGTCGTGCTGGGCATCTTCGGCGGATATTTTTCCGTTTTTTTCCTGAAGCTGGTGCTGACCCTGCGGCCGAGACTGAAAAGTCTGCCGGACTGGACGCAATACTTCCAGCCGGCCGCCGCCGGATTCCTGATCGGGGCCATTGCGCTGCGCTTTCCCCAGGTGATGGGGGCGGGCTACGACTACATGGACCAGGCCATGCACGACCAGTTTGCCTGGCATCTCCTGTTTTTGCTGGCGGCGCTCAAACTGGTGGCCACATCGCTGAGTTTTGTCAGCGGGACACCGGGAGGCCTCTTCGCGCCCACGTTGTTCATGGGAGCGATGCTTGGCGGCGCCGTGGGCGGCCTGGAGCACATTGTTTTCCCTTTTCTCTCGGGATCCGTGGGACCGTACGCGCTCGTGGGCATGGGGACACTGTTTGCGGGGATCCTGCGCGCGCCGATGACTTCCATCTTCATGGTCATCGAGCTGACCGGCGATTACTCGGTGATCGTTCCGGTGATGATCTCGAACGCGATCGCCTATCTGATCTCCCGGCGCCACCAGAGTGTGCCCTTTTTCGACGAGCTCTCCCGGCAGGACGGCATGAACCTCCCCTCCATGGAAGAGCGGCGGGAAGAGAGGCCGCTGCGCACCGAGGACGCGATGCGCCGATACCGCGCTCCCGTACTTTCCGCACGCGATACCGTGCGCGCGGCGCGGGAACGCATCCAGGACACGGGCGAGCCTTACCTGCTCGTACGCGGTCCCTTCGGCTGGGGCGGTCTTCCCACGGCGGCGCTGGATTCCGGAGGCGCGAAGCTGGATGAAGATGCGCTGATTGAATCGTTGTGCACGCATCGCGGGCTGCCCACGCTGCACCCGGATGAAGGGCTGGAAACCGCGCTCCGGTTGCTCGAAGACCGCCCCCTGCTTCCCGTCGTTCGCCGCACCGACCACGGCATTCTCCAGGGCGTCCTGGGGCTCCAGGAGATTCTCCAGGCCTATCGTCGCGACGAGGAGGCGGAACGGTGACGGCCGCCGGGCCCGCGACGCACAATTGCGGCGCAGGTTTTCTCCGCCGTAGGAAGATGCGCCGCACGCCCGGGGAGCACGGAGCGGCGATTGCCTGACTGGGGCTCCCGGGGCTAGAGTGCTTTCGTCCAAAATGAGCGTCTACGATCTTGCTCCCCTCTCTCTCGCGGGGATACGCACGTACCCGTTGGCCCGGCGTCCGGGCAAGGTGAGCGTGCGCGAATTCGCCCGGCCGCACCGGCGCAACGCCGGGATTCGCGCCTGGCTCGATTCGCTGCCGCGCGTCCTCGCTGCGGAGGATTTTCGCGGCGTGGTGCGCGCGATCGCCGCGGCTCGCGTCCGCCACCGCCCCGTGCTGTGGGGCATTGGCGGGCACGTGATCAAAGTCGGCCTCGCCCCGGTTCTGATCGATCTGGCGCGCCGCGGCTACGTGTCCGGCATCGCCATGAACGGCGCCGCGCTGGTGCACGATTTCGAGATTGCGCTCGCAGGGCGCACCTCCGAGGACGTGCCGCAGGTGCTGGGCAGCGGCAAATTCGGCATGGCGCACGAAACCGGCCTCTACTTGAACGAAGCCGCCGTGGGCGCCGCGCGCAGCGGGATCGGCCTGGGCGAGGCCGCGGGAAAACTGCTGTCGAACCGGCGGCTGCGCGCGAAGTATCCACAGCACAGCCTGCTGGTGGCGGCTTACGGCGCGCGCATTCCCATCACCGTGCATCTGGCCATCGGCACGGATACGCCCCACATGCATCCCTCCGCGGACGGCGCGGCATTGGGCGAGGCCACGCACCACGACTTTCGCCTCTTCTGCGCGCTCGTGCGGCGGATGCATCCGGGCGGCGTCTATCTGAATTGGGGTTCGGCGGTGATTTTGCCGGAGATTTTCCTGAAGGCGGTTTCGGTGGCCCGGAATTTGGGCACGCGGCTCGCGCCCATCACCACGGCGAATTTCGATTTCCTCCAGCATTACCGCCCGCTCGAGAACGTGGTGCGGCGGCCAACGGCGGCCGCGGGCTCGCGAGGCTACGCCATCACCGGGCATCACGAGATCCTCCTGCCGTTGCTCGCCGCGGCGCTCGTGGAATCGGGCGGCCGCACGCGGCGCAACCGATGAGCGGCAAGGGCCATCCCCCGCTCCCACCCGACGAGCTTCCCCCATCCAATTCGGCGGGCACGGTTCCCCCTGCGGCGTCACCGCTCGCGGCTCCGGTGCCGGGCGACCTCGATACGCCGTGGGGCACGTTGGATTTGGTGGTGTTCTTCGTTTTCGCCCTGGGCATGCTCTACCTGCTCTCGAGTCTGATGGCGTTGATCGCCGTGGTGCAATTCGGGGTGCCCGCGAACCAGATCGAGCAATTCGGCAGCACCAACGCCGGCTTCGTCGTGTGCCGCCAGGTCGTCTGGTTCACGTGCATTCTGCTGTACCTCTACGCCACCATCCGCCGCAGGACCTCGCAGCCGTTTTGGCGCACGATCGGGTGGCGCGGATTGCAACTGGGCAGGCTGCGCCCCGCGGCGCTCGTCCCGATGCTGCTCGTGGGCGGAGCGGCGCTGGCCATGGGGGCGGACATCGCCTCGCAGTTCTACAAGACGGAAAAGCCGCTGCCCATTCAGGCGCTGTTCACCAGCCGCCACGGAGTGGAGTATCTGGCGGCGTTCGCCATCCTGGTGGCGCCGCTGGCGGAAGAGACAGTGTTCCGCGGATACGTGTATCCGGTGCTGGCGAGAAGATTTGGAATCCCCGCCGGCATCGCATTTACCGGATTTCTTTTCGGGCTGGTACACGTGCCCCAGCTCTGGGGCGGCTGGGGACAGATTGTCACGCTGACAGCCGTGGGGATGGCGCTGACGGCGGTGCGGGCGGCGGTGCGGTCCGTGTTCGCCAGCTACCTGGTGCACCTGGCCTACAATGGATTTTTATTCGCCGGATTCCTGGCGGATCCGAACGCGCTGCGACACCTGCCGCACTGACCCCACGGCGCCGAGTATTGGGGTCGCAGAGCCCGTCGTCGCGAAGTGTTCCCTGATTCGCAGATTTGGCGGAGGGCGGCAGACGGTGCGGCGGTTGCCGGGGACGAGGCGCGAACGCCGTCCTCTGTTATTCCCTGCAGAGTTTTTTGAGCGACTCTTCGTACGGCGGGCGGGCCACACCCCGCTCCGTGATGATGGCAGTGATGAAACGCGCCGGGGTCACGTCGAACGCAGGGTGTGCCGCGGGCACATCCGGAGCGACGCGCACGCCGCGCAGGTGGGTCACCTCTTTCGCCGAACGTTCCTCGATCGGAATGGCATCGCCGGAGGGAATCGAAAGGTCCAGCGTGGAGATGGGCGCGGCCACGTAAAAAGCCACGGCGTGTTCGCGCGCGAGGACCGCCATCTGGTACGTGCCGATCTTGTTCGCCGTGTCGCCGTTGGCTGCGACGCGGTCCGCGCCCACCACAATGGCTCCTACTCCCTGGGTTTTGAGGCAGTGGCCCACCATGTTGTCGGTGATGAGGACCAACGGGATGCCGGCCTGCTGGAGTTCCCAGGCGGTGAGCCGCGCGCCTTGCAGGTAGGGCCGCGTCTCGGGCACAAACACTTCGAGTTCGTGGCCTTGGTAGATGGCCATGCGGATCACGCCGAGCGCCGTTCCGATGCCCGCCGTGGCCAGCGCGCCGGCGTTGCACTGCGTCATCACTCGTCCGCGCTGCGGCAGGAGCGGGGCGCCGTAGCGGCCCATGCTTTCGTCGTGTTCGCGCTTTTCCTGATGCACGAGCTGCGCCTCGTGGACCATGGCGCCCCGGACTCCCTCGAGCGCCGCGGCCGGCGCGGTCGCTCGCGCGGCGGCGTCGCAGGCCGCGGCGAATGTCCGGCGCATCCTCGCGATGGCCCAGAAAAGGTCCATGGCGGTGGGCCGCGTTTCCGCAAGAGCTTCGCAGATGACGTCGAATTCCGCGCGCAGTTCCTCGAGAGTGCGCGCCGGGGAGCGTTCCACGCCGAGCGCAGCGCCCATGGCCGCGGCCACGCCGATGGCCGGCGCGCCGCGAATTTCCATCTCGCGGATGGCCCGCGCCACCTGGCGGTAGTCCGTGTAGGTGTTGCGCACCTCGCGGTCGGGCAGTAGGCGCTGGTCGAGTATCACCACGCCGCTCTCGGTCCACTCGATGGGTTGCGCGGCTTGAATCGCGGATTTGGGCGCCTGGTCCACAGCGCATCCATTGTAAACCACGCGGATGACGCGGCGGGGGCCGAGCCGCGACGAATGCGCTTGGATTGCGGCGCTTCTGTGAGACGCGGAGTAAACCGATTACTTCATCGGCCTGTCATGCGCGCGCCGGAGTCGAGGCAGCGCCGAGGCCGAACCTCTGTGTGGCGTAGCCGACGATCGTGCCGACGAGGCCGCCGGGGAGCATGATTTCGAAGTAGTGCTCGTGCTGCATGTAGGCGACACCGAAGGCCAGCAGCAAGCCCACGCCCAGGCCGAACACGATTCCCAGAGGCAGCGAATTCACCTTGCGCGCGAAGACGCCGATCAGGACGCCCGCGATCAGCCCCTTGATTGTCGAGCCGATCAGGATACCGACAATTTGCGCGCGGGCTTCCGGGTAGAACCACGCCGTCGCCCCATCGAAGAACCCCAGGATGGTGCCGAGAAGGATGCCGATCAGGATCTTGTTCATGTGCCACCTCCACGGGGCCGCGAGCTATCCCGTCCTCGTTTCTTCCTGCTCACTGGTTCCTTACACCTTCATTTCGAATTCCTTTAGTGCCGAGCGAAAAAAATCAGGAGCACGCGGGTGATGAGGTACGCCAGGACCAGCCAGATCACCAACTGATGCCGCTCGAAGGTGCGCCGGGCGCGGCGGAGCAGCGTATCCGGGTAGGCCTCGAGCGGAAGGCCATCGAGATAGCGCGCCACGTCGGCGGCGAGGGCGGCGACCGAGCGGTACCGGCTGGCCGGGTCCGCGTGCGTCGCCTTGGCGCATACTGCGGCGAGTGGCGCGGGAATGGTCCCACGGTCCCCGATCGCGCCGCTGAGCAGAAACCGCAGAATCATTCCCAGCGCGTACACGTCTGTGCGCTCGTCGAGGCGTGCCGCTTCGCCGCGGGCCTGCTCGGGCGACATGTAGCCCGGGGTGCCGATCACGGCCCCATCGCGGGTGTCCGGAGACGCAGATGCGGTGCAGCGGGCGGGCCCGTCGGGAGCCGGGGATTCGTCGCGAGCGGGCGCAGGCGGGGCTTCGGGAGCGGCAGCGCCGCCGGCGGGCTCGCGCAAGATTTTCGCCACGCCCCAGTCCATCACCAGCACCTCGCCGAACGGGCCGACCATGATGTTTTCCGGCTTGAGGTCGCGGTGCAGCACACCGCGGCTGTGCGCGAAGGCCACCGCGTCGCAGATTTTCTCGAAGATGCGCAGGCGGTCCGGCGTGGCAACGAGAGAGCGCGCGAGTTCCTCCAGGCGGCTGCCCTCCACGTACTTCATGGCGTAAAAAACGCGGCCATCGGGCAGAGTTCCGGCGTCGTGGACGGGCACGATGCCGGGATGCTCGAGTTTGGCGAGGATGCGCGCCTCGCGCAGGAGCCGGGCGGCGAGATCGCCGGCCTCGTCGGGCACGTCGAGCACTTTCAGCGCGACGCGGCGGCCGAGCGTCTGGTCCTCGGCCAGGAAAACGGCGCCCATTCCCCCGTGGCCGATGCGATGGAGCAGGCGGAAGCGCGTGCCGGTGAGGTCGGGAGACTCGGCGGCCTCGCGGAGGCGTTCCACGGCGGCATCGGAAAGCCAGGTCATCTCCTGTCGCCTCCTCGCGCGCCTTTTCCTGGAGCGGAAGTCGCGGCCGGAGCGGCGCCCAGCAGCGAGCGGGCCTCGCGGCGGAATTCTTCGTCGCTGGCAGCGGTCTCGCGCAGGAAATCGAGCACGATGCGGCGGAACTCGCGGCGAGCGTGCGCCAGATAGTTGGTGACGGCGACGGGCGTGAGGCCGAACTCGCGCGCCAGATCCTGATACGAGGGACGGCGGTCCGACCCACTGTCGAGCGCGCCATCGGGCGCGCGGTCGAGCGCGTCCTCGAGGTCGTACCGCTCGAAAATGCGGAAGTAGACGGACTTGCCGCAGGAGCCGAGTTCGGCGCGAAGACGCTCGACGCCGGCGGTAAAGACGCTGCGCGCCCACTCGCGCTCGAAGAACTCGTCCATCTCCGGAGGAACGGCGGGATCGAGGCGCTGGAGCTCGCCGTCTGCAGCCTGAAAATCGAGGCTCAAGTGGAACGCGCCGCCGCCGCGCTTCTGCCGCCGGTCGTCGCGTTCCTGGTTCGCGACCAGGTGGTCCACGCAGGCACGCAGAAACGTGCGCAGGCGGCCGCGCGCGGGGTCGTAGCCGTCGAGCAGATTTTTCTCCAGCAGGCGCGCGAAGAAGTCCTGGGTCAGGTCCTGCGCGTCTTCGCTCGATTTCGTCCAGCGCAGGCGGATGTATTTGTACACCGGCTTCCAGTAGGCGGCGAGGAGCGCGTCGAGCGCGCGCGTACTTTCGGCGGGATCGGCGCTGCGCGCGGCGACGACAGCGGACCATCGCGTGGCGGGAAAATTCTCGCCGCGGCCTGCGAGCGGGAGGTTATCGGCCACTGGAGACCTCCGGCGCGCGCGCTTCGATGGCGAGCCAGGCGCGCGGGCGCGGGCGGAATTTGGCGAAAAAGGCGAGCAGGCGCTTTAGGAGGAAGTATTTGGCATTGAGCAGATCGTCGGCGAGACGCGCCTCGTCGCCCTCGAGGATGCGAGCGGTAGCCTCGATATAGTCGCCGCGCAGCCCGCCGCGCATGTCGCAGGGAGCGATGCGCACGCGCGGGTTATTGCGAATGCGCTTGATCTTGCCGGAAGCCGCCTCGGAATAGACGTAGAGGATGCCGCGCTCTTCCGCGAACCAGACAGGGGTGGCCACGCCTTGGCCGTTCTTGCGGAAGGATTCCAGGCTGAGGTAGTTGTGCCCGGCGAATCGGGCTGTGGCGTCGGGTGTCATGGCAGGCATGTTTCAGGTTTTCTTAGTATGCATTCTAAAGGGGTCTGGCGCCTCAGGAGATCTGCAATTCACGGAGCGCGGGGCGGGCAGCCGGCAGTCAGGAGTCCGCGACGGCTATCTCTCGGCCTTGCTCCGGTCGAGGATGACGTGGTCTTCGGAGACGAAGTAGGCGACTTTGGAGTGGTCGATGAAATTGACTTCGTCTTCGTGCGAGGCCTTCCATTCGGGGGACTGGCGGGCGGCGAGCAGGGCCTCCACGTCGTCAAACCAGAGTTCGGCCATGCCGTCGTAGTCCGGCGCGCGTTTGTCTCCGGGGAGGGTGCGGCGGTGGCTCTGGATCAGCCTGCGGAGGCCAGGAATGCGGGCGCCGATGGGGCCATGAACATTCTTCCAGTAATCGAAGAATTCCATGTCCGTCATTCCCGGCTTTTTGGCAATGCAGTAGACGAGTTTGATCATGGTTTCCCTGCAGCCTGCAAGTCGTTGGCCGCAGGACGATGATCCGACTGTGAGGAGCGCGTTGCAAGGAAGAGAAGAAGAGATGGCGACGTTCCCGACAAAAAGCGTCGGGACGCAAACGGCGCGAAAGTCGGCGCTACATGTGCGAGACGCGGCGTGGGTCTTGCCCGCAGGATTCGGCCGTGGGGTGGGCGACGGGGACACAGATTAAAGTCTGTGCTACATGGCGCGGTTAGGGCCGCTGTGCTAAGTTGCTGCGGTTATGACGAAGCGCATCGGCGTGCTCTTGTCGGGACGCGGGTCGAATTTCGAAGCGCTGGCGCAGAGTTGCGCGGCGGGGCGCATTCCGAACGCGGAAAT
>Ga0187819_10001079_pt1 | contig 14086 bp, 9 predicted proteins | sample NC_wetland_sal_i_15_FD_132411 | JGI IMG/M metagenome (GOLD analysis project Ga0187819, IMG submission 132411) | Wetland sediment microbial communities from Neuse River Estuary, North Carolina, USA - SO4_4 | ecosystem: Environmental > Aquatic > Freshwater > Wetlands > Sediment | place: USA: North... | reverse complement strand
TTCCCAGCCCTGGGAAGATTACGCTTTTGCTTTTGCCTTCAGGACCCGGCATCCGCCGGGATAGCGGCATGTACGAAGGTTGGACCGTTCCCATCGATTACGATCCGCTGCTGGCCAAATTGATCGGTTATGGAACGAACCGGACGCAGGCCATCTCGCGGCTCACGCGCGCCCTTCATGAGTATTTCGTGGGCGGCATCAAGACCAACATCTCACTGTTCCGTCGCATTCTAACCGATGAGGATTTTCGGGCCGGAAAACTGGACACCGGCTACCTGGATCGATTGCTGAAATCGAAGCCTCCCGAGGTGCGGGGAGGACATCCGGAAGTCGCAGCCATCGCCGCAGGGATATTCGCAGTCTTGGATCCGGCCTCAGCTCCTGCCGGCAATGGAAATTCATTTGCGCAAGCTGCGAACGGAACGGCCGCGTCAGGTTGGAAGCGGGCAGCAAGGGTAGAAGCTCTAGGTTAAGAAAAATCCCCACAACTCGCGATTTCTTTATGACCTACGACGTCACGATCGACGGAAAAGATTATCGACTCGAACTGGAGCGGGCGGAGGCTGGCTGGCGATGCCAGTTGGATGGCCGCGAAATCCAGATGGATGCCGTCATGGCCCGGCGCGATGTGCTTTCGGTTTTGATCGGGGGCAAGGCTTACGAGATCAAGCGGGAGCGCGCTGCGACGGACGTGCATCTGTGGGTTGGCAGCGTCCGTTACCTCGCGGAATTGCGCGATCCGAGATCGCTGCGCGGCCGCAGAGGTGCAGGCGCGGATGAAAAAGGACCCAAAAAATTGCTAGCGCCCATGCCCGGCAAAGTGGTGCGCGTACTGGTTGGTGAGGGGCAAGCGGTGGAAGCGGGGCAAAGTATTCTGGTTGTGGAAGCGATGAAGATGCAGAATGAACTCAAATCGCCCAAGAAAGGAATCGTCCAAAAAATCGTGGCCAGCGATGGCGCAAACGTCAACGCCGGGGATGTGTTGGCGATCGTGGAGTAGCTATTTGCGCTTTTCAGATCTAGCGTAGACTGAGGACCTTGCCATCCCGAGCAGCGCGAGGGATCCAGGTTCTTGCCTGCATCACCAGTGCCGCCGTCGAAGGCAGCCACCCAGATCCCTCGCTTTGCTCGGGACGACAGTTAGGAATGGGATACATCACTTCGCGCTGCCGCTATCCTCCAGCACTTTCTCCGCGTAATAGTTCTCCACTTTGGCCTGATCGCGAAGAACTTCGTAATATGCTGCCTTCAGAAGCTGTTCCCGCCGGTCGCGGAGTTGGGAGCGAATCGCCTCCTGCACCCGCGGGTCGGACAATTCGCGTTGTCCCGCGCCTTCCTTCGCGATCAGTTTCACGATACGGAAACCAATTAACTGCTTGGTCATGGGATTGATTACGGTGATGACCGAGCTGTACTGGCCGGGCTTTAACCTGGTAACGGCGTCGCGAGTGACGGGATCGGTGTTCTTCAACGACGATTCCGGGGTAAAGCCCAGGTCGCCGCCGTTTCCCGAAGTCTCTGTGTCCTCCGAATAGTTCATAGCCAGCGTGCCGAAGTCATCGCCACTGTCGAGGCGATTTACCAGCATCTGAATTTTCTTGCGCGCATCCGCCTCGTTTTGCGCCTTGTCATTCTTCAGGTTGTGGACCTGCGGATTGGGCGCCGTGGTCACGAAAATTTGTGCCAGATGATACTGAGGCTCAACTAAGTTGAACTCGGCTTTATGGGCATTGTAGTAATTGGAAACGTCCTGGTCGGAAACGTTGATCTTCGACGTCACCTCTTTATTCAGGACTTTGTCGACGGTGAGCGATCGCCGCAAGTCACGCTTGAAGTCGTCGAGCGTGAGTTTCTTTTGCTTCATGCGGGCATCGAACTCTTCTTTTGTGTAAGGCGACTTGATCTCATTCAGCTTGCGGTCGACCTCATCGTCGGTGGCGAGAAGGCCGAGTTTTTCCGCGCGCCGCATCAGAATTTCGTTATCAATCAGTTCACGCAGAATGCTAAGACGCAGGCTGGTGGCCTGTTCTCCCACCGGTTGCTGCTGGGAGCCGGAGGTCTGGTTTTCGTAGTACTTCTCGACATCGGCGTGGTAGATCTTGCGGCCGTCGACGGTGGCGGCAACATCGTCACCCTGCAACCTCGTCCCACAACCCAGGCAGAACACCGGAAGCAAAACCGCAGGCACTACCAGCAGGAAGAGACGAAATAGCGAATTAGTTTTCAATAGATCCTCGTGGCATCACTTGGTAGGTTGCGACTCGCTTTGCGTGGGCGCTGAGGAGTGCGACGGCGGCGGCACACCAGCCTGCTCCAACGCGCGATCAAGGGCCGCCCGCATTTCGCCAATGGGAAGTGCTCCATCCATTTCCTGGCCGTTGACGAACAAGGTCGGCGTTGCGCTCACGCCCACGCCTTCGGCTTCGTGCATTGAAGCCTTAACCGCGTCTTCATTCTGCGCCTTAACACAGGCCTGAAGTTTGCCCTGGTCGAGTTTGTGTTTCTGTCCTTGCTCGAGAGTCAAGCGGTCGAGCGCGGCGAACTGAGCATCGCGCCCCTTTTCTGAATTCACTTCGCGTTGGTTGGCATGAATATGATCGGCGAAATCCCAATAGGCATCGTTGTTTTGTGCTGCCAGGCAGTTGGCATCCACAGCAGCGTGAGTAGCCCAGGGGTGAATCTCCGTCAAAGGATAATCCTTGTAGACAAATTCTACTCGGTCCCCGTATTCCTTCAGAAGCTCAGGAAACAACGTTTGGTGCATGCGCGAGCAGAATGGACACTGAAAGTCATCGAAGTTCACCACCACCACTTTGGCATCCTTGTTGCCCCGCGTGGGGCGCCCGCTCAGGTCGATCTTCTTCATGGCCTCGGCGTAGGGATCTTTGGTCAAGTCCAGCTTGGTCATTCGAGCCAGGGTCTTGCCGTCTTTCGACAGGAGAAAATCGTAAGTTTGTTTCTTGCCGTCGCCTTCCATGGTGATGGTCAAGGAGTCATAGTTGGCAAAATCGCTGGGGCGAGGCGGGCCAACCGTGATCTTCACAGTCGCCGGAACGTTGTAAGTAGCACGCACTTGGCGATCGATTTTCTGAATGAGATCGGAGGGCACCGGCGCCAACTGCGCAGAACACCCCAGGCAAACAAGCATGAGAACGAGGAACGAACGTCGCAATAACGTCACTAAGAACCGCCTGTACATTGGGAATAGACTACGATTATCTCACAGGGACAGAGCGCAGAGGCCAGTCATGCGGCCTTCGCGCATTCAACTGCGGTCGAGCATCAAGCCTTGCGGGTAAGTTGTTGCGCCGGTAATAGAGAGTTCATCGAACCGGAGCGGAAACCCTCGAGGTCCAGAGTCACAAACTTGAAACCGAGAGCTTTGAAAATGCGAGTGAATTCCCTGGCCATCTCGGAACTGAGAGCCTGAGGCAGTTCGTCGTTGGCAATTTCGATGCGAACGATTTCGCCGTGATGACGCACGCGGAATTGCCGAAACCCAAGCGCGCGGAGAGCATCTTCGCCCTGTTCGACTATCCTGAGTGCCTCGCGCGTGACGGGACGTCCGTATTCGATACGCGAGGACAGACAAGCCGAAGCCGGCTTATCCCACAAACGCAAGTCGGCGTTGTGCGCCAATTCCCGAATCTCCTGCTTGCTCAATCCAGCTTCGAGCAGAGGAGCGGCAACGTGATGCTGGCGGGCGGCAATTTGACCGGGCCGAAAGTCGCCTTGATCATCCACATTGACCCCGTAAGCGATGGAGTCAAATCCATGAGCAGCGCGAAAGGCTTCCATCACCGTGAATAATTCATCTTTGCAATGGAAACAGCGGTTGCCGTCGTTGCGAATATATTCGGCCCGGTCGAGTTCGCGGGTGGTGATGATTTCGAGAGGGATATTTTCCTCGCGGGCAAAGGCAATGGCCTCGTTAAGATGGGTGCGAGCCAGACTGGGCGAGTCGGCGATCACCGCCAGCATATCGGACCCGAGCACGCGATAGGCAGCCCAGGCGAGGAATGCCGAGTCCACACCGCCGGAGTAGGCGACCAGAGTTCGACCCAAGGTGCGAATCTTAGCCTCGAGCGCGACCCGCTTGGACGCGGTGGTGGCTGAAATAGCCATGGAAATATCCTAATACGCCAAGCCCTCCGGCGATAGCGGCGGAGGAAAAAATCGCTTTTGGCTGTAAAGCAGAATCTCGATCCCCGAGAAATCGTGCCGCTCGACCGTAGAGTAAGTATTGTGCAGCAATTTGGTGAGTTCGATTGTTCTCGAGTCAGGCAACCCCGCCTGAGTCTCCGCGTACTTGAGGACGAGCCAAGTGCGCGGATGCTGAGAAAGCAAGCGTTCAAGGTCCGCATCGTTCGGCTTTTCGACGAAGTCAAGGAATGTAAGGCGATCACCGTGGCGCGGATACAGCACCATCGGAGCGGCAGACGCAGGTGCCGCGGAATGATTAAACTCATACGGCATGCGGCCCATGGGGACGTGGAACAACAGCGCATCACCGGGCTGGGCGTAGTTCAGCAAATAGTGGGTAGCGGCTCGCCAGTCATCGCGTTGAATGTCCAGATCTTGCTTGTAATAGCTGGCGGTTCCCCGAAGGGAAAGAATCAGCAGCAACAATAGAGCCGGCACCATCAGGGCGGCACGACGAAGGCGGGTGATTCCGCAAGCTGCGAGCAGCAGAAGTGCGGGCAGAGAAAAAATAAAATACCGCGGAACAAAAAGCGGCTTGAGCAATGAAAGGGCGAGGGTAAGCAAGAGCGGAAAAAGCAGCCAACACAAAAGAAAACGGTAACGCCACACTTCCCAGGGTGCACGTCGCATTCTACGCGTGTGCCAAACCGGAAGCAGCGCTGCCATACACAGAGCCGCATATGCAAACAGCAACAGTGGGCTTCCGTTTCCGGTAAGATGCAGCGCGAATATCCAAAGCTCCCTCAGGCCGGGACGTTGTACCCAGCGCAGCGGGCCTGTCCCAGTGGTCGCGACAAAGGCGATAACTGGCGACACTAGGAGTGCGATCCAGCGCAAGTCTTCTTTGAGTTTCGCTCGCGCTTGGGCGGCCTGTTCTCCATCTAGGAAACTAAGAGAAACCCACTGCGCCACCAGCAGCAGTCCTGAAAAGAACTGGGCATAAACCGCTAACACGCTGGCGCCGGCATAAGCTGCGCGGTTGGGGTGCGTCGGATCGCGGAGGCACTTCACGAAATACAAACTCGAAAGCAAGCAAAGCAGCACCATCAAGGAATAGCTGCGCGCGTCTTGTGAGTACTGGACATGATAAGCATTGACCGCGAGCAGGGTCGCCGCAATCAGGCCCACGCGTGAGTCGAAGAGATAGCGGCCTAACAGGTAGATCACGGGGACAGACGCAATGGCAAATAGAACCGAAAGAGAGCGGACGAAACACTCGCTGCCTCCAAAGTGCAACCAATAATGGAGAAGAAGATAGTACAAGGACATGTTGGCTTCGCGCCGCCATAGAATTCGCGCAAAGTTATACCAATCAAGGCGTGCGATCGCGACACTTACTCCCTCATCGAACCAGAAGGACTTCGCGGCCAGCGAATGAAGACGAAGTCGGGCTGCCGCGCCCGTAATAACAATGAGCAGGCCCAGTTCCAAGGGCAAGGAGCCTGCCCGAGACGAGCGGGGCGAGTCTGTAGTGTGTTGGTCACGAGTGCCGGCAGCGGCACCGTCCGCAACTTCTCGATGGAGGTCCATGGTACTGTGAAAAGCGATCGTCGCCTGAGATCACGCCGAACTAGAACAGTCTTTCTGTGCGCCGCAGGTTGCCTAGCGACCCGAGGTTTGCCAGCGCGAATGTGAAGCGATACTGGTTCTCATTCCGTACCGAACCCAGGGCGAAGCGGCGGAATTCCAGGCTCACTCCGCAGCAATCCCAGTTGTACGTGCTTTGCACCGCTGCGTATTGCAAAAACCCCAGTTTTGCATCGAAGCCGATGTTGGTTGCAGCGCTGAACCCCTGCTTGCCCGAGTGACCATAGCCCAACAAAAGCCGGAATTGGTTGAATAGTTGCGGCCAAAAAATAATATTCGGGTCCGTAGTCGTGTTGAACATGCAAGTACTGCGAGCGCATTCGCCCGGAACTTGCAGATAGGCATCGCCGCCGCCCACGGTAAACGGGCCAATGCGGTAGTTGGCCAACACGGTACTGGCATTGAGGCCGCCGCGCACGAAATCGTAGTCAAGATCCCACTCGACATCGGTTCGCGCGCTGGCCTGAACGCGCAGGCGCGAGATGAGGGGCGAGAGATGACGAGACGCGGTTAAGAACGATGTTCCGGTCAGATCCACAGTACTGGTAAAAGCGTTGCTGCGTCCGGGCACCAGCGCCCCTCCAAAGGTCGGGTCGACAAAATATTTCTGCGCCAGTTCCCACGTCACAATCTCCTGCACGGGCGATCCGGTGTTGCAAGGCGACTCCGCCGGCGCGTTTTGCCGCGCCCAGGGGACATGCGTGGGCACAGGCGCTCCCCCAATAAACAGGGAAGGCATTCCTGGTTTCCCGCAGTCCTCCGGCTGACCGGACTTGCGTTTCGCGTACAGGCGATTCACTACGCCATATTCGACTTCATTCGTATTGGTGAGAATGTCGCGTTCATCAAAACGCAAAATGTTGGCGAAATTGTTGATCCCGGTTGTGTAGCTGTAAACCACGCGGGGTTCAATGACGTGCTGCCACTTGCGTCCCATGAATTCGCCCGGAAAAACTCGGCTCAACGCAGGAGGCCGCACTTCGACCGAGCCCTCCAGGGCGCGGCGATTGATGGCATCAGATTCTGGGCTGCCGGTGGCTCCAAGCTGCTGTGTATAACTGGTATCGCGAAGCCGGAATTCCGGTCGTAACGACCATCCCCCGAGTTTGAGCGGGAGGGACAGGCTCGGCTCCAAGTCAAAGCGTCCGACCAAAGCGGCAGTGCTGAACCCTGGCTCACTGCGCGAGAGTCCTTCGCCCGCTGCGTCGTATGACCAGTAAAAAGGCGAGTGCCCGAGTGGGTGATCAACGCTTGAGACTTCAAAGCTGGGGGCATGAAGAATGGTGATGACGTCGCCGGCGGTCGTGCTTTCAAAATCCTGATAGCGTTCCATCGAGGCGTTGTAGAAGAAACCGCGCGTCGTATTCGAGAGAAAGGCCTCAGACTTTACTTCGGAGTTCACCGCTTGCGTGAAAACATCGTTAAAAGCCAGGCGAAAGACAAACGAGCTGAGGTAATCGATATTGGCGACTCCGCGGAAGTTGTGACCAAATGCGCCTTCCGTATTTAGTCGCACCTCTTCCCCACCCTGGTTCACCGGCGGATGACCGACACCGCGGTCAAGCACGCCAAAATAATTTACGTCGACAAAGGAGCTCTCGCTGGGCTGAGCCCGAAATTCACCCTGTGGGGCCCATCCGCGCGCGGAAAAATACTCCGCCCCAATGTGCGCGTCCATGCTGCGATTGATGGCCCAGAAAAGCGATTCCCCGAGCACCGTCCCTTTTATGGAGGAGGTCCCGATGTTCGGAATGAGAAATCCCGACTCGCGTGGAATGCGCTGCGCCGGTAGTGTAGCGAATGGAAAATACAGAACAGGGATGCCTTTTATGCCGAATGTACTGTGGTAGATCTTGGCCGTGCCCCCGACATTGACCACCACCTTGTTGGCATTGAATTGCCACCTGGGATGAGGCAACTCGCAGGTCGTCACGGTGCCGTCATAAACCATGTAATGGTCAGGCCCAGTCTTTTCCACCACTTTTCCTGTGAAAAAGAAGGGATTCGAGGACGTCAGCATAAGCCGGCTTCCGCGCGTGCGCACGCCAATACTGCCCGTTACGTTTTCGAATCGCCCGCTTTCCGCACGGACGTTATAGGTCCCACGGCTGGCCTGAATATGCTCGTCGTTGGCTCCCCCCTCGAGCACAACATGACCATCCGCCGTGGCTTGGCCGGCGTCGGCGTCATAAGTGACTTCATCGGCGCGGAGGATGTATACGCCATAATGAATCTCCGCTTTGCCATGCAATTGGTAGATCGAGCCGGTCTTTTCCTGCGTCGTCGCGACGATTGTGACCTCTTCCTGATTAGAAACGGAGGGCGTATTGGGCAGGCGTTGAGCCGGCGTGGACGCAATTGCGGGAGCAAGCAACTGGCTGGTTACTAGAGAAGGCGCGAGTAGCAGATGACAAACCAACGCCGCCGTGATAAGGAATCGAGTGCGGGAAGTCATCGGAACGCGCACGAACTCCCCCCGAGTGTGAAGTCCACGCTGGGGTATCGTGAAGTTAGCACGGGGTTGGCCTGAGAGGCAAAGTGATTGGCATTGTCCTGGTCGCGCTGCGTCGCCGTACGCCGTTGTGTTCGGAAGCTCCTTCGGCCATGGATCCGCGTAAATGAAATCCAAGTTTCAACCCGATACCGATTCCCGCCTCATCGACCCTGAAGCGTACGATGCAAGCGAACAACGCTTTGCCGCCAGCGTCGAAGAAGAAGTTGTACCTCTGCGCTTCGTGGCGGACACGATGCAAACATCGTCAACTGATCTGCAAGCTCGGGATACTTCGTTGCAGGTTGGAGGAGCAGAGCGGGCAACGGTCGATTCGGACTCAAGCGCACCACCGGATTCAATCGACCAGAGCACATCTCCACAAAGCGAACTTCGCGGGCCACAGGATTCGGGTGCGTGGCGCCACGAGGTGGCGGCTCGACTGAACAACTACCGAGCGCGCCGGCGTCCCCGCGCACCGCGTTACCCGTCGTTACAGCTGAAGTTTGACCCTCCCGAGCCATCGTGGACTGCTGAACCAGCCTCGGTCCAACCTGCGCCAGCTTCATATTCCAGCCGACTGGCAGTCGCAACGCAGGATGCTCTGGTGGTTCCTCAGGAAGGCCAATCTCTTCAAACGGAAACGGACGACGCTAGCGCTCTGAACCCGATGGATGCCAGCGCCAGGATTCTTGAGTTTCCTCGTTCTGCTGCCACACCTCCGCCGGTTTTATACGAGCTTGCTGAGCCGGTATTGGATCGCCCGCGCATCCTGGAGGTACCGGAGTTCGTGCCTCCACCGCCGGCGCTCGGCGGTATCTTGATTGAGCCGGTCGAAGAACCGGAAAAAGAACGGCGGCCCGGATTCGAACTCCCCCTGCAAGCGGCTGCGATGTCAAGTCGCGTCCTGGCCAGCGCGACCGATGGCCTACTCGTGGTCTCTGCGTTTGCTCTTTTCGCTTATATTTTCTTCCGCGTCACCGCGATCACACCGCCGTTGCAGCAAGCGGCGGCAGCCTTGGTGATTCTAGCAACTCTTTTCTGGAGCGCGTATCAGTACCTGCTCCTGGTCTACACCGGGACCACCCCAGGGCTAAAACTGGCGCGCCTGCAATTGAGCCGGTTTGATGGCAGCGCGGTTCCGAGGAGAATCCGGCGTTGGCGTGTCCTTGCTTCCATCTTGTCAGGGTTGTCATTGGCCATGGGCTACGCCTGGTGCTTCCTTGATGAGGATCGGCTTTGCTGGCATGATCGCATTACTCGGACCTATATGGCGCCCAAACCGCGCCCATCCGTCCCGCCCAATCGTGCGACGACCGATGGGAACTCGTCTTAAGCGAAGTCGAAGAAACCCGCTCCCGATTCCTGACATCCCCTATTGTAGTTATCCCGGGCCGAGCGAGGGACCTCGGGTTTTCTGTGGGCCGGAGAGGACCAAGATTCCTCGTCACTGTCGCTAATGGGAATGACCGGAAATGTCGTCTGGCAGCGGTGAGGGCCCCTTGCATTGTGCTAAATTCGTAGACTTACGTTTTCCGGCATTTTCTTAATGTCCTCGTCCATCCCAAGCGTCCGGCGCCCTGCGGTGAAGGTGTTCGTCGCCACCACGGTGATGCTGACCTTCATCTCCTTTTGGCGGGCGGCGGCCATTGTCCTGGCTGACCTGGCTTCCTCGGCTTATTACGCTGGCGGTGACGCCGAGAAAGTCATCGGCAAGAGCGCCCCCTGGTTCATCCTGGCGGTGATGCTGTTCAGCTACTGCGTCCGCGCCCTCTATATCGAATCGAGCAGCATGTTCGTGCGCGGCGGTGTGTACCGGGTAGTCAAGGAAGCCATGGGCGGCACGCTGGCCAAGTTTTCAGTGTCAGCGTTGCTGTTCGATTACGTGCTCACCGGCCCAATCAGCGCCGTATCGGCCGGCCAGTACCTGGCGGGCTTCATCGAAGACATGGGCAGATATCTTCATCATCCGCTGGTTTTTTCCGAAGACCACTTCTCCGCGGTCTTCGCCATTCTGATCGTACTTTATTTCTGGTGGAAGAACATCCAGGGCATGCATGAATCGAGCGAGAAGGCCCTGCAGATCATGATTATCACCACCGTCATGGTTGTGATCCTAATCATCTGGTGCACTATCACCTGCTTCAGGGTGCCGGTTCAGTTGCCCCCAAACCCACTGCAACCCGGGGTTGTGAAACTCACCAAGGAATCTTTGGGTTGGCTGTACGGATCCCCTCTCAGTCATTGGACGTTGATCATCCTCTTCGTAGGATTTGGGCACTCCGTGCTCGCCATGAGCGGCGAGGAAACCCTGGCCCAGGTTAACCGCGAGATCGAGCATCCCAAGCTGAAGAACCTGGAAAAAACCGGCCTGGTCATTTTCATCTACAGCCTGCTTTTCACTTCGCTGGTCTCGTTTTTCGCGGTAATGATTATTCCGGATTCGGTGCGGCCAGAATACTTTGCCAATCTCATTGGTGGCATCGCTATGTACCTGGTTGGCCCCTCGTCACTGAAGCTGATCTTCCACGCTTTCGTGGTACTCGTCGGCGTACTGATTCTGGCAGGGGCGCAGAACACTTCCATCGTCGGCGCAAATGGCGTCTTGAACCGTGTGGCCGAAGACGGCGTCCTGACCGAGTGGTTCCAAAAACCGCAAAAAAGATTTGGTACCAGTTATCGCATCATCAACTTAATTGTTGGATTGCAACTCCTTACGATCATTCTTAGCCGAGGCAATGTTTATGTCCTCGCGGGGCTCTATGCCTTCGGCGTGATCTGGAGTTTTGCCCTAAAGTCGCTGGCGGTTCTGGTACTCCGCTACACCGAGCCCGAAAATCGCCAATGGAAGGTGCCAGGCAATTTTCACATCGGTGGGCGTGAAGTGCCGGTAGGCCTAATCCTGATCTCCGCTGTGCTGCTGATCACCGCACTGGTAAACCTGTTCACCAAGTCCGAAGCCACCATCGCCGGAGTCACGTTTAGCCTTGTTTTCTTCGCCGTATTTACCTACTCCGAGCATCGGGTCGCGAAGGAGCGGCACGGCAAGCCGGAGAACCTGGACCAATTCCGGGTGTACGGGAACCAGGAGCTGGGATCCGGCGCGCTCGGGGTGAGGCCGGGTAACATCCTGGTTGCGGTCCGCGATCCGAGAAATCTGTACTATCTGCGCGACGTTCTCAGGACCACCGACACTACCCGCCAAGACGTGGTGGTGATGACCGCTCGTCTCTACCATCGCGAGCATTCTTTCAGCGGCAGCGCGGAGGTCGAGACCTCGCAAGTGTTCGACCATTACGAGCAAGAGCTGTTCACCGCCGCGGTCGCGGTTGCGGAGAAAGAAGGCAAGCCGGTTTTTCTGCTTGTAGTCCCGGCCACCGATGTCTTCGAGGCGATCATCGTAACTGCGCAGCGTCTGGACTCGAGCAAGATCGTCTGTGGCCTCTCCAACAAGCTCACCCCCGACGAGCAAGCCAAGCTCCTGGGGGACGCGTGGGAACGTCTGCCCGAACCTAAACCGCGGTTGACTCTGGAGATTCACGAGCCCAATGGAAAAGTTCGCGAGTACCTGTTAGGGCCGCACGCGCCGCGCATGCGTCCCCAGGATCTTGAGCTCATGCACAAAGTATGGCTCGAAATCACCTCCGATCCTAAATACGCGGGGGCCCACCACTATCACATTGTGGCGTTGGCCTTGCAGGAACTGCAACGCGAGTTGAATAGCGACCAGCGGGCCGAGGTATTGGCGAAAGTCCTCGATGAAATGCACCGCGACAAGGCGCCGAAGACTGAGAGCTAAGTTCCCGCTCAGGTCAGGCGAATTCCCAAAGCTCTGGAACTCAAGTAGCCCTAGGTTCCGTAGCCCTGGACGCCCTCGTCACGGGTGACCAACGCTCGCGTGGAGTCTCGCGAAGCTGGCGCTTTGCGCCGCTGGGCGAACGAGGGCGTCCACCCCTACGTGGATTTGAGAATGATAGAGCGGATTCGATAGCCCCGAGTGATGCGTTTCCGGCTCTCCTGTTAACATCGTCTCGTGAGCTCAAATTCTCCAGTCCGCGTGCGTTTCGCACCTTCTCCCACCGGGCATCTGCATGTGGGCAACGCCCGCACCGCCCTGTTCAACTGGCTCTTTGCGCGCCAAAAGCGCGGCACCATGGTGCTGCGCATCGAGGATACCGATGTCGAACGCAGTGAGGCGCGCTTCGAAGACCAACTGATTGGGGACCTGAAGTGGCTGGGACTCGACTGGGATGAAGGCCCCGATGTCGGCGGCGCATACGGTCCGTATCGACAATCCGACCGGCTGGAAATCTACCGTGAACAGGCCGAGCGTCTGCTGAACGAACGCAAAGCATATTTGTGCTTCTGCACTGAGGATGATCTGCAGAAAGAACGCGACAAGGCGCTAGCCGAGGGCAGTCAGCCAATTTATTCGGGCAAGTGTCGCACCATCGATCCCGAAGAGGCCAAGCGCCGCCGCGCAGCGGGTGAAGCTTGTGCCATCAGATTGCAGATTCCCGAGCATCCCATTCGCTTTCACGACATCGTTCACGGCAATGTCGAGTTTTCGAATGAAGTTGTCAGCGACCCCATCATTCTGCGTTCAAATGGCATGCCGGTTTACAACTACGTGGTGGTGATTGACGACGCGCTAATGAAGATCACGCACGTTATTCGCGGCGACGATCATCTTTCTAACACGCCCAAGCAAGTCGCGCTGTATGAGGCGCTAGGATGGCCGGTGCCGGAATTTGCGCATCTGTCGACCATCCTCGGCAGCGACCGCGAGCGGCTCTCGAAACGCCACGGCGCCACCTCGATTGCCAACTTCCGCGACATGGGCGTCTTGCCCGAAGCGCTGGTGAACTATTTGGCGCTGCTGGGCTGGGCTCCAAGCGGAGGCACGCGGGAAATCTTCAGCCTCCAGGAACTGGTGAAGGAATTTTCCCTCGAGCGGATCACGCCCTCCGCGGCCGTCTTCGATATGGAGAAGCTGTACTGGCTGAACCGGCAGTACATCAAGAAGTGGCCGGCGGACGACCTCAGCTCTCTCGGGGTCTGGTATTTCGTTAAAGCCGGGTTAGTCGAGTGCAACGACGCCGACTGGCCCTGTGCCCAGCGGTTGCCGATAGTTCAACTGGACAATGATTTGCGCATCTGGTTTTCCCAGATTGTGGGACTTCTGGCGCCTTACGTGGATCGCCTGGAACAGCTTCCTGAGAAAGCATCTTTCATCTTCAACTATGACGCGAAGGCTGCATTAGGCGCCGCGGATAATGCCGAAGTCCTCGGCTGGCCGCACAGCAATGCAGTATTTGCCAGGTTCATCGTCAAAATTTTGGCAGACGAATCGGCCGGCGCAGGCCAACTGACGCCGGAACAATTCAAGAAAATTGTCAATGAAGTGAAAGCTGAAACCGGAGCCAAGGGCAAGGAGCTATTTCATCCTATTCGCATTGTCATCACCGGCTCACATTCCGGGCCGGACTTCGACCGCCTCGTCCCCATCCTCGAAGCGGGCAGCCATCTGAATCTGCCGAAGCATGTGCTCAGCGTACGCGAGCGCGTGGAAGAATTCGCTAAGGCCAGCAAATAAACTGTAGCGGGGGAAAAACCCGGCGCAACAGGCCGGGGTTTGGATTGGTGGCCTTACTTGTTGATGTCGGCGTGCTCATGATGAGCCGCGCCACAATGTTCACCCTTTGCACCGCAGCACGCCAGAGCAGCCTGCTCGGTGTTTTTATCGTTCTTTGAGCAGCAGCCTGCTTTACCCTCACCACATTTCATGTTCGCGCAGCACGAGTC
>Ga0187819_10001078_pt1 | contig 14088 bp, 10 predicted proteins | sample NC_wetland_sal_i_15_FD_132411 | JGI IMG/M metagenome (GOLD analysis project Ga0187819, IMG submission 132411) | Wetland sediment microbial communities from Neuse River Estuary, North Carolina, USA - SO4_4 | ecosystem: Environmental > Aquatic > Freshwater > Wetlands > Sediment | place: USA... | reverse complement strand
TCGGTCTGCGTCGGCTGCAAGACATGGTCGTCGGCTATCGTTTGCATCCACCACCTCGGTCGTCCCGTCGCCGCCGCTCTCGCACAGCGAAGGAGCCAACGAGATGCGTATAAGGAGCAGAGCAAGCTGCCGCACTCCAAAGCTTCGCAGAGGTAGCGCGGACCTGCTTTTTAGGTCCGCGGTTCGTGCGGGCAGGTCAAAAGAGCCGCAGGCCTTGAACTACACGTCTGCGCTACCCACTCGATCTTCGTTTATACTGTGATCCTCAAAATGAACGCCCAAGAGATCAAGGAGGTTTTTGATGAGGCCTAACACGTGGAGTCGACGGTCATTCCTGCGCGCGGCGGGAGCCGCCGGAACGGTGGCGTCCGTGGCCAAGATGATGGGGCTGGAGCGCGTCCTGGCAGCTTCCCAGTCGGTCGCGGACAAGTCACCCGAGGAGGTTGCGAAGGACGAGTTCTACTGGCGGGAGATCCAGTTGGACTTCAAATTGGATCGCACGATTATCAATCTGAATAACGGCTTTACCTGCCCGACGCCACGGGTGGCGCTCGAAGCGGAATGGCGTTACATGGATATGATCAACATGGCGCCCATCTTTTATCAAGGGCCTATTGCCGATCGCATTCAGACCATCCGGGTGCGGATGGCGGAGGAGTTTGGATGCGCCCCCGAGGAGATGGCCCTGACGCGCGGGGCCAGCGAGTCGCTCCAAATCGCCCAGAACGGGATTGACCTTAAAGCCGGGGATGAAGTAATCACCACCGAGCAGGACTACCCTCGCATGCTGACAACATGGGACCAGCGCATGAGGCGCGAAAACATCAAGGTGACGCGTCTTCAATTCCCCGTCCCCACCACGGCGGACGATCTCTGCAGCCGTTTCGAGAAGGCCATCACGCCCAATACGAAAGTTTTCCATTTCTGCCACGTCACCAACTTGACGGCCCAGTTGTTCCCCGTCGCGCGGCTCTCGCGCCTGGCCCGCTCGAAGGGAATCGTTACTATCGTCGATGGCGCCCACGCGCTCGGACATTTCCCGTTCAAGCTGCGGGACCTCGAGTGCGACGCCTATGGCGTCAGCCTGCACAAATGGCTGCTGGCGCCCATCGGCAACGGCTGCCTGTATGTTCGGAAAGAGATGATCCCGAGATTCTGGCCCCTCCAGGCCGCCCCCGAACAGCAGGACGACGACATCAGGAAGTTTGAAGCCATCGGGACACACCCGTGGGCCATCCGGGCAGCCCTCGGGGAGGCTCTGGCCTACCATCAGGCTATTGGCACGGAGCGGAAAGCAGCGCGGTTGCGCTATCTGAACTTGCGCTGGGTCAACGCCCTGAAGACTTATCCGCGTGTCAAGGTCCTGACGGACTTCAGCGAACCCGCGCAGGCATGGGGCGTGGCGGCGGTCAATATTGAAGGGATTGATGTCCGCGATCTGGCGAAATTCCTGATGGATAAGTACCGGATTATCGTCGTCCCACTCGTGGGCGGAGCGCCGCCGAACCAAGTCTTTGACTATCAGGCCCTCCGGGTCTCGCCGAACATTTACACAACCCTCGAGGAAATCGACACGTTCGTCACGGGCATGGAAGAGGCCCTGAAAAACGGCGTTCCTAGCACGCAAGCGTCGCGCGGCGGCGGTACGGAGGAGTGGTTCGCCTAGCGCGGGTCTGCTGTAGGGGTAGGGCTTGCCCTACCCTCATGGGCGGAGCACGGCGCGGGGACGGCAAGCCGTGCCCCTTCAACTGGTAGGGGTAGGGGTTGCATTGGCCTCGTGCCCTGGGAAAGGAAGGATTGAGGTGTAGCGCTGACCTTTAGGTCAGCACCTTCGCGTGGTGCTGACCTAAAGGTCAGCGCTACGACTCAGGAGAAGGAGGTCTCAGATGAAACGACTGGCAGTTTGGACTGTGGCGGCAATGGCCTTGCTCATCGTCGCAGGAGGTACGCAGGCTTTCGCCCAGAGCACCTTTAAAATCCCGTATCCGTTTGAGGCCGGCGGCGCAAAGCTCCCCAAAGGCGACTACACGGCTGTTCAAAAGGACGACAGTCACATTACGCTGCGGCAGGGAGCGACTGGCAAGGAATTTCAGGTCCCCTTCACGAAGAGACTGGCGCAGCCGAGTCCGCCTTTGGCAGAGCCCCAGCTTGTATTCGACGTGGTGGGGAACTTCGCACCCTCTTATACGGAATATGTGACGGATTACGTGCTGGCCGAAGTATGGCTGCAGGGTGCGGATGGATTCCTCGTGCATACCCTGAAGGGCGCGCACAAGACCCAGACCATCAAGGGGCAGCAGGCAAAATAGCGGTCAAAAGTGTAAAGTGTAAAGGCTAAAGCTTCAGCCCAATTAGACCCAGGCCTCCCACCTCTGGCCTCTATCGTTCAACATTTACCCTTCAGCCTTTACCCTTTAACCTTTAACCTTTATAGCAGCCCTTTCGACTTAATCTCTAGGTAGTGGTTAACGATTTCTGACGATAATCGTCCTGGGAGAAACTCCATCGCCAGTGCTCCCTGCTCCCGCATGCGGCGCAGCAGGAGTTCACGCCGCTGAATAACCTGCTGTGCGGCCACATACTGGTACATCCGGGCCGGTGATTCGGGCCGGTGGGCCAGCAGCGTGCGCAGTTCAGGTTCGCCCACCACGGCGAACAAAACCAAGTGCCGGGAAAGTAAGCGAGATGCGGCTTCAATGACGTCGGGGGTCGCTGCGGTCTCCGCCAAATCGGTGAGCCAGACCACCAAACTTCGCCGCCGCTGGCGCGCCAGCAAGGAATCCGCGGCCAGCGCGTGATCGGCCTCGACCGGCTCACCAGCGACCAAGGCCAACTGTTCCAGAAAGTGACGCAGGTGCTCGGCGCCGCGCGCGCAGGGCAAATAGGATTGCAACTTCCGGCCGTAAGTCAAAAGCCCCGGGGTATCACCCGAATGCAGCGCCACATGGGCCAAACTTAGCGCCGCGTTGACGGCGTAGTCGAGCTTCATGAGCGGCGGGCGGGTAGGCAGGTGGGCAGGTGGATTTCGGCTTCCGACTCCTGGCTCTTGAATTCTGACTTCTGACTCCTGACTCCTGGTTTGTGCCAGCATCAACCGGCCGGCATCCACAACCACGAACACGCATTGGCTTCGTTCCACCTGGTAGACTTTGCTGATTAACTTGCCGCGGCGCGCAGTGGCCGTCCAACAGATGTCGCGAATCTCATCGGACTCACGAAACTCGCGCAAGCTTTCAAACTCCCGCCCTTTTCCCACCAGTCGCTTCAGCCTTTTTTCTTGTTCGATCTGGCGGCTGCGGATCAAGTAAAGAGTGTAACGCTCCGGCTCGCGAAGGTTCGGGTAAACGCGAACCATCTGGCGCGCATCCGCCGCGGCCCAGCGCTCTGCGAACCTTGCTGTGCCGTGATAGCGCAAGAAGATCCGGCCCACTTGAATGTCGCCGCGCATGGAAGGATGAACGGAATAGGCGGCGACGGCGCACCCGCCGGGTGAAACCGTCAACGTGAACTTGGGAAGGGTCGGGCAGAGAACCGCAGGAACATCATCTTCAAAGGTAACCTGCAGCGCTCGCCTTCCGTGATTGGCCACTCGCAATTCGACTCGAGAATCAATGTCGAGTGAGAGTGGCTCGCTCCAATGGCGGCTTATCGTGAGTTCCTGGGGCTTGGGCAGGCGCATGAGATCGGCGAGCCAAACCATCAACACCATACCGTCCCAGAACGGGATAGCGTAGAGAGCGCGCCGGTTCCACCACGCCGGACCAATCCACACAAGGCCGAGCAGCAGGGCGAGAAAAAAACGCCACTGGAAGGCGGCGCCCCAGCGTCGACCGCTTGCCGCGCCGGTGCTCACGTTGGGAGGAGGTAGACGGCTCGGTCCAGTGACGTTATGAACGAGCTTCGCCGGGCCGCCGCGCGGTAGGGATAACCCAGGTGATTGCTCCCGCGGCAGCGGGACGGCCGCAAGGGTCTCCCCTTCACGCGGCTCTTTGGGTTCACTCATTTGGGAACCTCGACTGCCGCCAGTACTTCCGCCACAACCTGATCGCTTGTGATGCCTTCCAGCTCGGCTTCGGGTTTAACCATGAGCCGGTGGCGAAGTACCGAGGGCGCCGCGGTTTTGACGTCATCGGGGATTAAGTAATCGCGTCCCTCCATGGCAGCCAGAGCTTTCGCAGCGAACATCAAGGCCACCGTGGCACGCGGGCTGCCACCCAAACTCAGGGCTGGCCAATCGCGCGTTCTCTGGACCACGGCGACGATGTAGCCAAAGATGCCCGGCTCCACCGTCAAGGCCGAAACCTCGCGGCGGGCGGCAGGCAGCCAATCGGGTTCGACGGGCGAAAGTCCCAGCGCGTCGATGTGGTGCGGGTCAAATCCCCTCTGGTAACGCTGGAGGATTTCCGCCTCCTTGTCCGCAGGAGGGTAAGGAACGCGAATCTTGCAAAGAAAACGGTCGAGCTGTGCTTCCGGCAGCGGATAGGTGCCCTCGAACTCGATGGGATTCTGGGTGGCAAACACCGTGAAGAAAGGGGAGAGCGGGTAGCCCGCGCCGTCGATCGTGACTTGTCGCTCCTCCATCGCTTCGAGCAGTGCGGATTGAGTTCGGGGCGGCACGCGATTGACTTCGTCCACCAGCAGCATGTCGGTGAAGACCGGGCCGCGATGCAGGGCAAAGGTGCTTGCGGATAGATTGAAGACGTTCGCGCCCAGCACATCAGCGGGCATCAGATCGGGCGTGCACTGAACGCGTTGGAAGCTCAGCCGGCAAATGTGCGCCAAGGCTTTCACAGCTAGCGTCTTGGCAATTCCCGGAACTCCTTCCAGCAGCGCGTGCCCGCCACACAGTAAGACGGCCAGCAATTGGGTGACCACTTCTTCCTGGCCCACAATCACCTTGCCGAGCTCGGCCCTCGCGTGGGAAATGAATTTCTGAACTTCGCCTGCCATGAAGCCCTCCTTCGATCGGGAGATCGGGTGAACAATTTGCGACTTGTGATTTCTGATTTGTGATCGGGCTTTTCAATCACCAACCACCAATCGCCAATCACCAATAGTTCACCCGATCTCCCGATCTCCCGATGGGTAGTTCAAGCCTCACCCCTCTAATCCGAGCCTGTGGGTGAAGTCGTAAAGCTCGCCGACCCACGCCAATGCTTTTGGCTCGCTAATTTCCTGGGCTTTCACGGCTGCCTCAATCTGCTGCAAGGTTGCGGCAAAGCCTGGGATTGTCCATCCCGGCCTTTCGCCCACGCTCCGGATCAACTCCGAGGTGGGCGCCGTGGGAAGTATTCCCAGCCGCCGCGCCAGCAAAAAACGAAATCGGGAATAAGCGATTTCCAAGGCGCCAGCCGCCGCGCCCTTCCGCTGGTAGAGCGCACCCACGGTCTCGATGAACTCGAGGGGTGAAAGGCGCGACTTACGCCTGAGCGGACGCACCGCACCGCTACGCCGCGCGTACGTGATGACCACGAAAGCGGCGAGGGTCAGAAGCTGCAAGAGTGCCCAGGGCAGCGGGGTGTGCGACACGTAATGCCACAGCCCCGGACGCACGCCATGAAAGTACTCGTCCCACAAAACGCGCGTGGTGGCCGGAGAGCCCATGCAGTTCAGAAATAGCGCCAGGTTTGAGGCTCTTGTGATGCCGTAGTTGGTTAGGGGTGAATCGGCTCCCCACCAAATGATTTCCCCTTCGCCCATCTGCATCTTCGTGACCGTGGCGCCTTGCTCGCTGCCATAATATCGTAGTTGGCCTGCGCCGAGATGAATCCACCGGGCGGGGGCCTCCATGGAGATTTCCGGGGCGTGAAGGGTGAGGGGCGAGGGCACCTCGGCGGCGAAGGTCTGCCATTCATCACGTGGTGCAAATGCCGGCGCAACGCCTTTCGCCTCAATCATCGCCGCACCAGTCATCCCGGTAATCAGCAGACGGCCGCCCCCTCCCACAAACTGTTTCAAGTGCTCATCTTCTTCGTTAGAGGAAGGGATGAGCGGGCCGGCGATGATCAGCAAGGTATTCTTTGAAAGCTTTGGCAAGTCCTCAGGAGGGTTTGTCCAGCGTTCGACCCGATAACCCATCTCTCCCAGCAGCACATAGGCGGCTTTGGCCCCATCTGCGCCCGCGGAATAGCTGGATGGAAAACCCCGCGACGAGCCCTGACGGCCGGGCGCATACAGGAGCGCCAACATCGTCAGAAGCACAAGGAAGAAAATGGAAGCAAGAACGATCTTTTTATCGGTGGAGTCGAGTGGCGTGGTCATGCGAGGGATTCCAATTCTGCCAGGGCCGCTTCATAATCACGCGCCGAGGGCTTCGCCCGGCCATACCAGGCCTGCTCGAAGCAGAGGGTGATAGCAATCAAGTGCGGGCGTTGAGTTGAGTCCAGGGGCAGGAGGCGTACATATTCCCGATGCGTCCGCGACGGGTCCACCTGCCACACGCCTGCCTCTCCCATGAGGAGCACAGCCGCGCCGTAGATCATTCGGATCGCCTCGCGAAATTCGCCTCGTGCGGCGGCGGCGCGAGCCTCTTCGACCCAATCCCGCCAAGGAGCTTCGGGAATTGCCGCCTTTGGGGCAGGGAAGCGCCGGTGGGAAGTGTGAGTGAGGGTATAGATGAGCCAAGCCAGACAGATAAGGCTCAGGACAATCACGATTCCCCAACGCAGGAAGTTGGCCGCCGCAGGATGTTCATTGGCGCGGCTGAGGAGTCTGCTGATCCACTGTAATAGCCTATCCATGAGCTGGTCCCAAAATGTTTCCGACTCTATCGGTTGGCGCACGAAGCGGAATTCGCGTCGCTTCAGGATGTCATCCAGTTTGGCGCGCGTCCCGTCGTAATTGCATATGGGGGCCCGGGAGATGGCGCGCGCCTCGTCGAGGAGCGATTCGACGCGGAGGGATATTTCCTGCGCGGCCGCCGCAGCCGTTCTGGGGTCCGCGATGAGCCCATCAAGCGCTGCCCCTAACGGCTGGTTCGAGATCAGGAAGCGTTGCTTCCGTATAGTTATGGACCAGGAATCAGGCAGCCGCTTGCGCAACGCCGCCGCTTCCTCTGGATGTTTGCGCAGGCGGCGGGCGGATGCCGACAAGCTCTCCAGTTCCGATGTGTAGCTTTGTAAGTCGAAGGGCTCCCCAACATTGCTTCTGGAATCTGAAATTCTAAACTTGGATTCCGTCTGAGAGCCGTCCGATGGAACAATCCTTGCCATTTGCCATTTGAAATCGCTGCACTCCGCCCGCAGGCCGCCATGCGCGAGCGGGAGGAACAATGCCGCAGATAGTAGGAGGCGCTTTTTGGTCACGGAATAACCGGGGGAACGGGCAAGGGTGATGGCGCTCGAAATTTCGTCTCGCCTGAACCGCCTGCGTCCGATATGAACCGGTCCAGCAAGCCGTTGATCCTGTGCTGAAGATAAAAGATGCCGAAGAAAAACGTCTCCGTGCGCGAGAACAACTCTTCGTGTTGCATACGGATGCCCGCTGAAAACATCCCCTCCTCCCTAGGCGCCAAGTGGTCGAGGAGGATCCGGCGCACTTTGAAGGATTGCACGATCAGGATGACTCCTGCAACCAGCAAGATGAAAGGGTGAAGTGGCGGGAAAGCGTTTTCCGCCTCTACCCAGGAACGCCACTTGAAGCTTCCTATAATGGGGAGGCAGAGGCTCGCAACCATAGCTGCCAGAGCTATTGCCAGCGGCCACACCCCCAGCTTCTCCTGAGAATGCAGGTTGTTCAAGGCCTTGCGGCGGCTCAAGAACCAGATGGGTTGGTAGAGTCCGGCGGTCACGAGGGTCAAGAGGCACATCGCGAAGACACCGGCGTCGGCGAGTGGCGCAGCTTCCTTCGATGGCTGCCGGCCGCCGGCGCCCTGTGGAAGCGTTTCATCGAGGTGCGCCATCATCAGTTGCAGGTCAAAGCCCTCCTTGCGAACCCGCAGGTCATAGTAGGCCAGGGCAAAACCAATCATTAACAGTGGAGCGGTGGCAGCGCCGCAGGCGCCTCCCACCAGCATGCTTGGAATCGTAACCCACACGCTGGGGTATGCTCCCTTGAACGCCATCAGCGTGGCGACGATTGTGAATGGAGCCTGGCAAAGAAAAACGACCACGACGCGGATGAGCAACATCAAGACGCCCACCACCAACAGCCGCCAAAGATACCCTTTGGTCAGGCTTACGCTTCGCTTGAGGGCTTGCCGGGCGCTGAGATTCTCCAGAACCAGGGCGGGAACAGCCACGCTGTAACGCACCAGAAAAATGACCAACAGGGTTCCGGTGATGAGGAAACCCACAAAGAGCCCCAACCCCAGAATGAGGGCAAGCCATGCCAGGGACTTGGGTAATGACCCCATGAGAACCACGGAGAAGGCGAGTACAAACACCGCCAGCACGAAGGCGCCGAAAGTGCGGATTACGATTGTCAAAGTGACATTGATAAGACGTCCCAGCCTGCGTCCGATGGCCCGATATGAATCGCGGATGGTGGTCGTCCGTCCTAAGTGAATCTCAGAAAGCGCATGGGTCGTGGCGCCCAGAGCGAGGGCATAAACAATGTAATAGGAAAGTAAAATGGCCAAAGTACTCAAGCCTGCCCTCATGGCGTAAGCGGCCATCTGGGCTGCCGGCGGAGTTCGAGCGCCGGGCACAGGCTGAGGCATTCTAAAGAAGATCTGCACTAAGATATTGAAGCCCACCAGGAGTGCTTCCGGGGCCACCATGATTCCAGCGAATAGCCAGAAGTGCTTGCGCAGGTAGCTGAAGGTTTGGTCCAGCAACTCCCCCAGGCTCAAGGGAACCAGATTTACGGCCGGCATGAGATCCTCTTCTGAGGAGGCATTTGGACTACCCTGCGAAAGGGGAGAATTCTAACCGAATATATGCTTATTGCAACCCCAAACTACAGGACCTCAAACTATAGTACCCCGGTTGGCAAGATCACGTTGCCAGCCGCATTGCCGCGATTCCGAAAGGTGCGCGGGCCTCATGCGGCCATCCTATTCAGGCATGTTCTTCAGGGAAATATACGCTAGAAATATAGCGTACATGAGGGGCAGCCAAGCGCGCGTGGCGCATACGCGGGTGGCGCAGACGTGCCCTTCTCTGGCATGCCTGCGCTTCCGTGAATCCAAAGGGGCGCATACATCCCGACAAAAACCGTCGGGACGTGTGCGCCACCCGCGGGTTCGGGAATGCCTTAACCACCAAACTGGATATGAACTCGACCTCAGCCGCAACCAAGCCGACGGTGACCGTGACGCCGGGTTCATCGACCCTCACCACGGGGCGGCCGTTGCCGGTGACGGCCTCCGTGAGCGGGGGAAAAGGCAACCCGGAGCCGACCGGCACTGTCACACTGAACTGCGGCTTCTACGCCTCCGAGGCAGCGCCTCTCGTGAGTGCAATAGCCACGCCCCAAGCAAGCTATGGCGTGTTCTGCAGCCTGTGAAGCCCCGCCCTCCCGGCCTGGGAAGAGACTCCGGCTAGCCACGCTATTCTTCGCGAAGGGTCTTGGCCGGATCGATCCTGGCAACTCTCAGGGCAGGCACTGTTATCGCGAGGAGCGTTACAGCCGAGAGCGTCAGTATCACGACCAGGATCGTCGGTGCGTCGTACACGCCGACGCCGTAGAGAACGCTGCGCATAGCGCGGAGCGCACCCGCGCACAGGATCAATCCCAAAACCAATCCCAAGGCCGAAGCACTTAATCCCGTGCTGGCGATATCGATCATCGTCTTTAGAATCGTCGCGCCCAGGGTCATGCGGATGCCGATCTCGCGCGTCCTCTGCGCCACGATGTTCGCCACTAGCGCGAAGATGCCCACCGCGCTCAGCAGCAGCGCCAGCGCTGCCATTGCGCCCAGCAGCGCCACTTCGACACGTTGCATCGTCAGGGTCTTTGCCAGCAGGTCGCGCATACTGTAGAAGCCTGAGAAAGGCAGGTTAGGATCGACACTGGCCAGCGCGCGCTGCATCTGCGCAGTTAACCCTTCAACCGGGCCGCCTGTGCGGACGATCCAACTTGGCTGGAACCAGACGTGAACCAGCGAGAGTAACTGAGCATCCATCTGTGCATAAGGAACATAAACAGCCTGTTCACCGGTAAGAGGCGCCCCGGCATCCACCCCGGGTGGAACGGCTACATTCTCTACCACCCCGACAATCAATGTGTTCTTATCCAGGTAATGGCCAAGCGGACTTGCGTCGTGGAAAAATTTGCGCGCGAATGTCTGGTTGACGACGGCCACGTGCTGCGCATCCGGGCCGTCGCCTTCGGTGAAGGACCGCCCTAGCAGGACCGGAATCTGCAATGCCTTGAAATAACCGGGGGTGACGAAGACCTCATCCGTCTGGACTTGCTGTTCCGCTTCTGTGCCCTTGCGGATGGTCAGCGATCCGTTAATCGCGGAGCGCTCATATGGCAAGCTCAACCCGACTGCGGCATCCTGCACGCCGGGAATCTGCCGCATGGCGGCCGTGCTCTCATCCAACAGCTTTCTTAAGGCTGCAGGATCGTGGAAGCGGGCATCGTCGAGCGAGGCCTTGGCGGCCATTACTCCGTTAGGATTGAAGCCGGGCGGCAGCGTCTCGAGGTGGATCAGGGTGCGGATGAGCAGGCCGGAAGCGGCCAGCAGCACGACCGTGAGGGCGATCTCACCAGTGATCAGCGCCTCGCGCAGGCGTTGCCTGCCGACGCCGGCCACAGCGCGGCTGGACATCGACGACCGCAGGTCAACCTGGCGCGTGGCGAGCGCCGGAAGCATGCCGAACAGGATACTGGTCAACAACGAAACGGCTAGTGTGAATGCCATCACTTGGCCGTCCAGGGGGACGCGGGCCACGGGGAGAAAGTGCTCGGGCAACAGCAGCAAGAGGCTACGCAGGGCGAGGAAGCCCACCCCAATGCCAACTGCTCCGCCCACAAGTGCCAGTAGCAGGTTTTCGATCCAGAACTGCTTTTGGATCTGCCAGCGCGAAGCTCCCAGAGCCAGTCGTGTTGCCACTTCAGGCGTGCGCCGCATCATGCGCACCAGCGTCAACCCAGCGAGATTGGCGCAAGCGATCAGGAGGATGAGCCCCGCTGCCAGCATTAATGTCAAAACCTGCGGACGCAGCGTGGCTGCCTCGGCTTTTTGCAGCGGCACGCAATAGTAGGTCACTTGTGCGCCGGGATTGTCCTTTAATTCATAGCGGTCGCTGCGCAGGGACCAGGTGCGGTTGATCTGGGCATCCGCCTCCTGCCAGGTCGCGCCGTCGCGCAGCCGGGTAATGGCCTCAAAGTTGGTTCCCGCTCCTTCGCCTTCCCGGCTGGCCTGAATCGCCGTATACAGGTCGGCGTTCAATGGAGTCGTTACCGCCTCGGGGAGTACCCCGATGACCATGTACGGCTCGCCTTTTAGCAGAATAGACTCACCGAGGACATCAGGATTAGACCCGAAGGCATTTCGCCACAGGCTGTAACTTAGGATGGCAGTCTTTGGTCCTTGGGGACGATCCTCGACCTCAGAAAAATTGCGCCCCAACACTGGCTGAAGGGCCAACACGTCAAGGTAGTGCGCCGAAATGCGTGCCGCGTGAAGATACTGCACCTGAGACCCCGCTTGGAGATTGACGCCCGAGGTGCCTCGAGTTGAAATAGCGGAGATTAACGCGGGGACATTGTCGCGCAGCAACTCCCACTGCTCGCCGTCCAGATTGTGCCGCTCATCGTAGCCCCCGGAACTGGTAACCCGCGTGTAGATCGTGCCCATACGCTCCGGATGAGCGTAGGGAAGGCTTTTCAGCAGGAGCGCATTTACAATCGAAAAGATTGCCGTATTTGCCCCAATAGCAAGCGCAAGGGTAAGGATTACCGTGGTGGTGAAGCCAGGGTTGCACCATAACTGGCGGGCGGCGTAGTGGAACATCCTTTCAAGCTCATCGAAAACCAGAAGACCGCGCGCCTCCCGGCAATCTCCCTTGACAGCGTCCATCCCTCCGAATTCCAGCCGCGCCCGCCGACGCGCTTCCTGCCGCGAAATTCCCGAGCGCACCAGGTCTTCGGTGTATTGCTCGATGTGGAAGCTCAGTTCCTCCGACATGCCGGATTCGAAATCTCGTCGCAAGGCGAGCGCACGAAGCAGAGAGCGAAAGCGGGCAAACATCTCACACCTCCTCCGATGTCGTGTTCAGGGCTGCACCGATGGCAGAAACCAGCCGGTTCCAGCCTGCGGTCTCCTCACGCAGGCGCCGCCGCCCCGCAGCGGTTAACGTGTAGTATTTGGCGCGGCGGTTGTTGTCGCTCTGACCCCATTCAGCCGCGATGAGTCCCTGATGTTCCAAGCGGTAGAGCGCCGGATATAAGGATCCTTGTGGAATCTCCAGAGCGTCACGCGAGATCTGGCGGATGCGGAGCAACACGCCATATCCATGGAGGGGTTTGAGCGACACAGCTTTCAGGATCAGCATGTCGAGTGTGCCGGGGAGCAAGTCAGCGGTTTTGCCCATACTATTCGCCTCCTAGTCAATCTAGGAGTATAGCATCGCTCTCCTAGTTTGGCAAGGGGAAAGTGGGCGGTCCCCTCAGAACCGGAGGGACTTGATTTTGGCAGGCCAAAACGCGTAATGTATTGCCCAACACTCAATGCCTAGGAAGGCTTTGAATGAGGGAATGCCCTCAGTGCCGACACATTAATCCGGTCGCAGCAACTCGCTGCGAAAAGTGTAACACCTCTCTGGACCCTGAGACCGTGGCAGCTACCATCGGAACCGTAAGCAATTGGCCCGCCCGCGCGCCCGAGGAGGCTAGGAGGAGCGTCTCGGTTTTGTCGGACGCTCTGCAACCAGGGTATGTCTTGGGGGGACGATACGAGATTCTGGACCTGCTCGGGCAAGGTGGCATGGGCGCCGTATACAAAGCCCGAGATCGCGAGGTCGACCGGGAGGTGGCGCTCAAGGTCATTCGTCCTGACCTGGCAGGACATCCGGATATTGTACGGCGATTCAAGCAGGAATTAATTCTGGCCCGGCAGGTCACCCACAAGAACGTGGTTCGCATTTTCGACTTGGGAGAAGCCGAAGGCGCGAAATTCATTTCCATGGAGTACATCGAGGGACGGGATTTGAGGTCCATCCTGCTCGAGCGTGGGAAGCTGCCGCCGGAAGAAGCTGTGGGGATAGTGGAGCAGATTTGCCAGGGGCTGGATGCCGCGCATTCCGAGGGGGTAGTCCACCGCGACCTCAAGCCGCAGAACATCATACTGGACAAACAAGGCAGAGTGGCGGTGATGGATTTCGGCATCGCGCGCTCGCAGGAATCGCACGGGCTGACGCGAACCGGGGACGTGGTGGGCACTCCTGAATACATGTCGCCCGAGCAGGCGAAGGGTGAAGAGATCGATTCAAGGTCTGACCTGTTCTCCCTGGGCATTATTTTCTACGAGCTGCTTACCGGCCAGTCCCCGTATGCGGCCGCGACCCCGGCCGCCAGCCTGGTGAAGCGCATCCAGGAGCGGGCTGTTCCGCCCACCAAGCTGGATCCGGCGATTCCGAAGTTCGTAAGTGACATCGTCGTCCGGTGCCTGGAGATTGACCCGCAGCGCCGCTATGCGAGCGCGCAGGAAATTGTGCGGGACCTGGAAGCCCGCCACCCTGCGCGCAGGACGCTCGTCACGTTTCGCATGCCGCGCTTCCGCACGGTGGAGCAGTTCGGGACGAAGTGGATCGCGCCAGCGCTGACCCTGCTTTTGCTCCTGATTCTCGTCCTGGTGTTCCGGGGAAGAATCTTTGCGCCTGTGACTAAGCCGGCACAGCCGCCGCTTTCCCTGGCCATTCTTCCTTTTCGCAATGCTTCCGGGGACCCCAAGCTCGACTGGCTGGGGACGAGTCTGGCCGAGATGTTGACCACGGAGGTGGGGCAATCGTCCCACTTGCGGATGGTCTCTTCCGACCGCCTGCATCAGATTCTGCACGACCTCCAGATGTCGCCGGACTCGACCCTAGACCCTGATACCCTGCGTCGCGTGGCGGATTTCAGCAGCGCCGACACTGTGGTCTGGGGGCAATATGCCAGGTTTGGAGATCAAATCCGCATCGACGCCAAGCTCCATGA
>Ga0187819_10001077_pt1 | contig 14088 bp, 9 predicted proteins | sample NC_wetland_sal_i_15_FD_132411 | JGI IMG/M metagenome (GOLD analysis project Ga0187819, IMG submission 132411) | Wetland sediment microbial communities from Neuse River Estuary, North Carolina, USA - SO4_4 | ecosystem: Environmental > Aquatic > Freshwater > Wetlands > Sediment | place: USA: North... | reverse complement strand
TTCTGCGCCTCAACGGCAAATTCCATCGGCAGTTGCTGCAGCACGTCCTTGACGAAGCCGTTGACGACAAGCGCGGTCGCCTCCTCCGCCGTGAGCCCGCGCTGCCGGCAATAGAACAGCATGTCCTCGGAAATCTTCGAGGTCGTCGCCTCGTGCTCGAACACGGTCGAGGAGTTCTTCGCCTCGATATAGGGCACGGTATGGGCGCCGCACTGGTCGCCGATCAGAAGCGAATCGCAATTGGTGAAATTGCGCGCACCACTGGCGCGGCGGTGGGCCGTCACCAGCCCGCGATAGGTATTGTTGGAGTGCCCGGCGGCGATGCCCTTGGAGATGATGCGGCTCGTGGTGTTTTTGCCGAGATGCAGCATCTTGGTACCGGAATCGACCTGCTGATAGCCGTTGGAGATGGCGATCGAATAGAACTCGCCGCGCGCATTGTCGCCCCGCAGGATGCAGCTTGGATATTTCCACGTGATCGCCGAGCCGGTCTCGAGCTGGGTCCAGGAAATCTTGGAGTTCTTGCCGCGGCAATCGCCGCGCTTGGTGACGAAGTTATAGACGCCGCCGCGGCCCTTGGCGTCGCCCGGATACCAGTTCTGAATGGTCGAATATTTGATTTCGGCGTCGTCGAGCGCGATCAGTTCGACCACGGCCGCGTGCAGCTGATTCTCATCGCGGACCGGGGCGGTGCAGCCTTCGAGGTAGCTCACATATGAACCACGATCGGCGATGATTAGCGTGCGCTCGAACTGGCCGGTATTACGCTCATTGATGCGGAAATAGGTCGACAGCTCCATCGGGCAGCGCACACCCGGCGGCACATAGACAAACGAGCCGTCGGAAAACACCGCCGAATTGAGGGTAGCGAAGAAATTGTCGCTGATCGGCACCACCGTGCCGAGATACTTCTTCACCAGGTCGGGATGCTGCTGCAACGCTTCCGAGATCGGCATGAACAGCACGCCGACCTTGGCCAGTTCCTCCTTGAACGTGGTCGCCACCGAGACCGAATCGAACACGGCGTCGACCGCAACCCGGCCATAACCGCTGCCGCTTTCGGCTTCGCCGCCGTCCGCGCCATCGCCCCCGTCAGCAGCGCGCGGGTTCTGCACGCCAAGCAGGATTTCCCGCTCGCGCAGCGGGATGCCGAGCTTCTCGTAGGTGCGCAGGATCTCCGGATCGATCTCGTCGAGCGATTTCGGTCCGTCCTTTTTTTTCGGCGCGGCGTAGTAATAAATGTTCTGGTAGTCGATCGGACCGTATTCGACTTTGGCCCATTTCGGCTCGCGCATGGTCAGCCAGCGCTTAAAGGCCTCGAGCCGCCACGCCAGCATCCATTCCGGCTCATTCTTTTTCGCCGAGATGAAACGCACTGTGTCTTCGGACAGGCCCTTGGGGGCCTTTTCCGATTCAATCAGCGTCTCAAATCCGTATTTGTACTGATCGACGTCGATGCGCCGGACCTGCTCGACGGTCTCTTGCACTGCCGGCATTCGTCCCTCCGCTCACGGTTTCAAGGACCGCGGTAGTCGGTATGGTCAGGTGTGCCTTTCGCTTCGGTCACCCCCATTGGGCCAATCTCGTGTAGCCATTCTCACGCAATGTCAAATGCTTAAATGGCCTAGTTCATCCGGTTTCTGCAGCCATCAGGCTGTAATGCCTCGTCTCTCCTTAGATAATGCACTTGTGAGCTTTGTCCAAGCGCCGAGGAACTTCTCGACGTCGCCTGCGGTCGAGTTCCAGCCCAGGCTCACGCGAACCGCCCCTCGCTGCAGCGGCCCGGACACGCCCATAGCCGCCAGGACATGCGAGGGCTGCACCTTACCCGAGGAGCAGGCAGCCCCCGACGAGACCGCGACGCCTTCAAGATCGAAAGCAATCACGGCAGTCTCGGCCTTGATGCCAGCCAGAGCGAACAGCGTGGTGTTCGGCAGCCGCTCGACCGCGTCGCGACCGAATACCGTTGCGTGCGGCGTCGCCGCCAGCAACCCGGCTTCAAGCTGGTTTCGCAGCCTGCTCATGTGGGCGGCTTCGCCATCGCGGTGCGCGAGTGCCGCGGCGGCCGCCGCGCCAAAGGCGGCGATGCCAGGCACGTTCTCTGTCCCGGCACGCAGCCCCCGTTCCTGACCCCCACCGCGAACGAGCGGCTGGGGAAAATGAATATCCTCACGGGCGCGTATGAGCGCGCCGGCGCCCTTGGCCCCGCCGATCTTATGTGCCGACAGGGTCAGGAGATCGGCGCCAAGCGCGGTCATGTCGCAAGGGATGCGGCCGGCCGCCTGCACCGCGTCGACATGGATGAGGCCCCCCGCCGCGTGCACGATTGCAGCGGCCTCGGCTACCGGCTGGACAAAGCCGGTCTCGTTATTGGCGAGCATCAGCGAGACGAGCGGCCGCGGCGTGTTGGCGATGGCGGCCGCGAGCGCGGCAAGATCGAGCCGACCGTCAGGGCAAACCGGCAACTCGTCGATTGCCTCGCGCGAAAACCGTCCGCCGGCACGCACCGAAGCATGTTCGATCGCCGAAAGGAACAGCCGCGAACGCGGCCGCTTTTCGTCTGCCGTCTCGATCGCCGGCGTCAGCGCCAGCATATTGGCTTCGGTTCCGCTCGCGGTGAAGACCACGTTGCCGGGCTGAGCACCGACCAGCGCGGCGACCTGTTCCCGTGCCGCCTCGATCAGCGCGCGAGCGGCGCGGCCCTCAGCGTGCACCGAGGACGGATTGCCGATACGCGACAGCGCGGCGGCAAAGGCCCCCTTTGCCTCCTCGCGCATCGGCGCGGTCGCGTTCCAATCCAAATAAGAGCGTACCGACATGCTTTGGGACCGCTCGTTATTACTTGCTTTTCGTCCCCCGGCTTGTGCTAGAAGTCGCGGCCCATGCTGCCGCCCGACCCAGCGCGTCGCCAGTTCCGAAATACTACGTGCTTTTAGAGAGTTACGTGCGGTCGCCGGCAGCGTCAAGGATGTCGGTTTTTCTACCGCCGCAGCAGCCATTCGGCATGGATCGAGGTTAATTCAGGTATGCCCGAGGTCATTTTCACGGGACCCGCCGGCCGGATCGAAGCCCGGTATCACCCGGCCAAGCAGAAGAACGCCCCGATCGGCATCGTACTGCATCCGCATCCGCAGTTCGGCGGTACGATGAATCATCAGATCGTCTATCAGCTCTATTACGCGTTTGTGCACCGGAACTTTTCCGCGCTGCGCTTCAACTTTCGCGGCGTCGGCCGCAGCCAGGGCAGTTTCGATCATGGCATCGGCGAATTGTCGGACGCCGCCTCGGCGCTCGACTGGGCGCAATCGGTCAACACCGAGGCGCGTGCCTGCTGGATCGCCGGCTTTTCGTTCGGCGCCTGGATCGGCATGCAGCTCTTGATGCGCAGGCCCGAGATCGAAGGCTTCATCTCGATCGCGCCGCCGGCCAATCTCTACGACTTTTCATTTCTCGCTCCCTGCCCGTCGTCGGGACTCATTATCCACGGCGACAAAGACGCCGTCGTGCCGCATCGGGACGTGACCACTCTGGTGGAGAAACTCAAGACGCAAAAAGGTATCGTCATCGAGCAGAAAATCGTGCCCGGCGCCAACCATTTCTTTGATGGCAAGATCGAAGCACTGATGACCTCGGTCGGCGGCTATCTCGACAAGCGGCTCAAGACCGGACGGACGACGACCGCGGCTTGAGCCGCCCTCTCCGTCATTGCGAGGAGCGCAAGCGACGAAGCAATCCAGCTCAGTCTGATAAAGACTGGATTGCTTCGCTCACGCTCGCAATGGCGCAAGCCCGCCCCAGCAGTGACGTACGCTTGCATTTGCCGCAGCCGAACCGTTCAATAATCGCTTCCGCACTCATAAAACGAGCGATTGAGGAGACGCCATGAGCCGTAAGATGCGCAGCAAGATTGTGTTGACCGGGCTTCTCGCCCTCGCAGTCATCGGCATCAACGCGCGCAGCGCCGGCGCGCAAGAGACGGTCAAAGTCGGCATCGTTATTCCGATGACCGGCACCTCGGCGGCCGTCGGCCGGGAGATTTCGGACGCTACCAAGCTTTACGTGGCCCAGCATGGCAGCAGCGTCGCCGGCAAGAAGATCGAGCTCATTATCAAGGACGACCAAAGCGTGCCGGACAATGCTAAGCGGCTGGCGCAGGAATTGATCGTCAATGACAAGGTGAATTTTCTCGGCGCCGGATTGACGCCGAGCGCCATGTCCATGGCGCCGATTGCCACCGAAGGCAAGGTTGCAACCGTTGTGATGGTGTCGGGCACCTCGGTCGTTACCGACCGTTCGCCGTATTACGTGCGCACGAGCTTCACGCTCGGTCAGCAGTCGGGCATCATCGCTGATTGGGCGATCAAGAACGGCAGCAAGAAAGCGGTCTCGGTATTGTCAGATTGGGCGCCGGGCGCCGAAGCCGGCAAGGTCTTCGAAGCAAATTTCACCAAAGGCGGCGGCCAGGTGCTTGATACGCTCAAAGTGCCGCTCGCCAATCCGGATTTTTCACCCTTCCTGCAACGCGCCAAAGATTTGCAGCCAGACACATTGTTCGTTTTCGTGCCGGCCGGACAGGCGGGGACCTTTGCGCGGCAATTCGCCGAGCGCGGTCTCGACAAATCGGGCATCAAGCTGATCGGTCCGGGCGACATCGTCGACGACGACGATCTGCCGACCACCGGCGATGCGCTTGTCGGCGTTGTCACTGCCGGCATGTATTCGGCGGCGCATCCCTCGCAGCTCAACAAGGACTACGTCGCCGCCTACAAAAAAGCGACTGGCCACCGCGCCAATTTCATTTCCGTTGGCGGCCATGACGGCATGCATCTCATCTACAGCGCGCTGGAGCAGACCAAGGGCAATACCGACGCTGATGTAGTGGTCGGCGTGATGAAAGGGATGAAATGGGAAAGCCCGCGCGGGACGATCTCAATCGATCCGCGTACGCGCGACATCGTGCAGAATATTTACATCCGCAAGGTACAGAAGGTGGATGGCGAGCCGTGGGCGATCGAGTTCGAAACCTTCCCCGCGGTGAAGGATCCGCTCAAGGAAGCGGCAGCGAAGTAGGCAGCGCCGCTCACGCCATTGAAGTTGACTTACACGCAGCGCCGAACCTGCGCTTCGATGCCGGCGGCGCCTGGTCGAATATTATGGCGAACGACACCGCCGGAACAGCGAGCGGCAATTTCACCGGCACGCGCTGGCTGGTGAATGGCGGCCTGACCGGGACCTATCCGTGGCAAATGCTTGTGATCGAGCCCTCGGCACGCGTCTTTGCGATCTGGGAGCATGAGAACGCCTTCACCGACAGCCTTGGCACGTTCCAGCCGGCGCGCAATTTCGAAACCGGCCGAGCGAGCGCCGGCGTGAAAGCGATCTATCCGTTCGCGTGGACGTCGAGCACGGTCGCGCTGTCTCCCTATGCCGGGCTTTACCGCCGACTATTATTTCTCGAAGGACGATGCGCAGACCGCAGGGCTGACCACCGTGCCGCTCCTCCAAGGCTTCTCGGCGCGCCCCACCGGTGGCGTCGCCGCGAGCTTCGCCGGCGGCGTGACGTTGGGTGCCGGCGGCGAATTCGGCGGCATCGGCAGCGCCACTCACATCTGGACCTGGACCGCGCGGGCGGATTCCGTTTTGATGGCGATGCGCTAGCGCGCTTCTTCTCCCCGCCTGCGGGGAGAGGGTTGGGATGAGGGGCGTCGCCACCAAGCTCAGACTCGCGGGCCAGCCCCCTCACCCGGATTGCGGAGCTTGTCATCGGGCCGGCACGGGGTCCCCATCGCGCCAGCGCGATGGGGTGCCCCGACTTCGGGCCGGACCCGTTGGCAATCCGACCTCTCCCCGCACAGCGGGGAGAGGTGATATCCCTCACGGCTTCGCCAGCACACCGCCCGTCAACGGACGCGGCGCGCCCGTTGTGTCGGGAAACGAGAGCGGCAAGCCGCGCAGGCTGCGCACTGCCAGATATGCAAAAGCCTGCGCCTCGAGCGAATCGATCGACCAACCGACGGCATGTGCGGACTCAACGGCCGCCGGCGCGAGCCGCTCGGCTAGCATCCGCATCAGCGTCGGATTGCGCGCGCCGCCGCCGGCGACGATCCAGCTTGCCGGAGCGCGCGGCAGGTGCACAACGATGCGCGCGACCGCCGCGGCAGTCAGAGCGGTCAGCGTCGCCGCACCGTCGGCGACACCGATACCGTCGAGCGTGTCGCCGACGAAGCCGCGGAACTCATTGCGATCCAGCGATTTCGGCGGCGGCAGCGTAAAGAACGGATGCGCCAACAAGCGTTCGATCGTCTTTTCATCGACGACACCGCTTGCCGCCGCCCGGCCGTCGGTGTCGAGCGGCGCACCGGTATGCAGCCGCAAAAAATCGTCGAGCAAAGCGTTGCCGGGTCCGGTGTCGCAGGCAATCAATTCGTCACCGTCAATGTATGTGACGTTCGCCACGCCGCCGAGATTGAGCACCGCGACCGGCGAAGGACGCCGCAGCTGCCGCACGAGCGCGCGGTGAAACACCGGCGCCAGCGGCGCGCCCTGCCCGCCTGCCGCGACATCGGCGGCGCGAAAATCGTAGATCACGGGAATGCCGAGCCGCGCCGCCAGCGCGCGGCCATCCCCGATCTGCAACGTCAGGTGCCGTTCCGGCCGGTGCAGCAACGTCTGACCGTGAAAACCGATGACCGCCACCTCGCCGCGCTGCAAGCCGTTGGCCACGAGGAAGGATTCCACCGCCTCGGCATGGGCGTCGTCGATCAGCCGTTCGGCCTCTGCGACCACGTCCGGCCGCGCGGTCCGGTCAGTCAAATTGGCGGCCGCAGCGGTGGCGCGGCGTAAGAGCGTGCGTTCGGCTTTGGCATAGGGCCGGCAGGCGGTGGCACCGAGCTGCCCGATGTGTTCGCCGTCGCTGTCGATCAGCGCGATGTCGACGCCGTCCTGCGACGTCCCGCTCATCAGGCCGATCGCCAACATCGAGGCCCCGGCCGATGACTGCAGTTCGGATGCGACTTGCTCGGACATGACGCTCCCCGGAAGCCTTTCGATTAAGGCTTCCGCATCGTCCGTGGCTTTTGCATAAAGCGCGGGACCTGTTACACCACCGGCGATGAACACCTACAAGTCCGATTTCCTCAACGTGCTCGCCACGCGAGGATTCATCCATCAAATCTCCGAACCCGAGGCGTTCGATGCGCTGGCGCGTTCATCGACGATCACCGGCTATATCGGCTTTGATTGCACGGCACCGTCGCTGCATGTCGGCTCCTTGCTGCCGATCATGCTGCTATACTGGCTGCAGCAAACCGGACATCGGCCGATCGCTCTGATGGGCGGCGGCACCACGCGCGTCGGCGATCCGTCCGGAAAGGACGAAAGCCGGCGGCTGCTTTCCGACGACGACATCAACGAAAATCTCAAAGGCATTCGCGCGATCTTTTCGCGTTTCCTGCGCTTTGGCGACACGCCGGGCAAAACGTCCGGAAACGACGCGAGCAATGATGCGATCATGGCGAACAATGCCGATTGGCTCAATTCGCTCAACTATATCGATTTCCTCCGCGAGGTCGGCCGGCATTTTTCGATCAATCGCATGCTCAGTTTCGATTCAGTGAAACTGCGGCTGGAGCGGCAGCAAGAATTGTCGTTCCTGGAATTCAATTACATGATCTTGCAGGCTTATGATTTCGTCGAGCTCTATCGCCGGCACGGCTGCGTCTTGCAGATGGGCGGATCGGATCAATGGGGCAATATCGTCAACGGCATCGATCTCGGCCGGCGATTGCATAACGCGCAATTCTTCGCGCTGACCGCGCCGCTGATCACGACATCCTCCGGCGCCAAGATGGGTAAAACCGCGTCGGGCGCGGTGTGGCTCAATGCCGACCAGGTCAGCCCCTACGAATATTGGCAGTATTGGCGCAATACCGACGACGGCGACGTCGCGCGGTTCTTGAAACTGTTCACGATATTGCCGCTCGAGGAGATCGAACGGTTTTCAGCGCTCAAGGGTTCGGACATCAACGAAGCGAAGAAAGCTCTGGCGACCGAAGCGACCACGCTCATTCATGGCCGCGCCGCAGCGGAGGAAGCTGCCGCGACCGCGCGCACGACGTTCGAAGAGGGCGGCGTCGGCGCGACGCTGCCAACGATTGAAGTGCCGCGCGCCGAATTGAAAAAGGGCATCGGCGTGCTGAGCGCTTTCGTGCGGGCCGGACTGGCGGCATCAAACGGCGAAGTCCGGCGCGCCATCGCCAACAACGCAATCCTGGTCAACGACAAGCGCGTGACCACGGAGAAAGCAATCATCGGCGAAACCGATGTAACCGCAGATGGTGTGGTGAAGCTATCGCTTGGCCGCAAGCGCCACGTTCTGCTCAGGCCAATGTGATGTCGAGCGCTTAGTGCACGTTGGGCAACGTCGTCGCGGTGTTGTCGTCAATCGGCGTGGAGTCGTCGCTCGGCGGCGGGGTGTAAGGATTGTTGGCCGGGAATTCGAACACTTTGCGCAACAGGCCAGGAGCCAAAGCTGAGAGCGGGTTGACATGAAGCACCGGCCCGGCGGGCTTGCCGACAACCTCATAAGTCACGCCGACGAGCCCTTCCTTCTCGCCGCCGAGGAACAGGCCGACGATCGGCAGCTGCCCGAGCAGATTGTTGGCGCCGTAAAGCGGAATGAGCGTACCGCGTAAGTGCACTTCATCGTCGGCATAATCGATGACACCGTCGATGGTGCCACCGAGCACAGGTCCGCGCACCACGCCGTCATGCAACGCGATGCGCCCGCTGCCGCGCGTGAAGTCGACCTTCATGCCGGTGAAGGCCATGTTGGCGTTGCGCTGGGCTTGGTTGCCGTTGGCCACGGCGCGCTCGAGCTGAGATTCGTCGTGGACGGCAAAATTGCGCACGTTCACGGTGCCGAGCTGAACGGGATTGGCCGGCGAAGGCGCGTCCATCACCGTCGTTATCTGCCCGCCGGTCATGCGTGAGTAAACGTCGGAAAAGCGGAACAGCGCACCGGCGTCAGTCGATTCTAGCTCGACCACCTGCCGCCCGCCGGGCCGGCCGTGCAAGTCGCCGGTCAACGCACCGCTGTGCCCGATTTTAGCGGTGAAACCAAGGCTGCGGATCTCGCCGTTGCGCCGCGACATTTTCAATTCGAGGCCGCGCAATGCCTCGCCGTTATGGCCGAGCACCGCGCCGAGCTTCATGTCGAGATCAATGTCCGCCGGCGGCGGTTTCGGCGTCGCCTTGGCGGGAGCGCCGGCGAGCGCTTTCAGGAAACCACGGCCATCATAGGCATCGCCACGCATAATCGCGCGCAGCGTGCCGTCCGACATGCGATCGATCTTGAGGCTGGCGCGGTCACCGTCAGAAAACCCGTAGGACGGGAAATTGGCCGAGATTACGTCGCCCGAACCGTCGAGATCGACCACGCCCTTCACGCCGCCGCCGGCGCCTTCGATCAGCAAATCTTCGACGCGCACCGATTGGGGTTTGGTCACCAGCGTGAAAGTGGCACGGGCAGGCTTGCCAGCCTGCTTGACCCAGCCCGGCAAAAAACCTTCGATCTGAGCCGGCGTCAGGTCGGCTTGGACGGCGAACCGGCCGTCGCGTTCGGTGGCGATGCCGACGCGACCGGTGACGTCGATTGGAATTGTACCGCTGATCGCACGGGAGGGATCAAGCCCAAGGTTGGTTCGTGCCGTCTCGTCGAGCATGCCTTGAATGTGCACGTCGGCGGTGTCGTCACCGCGCAGCCTGCGGTATTCGAGGCTCGCCGGCGCGCCGCCGATCTTGACATCACCTTTCAGCGCGAAGCCCTGATTGTTCGCGCTGATCTTAAGATCCGCAGAGTCAACCCTCTGCCCCATGATCATCCGGTCGGCGGAGAAATTCAGCGCGTCCACGGTGATCGCATAATTGGTCGAACCGGGCGGCAGATCGGGCTTGAGCGGCATCGCCAAGGCGACCAGCGCACTCATATTGCCGCGCGTGGTCGCGGGGTCGAATGGCGCACCTGAAGCATCGCGCAGGCGATCCATCGTCAGCAATTCGGCGGCAGCCGGCACCGGGCCGTCGAGCTTGAAATGAACGCGCGCCGGCGGCTGGCGCGGCGCAGTGTCGGGGACTTCAAAGAGGCCGGACGACAGCACGAGCTTGCGGCCGGATGGCAGGTCGGCCGTGGCTTTGCCAACTGCGATCTGCGCGTTGCGGCCGACCACGTGGACGGTCAGATCGGCATCATGGAGCGCCGGCAGGCCGGAGACCGGATGCATCACGCAATTGGTCGCCAGCGCATCGACGATGAGGCCATCGTCGGGAAGCGGCGGGCCGCTGGCCTTGAGCGTGTCGAAGGGAGCATTCACCGCAATTGTCAAGCGCTCAAGATTGCCGCTCGCAAGATGCTCGTTGAACCAATCGCGCACTTTAGGAGCGACGAAGACCGGCCACAGCTTTTTCAGGGCATCGGAACTCATCCGCGTCGCGGCTAATCCAGTGGCGATGCGCAGATTGCCGTTCGAATAATCGGCATTGCCCGACACTGCCACGCCGAGATCCGCGTTGCCGACATCTCCGTGATTGATGGTCAGTCTTTTGCTGCTGGGATCGAAGCGGCCGATCACCTCGATCCGATTGAGAACGAGCGGCTCACCGGATGCGGCGGGCGTACTAAGCACGACGCTGCCGCCGGCGATCTTAAATCCCCAAGATCCTTGGGGCTGCGCAGGCGCTTCGACTTGCCCGAGCAGAGTGAATCGATTGTTTCCGGAAACAATCTGGAACGGTACTTCGAGAAGGCGGCTCGCCGCATCCCAATTGATCTTGAACTCGGCGCGATCGATCTCGATCCGACCATCGCTGCTGTCACCGTCGCTGATCGTGCCCGCATTGGCGACGATGCGACCAACTAGCGCCTGCGGTACGCCGTTGCGGCCGATCTCACCGCGCAAGCTCGCCGAAAGCGGCAGATCGATTTGGTGTGTGCCATCATCAAGCCGCGAGGCCAGTAGAAGATCATTGGCCGCCACTTGGCGGGCTTCGAGTGCAATGCTGCGATGGCCGTCGGTCGTCGGCTTGATCGCAGCGGTCAGACCCCACGGATGTTCCGAATTTTCCGAACCCATCGTCACAGTGATGCCGCCGCCGCGCGGCCGTTCGAGGCTCATCGTGATGTTGTGGAAACTCCATCGTTTGCCGGTGCGCTGATCGTCCACCGTCAATGTGCCGTCTTTTAACCCGAGTTCGCGCAAGTCATGGCCGTCGAGCCCTGATTGCCCGATGCCGTCGAGCCACGCCAACGCGGCGGCAATGCTGTCTGCGGCTGCCGGATGCGGCGCCGCGGCTCGCGCCGGCGCTGAATTGCCCGGCAATATTGTCGCCGCAGCCAGTTTGTCGATCGCCCCTTTGTCTTGCGCTGTTTGTTGCTGGTTCGCAGAAAGTGGCGGGGATGCACTGCCCAGCGGGGCACCTACCAATGGAGCGCTGGCGCTAGCGATCGGATGCTTGTCGGCATCGGAGGCAAACACGGTAATATTGCCGTCCCGCTCGATGCGCACCGCAAGTTCGGCGCCGAGCAGGCTCAAGCTCTCGGCGCGCATATGCCCGCTGAGCAGGCTCAAGCCGGAGACACGGATTTCCGCTTTCGGCGCGCTTGCGACCACGGTGCCGTCGGGATCGCGCACGACGATGTCGCGAACACGCACCGCGGCGCCGCCATTCGTGGTGCGCTCGATCTGCGTCCCGCCGACTTCTACCCGCTCGCGACTGCCGAAATTTTCCTCGATCGCGGCGACCAGCCAGGGGCTGAAAGCGTCGACCTGAATGGGCCCGGTCGAGAGCCGCCACCATAATCCGGCGCAGCCAAGAACCAGCAAGGCGACAAGCGCACCGCCGCCGATGGCCAGGCGTTTGATAAGCCGCCGGTGCCGTGCCAGCAGGCGGCGATAAGCGGCAAGGTAGCGGCCGTCGCCCCAACGCTCGCCGCGATGGGCCGCTACAAGGTTAGCGCGGCGTCGCGGGTGAACGATGCTCTCGCCCCATCGCGTGGGCGGTCCGATCTGCCTATCTTGTTTGGCCATACCCGCTCGGGCGTCCCCCCGTCCGTCGCGCCGTCACAATGATGATATTGCAGCCGATTAGATTAACGTCCCGCAATCGACCACCCCTGTCGGCGGGCGTATTCTGAAGCCCAAGAATTAGCCGAAGAATTCTGACCCGAAAGCGTCGAAAGGAAGGCATATGGCCAAAAACCAGGCTTCGCGCGCGGTTTCAGGCGGCCCGGCAAAAGCTGGAAATGGCGGGGGGCCCGCCGCGGGCGGCAAAGCGCCGGCTTTCCGGCTACCGCGGGACGGTGGTGGAACAGTGGGGCTTGCGGACTTCTCCGGACGCAAGCTCGTCCTGTACTTTTATCCCCGCGCCGACACCAGCGGCTGCACCCGCGAGGCTATCGATTTTTCACGGCTCAAAAGCGCATTCAGTCGCGCCGGGACCGACATTCTGGGAGTCTCGGCGGATCCGGTTGCGGCGCTGGACCGCTTCAAATCCAAGCACAAGCTCGCCATCGCATTGGCATCGGACGAGGCACACGAGGTGCTCGAAGCCTATGGCGTATGGCAGCAAAAGACGTTGTATGGCCGAAAATTCACGGGCACCGTGCGCGCTACATTCCTGATCGGCCCCGATCAGCGTATCGCACGCGCGTGGCCCAAAGTGTCGGTTGTTGGCCACGCGCAAGAAGTGCTCGACGCAGCGAAGTCGCTGTGAGCCGGCAGCCGGATGCAAATCATTAACCGAAGCCCACAAAATCCCAGCGAAATCGCTATTTCGATTTCCTAATTGTTAACCTTAATTAAGTGAACTCCGCTCCCTGCCTGCGCGGGAGCGCCAATGTCACAGTGGACGTCTCGGTCGCAACAGACCGCGAGAATTCACTCTTATGAGTATTCCGGACGGGCCCGAGCGCCGCGTCCAATCGCGGGCGGGCCGCGAGGGGCCGAATCGCGCGAACACGCGTCCGGCGCGAGCCGCAAAAGCGCCGCCTACACCCTTGCGCATGCCGGCAAACAGGTCAGGTTCGGACCGGTGGCGTTCTGGATTGCCGTCGGCACCGTGGTCATCATGGCGGTGTGGTCGATTACGTCTGCAACCTATCTCGCTTTTCGCGACGACGTGCTGCGGACGCTGATCACCCACCAAGCGGAACAGCAGTTCGCTTATGAGGATCGCATCGCGGAGCTGCGCGCCCAGATCGACCGCACGACAAGTCGTCAGTTGCTCGATCAGGAACAGTTCGAACAGAAACTCGACGACCTGATGCGCCGCCAATCCCTGCTCGAGTCGCGGGCAACCGCGCTGAGCAGCGGCACCGACCCTGCGACCACCGGCTCGATCAGGCCAGGAGCAAAGCCAAGCGGTGAGCCGGCGGTCGGTTCGCAGCGCGGCGACCGCGGCCGGCAGTCGAGCATCGGTGCCGCGCTTGGGCGCCTCGAAGCCGCACTCGATCGGGTGGAACACCGGCAGGCGCTGGCGGTCGGCCAGATGCAAGATCGCTACGAAAACAAGGCGCGTCAGATCCGCAGCGCGCTGGCCCAGCTCGGGCTTAAAGCGCAGCCTGCGGCACCGGCGAGCGGCGGTCCGTTCGTGCCGGTGAAATTGGCTTCGGAAGATCAGGCTTTCGGTCGCGCGCTTCTGCGCGTCAATCTCGCGCGCGCGGACGCCAATGCATTGAGCACTACGCTCTTGAAAGTGCCATTGCGCAAACCGGTCGCCGGCGACATCGACGAGACCTCGCCATTCGGCGTTCGCACCGACCCTTTTGTTCACGAATCAGCGATGCATACCGGGATCGATTTCCGCGGCGATACCGGCGATCTAATTCGTGCCACCGCCGCAGGCACTGTCGCGGTCGCGGGCTGGAGCGGCGGTTATGGCAAGATGGTCGAGATCGACCACGGCAATGGGCTAGTACCGCTGCACAGTGATTATGACTCTTTGGTTTGGGCCTCGCGGAGGGTAGCGGGCTGTGGGTAGGCGCGGCCCATTTTGGCGCGAGCTTTGTTGGTTGTGAACATCCATTTGATGCGA
>Ga0187819_10001075_pt1 | contig 14101 bp, 13 predicted proteins | sample NC_wetland_sal_i_15_FD_132411 | JGI IMG/M metagenome (GOLD analysis project Ga0187819, IMG submission 132411) | Wetland sediment microbial communities from Neuse River Estuary, North Carolina, USA - SO4_4 | ecosystem: Environmental > Aquatic > Freshwater > Wetlands > Sediment | place: USA... | reverse complement strand
GTTATTCCGCCATCGACAGCGCAGACCAGCAAAGATACCGGAGCGCAAGGTCTCAAGGCAGTGCCCGTCAGCGCAACGCCCGCAGTTCCACCGCAGAAGGCCGCTTCGGCGGTGCCTGTGGCGAAATCACCGGGGATTCCTAAAACCGCCATCGTTGTCATCGGAATCATTGTTGTTTTCATCGTTGCGGTCGTTGCAGGTGTCACCTATGTCGTGCACCGCGCAAAGCAGAAATCGGCTCAACTTGAAGCGCAGTCTGAGATCGAAAAGAGTCTCGTCGGTCTGACCGCCGCCGCGAACGCAGCGCAAAACGCAAACAATCCAGCGGCTGCACAGGAACTAACCAAGAAGTTGGCCGACTTGGCGGCGGCAGCACAAAACGCCAACAATCCGGCAGCTGCGGAGGAACTCAAGAAAAACCTGGCCGACCTCGCCGCGGCAGCGCAAGACCCGAAAACTCAGGCCGCGGTCCAAGATCTCACAAACAAGCTCGGCGCCCTCGCTGCCGGCGCGTCGGGGTCAGGACAGAACCCAAACAGTCCCGCATCTGCCGAGGACATTAGGAAGGACCTGCCCGCAGCCGGGAAGCCAGCACAAAACGGAACCAATCAGGCCGCAGTTCAGGATCTCACAAAAAGGTTGTCGGATTTGCTAAAGGCAGCACCGGATCAGAAGACTTGGGTAGCGGTGAACGATCTCAGGAATAAGTTGGATCAACTGGATATCGCAGTGAGGCGAAACCCGAACAATCCGATGGCGATGGAGGATCTCAACAAGGGCCTCGGCGACATTACTGCGGCTGCGAGTAACCTGACGCCGGCTATCTCGGCGGCGACCGATGCCGCGCTGACTCCTCCGCCGGTTCCGAGTGGTCCTCCGATGACACCCGTTGCCGGCACAGGAGACCCCAAGCATGACTGGCCGCTCGAGTATGAACGCACGGTCGGAGGGCCGGAGGCAGACCTGGTAGTACGAACGGGAGACATCAACAATCTAGGTTTTGGCTGGCCGTCGAATTTTGATCCGTTTTCAGGAAAATCCACACCGCCGCACCCCTGGCCAAACATCCTTGAGATCCCGCCCCAAGCGCCGCCAGGAACCGACCGAATCATGCTGGGCACTGGCGTCACTCCTGTGCACATGAGCATACAGCATACCGCAGGCAAGCTGGACCGCGTCATGATCGACTCTGTAACTAGCACAACGCCGGGCGACGGATACAGCGGGGCCCTCCAATCTTGCTATGCGATACGAGATTCCGTGGGCTTCCTACACAGTCAGACGACAGATCACATCCAGCTACCGCGAGGTTACGATGACTCTGCCCTCTCGGTATCCACGCAATGGGCGGTCCAGTGCACGCGCGACCGGCAGTTGACCATGCCCACGCCCATTGTCCTGCCCGTCGGCGAGCTGCCCGCCAAGATCAACGCCGTTCTCGTTCAAATCTTCGCGGACGATTTTCAACCTATCCCGATGCACTCGCATTTCCAAGTTGGCCTGAATGGCACCCGTATTCCCACGTTCGAGGACGCGTTCAACGCGCTGGATCAGAGCGGGCCGATCGGCAAGCTGCTCACTCTCAAGCTCCTACCCGAATATTGGCCTTTGCTGAAATCAGGAACGGTGAAGCTGCTGATCGATGATCCGACCACACACGCGCAGGATGGTTATGCTGTCGATTTCGTCCGCATTTTGGTGAATCCACACCAGCTCAAGTATCAGGTTTCGCTCTCTGCCACCGTCACGGATGCCGACAAGCACACGCCAATTGCGGGTGCAAACGTCACCGCGGCGCTCGAATCCGCCCCAACCGACCACGCCGGAAAATGCGAACTCAAGGGAATTCCGGCAGGGCTCGTGGTGGCCACCGCGAGCGCTCCCGGATATGACGATGGCTCCGTGACCGTCGATTTGCCGGCCGGCCAAGCTGGACGTGCTGACATCCAGTTGCATGCGCACCAGGAAAGCATAGCCGCCCTCGAGAAATCGATCGCCCAAACCGGCACGGCCACTATCTATGGCATTCACTTCGATACCGGCTCGTCCAAGCTTCGTCCCGACAGCACGCCCGCCCTCGAAGCAGTCCTCGGGCTGATCAACGGCCGTGCCGGATCGAACTGGATCATTGCAGGCCATACGGATAATCAGGGCTCCGACGCGTTGAACATTCCGCTGTCCAAAGCGCGCGCGGCGTCCGTGATCTCTTGGCTCACAGGACATGGCGTTGCAGCAAACCGCCTCGAGCCGCAGGGTTTCGGGGCGACGCGGCCAGTCGCGGACAACGCCACGGCAAATGGAAGAGCACTGAACCGGCGCGTCGAAGTGGCGCTGGCGAAGTAAAGAACGTTTTGAGGCCATGGAGAAGACGCTGGCGCAAGAGGCTGTGGCCAGGCTGTGAGGCCCTCTTGCCGCCCAAACTGATCAGGTTAAGGCCATGAACTTTCAAGGAGGATGTCATGGTGCGGTTGAGAATCGCGGCAGTGGTTGCATTGGCAGCATGCTTTGTTTTTGGTCTGAGGGCCTCGCACGGGGCATTTCCGCCGCAGCCGGAGCGAGTGGCTCGGCCTCAGCAAGACAAGACGGCCGATAAAAACAAAACTGTGGCGCCGGCGAGCAGTTGCTCGCGGCTGACTCCCGCGATGCTCCAGAAGGTCCTGGGCCAGCCGTTTGACGATCCATCGGAAACGAAATCGATGCCAGCTTACCAAGACGCTTGGGATTCCAGTCGCCAATACTCTTCAAAGAAGCCAGGGAGCCAGGGAGGCGTTCGAGTTGATATGTTGATTTACACCGAGGCATCCGCCGCGGAAGCCAAGCAGACCTTCGACAAAACAGCCGTGTTCTTCACAGACCGGTCGAAGCCTAAGCCTTCGATCGGCGACTCCGCGTATTGGCAGAGCACTGATGAAAACGAGCCTACGATTCACGTCTTGAAACGCAAAGTCCACTTAAGCATCGGCATGGAGCCGGCCAACGAAAAGCAGTTGAAAGATCTGGCCACAGCCGTCGCCGCGGGAATTTGAGTCGAAGCAAATTCTCGCAACGCTATGAGCGCGTCTGCGCGCACGGAAGCGCGCGTTCATGCACTGAACGAAGTCATTCTTGGGAGGAGGACGTCAGATGAGCTGGAAAACAAAAGTTGCAGCGGTCGTAGGAGCATTCTTGTTCGTCGCGGCTGGGAACGCGCGTGTGGCGCATGCGGCCCCGCCAACCGATGCGTGCTCGCTGCTCACGCCAGAGCAGGTGAGTTCGGTGCTCGGCTTTTCGGCAAAACCGGGACACCCTGTCCCGAGTGATACCACAGTGTGTGACTGGCCTCTGACCAGCCTCGCCAAAGCTACCAAGGACACAAAGGAAGCGGAGGTCAAAATCCTGGATGCCGAAAGCTGGGCCTTAATAACACCCGCAGCAAATGCCGCGGCGCAAGCAAAAGGAATCGGCGACTTCGCCGTTTACTTGGGCGACCCGACCCTTATGACCCTGTATGTAAAAAAGGGAGACAGCAAGTTCAGTGTGAACGTCCACGGCTTTCCGCTAGATCAGGTCAAGGCGAAGGAAAAGACGCTGGCGCAAGACGTCGTCGCGAAGTTGTGAGGTTTTTGCGACACGGCACGCTGCCGGCGAACGATAGAGGAGAGGAGGACTCACATGGCATTTTGCGGAAGTTGCGGCGCTGCTTTGACTCAGCAAGTGGGATTCTGCGGTAGCTGCGGCAAGCCCATCGGGACCACAAGCCAGCCGCCTCCGGCAACGGCTTCCGCTCCCGCGGTCGTAGGCACCGGCTTGTCGGCGAACGTTGCGGGCGCTCTCGCCTACGTGCTCGGCATCATCACGGGAATCATTTTCTTGGTTCTCGAGCCTTACAAGAACGATCGCTTCGTCCGATTTCACGCCATGCAATCCATTCTCTTTTGCGCGGCCTGCATTGTGTTCAGCATCGCGTGGACCATCGCCTGGGGGATTCTGTTCAGCATCAGCGGAGCTCTCGCCCTGGTCGTTCTGCCGCTGCGACTGCTGATTTCCCTGGCGGTTTTCGCGTTCTGGATTTTCCTGATGTACCGCGCGTACAGCGGTCAGGAATATCGCATTCCGTTCATTGGCGACATCGCCGCCAAGCAAGTCGGCTGAAACCGCTAAGACTGCGTTCAACCTGGCGCGGCGTCTGCCTGCACGCGGGATTGTCAGGAGATGAATGAGCAGTATAAGTTCAAAGAACGAAAACTCTAGGAGGATGAAATGCGAAGAATGATTCTGTTGGGTGCTGTTTGTTTTTCGGCCACGATGTTGCTGGCGCAGACCCAGAATAAACCGAGTTCGGCTGAGCCGCCGAAAACTGCGAAGGTTGTCCCCCTAAACGTCCCGTTGAATGCCAAGACCGGCCTTTGGCAAATGACTCAAACTGTCACATGGACCGGGCTTCCACCCCAAATGGCCTCCGCGATGAACCGGACGACCACCTACAAATCATGCATAACCACAAAAGATTTGAGTACGAATCCGTGGTCAAACGGATCTCACGACAACTGCACCTGGACCGTGCTGCATTCTACGGGCAGGGACATGGAGGTCAAAGGGACCTCGTGCGACCTCGGTAAGGACTACGGCATGAAGGCCGACGTCCACGGGACGATCCACCTCTCGGATTCAGAAAACGGCACCGGAACCATGGCAGTTACTTTGACCGGCAACGGCCAAACCATGAACGGCAATGCTTCCTACACCGGCAAGTGGATTGGCGCAAGCTGCTCGAAGTAAAACGTGAGAGCGCGCAGCCGACAAGCTGCCACAGACGTTTGCTGTGACCCGGGACGGTCGCGCCCTGGCGACCGTCGCCGAGGAAGCGGATATTACTCCGCAGACATCAATGGTAGCGTCATTGTCGGCGCCGATTCTGAATAACGGCAGCGTCGAACAAGAGCACCACGAAGAAGCCATGATCAAGAAATAAGGTCAAGCTGGGCGAAAGAGGTGAGAATTTGGTGGACGTGGCCGGGTTCGAACCGGCGACCCCCTGCTTGCAAACAAGGCAGTAAAAATCAAATAAGTGCTGCATCTGGTGTCGCATACACAAAGTCCAGCGCTTACAGCCACACCTTGACGACGTTGGACCGAGCAGAGGTCCAACGTGGGCGAGCTGTATTTCGATTACTTTCGCTTCGCCCATGACTTCCGGTGAGACGTGTAAAACATCCGTGACACTTCGGCGTGGTGGCTGTTAGTTTGCGGGTCCAGCAAACAGCAGCAGATTCCCATCCGGATCTGTGACGACGAAATTCTTGGCGCCCCAAGGCTGCTTTTTCACTGTCTGATGAAAGGTAACGCCAGCCGACTGAAACTCGAGAAACAGTAGCTTGATCTCGTCGGCTGTAGCGACGGTCATAGATGCGGACAATAGGTCCTCACGATCGCGGATCGTCGAGTCGATTACGACCCCCTCGACACACCTAAGATTGAGACGCGCCACGTCGCGACCTACTTGTGCGTAGTAGGGGGGGTTTCCGTAACTGAATACAACCGAAAAACCTAACTTCTTACAGAAGAATTCGCATGATCTCTTGATATCGGTGACGAACAGTTGCGGCTCCGCGCCGACAATGGTCGCTTTGAAGGGCGACGACTTCACCTCGCTCGGTGTGGTAGAAAGTCCAATTCTCAGGGCTTGCCACGTATCGAAGCCGTGCTGTCTTGCGACCATTTCTTGCGCATCGCTGAGCTTAAAGCTCGCTGCGAGGATCTCCGGGTCGGACATATTCCGGAAATGAGGCATAAGCCCGCGGATTTGTGCGGCGACGGGATAGTGTCGTTCGCGATGCCAACGCAATATGAGTTTGGCTTGCTTTTTGAGGTTTTCTAGATTGGGCATGCGGGCCTCCACGATGAGATCGTAGGTGGGCATTGCCCTTCGGCGATGTGCCGATGCACCCTACATGCGCCGATTGCAGTATCTGCCATCCTGTTAGTAATTGTCAATGGAGGAACTGAGAACGCTGAGAACGCACTACACGTCGTTGTGCCTATTTACGTAAACGCCACGACCCTTTAGCGGAACTATTCTCCTACCGTCTGCTCCGGAATCTGACTGCCCGTGTGTTCGTCACGTCGACTGCAGACAAAAAGAAGGTTCTGAAGCCGACATGCCTCGGCTCACCGTAAAAGGTCGCACTTGCCCTGGCGGCCTTCTGATTGATCCGCCCAGCCGCTCTCAGCGCGATGCCTGCCCCCGCCGTTGTTGCGCCTCGCGCAGCCACTGCGCTATCTTCTCGTCCTTCACAGCGTAAGATGCCCAACCCTGGGCAGTAGAGCGCCAGCGATAATCGATGATCGTCATATCGATGCCTCGATCGATGAGGAATTGCATCGCTTCGTAATTCTTGTGGAACACCAGCTCATGCAGAATGCTGGCGGGCTCGTGGGAGCTCCAGTTCGTGTTGATATCGGCCCCGTGACCGAGAAGAAAGTCGGCGATCTCGAAATGGTTGTTGAGGACCGCCCAGGCGAGTGCGGTGTCGAGAACCTGCTGCACACTGGGCTCGCCCCATTCAGGTTCCCGCGTGTGTACGCTGTTGGCGGGAGAATGATTCGCCAGGTCGCCCAGTGCAGGCTTGCCCTCCGCGTCGAACCAGCTTTTCACGCGTGCCAAGTTTCCATTCCCGGCGGCGTGTGGCAGATCGTCGGGCAGGCGCCAGATGCGCAGCAGCGTCGGAAGCAGACGGGTCTTCGCATACGTGAACGCGAATTCAATGGCTTGCGATGGCGGCGGCTCGCGACGGCGCAGCACAGCGGGATCGAGATCAAGAAGAGCAGTAATGAAAGCTTCGCGATCGCCCAGTACCGCCCTCTCGATCAATCCGACCTGGAATTTCACGCATGCGTCTGCCAGCATCCATGGCTCGCCGCGCAATCCGCCGACAAAGGATGTCAGGTCGCCGTCGTTCAACGCGCGCACGACCTGTCGCATGGCAAAAGCCTGCCAGGGGCCGGCCGGATCGGCGTTGGTGAAGGCGAGCGTCTCACTTTCCGCCATGATGTATTGGACAAATGCGGACCGTCCCGGCCCACCATCGATCTGCCTTCCCAGCTCGACATCGAGCGTGATGGACCGATCCAGCAGCAGCCCCGCTGCGGTCGCGTGCCGGAAGCGGCAGGCACATAGAAAGGCTTGGTTCACCGCTCCAAGATCGTCGCCATTCGCATCAAGACAGGCGCGAACGCCATTGACGTCACCAAGCACGGCAAAGAACCGGAGCGATTGAGGAAGAAGGCCTCTGCGATGGAAGAGATCGAGCAGTCCCCTTGCGCGGGAAGCGATGAGGCCATCGCATACCGACGGCGCGACGACTGCGCCGGCATCGATCAGGAGCTCGGCACATGCCGCGCGCGTGAATATCTGCTCCCGGGACGGGTCAAAGCTGTTTCCGTAGGACTCGGTAGCCATCCCGAGCAGTCCGCCGTCGTTTTCATCCGCTCTCCACGATAATAGGGCCGGGTACTCAGCCAACAGCTGCTGCAGACGTTCGATGTCATTGTCATGGATGCAGCGGCGGACTTGGGGCACGGCCCACTCGAGTCCCCGGCCCAGGCTTTGCTTTACTCCTCTCACCAGGTCCTGCCAGCCTGGAAACCCATATTCGCGCGCCAGCACCAACTGGGCATCACGTTGTGACAACGGCAGCTCGGCTTGCGGCAGCTGGGCCCGCGCCCGGGCAATGGCGCTTGCATCGCCGGCTACGATGCCGCGCGCCAATTTCTTGGCTTGCTTGCGCAGGGATTCCAGGGAGGGACGGGCAGGAAGCTTAAATGTGGTCATTACGACCTCCTTTCATGAGCGCCTGTGACCCGCTGATACAGGCTGAAAGAAGGTGCAATGCACGCTGTCTCAATCGGAGCAGGTGGGATTCTTCCCTTGCCGCGGGTCGGTGGTGCCCTGTCGCACGCTGTCGGTAGTATCCGCAACTTGCCACGGCATTGTCAAACCGGTTTGCCAGGCCAATCGTTCGGGAAAAGAGGCTGAAGGCGCAAGGAAAAGACGGCAGGGGCGGAGTATTCGGTGGGCAGGCGGCGAGTTGCCGGATGAGTTGAATGAATATCGGCTCGTACTTCGCGGATAGGTCAAAAGTCGCCTAGTGTTTATTGATTAGGGGTGGCTGATAGTTATTAGGGAAGTGTTGCTCGGCCATTTCATGAGTTGGCGCGATGTAGTTCCCCTGCCATTGATCATGCTAAGATCGCTGAGGCGCAAGAGGGCGCATCCAGTCCGCGGAAAGGGTAGAAGCCCACCTTTAGTTAGCAAATCTTGGCGAACCTTCTTTCAGCCCCAGATGCGGATGACGGGCGGCTTCGATGAAAGGAGGTCGCTATGCCGACCAATTCCGCAGATGTTCCTCGTTCGCTTCCTGAACGCCCAAATCTCCGCCATCTGAAGGACCAAGCCAAAGACCTTCTGAAATCGGGCAAAGCAAATTCCCTCACGGAAGCTCAGTTCGAAATTGCGCGTCTTTATGGCTTTGCAAGCTGGCCAAAGCTCAAATCCCATGTCGATTCCCTCGAAGAGATAGGGCAGCTCAAACAGGCGATTGATGCCAATGATCTGAAATGCGTTAAGAGACTCATGACCGCTAACCCGGCGTTGCACCAGGCTCCGCTCGGATACAACAAAAACGGCCCCCTCACGTGGGTCGCCGAATGCCGCGTGCCTTGGGGACCGCCAACTCCCGAGAGACTAGCTATGGCGGAGTGGATGATGGACAACGGGTCAGACATTCACCAAGGCGGCGATGGCCCGTTGATGCGCGCGGCGCTTTTCGGTCATCGCGTCCCTATGATGGAGCTTCTCGTCTCTCGTGGTGCCAACGTCAACGCGCTGTGGAACGGATATTTTCCGATCATCTTCGCCCCATGTGAAACGGTGGAGCCCCTGGCACTCCAGTGGTTGCTGGAGCGCGGTGCGAATCCGAACTGCGCCGATCCCAAGCGCAAATATCCGGGTACTGCACTGGATTATGCGATCGGCACTTACTCTCGTTCTGAAAAACTGGGCAGTTGCATCGACCTTCTTCTCTCTGCGGGCGGAGTCACAAAGTACAATATTCCAGCCGCTCTAAACTTGCTGCGCAACCGGCTCGACGTATTGGCCGAGAATCTGGACGCCGAACCTGCTTTGTTGCAGAGGCGTTTCCCTGAGCTCGACTTTGGCAGCACTGCCGCGCGCCGGCTCAAACTTCGCGGAGCGACCCTACTGCACGTTGCAGCGGAATACGGCAACGTTTATGCGGCGAAGCTGCTGCTGGATCGGGCCGCCGATGTCAATGCTCGTGCGGATCTCGACGAATCTGGCATTGGTGGGCAGACGCCGATTTTCCATGCCGTGACGCAGTTCGGTGACTGGGGATTGCCGGTGGCGCGATTGCTCATAGATCGCGGTGCAGACCTGGCCGTTCGGGTCAAGCTTCCGGGCCACTACGAGCGCCCGGAAGAGTTCGTTGAATGCACGCCCCTCGGATATGCGTTGCGGTTTCCCGGTGTCGATGAGCACTCAGGAGGTCGCCTTCCTCCCAAGGAAAGCGGCAGTATTGCCCTCCTGCGCGCACACGGGGGCATCGAGTGAGCATAATCCCGTGGAAATGAGCTCTACCGGCGCATATACTTCGGAGATTCAGTTTCAGCGAGGCTAGCCATGAGCACAGGTGCCGCGACAACGGCTAATGTTAAGCAAGCCGTTCCGTTTTTCGGCGTGACCAACATGGAAGCTTCGCTGCGGTTTTATGTAGATGGACTTGGGTTCCAAATGAAGCATTCGTGGATTCCAGACCGTGTCGAGGAAAACTGCCCTCCTGACGGGCGAATCCGCTGGTGCTGGTTGCAGCGTGGCGATGCCGCCATTATGCTCCAGGAGTTTTGGCCGGGGCGGCGACCGAGTGAAACGCTTGGGATCGGAGTAAATATCTGTTTCCAGTGCGAGGACTCTCTGGCCCTGTACCGCGAATTCAAATCACGCGGAGTCCAAATGCGGAAACGTCCGTTTGTTGGGAACCGCCTTTGGGTTGTGCCGCTTACCGATCCTGACGGATACCGTATTGAATTCTCGAGCCCAAGCGATGCGCGAGAGGAAACTGAGCTGGAAGAGTAGTTCCTTTTGCAGTGCGAGCAGGCCGAGACGGCTCCTGAACCTCCTCAGTCAAGAGGGGCGAGAGACGACAATCATCACACTTGTTGTGGGCTTGAGTGGTGGATGAAGCATCTCGACTGTGACGGCCGTGCTAGAATAAGCGACGCGCATAAGGGCGCATCCGGTCCGCGGAAAGGACAGAAGTCCACCTAAGTACAGAGACCTGCTGTTTGCGAACTAACTTTCTGCCCGCAAAAGATGCGGACCTCGGGCTTTGAAAGGGAGTTCGTCAATGCCTGTAAAACCTCTTCCTAGCAATCCGGACATCAATCACCTTAGGCACCAAGCGAAAGACTTGCTGAAAGCGCACGCCGTTCGTAGCCCTGATTCGGCGCAACGGATCAGGGAATTTCATCCTCGCTTTGATAGAGCAAGCGACAATGACATATTCTCGGCGCCGTTCAAGCTTGCCGATGCGCAGCTTACAATTGCACGCGAACGCGGGTTCGCAAGTTGGCCGAGATTAAAATCCCGCGTTGAAAAGCCGACGACTTCCGACCGACTCGATTTGCCTCACCAAGAGCGAATTACGAACGCGGCATTCCGTTGTGCCGTTGACCTTCTAGATGCTGGCGATGTGCCAGGCTTGCGCGCTCACATACGTCGGCATCCGGATGTCGTGCACCGCCGTGTTGGGTTCGAAGGAGGAAACTATTTTAGCAATCCTACATTGCTGGAATTCATTGCCGAGAACCCAACTCGCCGCGGCGCGCTGCCGCCCAATATCGTTGATGTTGCTAGCGTGATACTCCAAGCTGGCGTAACGCAATCCGCACTCGATGAAACATTGGCGCTGGTAGCTAGCAGCAATGTGGCGCGTGAATGCCGCTCGCAGGTGTCTTTGATTGACCTGCTCTGCGATTACGGAGCCGACCCGAACAGTGCGACACGAACGGCGGCAATGTATGCAGAGTTCGATAGCGTGAAAGCGTTAATTCGTCGAGGCGCACGCGTCGACCTCCCACTCGCAGCTGCGTTGGGACGGATTGAAGAAGCCTACCACCTGCTTCCGTCAAGCACCCCAGAAGAGCGTCATTGGACACTCGCACTGGCATCGCAGTTCGGCCAAGTCGAGATTGTGCGAATGCTACTGGATGCGGGAGAGGACCCAAACCGGTACAACCCGGTGGGTGGTCACTCTCATTCCACGCCGCTACACCAGGCTGCTGCGAACGGGAATGTTGACTTAGTTCGCCTGCTTGTTGAAAGAGGCGCAAAGTTGGATTGGAAGGACACGATGTGGCAAGCCACTCCGGCGGAATGGGCAAGGCACGAGGGGAAAAAAGAAGTTGAGGCGTTTCTGCTCGCCCGAGACATTCACAACAAGCAGAGATGAAGCCCGTTCCTTAGTAGATGGACGACGGGCAACTTGGAGAGTCGGAGACTGGGAGTCCGTTTCCTGATAAGCTCCGGATTGCCGAGTTGGACCGAGCGGATTGACAATCGAAGACCGTAGATTTGAACGCAGCGCCGCAGACCCTTGAAAGTACAACGGTCTACAACGCATGGACGGATGAGCCTCTGCCGGAGAGCACCTATTTCCAGAACAGGGGGTCTGCCGGGAAAACTTTGAGGCTATCTCGTTGAAATGAATATGTTTGGTGGACGTGGCGGGACTCGAACCCGCGACCCCCTGCTTGCAAAGAAGGCAGTAAAAATCAAACAAGTGCTGCCTCTGGTGTCGCTTACACCAACAAACGCCACTCAGAATTCAGCTTGAATTGGACGGAAGTTGGACCGATTTCCAATGATGGCCGTTTCGTCGGCCTGGCCTTGAGCGAATCCCGACCCTCATGTGCCGCGATTCGGCGATGGCTCCTTGGCTGTCTAGGCATTGTTCTGTTTCGTTGACACCTTGGTACGGTCCACCCGCGAACCAGACACTGTGCATCGACAGGTTTGCCTCCCAAGGCTCATTGCGAATCCTGGCGTTTATTCCGTCGGGTTCGGAACCGAAGTTGGACAGTTGCGGGATGACAATCCTCACTCGGAGAGCACATTAGAAATGGCGCCCATCGCACGGGCGCTTCGCGCAACTCGAATCCGAACGGAATAAATAGCTTTTCGACGCGGAGGAGATTCTCAGGCGTCGAATCGGGATAGGAAATCCAGATTCTTGGGTGTTGCTGTACCTCGAAAGCGAGTTTCGCGATCATGCGCGCCAAACCTCGTCCATACCCCTTACCTCTGTGCGCCGGTTTAACAAAAAGCTCCTCCACATCCAGAGAATACCGACGCTGTACTGCGAATGCCCACGCTATTCGGTCTTCGTTGGCGCCAACAATTTCTCGCACATGAAAAACACCGCCTCCGAAATCGGCGGCTCCCCAGGCACGCTCTTTTAGGCTTGGTTCCGGTCCAGTTGGAGTTTGCTTCGGCCCTGCGGCGTACGAAAACCATCCTTCAACCCATGTCCGTTCAAATGTTTGATAAGAGATGTAACCGAAGCCTTTATCTCCCCACTCGGGTCCCCAGGAATTGATGAAATTTCAACTGGCGGCTGGAATCTTTATATCCAACCAGAGTAACTGCATGAGCGGAAACCGTGGGCGCTCCGGGCCGCCATTCGGGAATCCGTCCTTTGGGGGCGTCGAACCAACGCTCTGTTATGTCTACCGTGACGTCCACGACGGAGTAATTCGCGAGCACGAACTTACATTCAGCCAGCGATCGAAGCCTCTGATACCTAACTCCTAGATGATCGTGCGCCAGATTATCTATCCCTGCCGGCTCTCGCGGCGGCCAGACAGACGTGTTGTATGGCCAGGCCGTCTCGGGGGGCGATCCCCACCCCCAACGCACGCGCCACGCCGTTATCGGCCAGACTCCCGTTTTGGCATCTCCCGGATAAGTACCTTCGAGCTGTCTAGCGCGGATAAATCCGTATTGGCGGCTGAAATCGAGACTGGAAGGCTTCGTGTTACTTGCCATCGGCCTTACTGAGAGTCATAAACAAAACAATAGGGATCTATTCAACGAATCGTTCGGCGCAAACGCTCGCCAGGATGCTGAGATCCTTAAAAACTCTGGCCGTATATGAAGAATCAGCTCCCGCCTGACGGAGAATGTGGGATAAGTTCCGACGCATCTCTCGATAAATCCGAAACATCTGCTGAACTGTGGGCTGCCGATCAGTCCTGACAAAGATATTGCAGAGTTCCCGGAAAACCCCCGCAATGGTGCCCCCGTGAATATACGGGTCGGTGCCGTTCAGATCGCTGAGAGACTTCAAGAGTCTCAGCTGTTTCGACTCGCAGACGAACCAGTTGTGCTTGCCCACCCCCGCGTTCTGCTGCCGAGCGACCGCGAGCCCAAGCTCGAACGGCATGTTGAATCGAGGAGTTCTGGGCGCATGCGCATCCAATTCGACACTGGAGAGATCATGGAGCGAATAGCGGCACTTTGATATCAACCGACCGATCTTTTCAAGCCGACGTGAGCTGGTCCGTATTTCTAACGTAGCCCGGGGCACGAGTCCGAATGCACTGATTCCCGCGATATAAGCGACAAAGAGCCTCTCGAATTTTTCATCATAGGGGACGTTAAGGAAAACCTCAGCGGCGGGCTTTCGATTTTTTGCCACGCTTGGTCCCTTTACCGTTGTGGCCACTCCTCTTGCGAGAACCCCGCGAGGTCTTGCTTGCCGAAGCATTCGCTCTTTTCTTTCGAGACACACGAGCTGAAGCTGCGCGATTTCGCACGGCAGCCGGAGCGATCCAGGAAATACCCTGGCTCCGGCGAGCTTTCTTGCTCGCCTCCACCAGTTTGGCTAGTTCCCTAACTCTTTGCGAAGATACGCCAAGCACATCGCCGGTTTTTTGGCTTCAGCGCTTTCCAGAAGTGACCCAGTTTGGCTCGCGAAGATTGACCCACCTGAACTGACACACTTCGTTCGATTCATGGCGTGGTTGATGATTGTTCGCCATGCCTGAT
>Ga0187819_10001074_pt1 | contig 14103 bp, 13 predicted proteins | sample NC_wetland_sal_i_15_FD_132411 | JGI IMG/M metagenome (GOLD analysis project Ga0187819, IMG submission 132411) | Wetland sediment microbial communities from Neuse River Estuary, North Carolina, USA - SO4_4 | ecosystem: Environmental > Aquatic > Freshwater > Wetlands > Sediment | place: USA... | reverse complement strand
GCAACCGCGATCTCGGGAACGCCTTATTTCACGGAGAACCCCGGAGATCAGTACAAGGCTTGGGATGCGTCGGCCACTTTCGACTACATGCCCAGCCAGTACATCACGTTCCGCTGGGAATTCGACCATCGGGCGGCGAATGTCCCCTACTTCACAGGACGCGGTGGCATCACGCCACCGGAAGGCAATTCCGGGCCCCCAGGGTCGCTGGTGACAGGCTTTACGCCCGATCTGGTGAAGGACGAGAACCGGTTTGATCTGGCTATATTGGTCAAGTTTTAGTATCTATGGCTCTTGGCGGCGATTGTTCGACAGGAGCCTAGATCATGAGTCATTCATTTGTTGAAGTTGCTGTTGCCAGTGGCGTTTCCAGATCATACCGATGTGCTGAAAGCGCACTGGTACTGATGATGATCGTGTTCCCCAGCGTACTGCCGGTACGTGCTCAGACCGCGGCTGTTTCCGCCGCCGCCGCCTCTGGCAAAGCCGTAACGGGTCAAGAGTTGCAACGGCGAGTAGGAGAACTTGAAGGCGAAGTGGCCGAGTTGAAACGCATGGTGAAAGAACTACAATCGAGTTCGCGGGCCGCAAGCGGTTCCGAGAGTGCTCCGAACGCGCAACTGACATCGAGCGTGCAACCGCAGCCCGCTTCGGCGGACCCTTCAACGCTCACTCCACGCGATCGAGCGAGCCTCGATTTTCTGCGCGACACCAGCATCAACATTGGGCTGGATGGTTATTACGACTACAACTTCAATGCTCCCGTCGGACGAGTCAATCTGTTGCGCGCCTACGACGTTCTCAGTAACAGTTTCAGCTTGAATCAGGCGAGCGTAATTTTCGAACATCCGCCGGACGTTTCCGCGGGACGGCGGTTCGGGGGGCGTCTCGACCTGCAATTTGGTCAAGCCACGGACACGCTGCAGGGGAATCCTCTAAATGAGCCGCGACCGGATATTTATCGAAACATTTTTCAGGCTTACGGAACCTACATCGCTCCTGTCGGCCGTGGTTTGAATGTGGATTTTGGAAAGTGGGCAAGTTCAATCGGGATCGAAGGCAATTACACCAAGGATCAGGTGAACTACTCGCGGTCGTTCTGGTTTGATTTCCTGCCCTTCTACCATATGGGCTTCCGCGCCAATTATCCGCTTAACGATCATGTGGCTCTGAATTACTGGGTGATCAATGGCAACAATCAGGTGGAACCCACCAACGGTTTCAAAGATGAGTTGTTTGGTTTTACGGCTACCCCGAGGAAAACGATTAGCTGGACGATGAATTACTACTTGGGTCAAGACCATCCGGATCGAGTCAGTGTGCCACCCACTTTGCCGATTCCGGTACAGCCTGGTCTCAGTTTTGCGCCGATTACTCCGGCCCCTAATGGCCGACTCCACATCTTCGACAGCTATGTGAGCTGGCAGCCTACTCCGAAGCTTACTGTGGCCGTTGAGGGCGATTACGTCATAGAGCGGTTGTGGAGAAATTCAGCGCCGGGAGAATCGTCAGCGCCCTCTCACGTCGACGGCGGCGCAGCTTATTTGCAATACAAGCTGACACCGAAATTCACACTGGCGGGCCGCGCAGAATATCTCTCCGATCGCGGCGGCCTTTTCAGCGGCCTGAATCAAGCGTTAAAAGAAACCACCGCGACGTTTGACTACAACGTCGCGAATGGCTTCCTGATGCGTTATGAATGGCGACGCGATTTCTCGAATCAGCCCTCATTCCTGACCGATGCGCAGGGCCTGCTAAGCAAACAACAAAATACCGCGACGCTCGGCTTGGTCTGGTGGTGGGGACGCAAGCAGGGTGCGTGGTGAGTTTAACGATGGGAAAGTTAGCACTGGGAGAACGTCCATGAAAGACATCATTTTTATAGCCGTAACCCTGGCATTCTTCGCGATTGCCATCGGCTACGTTCGGTTCTGCGATCGGATTCGCTGAGGAAAATATTATGAGCCTTGAATCGATCCTCATGCTCGTTGTCTGTGTTTTGCTGATGGTCTACCTGCTTTACGCGCTGTTGATGCCGGAGAAGTTCTGATGACGGGCAATGGTTGGATCCAGATCTTCGTATTTTTGGCGCTGATCTTTGCGGTCACCAAACCGCTGGGCGTTTTCATGGCCCGCGTGTTCAACCGCGAACGCACCTTCCTTGATCCCCTTGCCCGGCCCGTCGAGCGTTTTCTGTACCGCGTCACCGGAGTCGACGAGAATCGCGAGATGCGCTGGACGGAGTATGCCGCCGCTATGCTGATGTTCAGCGGCGTCTCCATGCTGCTGCTATATCTGATCGAGCGAGTGCAGCAATGGCTGCCATTGAATCCGCAGAAGTTTGGGGCGGTCGCTCAGGACTTGGCCTTCAATACCGCCGCGTCGTTCACTACCAACACCAACTGGCAGAATTATGCGGGTGAGGCAACCATGAGCTATCTCACCCAGATGGCCGGGCTCGCGTATCACAACTTTGTATCAGCTGCCGTTGGCATTGCGCTAGCCATTGCGTTTGTTCGCGGAATTGCGCGGCGGGAAAAAGAAACCATCGGCAACTTCTGGGTGGACATGACGCGCGCCACGCTCTGGCTGCTGCTGCCAATGTGCATCGTCTACGCTCTGGCTCTAGTCTCCCAAGGAGTCGTACAGAACCTGAAGCCCTATGACACAGTGAAGCTGATCGAGCCCCAGCAAGTGCAGAAGGCCGGAGCGGATGGAAAGCCCATGGTCGGTGCGGACGGCAAGCCAGTGATGGATACGGTGACCGATCAGACCATCGCGCAAGGGCCGGTGGCGTCCCAGGAGGCCATTAAGATGCTGGGCACCAATGGCGGCGGTTTCTTCAATGCGAACAGCTCCCATCCCTTCGAGAATCCCACGCCGTTCAGCAATTATCTGGAGGTGCTTTCCATTTTTGCCATCCCCGCGGGCCTGACCTACACGCTCGGCCGCATGACCGGATCGCAACGCCATGGGTGGGCGGTGTGGGCGGCCATGGCCTTTTTGTTTCTGGCCGGAGTCACAACCGCCTACTGGGCGGAGGCACGCGGCAATCCCCTGCTAAACGGAGCGGATCAGCGGGTCAGCGCGTTGCAGCCCGGCGGCAACATGGAGGGCAAGGAGGTCCGCTTTGGCATCGCGGACTCTGCGCTCTTCGCCACTGTCACGACCGATGCCAGTTGCGGGGCGATTAATGGTTGGCACGATTCTTACACGCCGCTCGGCGGAATGGTGCCGCTGGCCAACATCATGCTCAGCGAAACCGTCTTCGGAGGCGTTGGCGCCGGTCTCTACGGCATTTTGATCTACGTTGTACTCGCTGTGTTCATCGCGGGATTGATGGTCGGCCGCACGCCAGAATATCTGGGCAAGAAGATTGAAGCCTATGACGTGAAGATGGCGATGCTCGTCACGTTAGTTTTCCCTCTCGTCATTCTGGTGCTTACGGCTATCTCATCCGTGCAAGGGTTTGGCACGTCGAGCATTAGCAATCCGGGGCCTCACGGCTTATCCCAGATTCTTTATGCCTTCACTTCCCAGGCGGGCAATAACGGCTCGGCTTTCGGAGGACTGAACGGAAACACTCTCTGGTACAACACCTCGGGCGCAATGACCATGCTGATTGGCCGATTCTTCATGATCATTCCCATGCTGGCCATCGCCGGCAATTTGGCCAAAAAGAAATATGTGCCGCCGTCGCTCGGCACCTTTCCCGTGACCACGCCCTTGTTCAGCGTGCTGCTGGTAGGTGTGATTCTCATTGTGGGTGCCCTTACCTTTTTCCCAGCGCTGAGCCTGGGACCCATACTCGAGCACCTGTTGATGTCAGTCGGCAAGACTTTCTGAGGAACTATGGCAGCGAAGAAAACAGCGAAATCTATCTGGGACATGAAAATTGTGCGCCGCGCGCTTCTGGATTCTCTGGTGAAGCTGAACCCGCGGAACATGATGAAGAATCCCGTGATGTTTGTGGTTGAAGTCGGTAGTGTGGCCACGAGCATTCTGTTGGTCCGCGACGTGCTTCGGCATCAGGGCGCGTTCGGCTTCAACCTCCAGATCACGCTTTGGCTCTGGTTCACAGTCCTGTTCGCGAATTTTGCCGAGGCGATGGCAGAGGGCCGGGGAAAGGCGCAAGCCGACTCTCTGCGCAAGGCCCGCGCCGAGACGATGGCCAATCGTCTTCGTCCCGATGGAACGACGGAACAGATCCCCAGTTCCAAACTGCGCGCTGGCGATTTGGTAATGGTGAATGCTTGCGATTTCATTCCCAGTGACGGTGAAATTCTTGAGGGCGTGGCTTCGGTGGATGAATCCGCAATCACGGGAGAGTCCGCGCCAGTGATCCGCGAAGCCGGAGGCGACCGCTCAGCCGTCACTGGCGGCACGCGGGTACTCTCCGACTGGCTGAAGATCAAAATCACGTCAAATCCGGGCGAAACTTTTCTGGATCGTATGATCGCTCTGGTGGAAGGAGCGGAGCGCCAAAAGACGCCCAACGAAATCGCGTTGAACATTCTGCTGGCAGGCTTAACGATTATCTTTCTGCTTGCCGTCGTAACCCTGCAACCATTCGCGATTTACTCCGGTTCGCCGCAGACGGTTTTCGTCTTGGTGTCGTTGCTGTTTTGCCTGATTCCGACGACCATCGGCGGACTTCTCTCCGCGATTGGAATTGCTGGGATGGATCGCCTGGTGCAACACAACGTGTTGGCCATGTCGGGGCGAGCGGTTGAGGCTGCGGGCGACGTCAACACCCTTCTGCTCGACAAAACCGGGACCATCACTCTTGGCAACCGGCAAGCCGCGGAATTTGTGCCTGCACCTGGTATCACCGAAGCGCAGATGGCGGATGCGGCACAACTGTCTTCGCTGGCGGATGAGACTCCGGAAGGCCGTTCAATCGTCGTGCTGGCCAAGGAGCGCTATAGTCTTCGGGGTCGCGAACTAGCTTCGCAGGAAGCCACTTTCATTCCCTTCACCGCGCAAACCCGCATGTCGGGCGTGGACATGGATGGCCGCGAGATTCGCAAGGGCGCGGTGGACGCCATCGCAAAATATCTCAGCCAGCACGGCACCATGCTTCCCAAAGAAATTCAAGGGGCTGTAGAAACCATCGCGCGCGCAGGCGGAACGCCACTGGTGGTCGCTGAAAATCGGCGTGCGCTCGGCGTGATTCACCTCAAAGACATTGTGAAAGGTGGAATGCGCGAACGCTTCGACCAGCTTCGCGCCATGGGAATCAAGACCGTGATGATCACCGGAGACAATCCACTGACCGCGGCCGCCATCGCGCGGGAAGCGGGCGTAGATGACTTCCTCGCGGAAGCAACTCCGAAGGACAAAATGGATTTGATTCGCGGCGAGCAGAAGCAGGGCAAGCTGGTGGCAATGACCGGCGATGGCACCAACGATGCCCCTGCGCTGGCGCAGGCCGACGTTGGCGTAGCGATGAATACCGGCACGCAGGCGGCAAAGGAAGCGGGCAATATGGTCGATCTCGATTCCAATCCCACCAAGCTCATCGAGATCGTGGAAATTGGCAAGCAGTTGCTGATGACGCGCGGCGCGCTCACCACGTTTTCCATTGCGAATGATGTGGCCAAATACTTTGCCATTATTCCTGCGATGTTTGCGGCAACTTTCCCGGTGTTGAACACGCTGAACATCATGCAGCTGAAAACTCCTCAGTCGGCGATTTTGTCGGCGGTGATTTTTAATGCCCTGATCATTGTTGCATTGATTCCACTGGCGCTGCGCGGGGTGAAGTATCGGCCCATGGGAGCTGCTGTCCTGCTGCGCCGCAATCTCTGGATCTACGGGGTTGGCGGCATTATTGTGCCATTTGTCGGAATCAAGCTGATCGATATGCTCATTACCCGCGTAGGGATGGCCTGAGAGGTTTGTCATGAAAAAGAATTTGATCACTTCGGTGCTGATGACGATCGCCACCACAATTCTTCTGGGAATCATTTATCCGCTGGTAGTCACGGGGCTGGCGCAACTGTTTTTCAAAGACAAAGCCAATGGCCAGCTGATTGTGCAAGACGGCAAAGTGATAGGTTCGCGGATCATCGGCCAGGCCTTCGTCGGGTCTGGGTATTTTCACTCCCGGCCATCTGCCGCGGGCAACGGATACGACGCTGCGAATTCCAACGGCTCGCAGCTCGGGCCTACCAATCAGCACTTGATTGACCGGGTGAAGACGGACGTGGCCGCCAATCAGGCGGATAATCCCGGCCAACCCGTGCCCGTTGATCTCGTAACCACATCAGCCTCTGGACTCGATCCGGATATTTCTCCCGCCGCGGCCGCCTTCCAAGTTCCCCGCGTTGCGAAAGAACGCGGAATCGATCGAGGGGAACTGCAGCAGTTGATCGCCATGCACACGCAAGCCCGGCAATTGGGATTCCTAGGCGAGCCACGGGTGAACGTGTTACAGCTGAACCTTGAGCTTGATCAGCGATACCCGCTAAGAAGGCAGGCCAAGGCCAGATAGACGGTGTTTCATGGGCCACCGGTGATCTGCGCTTTGGTCGGCTCCTGAGAAGGCGTAATGGATCTCTACAGCGCGCTGCAATACGCCTTGTTCTTAGTCATCGTTACCGCTTTAGTGCAGCCGCTGGGCGAATACCTTGAGCGCGTTTTTTCCAGAAAATCCACCGCACTCGATCGACTGTGTCTTCCGCTTGAACGACTCATTTACCGCGTCACCAAGGTCGATCCCGATGCGGAAATGACGAGCTCGGAGTACGCGATTTGTTTCGTGTTCTTCGGTCTTGCGGGCACGCTCCTCCTGTATTTCATTCTCAGGCTACAACGTTTTCTGCCTTGGTATTTCCCCCAGTATCAGAGCACGCCAATGTCCCCAGACTTGGCTATGAATACGGCGATCAGTTTCTCGACGACCACCACCTGGCAGGCCTACGCCGGGGAAAATACCATGAGCTACTTCAGTCAAATGGTTGGACTCTGCGCGCAGAACTTTCTAGCCGGGGCGGCAGGTCTGGCAATTGGCATCGCCTTCATCCGCGGTTTAGCAAGGCAACTCTCAGAAACGCTGGGGAACTTCTGGGTCGATCTGACGCGGGCTCTGCTTTGGGTGCTTCTGCCAGGCGCGCTAATCGGAGCGCTGTTTCTGGTGTGGCAGGGAGTTCCCATGAACTTCCACGAGTACGCGGTTGCAACTTCGGTCGAGCACGACAAACAAGTCATCGCACAAGGGCCCGTCGCTGCACTTGAAATCATCAAGAATCTTGGGACCAACGGAGGCGGTTTCTTCAACGCTAATGGAGCTCATCCTTACGAAAACCCTACTCCGCTCACAAACCTGGTGGAAATGCTGGCGATCGTGCTCTTGCCTGCTGCCTTGACCCATACGTTCGGCAGAATGGTCAGCCGCCCCCAGCAAGGCTGGCTTCTTTACTGGGTCATGATTTTTCTTTTTACTTTCGGATTGTTGTTTGTTCATTACTCGGAACAACGGGGCAATCCGCTTCTGGGCGGTGTGGACTCGCAACGTAGTGGGGAGCAATCCGGCGGAAACATGGAAGGGAAGGAGGTTCGCTTTGGCGTCGGTGGTTCTGCACTGACTGCAGTGGTAACCTCAAACGCGGCCACGGGATCGTACAACGCGATGCATGATAGCTTCACATCGCTGGGCGGACTGGTTCTGTTAGCGAACCTTCTGCTCGGAGAAGTGGTTTTCGGAGGATTGGGCACAGGCCTCGTCAGCATGGTGATGGCCGCCGCTATCGCCGTATTCCTGGCTGGACTCATGGTTGGCCGGACGCCTGAATATCTTGGCAAGAAGATCGGCCCGTGCGAGAACAAAATGGTTATGTTGTACGCCTTGGCCGCACCCATGTTGGTTCTTCCACTTACCGCGGTCGCAGTCAGCAGTCGAGCGGGACTTTCCGGGCTCCAGACGAACACGGGACCTCATGGCTTTACTGAGATTCTCTTTGGATATGCCTCCTGCTTTGCCAATAATGGGCAGAGCTTCGCGGGCCTCAGCGCCAACACGACTTTCTACAACTTGACGACCGCAATGGCCATCATGGTTGGGAGGTTTGGCCTGGCCATTCCTGCTCTCGCATTCGCAGGTTTGTTCGCTCGGCAGAGGATTACTCCGTCTTCATCGGGAACGCTTCCTACAGATTCTCTTTCGTTTGGAGTTGTGCTCACCGCCTTCGTCCTGGTCGTGACAGCGTTAAGTTACCTGCCGGCGCTGGCTCTCGGTCCGGTGTTGGAGAGATTACTGTTTGGCGCATAGGAGGTGTCTCGGCTTGGTTCAGCAAAGAGAAATGGAGGACGCGCGTCTCGCCCGCCCCCAGGCACCCAGCCTCCCTTAGAAATATAAGTTCGGCTGCGAATGCTAAACTACTTGCCATCGTGGCACGCATCGCTCATCTGGAATGCACCAAATGCGGCGCATCGATTGATGCCGCTCGTCCGCAGACGGTTTGCCCGAAAGACGGCGGCGTGCTCTACGCCCGCTATAAACTCGCCGCGCTAAAAGCGAAATTCACAACTACTTCGCTTGCTGGACGTACGCCCACCATGTGGCGCTACGCCGAGGTTCTGCCGGAGGCGGAACCCGTCTCGTTGGGCGAGGGTTTTACTCCCGTGCTGCCGTCGCGCGAGTTTTCCAACGTCTACATAAAGGATGAAGGATTAAATCCGACGGGTTCGTTCAAGGCGCGAGGGATGTCGGTTGCAGTCACAATGGCGAAGGCGTATGGCCTGAAAAAGTTGGCCGCTCCCTCGGCGGGAAACGCGGGGAGCGCGCTGGCAGCGTATGCTGCTGCAGCCGGCCTTGAGGCTCACATCTTCATGCCCAAAGATGTGCCCCTCGCGAATCGCGTGGAGTGCGAAAGCTACGGCGCGCACGTCACCTTGGTCGATGGCCTGATCAGCGATTGCGCGCGCATGGTCGCCGAGAAAAAGGAAAAAGAAGGCTGGTTCGATGTATCCACGCTAAAAGAGCCTTTCCGCGTGGAAGGCAAGAAGACCATGGGCTACGAAGTGGCGGAGCAATTGGGATGGCGCGTGCCGCAAGGAATTATTTATCCCACCGGAGGCGGAGTCGGACTGATCGGGATGTGGAAAGCGTTCGAGGAGATGCAGGATTTGGGATGGATCGGGGCAGAGCGCCCGCAGATGATTGCCGTTCAAGCCGCAGGCTGCGCGCCGATTGCGAAGGCGTGGGACGACGCAACGCCCACCGCAGAATTCTGGTCCAATGCCGCCACCTTAGCCGCGGGTCTTCGCGTACCCAAGGCATACGGCGATTATCTGATCCTCGATATCCTGAAGAAAAGCGGTGGCGTGGCCTTGGCGGTGTCCGACGACGAAATCATGGATGCGTTGCGGCAGTGGGCTCGGGTGGAAGGAGTCTTTGCTGCGCCGGAGGGAGCAGCCGCATTGGCCGCGTATCGGAAGTTGCGCGCCAGCACTTTCTTTGGCCCTGACGATACAGTGGTGCTGTTCAACACGGGATCGGGGTTGAAATATCTGGATGTGATCGATAGCCAGAAGGAGTCCGAGCATGAACCCACTCTCGCTTCGCGGCATATCGGCGGAATTATTGGACCGTATTAGCAGCGCTACCGCTGTGCCTGCCTCCGGCAAGCATTGTTCCAGCTTCTCGTCATGTTCCACCTTCTTCGCGCACGACGCATCAGGCCTGCTGCGGCCATGCGCCGCAGGAGTTCTTGCCTCCAGTAACCTTTGTCGATACGCATCCCCGGACGAACTCCGACGCTGCTTCTAGTAAAATGAACTCCGGCATTGACGGTTGCAAATTTCACGCTCCTGACGGATGGTGCTATGAAAAAGCTGCTGATGGCGGTGCTGGCGCTGACAATCATGACGATTGCAGGCTGTTCATCGGAACCCTCCAAGCCTGCCGCGACGGAGAAACCGCAGCCCAAAGCAGCGGAGTTGCAGACCGGCCGCTATGCCTTTCAGAAGCTTTACATCGCGGCGCGTGGTTGGCAGCGCGATGCGCAACCGTTCCGGCTGGAGTCGCAAGTCACGGCTGACTCGAAGGGTAGGGATGGCAAGTCGGCGGTGTGGCGCGCCACTTTCGCTTCTCCGGCAACCCACGGGGCGAAACCTTATGTGTGGTCAGGCACCGATGCCGCGGATGCTCCCGCGCGGGGAATTTCCCCTGGCACCGAGGACACCTATAGTCCTACCAATTCCTCCACGCAAATTTTCGATAGCGGCTTTCTTAAAGTGGATTCGGACAAGGCCTTTGAAGTCGCCCAGAAGCACGGCGGCGACAAAGTGCTCGAGAAGAATCCGGACATTCCTATTCTTTACGTGCTGGACTGGAATCGCACGACCAACACGCTCATCTGGCACGTGATTTACGGAAACAGCCGTGACGATGCCAAACTTGTCGTAGACGTGAATGCCACCAGTGGTGAATTCATAAGGGTGGAGAAGTAAAAGGTCGCGATATTACTTCGATTCATCTTCCTCACAATTCTGTCCTTGGAGAGGCGATCTGTGACGAGGATCCAAGCTCAAGGTTTGGACTGGGCCTTCTCCGAGGTTTCATTCTTCCCTTCTGACGCCTTTAATCTGCCCAGCGCTTTGCGGACTTCTTTGGCGAACGGACCCTGAGGCAGGATCTTCAAATATTCCTCATAGTGCGGGATGGCTTGGTCGGGCTGATTCAGCTTCTCATAGCACTCGGCCATGCGGAAATTGGCGACTGCGTCTTTCTCTTTCCAGATGAGGGCATCTTGATAGCGGGCAAGGGCCGCTCGATAATTTTTTTGTTTGAAGTAGAAGTCGCCGACCTCATCATCCTTCATCGCGCGGTAGGGGTTCCAGGGATGCAATTCGTTGACGTCAGCGGGTTCGTCTTCGGGGTTGGTGTCAACCACGCCGCTGTTGGGGTGATTCTTGGCATCGTCTTTGGGTGGACTCAAATCTACCCGGGTGTCGCGGCTGGAACTCTCGCCCGCTTCGGCATTCCGGTCCCGATCTGAACGCGGAGGCGACTGGTTCTGCCCAGGCTGGTCGAGATCAGGCTGGGATTGCTGGGCGAGAGCCGATCCTCCCAGAACAAGGGAGACGAGGGCTACAAAAACAAACCTGCGCATAGGTAGATTTTAGCGCGTCGGGGAGTGAAAAGGGGCTGGGAGCGCACGGGCGAGGACGCTCGCGCCCACACGGGCGGGAATTGCCAGACGTTGGGACGAGCGATTCGGCCCCTCCCGCAGTTTTATTCGCTCGACGCCCACTGACGATCGTTCACCGGGTTCACGGACGTGCTGTGCTTCTTAGACGTTGCCTCTGCCAAGCTCAGGAAAGTCATCCATGCTCGCCCGGCATAGGTGTCCGCATTCAGCACCAGCATTCTGGGAAGCACCAGCCAGGCGAATGGCGTCCACAGAATGAGAAGCACAATATTCGCCACGCAGCCGCCGGTTAAACTCCAATGAGGCCAATTGCCTTTGAATCCGCAAATGACCACGCCGCTGACACCTTGGACGACAAAAATCATTCTGGAGCCACAGAGATTGCGCACGAATCCGTATTCCGCGGCGTGTTTGTCGACCAAATCCGAGCCTTCGCAGCGATGCAATAACTCTTTGATCTCTCGGAATGCATCCCTGATTTTCCGGTCTGCGAGCGCGGGATACTCGCGTTCCTCTTCGAACGACATGAGTCTTATTCCAAAGCGGTGCAGAACGGCAACCTGTATCCTGCTCTTTTGATCTGCGCTTAAGAATGAATCTCGCATCCGGCCAAAGCGGGTGGAGGGAAGGCCGCCCCGTTCACTCCAGAATTGTTTTGCATAACGCACTCCCCGGTCCTTGAGATACAGCGAAGCCAGATAGATCAAGGCGAAGGCGAGCAGGCTGGAGCCTGCCAAATGAAATGGATTCGCCAGTGCGCCGGGGTAGAAATAATAGACGGTACAAAACGACGGCAAGAAGGTGATCGCCGTGGGAATGAGGCGCGCTTTCCAGTCGTACCCGTCGATAAACTCCTGCCATCGCATGGTTACACCTTGGTGGTCGCCGGCCAGTGGGAATCGATCTTCGCCATGATTCTTTCCGCCAGGGCTATGGCATCGGCAATCGCGGACTCCGAGGCCGGAGAATGCCTGCCGTCCCATTGCGAAAGGCGGCGGGCGGCAAGGATACAGGCGGCAATCACGAGCACGCGCTTTCGGCCTTCATCCACGTCAGGAGTATAGTATATTCGCTTTTTATTCGCCACAAGAAAATACCCCAATGGATCAGCGACTTCGGGATTTGCACAGGGGGCGGGACGCACCGAGAAAGGCGGCGGACAGGAGGGACCACTCTACAATCGCAAAAAAATCAGGCCGTTCCGGGGGAGGGAGCGGCCTGTGTTGGCGAAGTCCTCCGGGGAGGAGGGTAAACTTGTTTACAAGGACGGCCCAGACGGCTGGTTGGTCGCCGTCGCTCCCGGGGCGGTTCCGGTCGTGTTGGTCATGAGCCGGACATCCACGCGGCGGTTCTTGGCCCGGCCTTCCCTGGTCTTGTTCGAATCGACGGGCTTGTCCTTGCCTAGTCCAATCACGTAAATCTTGTACGCGGGAATGTTGCGCTCCGAGGCCAGATACTGGATCACGGCATCCGCGCGGCGCTGGCTGAGTCCGTAGTTATACTCGGAATCGCCGACTGAATCGGTCCCGCCTTCCACGGTGAGGATGTAACCCTTGGTGTTCGGCACATCGGTGGCCAGTTGATCCAGCGCTGCCTTGGCATCCTTGGTCAAATTGTCTTTGTTAAAGCCGAAGTGCACTGAGGTCTCGGTCACGACCCGATAGTTATCCAGGTTGGCGACCGCGTTCTGCAACGAATCTACGCGGTGAACAGCGTTGTTGGCCAGGGTTTGGGCCTGGTCGGCCTGCTGCCCGGCTGCTTGGGCCTTCTGATCAACCTCGGCCGCCTTAGCTTGCACCTGCTGGATTCCGGCTTGGGCGCGCGAGTCTACATCCTTGATGTCCTTCGAATTCTTTGCGGTCAGGTCGTCCAATTCGTTGGTCTTGTTAATCAGCGGCGTGGTCTCTTGACGAACATAATTCTTGCTGGCGCATCCGACTGAGGCCGCCATGGTCACTGCCAGTAGAACCGTTAACGAAGTGCGATTCATGTTAGCGAAGCTCCTTTTTTTCTCTTAAACCCGGATCAAGATTTACTTGCCCGATGTTGTTTTGTTGATCTAGGGTTACTCGATCCTGGGTCGAACCTGGGTTTCTCGGCGCCCGCGCGCCATCGTCTCAAACTTTTCCACCAATCCGGGCGTTTTCCTATAGAGCACGAGCGCTGCCAACTCACCTTAGCTTGCGGCTTCGCTCTAAGTTGTTGCTAGGGCAATGATTACACATCGCCTTGGCCATATATGAGATGCAAATGAGGAAACAAAGGCATCCTAAATCGAGGAAATTTTATACGGTGGATATTCTTCGAGACGGGTGGCGCAAAGTTTTTCCTTCGAAGTGATTGTCTGAGGCCGGGGAGAGCAAATTTAGGATTACATTCCACTCCGGTCCTACAGTGTTAATTGTATGCCAGCGATTCTTCGCAACAAGCAGGCGCCTGCAGGATAGGTCATGCGACAGGAAGATGCCCAGCCGCTATTATCAGCCAGAGAAATAGCATCCCAACACCATAGATTATCGTTAAAAGACGAGCGTTCCATTCCCGCCGGAAGAAGCCTGCCAGCACAACAGCAGCTGACGTCGGAACTCCCAGCCAGAAAGCAGTGCGACAAAGAGACATCTGCCCACTGAAATCGAGGGCCGCTGCTCTGGGTAAAGCCATAAAGAAAAAAAGCCCTGCAAACGCGATTCCGCCGAACATATAGGAGACGACTTTGGAAATATTGTCACGCGACATTTGAACCGCCCGGTTTGCCCGCGATAGCCTTCATCGGCGCGAAAAGCCCTTGCGCGGGACAAATCCGATGGCCCGGTGATTTCCCCGGCCACCGAAGGAAACTTCTAGCTCTTCCCTTCTGCGCCTTAGCGCGCTCAAGTTGCTGGCGAACAATTCGTCCTACGGGCAATCCGGTCCGCTGAGACATTTGCTGGAGCCAAGCCAAGAGCTC
>Ga0187819_10001073_pt1 | contig 14107 bp, 10 predicted proteins | sample NC_wetland_sal_i_15_FD_132411 | JGI IMG/M metagenome (GOLD analysis project Ga0187819, IMG submission 132411) | Wetland sediment microbial communities from Neuse River Estuary, North Carolina, USA - SO4_4 | ecosystem: Environmental > Aquatic > Freshwater > Wetlands > Sediment | place: USA... | reverse complement strand
TGTGGCCGAACTCCGAACTGGCCCACGCGCTCGAGCATTAATCGAGCGGCCAGCACTTCTTGGCGGAAGCGCGCCGGCGTGGCATCGACCGACAAAATCACTCGGCTCGCCGTATCGACCAGATAGTTGTCGTAGTATCCGAGGGTCGCTGGCCCGCTTTTGACCGCCCATGCAGCATCTGGATCAGTGCTCGACACCATTTCCTGAGCAGTAGGGCGTTCTTCTGGATCTGTCACGGGGTTCTGCCGCTCCAGTTCCGCCAGGTATTCCTGAACCGTTCGTGAGATCTGCGCCACCTCGACCAATTTCTCACGTGGAACTCGGCTTTGGTTACTGGCGTTGGCGCCCGCCAGTGTCCCGTCCACCGCCAGGTTCCGGCCCTCTACTAAGCCAGCCTCCAGACAACGCCGCACGATCTCCTCAAATACTTTTCGAAATACACCGCACTGCCGGAATCGGCCGTGCCGATTCTTGGAGAACGTCGAGTGGTCGGGAATCTGTTGTTCAAACCCCAGCCGAGTGAACCAGCGATAGGCCAGATGCATCTTTACTTCTTCCAGCAAATGCCGCTCGCTGGTGATTCCATAGAGATAGCCCACTAACAACAGGCGTAGCAGCACTTCCGGATCGATCGACGGTCGACCCATCGGACTGTAAAAATCCTTGAGCTGTTCCCGCACAAAACTGAAATCAATGTGGCGATCCATGAGGCGCAACAGGTGATCTTCAGGAATCTGGTCCTGCAAGCGAAAGTAGTAAAACAGCGACTCCGTTCGCGGCTGCTGACCCATCATCGGCGGTGTGCTTCCTGCCGCGCTCCTTAGCACGGCAGGGGATAGTCACCGCAAATAAATCTGCTCCCAAACAGAGTTTTTCAACACTCTCACTCAATTGTGGACCGTCCCGGTTTCCGCGATGCGGAGCGTGTTGACCGCTTCGGCGAAGCGCGCCGTAAGCAACTCGATCAAGTCATGACCGACATCGAGAAATTCGTCGAATCCCCCGACGACGCCACGCTAGCAAAATTCGCCTCCGCGATCGCCCACATCGGCACCACGGCGCCTACCACACCGGCCAAATCATCTACATCCGCCGCCTGCAAGGCTCCTGGGATCCCTCGAAAGGCGTCAGCTAGTTTCGATTCGGATTTCGACGAAGAGCTTGCAGAGCTAGTGAATGGAAGCGCACGGGGGCCCACGAACCGAGAAAACCTGGCAGCCTTTCCGGCATTCTTAGTGAAGGGGAAAACGTGCTGTGCGAAAGGGGATCGATCCTTGCATTCTTCTCGATGGTTAGGCACTGCGATTGTGTCGTTCGCGTTGGTGACCTTAGTGTCCAGCGGGTTCGCTCAGGAACCGAGCTCACTTTCCACGCCGAGTGCCGCCTCGCAAGACGCAATCCCTCAGCCGGACCAGCCTCCCCAGCTGGTTGACATCGCGTGCGCCGACCCGCAAGGCCCGCAGCAAAATCCGCAGCCGCCGCAGCCAAGAAATCCGAGCAGCGCGCAAAGCTCGCCTGACTCCAAGAAAGAACCCGCGCCGCAAAGCGCACCGGCCACGCCCGCACAGCAGTGCACCACTCATCCTTCGGGTCAGGGCACGGAACCAGGCGCCGATCAGGAAACTCCGCAGCCGGGGCAGCAACCCAAGCGCATCCTCGGCGTCATGCCCAATTTCCGCGCGGTCAGCGCCGGAGCCATCCCGCCGCCTCCCACTCCCAAGCACAACCTCTGGATCGCCACGCAGAATAGCTTCGACTATTCCTCATTCATCTTCGTGGGCATCACTTCGCTGCTGGCCGAAGGCACCGACGCCCACAAGGACCTCGGCAAAGGCATCGGCGGCTTCGGCCGCTACTACTGGCGCGGCTTCCTCGACAAGACCGACGGCAACTACCTGGTCATCTTCGCTCTTCCCTCCATCCTCCACCAGGACGAACGCTACTACGCGAAGGGCAAGGGCCCATTCTGGAAGCGCGGCATCTACGCCGCCTCGCGCATCCTGATCACCCCGAGCTTTCACGGCCACGACACCTTCAACGCTTCGGAGCTCGTCGGGCGCGCCATGGCCCAAGCCATCTCGATCTCCTACTACCCCAGCGGCGACCACACTCTCGGTGCGCTCTCCCAAAAGTACGCCTACGCGCTCGGCCGCGACGCGCTCACCAACGTCTTCCGCGAATTCTGGCCGGACATCGCCGTCCACGTGCTCCATCGCCATCCCTGATTCCCCCCGAGAAGGAAGCCGTTGCGATCCTTAAGTCGTTGAGCGATATAGTAGGGTCAAGAGTTTTCAGAACGCGTCAAAAAGGTTGGGTGTTCTCCGGAACCAGTGGTCGGGTGTCGAGTCGACCTAGGCGCGCTACGTTCCGACCTTGCTCGCTTTCGATATTGATGCATTGATGATGCATTCGCGCCGCACAAACTGAGGAAGTCGCCCGCCAATTTTCCAGGGGCAATAAGGGGGCACTAAGAATTCCCATCCTTTCCTTTCAATACCTTAGAAGGCCAGGTCGCGCCGCACAACTCCTTTGTTTCCATACGGCTGGTGGATTCGAATCCCATCGGCTCCACCAAACTTTTCTTCCTCAGCACGGCACCCTGTAAGAAATACAAATCCCCTCCGCCAAACGACATAGTCCTGTACTACAGCATTTCCCTTACGCAGCCCGAGAGCTGAGCCATAGGCGTCACCGCAAGCTGAACATTCTAAAGGTGTGGCCCGAAAGGGCAGGCCGCCTGCTCTATTCCCGCCTGGGACCTCACCTTACTTCAACGGAAAGGAACTATGCCACTAAGTCCATTCGATATTCTCAAGCGGCACGACGATGGCAGCTTCCTTTGGATTGAAGCCGCGCAAAACCTGGAGGTCGCGCAAGCTCGTCTGCGAGAGCTTTGCGCTCGCGCGCCTGGCGAGTATTTCGTCTTCGATCAAAAGAGCCAGCAAATTGTCGCGAAACTCTCGACCCGATCCGCCGGCGGCTAGAACGCCATCGACCGGACGTTTCCACCTGGCCCGCGGCGAGCCGGTTCCGGCGCCTAGCGCGAGAAATACCTCGTGGTCATGATTCGCGTGATTCAGGGCCGAAGACCCGTTTAGGCAACGCGGCACCCTGCCACCAAAAAACGGATCCGTTCAAACCTATTCAGCTACGCCGTTCCCGCCGCCTTCTTCGCCTCCGCTGAATCGTAACTTTCCCCATAGATGGCCGGCACTTTCCCGCCCATCGGCCGCAAATAGGTCGACAACTGTCCCCGATGATGGATCTCGTGGTTCATGTCGAACTGCAAATACATCACCGCCGGAAGCTGAAAGAGTCCCCGAAAGTCGAGCAGCTTCACAAGCGCCTCGCCGGGCAGTGCCGCCAGCCGGTCGTAATTCTTCCTAAACGAATCTCCAAACCACGCCGCGATGTCGGCCGAATTCCGCACCGACTCCGGCCGGTTGATCGGGGTAAAATCAAATCCTCCGGCGGCGATGCCACCCAGAAAGCGGTGCTGCGCCGCCGCGATGTGCCAGGCAAGCTCCAGCGCGGTCTTCGACACCGCATCCGGCCGGTACTCCCCCTTGTCCAGCGGAATCGCCTCGATGACGCTCTTCGTCACGCGATGCTCGTTCTTCAGGCCCGGCAGCCACATCTGCAGCAAAAACGTACCCTGTTCCGGTTGCAAGTTTGTCATTCCAGTGACCTCAGCTGGCCCGCAGTATATCTCAAAGCCCTGCGCCTCTTTGTCACGCATGCGCCGCAAAGCGGGAGTGCCGGCGAGCGACCCTGATCTATCCCACGAATGTTGTCGTTTGCGAGTGACCTGTACTTCCGGGCAGGTGCCGGTGTCCTTCGATAGCTGAAACAATCGATTCTACAAGCCCATTTTCACGCCTCTCGGTGCGGAGTCCGAAGTCAGATGAAGCGGCTGGCGTCTTGGCAAATGGCGGCTGTGGCCGCTCTCCTGGTGTCGTACACCATTGTTTCTCTGGTGGCGCAGCCGGGTTTCGCCTTGACGGCATTCTCCGATATCACCGGCACAACTCTGTGGCTTGTCGCTATCACGGTGATGCTGTGGGCCGCGTTCAGCAACCAGGGACGAACACGGTGGTTTTGGGTCCTGCTGGCGGCGGGCGCGGCGATGGTGGGCTGCAACCTTGCCGCGTGGCTGTACTGCGAGGTCCTCGTGCGCCAGCCACCACCAGAGCCCTTCTGGGCAGACATCCCCCTATTTCTACAACCGGTTCCGATGATGGCCGCGGCGGCGATGCGGCCAGGCTCCAGACAGCAAGAGCAGAAATTCCATCTCAGCACGCTGAATTTTCTGATTCTTCTGCTGTGGTGGGTCTACATTTACATGTTTCTGGTGTATCCCAACGAATACATCCTGCCCAACAAAACGTCCTTCAATAGCTACTACTACGTACTGTTCGTTCTGGAGTTCGCGGTGCTGCTCGCCGTTCTGGGGGGCATGGCTCTGGTGGCCCAAGGGGCGTGGCGCAAGATTTACTGGCATCTTTTTTTCGCCGGCTCGCTATACCTCCTTGGCTTCCAGTGGCTCAACGCCGCGCTGCAGCGCGAGGAATACTACAGCGGAAGCATTTACGACGTTCCGAACTATGCCTCCATCTGCTATTTCATTCTCATCGCCTTGCGCGCTTGGAACGTGCCCTCCGAGGAGCTTTCCAGCGGTGCTCGGGACCGCAGGACCGACGTACCCGGAATCCTCGCCGCCCTAGCAGTTCTGTCCCTGCCTTTGATCGGTCTCTGCGAATTGTTCCTGGGTCACCAAGCCAGCCAGCTACTTCCGTTTCGCGTCGCGGTTACCCTTGTCGGCATTCTGGTCGTGGGCGTGTGCGTTTTCCTGCGCCAAAAGCTGCTGGCCGCGGAAATGCACCGGCTGCTGCTCGATTCCAAGCAGAATCTGGAGCGTCTGCAACGTGCGCAAAGCCAGTTGATGCAAAAGGAGCGCTTGGCGGGTGTCGGCCAACTGGTCTCCGGCGTGGCGCACGAGCTGAACAACCCGCTCACCGCGGTCATGGGCTACTCCGACCTCCTCCTCGACCAGGCCGCCGACGGCGCCTCCCGCCAGAAATTGGAAAGGCTGGGAGCGGAAGCCCGCCGCATGAAGCGGATCATCGATAACCTAATCAGCTTCGCTCGGCCACCGCAGGAAGGCCGCCGCCTACTGGACATTTCCGTGATCGCGCGCGAGTCTCAGATGCTTTGCGAGTACCAATTGCGGAGCGGTCGGATAAACGTCGAAATGGATTTTGCGGCGGATCTGCCGCGGGTTGCGTCCAATGAGGGCCAACTCAAACAGGTCTTCGTAAATCTATTCAGCAACTCCGCTAATGCCCTGGAGCAAGCTCCGGAAAAGAAAATCCTGCTCGAAGGGCGCTTGCAGGGCGAAAAAGTCATCGTTCGATTCAGCGATTCGGGCCCGGGATTCACCGACGTCAGCCGCGCCTTCGATCCTTTCTACACGACTAGGCCCGTTGGCCAAGGAACGGGTCTCGGCCTGAGCATCTGTTACGGCACCGTCCGCGAGCATGGCGGCAACATCTACGCCCAAAACCTGGAGCCCAACGGAGCCGTCGTCACCATCGAGCTCCCCGCGAAACCCCAACCAGAATCCTCCCAACCCGCTAAGTCCTCTCCAGAAAAAGCCATTTTGCGCTAGAAGATCCCAGCTCTCATCTCCCGCCATCTTGATTGTCGTTGTAGCGGCCGCCTTCCGAGGCGGGCGCTGTTCTATCGCCGATCCACGCTATTTCAGTGGCTGCCCGTTCGCCGTCAACTCAGCTAACAGGCTCAAGTCCCGCTCCTGCAGTGATTTGGGCAACTTTGCGTATTCCAGGCTCTCGGCCGAGTCTTGGCCAGTCGTCACCGTGTACTGGATGAAGTCTCGAATGGCTTTGCGCTCGTCGCGATCGGCACCATCCTTCGCCACCAGCAGAAAGCTGAAGCCGGACATCGGATAGGCATCCTTCGCGGAAGCTGGAGGGTCCACGAGCGGCGTCCGAGCATCCTTCGACAAGGCTTCGCTGAACGCTTCGATCGCCGAGGCCGTGCTGGCGGGACTCGGCGTCACAAAGTGACCCGCTCGATTCTGGAGCAGCGCCACCGGCAAATTCTTTTCCTTGGCGTAGTTGAGTTCCGCATAACCTATCGTCCCCGGATTCTGCTTCACAAAATCCAGCACTCCCTTGCTGCCTTCCGCCCCGATTCCCACTGGCCAACTAACCGATAGCCCCTGGCCCGCTCTTTTCGCCCACTCCGGACTCACCTTCGCCAGGTAACCCGTCAAGATGTTCGTCGTGCCGCTCCCGTCCGCACGATGCACCACGATAATCGCTGCCCTTGGCAATTTCACCCCGGGGTTGTCCTTCTCGATCGCGGGGTCCTGCCAGCTAATGATGTTGCCCAAGAAAATCCCCGCCAAACTCGAGGCGCTCAGCTTAAGCGGACTTTTTACGTCCGGCAGGTTGTAAATCGCGCAAACCGGCCCCGCGGTTGCCGGGACTTGAATCACCGGAGACATCGCCTTCATTTGCTCATCACTCAGAGGCGCATCGCTCGCCGCGAGTTCCACTAGGCTTTTCCGCAATTCGTTGAGGCCCGCTCCACTGCCAATGGGCCGGTAGTTGACCAGCGTGCTCGGGTGGGCTTGCTGATACGCACTGATCCAGTTGTTCATGATGGGCGTGATGAACGTGCTTCCCGCGGCGCCGATGGCGTTCTTGACCGTCTCTGACGTAGCGAAGTTTTTCTCCGGCACGGTCTCCTCGCCCTTGAAATTGCATCCAGCGGACAGCACCGTGCCAAGCACAGCGGCCATGGCCAGGGCGACCATCGATTGACGATGACTAAACATGACAAAATCTCCTCCGTCCGCCTCCGACCACCTGCCTCGGGGCGGCGGGCCGCAATAGTACATAGATTCGGTCTGATGAATATTAAGATCATGTTACAGAGCGGGCGCCCGGGATGCGGCAGGCTGGAGCTGCCAGTCCTTGCTAACTTCTCTTCATTCACTCTCGCTCTCCCGCGCAAATTTCCAGGAACCATCGCTCTGCCGCTTCAGCACCCGCAGGTCTTTGATTCGGAGACTGACCGGATTGTCCTTTGCGGACATCTTGAACGTGGTTTCATAGTAGCTCCACTCAATCGCCCAGCCATCCGCCACTTGGACATCTTTGATTTCGGGCGCGTATTTCAACACCTGGAAATCCGGGTGTTCGGCCCGGAATTTCTCATAGACCTCTTGCATGGCTTTCTTTCCCACGATAGCTGCGCCGGGTACCCCGAGTTTTACACAATCGTCCGACCAGAGATTAATCAGCAGGCTCGGATCTTGCGTCAGTGTGGCCTCAACGTCTGCTTTGTGCAGTTTCTCGATGGCCGCCAAGTCCGCCGCGTGCGTGTCCTTTCGCTGCAGCGTGCCCACAGCGCTTCGCGCAAAGAAGCCGATGCCGAGGCCCGCGACAAACACAATAGCGGTGACTAGAGAATTGCGGCTCATAGGACCTCCTGTCGTTTCTAAATGGCTATTGCAGCTTCGCGTATTCTGCCTTCGCCTGCTTCAAAACGGGGATGTCAGGGTCGGCATCTTTCCAGAGCGTGAGGAAATCTTGATATGCGGCGCGGGCTTTGGCGCTGTCGCCTTGCAACACATAGGCTCTGCCGATTTGGAGACGTGCCAGTGCTCCGATGGGTCCGTTGAGCACAGCTCCTCGATGGTCGAGAATCTTCTGGAATTCAGATGCGGCCTCGCTGCCCTGATGCGCGGCCAGATAAGCTTCTCCTCGTACAAAAACGGGGTACAAGGCCGTCCAACCATAAGTACTGAATGTCGTCTGTCCCAGCTCATACGGCGCGGCAGCTCTGAGACTCTCAATGGCCTCAGAAGCATTTCCCCGGCTGAGCGCCAGCCTTGCGCGGAGGGTCGGCAGAAAATTGGACTGCACGCTTGTATCTTCCGGGAACCCCTTGCCCAAATCGCCGGTCAACGCTTGAGCTCGTCCGTCCTCCCCCGCATATGCCAACGCGAGCGTAGCGCCATACTGCACATCGCGGCCTGCCGAGCGCTCCGTCGCCATCGTGGCACGCCGTCGTGCTTCCTCTGCGTTCCCGAACAAGGCTTCCCGCAGACCAGACAGGGCAGCGTATATTGCGGCAACTTCCTTCTCTTGTCCCCGTTCGGCGGAATCCATGGCCCGGCGGGAAAACTCCCGTGCCTCCCTAAGCCGCCCGGAATAGGCGGCTGTCTCGGCTTCCAGGCCCAGCAGTTCGTCCTCTAGTCCCGGCTGACCCGCTGACTTTGCTACCTGCTGCGCCATCCCCGCAGCATCGTTCTGCAAAAAAGCAGCCTGATACAGAGCGGCAGCGAAGAAAGGGTTATAAACTCTGCGCTCGAGAGCTTGCCTATACGCGGCCTTCGCCTCCTCGGGGCGATTCAGCGCGACGTAGGCGAACATGAGGAAGGCGTAAGAGAGGGAAAAGTCCGGTTTCAACCGGATTGCCTCTCTGGCTTCTTCCGCCGCCTTCTCATATTGTCCAAGGGCCGGGTAGATGGCCCCCGACAAGTAGTCATGCGGCATGTCCGAGCGCGGATAGGCCTGGATCCAAAGCTTGCAGGATTGTTCGGCCTCTTCCATGTTCCCTGTGACCTCCTTTTGGAAGATAGCCGAGATGAAATACTTCTCCGGCTCACTGGTTCGGTCGCGCAGTTCGTAGGCCTTTCGCGTGTAACCGGCACCGATGCCAGGTTCGCCAATCGAGGTAGACGCGATGCCCAACCGTGCGTAGGCGAGCGCAAAATTTGGGTCGAGTTCGATGGCACGCTTAAAAAACGGAATCGCTGCGGCCTCCCCTGCTGTGCTCTGAAGTCTGACACCCGAGCTGAAAGCTTGAAGGGCTTCCAGCGATGGCGTAGTGGCCTGTTCAAGAGGGGTATCCAGCTTCTGCACTGTGCTCAGTGACTCGCCCAGTTTGTTGCGAATTTCCGAAGCTGTCTTTCCCAGGGCATCGAGCACATGGCTCTTGTCGCTCGCCTGTGCTTCCGTGCTCGCCAGCGATTCCCCGTTTGAGCAGTTGACCGCCTTGACGGTCAGCAGGTACGGCGTGCCAATCTGCGTGATCGAACCGTCGAGGACCGCGGCGCTGCCCGCCCGCTGGCAGAGTTCCCGCGCAATCTCCGGCGTGAGTTTGGCATCCGGCTTCTGGTCCATCATCTTTAGCATGCGCTGAATTTGTTGATCCGGGATAATGCTCAAGAACGGTGATTGTTCCAGTTGCACGGAAAGCCCCTGCCGCAGCGTGCCGTCAAACACCGTGTCTCCGGTCGTGTTGGTGAAGTCGGCGAGGACGATGGTGTCCTTGTCCGTCAGCGCGTGCGCTTTGCGGGAGAAAGCCCACCAACCGCCCACGGCCAGTCCGACAACCGCTAGGGTTGCTCCAGTGATCGTCCCCCATGGGATCGATTTCCAGATGGGCTTCACTTCCGCCTCGGCTGCTGCGACAGCCGACCGGCCCGACTGCGAATCGCGCTTCAGCCGCTGCAAATCCGCGCGCAGATCGGCGGCGTTCTGGTAGCGCAGCTTCCGGTCCTTTTCCAGGGCCTTGTTGATGACCTCTTCGAGCTTTGGGGAAAGGTCGGGATTCAGTCGGACCGGCGTAACGGGCCTGCGATTTAGAATCGCCTCCGCAATCACGCCGGAGGTCTCACCCCGGAAGGGCAGAACGCCGGTCGCCATCTCATACAGCACCACCCCAAAGGAAAACAAATCCGTGCGTCGATCGAGCTCTTCGCCGCGCACCTGTTCGGGTGACATGTAGGGGATGGTGCCAACCGCCGAGCCCAGTCGAGTGAGATTTTCTAGCTCGCTAACCGTGGGCATCGCCGAAAGATTCGCACCGCCGCTCGCCGGTGCCAGCTTGGCCAGACCAAAATCCAAAATCTTGACGTGCCCGCGCTCGGTGACAAAAATGTTGGCCGGCTTGATGTCGCGGTGGACGATTCCTTTCGCGTGCGCAGCATCCAATGCGTCGGCAATCTCAAACCCCAACTCGAGCACATCCTCCAGCGGCAGCGGCTTGCCGTTGATGCGGTGCTTCAGGGTCTGGCCGTCGAGAAACTCCATGGCAATGAATTGCCGGCCGTCTTGCTCGCCGATGTCGTACACGGTGCAGATGTTCGGGTGATTGAGCGCCGACGCGGCCTGGGCTTCCCGCCGGAATCGTTCCAAAGCGGTGCGGTCGTCGGACATCTCGCTGGGCAGGAATTTCAAGCCGACCGCGCGCTGCAGCCGGGTGTCCTCGGCCCTGTACACCACGCCCATCCCGCCCCCGCCGAGTTTCTCGAGGATGCGGTAGTGCGAGATGGTTTGGCCAATCATTGCCGGGAAAACCGCTCGTGGCCAGGCATGTTAGGCCGTGCTCAATGCCAAGTCAACGAACGCAGTTCCCCACCCTCGAACCTTTCGACTTTCAACTCTCGACCGTGAACTCTCACGGCCCGGTGGCGCAGAGGTTAGCCGCTAACATGAATTTGGGTGCCGCACCCTTGCGGGTTTCAAGGGTGCGGGTTTTGACTTTCCTACCGGCGTTCTTCAAGCCGCCTTCTCGCCGTCCGCACTTGTAGGGGCACAATACGATTGTGCCCCCCGCGCACACCCGCTTCCTCTCCCCTCTTGCTGTTGCTTATGTCGCGGCCGCCGAAGTGGCGGGCGTCTTTGTACCGGCAAGTTTATCCCGCTTGCCTCGAGGAACAGACCGGGGAGCCCTCGAAGCGCATCTCGCCATCTTTTCCTTGGGAGGGCACGGCTTCAGCCGTGCCGTAAAGTCTTCGCAACACGGCTTTAGCCGCTGCGGGCTTCTTTTCGAGGCGGGTAGGACAGACTTTTGAATTGGGTGGCGCACTCTTTGGGTTTCGTCTTTCAAAGGGTGTGGTCTTGGCTTTGTTTTTTCTTCGTTCGTCACGCCCGCTCAGCGCGCCCGGCGGAGAGGGCCCTTCGCCGCGTGAATCAAGGTGCGCAAGGCCCTATTGACGGATTGCTCGTCAGGGAAATACTCGGCGACGTCCGGTGAGAGAAATACCAGATTCGTTCCTGCTCGATAGCGCGTGATATATTTGCCGCGGACGCCGCCTTTCAGTTTAGAGAGGTCGTACTCTCGGCGTAGCTCGTCATGCCGTTCTCGTTTCTCAGTTTTTTTCCTCATAGTGTTCTCGTTCGCGCCGCGTCGTCTTTCGGGCGCTAACAATCCTGATGTTCTCATTGGCGGGTGGGCCCATCCTTGTTTTTTCGCCCTCTGCAACGATTTCGAGTGCCCCATTCTTTCTGCGGTCTGTGCAGAAAGGGCGGGGATTTTGACTTGGCGTCCACCCAGCATTGCCGAACCCCCCTCCACGTTCGGCCCCTAGTCTCCCGCACCTATCTCCTTCCCCTTCAGCGAACTACAAGAAGTCCTTGACAGCTACGTTACCCTTATGGTAATATTGCGCATGAAGTTGGAATCAACTCCTCGCCAGTCCGTCACCTTTTCGCGCCATTCGGCCCTCTCCGCGTCCGTTTACCCTGAGCCTCGAAGGGTTTACCCTGCTTGCCCTGACGAAGGAAGGGAACCCCGAAGGGCTTATTCTCAGAGGAGCCGGCCGTCCGTCCATCTCCTTTCCCTTCAACGACTCTCGCACCTTCCGTCACTCAGGAGCACCCGCAACCCCCTTATTTCATCGACATGCTTCACAGTTCTCATCACACCCGGGAGTGTACCCCCAAGAAGCGAACATCCGGCGAAGGATGTTCGTTCCGCTTGCCCGCCGTGGCAGGCAAGCTGATCGAAGATTCCGATCAGGTCGGAAGGGACCTCTCCCGATCATTACCTCGACTCTGTCATCCCCACTCACTCGCCACTCGCCACTCGTCACTCGCCACTAACTTCTTTAGAACTCTGCGCCTTCGCGCGCTTTTTGCTCGAAGAATCCGCACTTCCAAAAAAGGTGGGGGGGAAGCCATGGGACGCTGACCACACTACACTACCAAGAGGCAACAAACCCTTCAGAATCATATCCTTGCGCCATGTGTCGGGCTAAACAACATGGAATCATATCGTTATGCAAAAACACCGGGGGGGACGGGTAGGCGAACGCAAAATGTCAACCAGCAGCACGACCGGCAGACTACTCACTACCCACTACTCACTACTCACGACTCCTGTCCCACTACTCACTCCCCACTCGGCCCATTGCAGTACTGCGCACACGGTGCAACAATGAGCATCTACGCGGAAACAGTTCCGCTCCTCCCGGTGTCTAAGCCAGTAGAGCAGCACACCGGGTACCGAGGCAGCGAGGATGTCTAACCCGGTTTCAGATGGGTCTAGTTCGCGATCGCCAGTTGGCTCCATGGCTTCCCGATCGCGTGTGATGGGTCAGGAAGGCTCGGACTTCGCCAGCGAGCCGGAAAGGCCGACGGTGTCGGATTGGGCCAACGCCCTCTCGTGGGGCCGCGATGAATCCGAGTTGGTCACCGAGCTTCAGGCCGGATCGGAAACGGCCTTTGACTGGCTGGTCACGCACTACCATGGCCCCGTCTACAACCTGATCCTGAGCATGCTCGGGGACGTTTCGGACGCCGCCGACGGCACCCAGGAAGTTTTTCTGAAAGCGTTTCGCGGCATTCGCAGTTTTCGGCAAGGCAGTTCTTTGAAAACCTGGCTCTATCGCATCGCCATTCGCGAAGCGCTCAATCACAAGCGCTGGTTCAAGCGCCATCTGCAAAAGAATGTTTCCATCGACGCCGAACCCGCAGAAGGGCACAGCGCCATCGAGATCGAAGACCTGGGCGCGACGCCGTTCGAGCAGTTTGCCGCTCACGAAATTCAGGCTGCCGTGCAGGACGCACTCCAGCACATTCCCGAGGTATTTCGCAGCGCCGTGATCCTGCGGGATTTGGAAGGCCTGAGTTACGAGGAAATCGCCGAGGTGCTCGAATGCAGCGTCGGCACGGTGAAATCGCGTATCCTCCGTGGGCGTCGCGCGTTGAAGGATCTCTTGGAGCCGCTGTTAGTCGATCGCTCAGCGATCGCGCGTGAAGAAGATCGGTCAACGATCGCGCCTGCCGGCGATCGTTCGGATGCCGCGGACCACGGCGCCGCGTCTCACTCGGGCGCCAGCATGATGCCGCGTCCGGCTTACGCGCCCTCGTTTGGGCCGCACGCCGCTACGGTTTCGGCACGGAGCAAGTTCTCGCGGGGAAGTTCCGCGAGCGAGGATCTCCCATGAAGTGCACCACTGTTCGCACCAAGTTGGCCGGTTATCTTGATGACGCCATTACCGGCGCCGCCCAGGTTCATGAGCGCGTGCATGTTCGCGAGCATTTGGAAAGCTGTGCTTCCTGCCGGGAAGAACTCCAGCGCTTCCGCAAACTTGGCGTGCTGTTGTCGCGTGTTCCCCGGAGTCTTCCGCCGGCGGACTTGGCGGTGCGCATTCGTGTCGCTGCCGCGCAGTCGACCGCCACGCAAGACTTCCGCAGCCGCATCCGTAGAATTCGCGACCGCGCTGAAGTGAAGCTCGAGAATGTTTTTCGCCCGCTCACCCTGCCGGCTACTGGCGGATTTGTTTCCGCCATCCTGGTCTTCGTCGTCGTGCTGCAGCTCATCGTGCCGGGCATCACCGTGCGCGCCGTCCAGAACGACGTGCCCATCAATATTTTGCAACCCGCCGAACTGATCACGCTGTCGGATTATCCACAGGCCTGGGCCCCGGAACAGCACGATTCCGAGCTTGCCCTTCCCCACGGTTTGCTCCTCGATGTCACCGTGGACGCGCACGGCCAAATGGCGGGCTACCAGATTCTTTCGGGGCCCAGGAGCGCCGATTTGCGTCATCAGCTCGATCAAATGCTGCTCTTCTCCCGCTTCCGCCCCATGCTGAGCTTCGGCCGGCCCACCGCTGGCGGCCACGTGATCCTCAGTTTCAGCGCCGTCCGCGTCCGCGGCTAGTGCACTGCGACGAAATTCCGAGCATCTATGGAAGAGGCGCGCCTAACCCGTATACCCGCACACTCCAACGCGAGGAGAGTTAACTACCGGCAGGCACATCTCGTCGCCGCACTCATGT
>Ga0187819_10001071_pt1 | contig 14117 bp, 14 predicted proteins | sample NC_wetland_sal_i_15_FD_132411 | JGI IMG/M metagenome (GOLD analysis project Ga0187819, IMG submission 132411) | Wetland sediment microbial communities from Neuse River Estuary, North Carolina, USA - SO4_4 | ecosystem: Environmental > Aquatic > Freshwater > Wetlands > Sediment | place: USA... | reverse complement strand
TGCCCGCTGTGCGACGAGGGTCTCACCATCGACAGCACTCCGTCCGCAGTCACCGGCGACGCGACCATCTCGGCGGTCATGGTGCTCGCAAGCTACCTGTTTGCGGCGGAGGACTGATCTCTTGGCGCACTCCCCGCGCGAGCGGGCCGTTGCCCCAATCGCGCAAGAGTGTCGTCACCACGATGGCGATGATGAGCAGCGGCTGTCCGCCGAGCGGCAGCGGCACGTCGAGGTGATAGGGCAAGAGCTCGCTTCCCACCGCAATGGCGGCGAGGATCGCGCCGGAAACGGCCGGGGGCACGGACGGCACCTCCCCTCCAGAGAGCCGGATCGAGTTCGCATGGAGCTTTGCGAACATCACGATCAGAGCGGCGAGCACGATGAGCCGGATCGGATGTCCAGGCTCGACCCACGCGATGGAGTCTCCAGAGGCGCGGGCGCCGGGCAGCCAGCTTAAGGCCACCAGCACCCAGGGCAGCACGGTATAGCCCAGGATCGCCGTCCACGCGTGGGCCGATGGCGTGCCCGAGTTTTGCCGTCCCGCGAACTGCAGCGCGGCAACCGCCGCGATCGCGAGCACGGTGAATATAGCGGCCGCCACCAGCGACGGCCCGGAGACGACCCCCTGGCCCTCGAGATCGGCGATCTCTTTCAGCGTCAGCGGCAGCCCGGCAAGCGTCGGCGCGACGATGACGAGCCACAGGCCGCTGCCCAAGCCCCGGCGCGTGATCTGCGTGGCGAGCCAGGTAACGAGGGCAGTGGCGGTGATCAGCGTGGCGATTGCGGACAAGCGGAATAAGAGGCCGGGCTCCGCCACCAGCCCGGAGATGCCTTCGAGACCGGACGCCACGCCCCCTGCCTGCAGACATGCAGAGAACAGCGCGACAACGAACACGATGCGCGCGAGCTTGCCGGCGTTGGCCGCCTTTGCGTTCTCCCAGCGTCGCAGCCGCGGCACCAGCACCTTGGCAAGCTCGGCGACGATGAGGATGCCGAACAGCGGGAAAATATCGAGCGCGAAGATCGAGGTGCGGGCGGCGTTGCCGCCCGGGATGTGGAGTACCGCGCCGCCGGCTTGCCCCAGCCCGGCAGTGAACTTCGGATCGAGGCCGGGAATTGGGATCATCAGGCCCAGCCGATAGATGATGAGCGCGACCATCGTCGGCAGCAGCGCATCCACGAAGTCGGGCCGTCGCCGTCCGCCGTTCACCATCGTCCCCCCGCTGCGGGATTAGCCCTTGCCGAAGACGCGGGCGAAGATCGTGTCGACGTGCCGCAAGTGGTAGCCGAGGTCGAACATGCACTCGATCTCCGCCGGCTTCAGCTTGGCCGTCACTTGCGGGTCGCCCTTGAGCTCGGCGAGGAAGTCCTTGCCCTCGCGCCACGCCTTCATGGCATTGCGCTGCACGATCGAGTAGGCGTCCTCGCGCGAGACGCCGGCTTGCGTCAACGCCAGCAGCACGCGTTGGGAATTGAAGAGGCCGCCGAGCTTGTCGAGGTTGCGCAGCATCGCCTGCGGGTAGACGACGAGTTTGTCGATGATGCCGGCGAGCCTAGCGAGCGCAAAGTCGAGGGTGACCGTCGCATCTGGACCGATCACGCGCTCAACGGAAGAGTGCGAGATATCGCGCTCGTGCCAGAGCGCCACGTCCTCGAGCGCCGGGAGCGCGTAGGAGCGCACGACGCGGGCGAGCCCCGTCACGTTCTCGCTCAAGACGGGGTTGCGCTTGTGCGGCATCGCGGAGGAGCCCTTCTGCCCCTCCGAGAAGAACTCCTCGGCTTCGAGCACCTCGGTGCGCTGCAGGTGGCGGATCTCGGTTGCAAGCCGTTCCGCCGAAGAGGCGATGACGGCGAGCGTCGCGAAGTAGGCCGCGTGGCGGTCGCGCGGGATCACCTGCGTCGAGATCGGTTCGACCGCGAGCCCCATCTTCTCCGCTACGTAGGCTTCGACGCGGGGGTCGACGTTGGCGAAGGTGCCGACCGCGCCCGAGAGCGCGCAGGTCGCGATCTCCTTGCGCGCCGCGATCATGCGCGCGCGCGCGCGGGCGAACTCGGCATACGCATAAGCGAGCTTCAGCCCGAACGTGGTCGGCTCGGCGTGGATGCCGTGGCTGCGGCCGATGGTCGGTGTCGTCTTGTACTCGAAGGCGCGCTTCTTGAGCGCGGCGAGCAGGCGGTCGAGGTCGGCGATGAGGATGTCGGCGGCACGCTTCAGCTGGACGCTCAGGCAAGTGTCGAGGATGTCGGAGGAGGTGAGCCCCTGGTGCAGAAAGCGCGCCTGCGGGCCGACGATCTCGGCGACGTGCGTCAGGAAGGCGATGACGTCGTGCTTGGTCTCCTGCTCGATGGCGTCGATGCGGGCGACGTCGAAGGTCGCCTTGCCGCCCTTGTCCCAGATGGCCTTGGCGGCGGCCTCGGGAATCGTGCCGATCTTCGCCATGGCGGCGGCGGCGTGGGCCTCGATCTCGAACCAGATGCGGAAGCGGGTCTCTGGGGCCCAGAGCGACGCCATCTCGGGGCGGCTGTAGCGCGGAATCATCGAGGCCTCGTCGCGTTAGAGCGGAGGCCTAGCAGAGGGGCTCAGGGCCATCAATTGGGCGGTCAATGGGGGCTTAAATTGCAGGTGCGAAACTTGGGGCGTGGACAGAGCGCAGCTTACAAGACGGATATACATCGAGAATCGTGTGTCGTTAAAGCAGAGGGCCGCGTGACTGTGCTGCAACGCACACAAATAGCCTTCGCGCCGCAGCAATATATCCACATCGAAGCCTAGATCAGGCCACAATTGGCTGATTGATGGCGCCCCTCGCCGACGCCATGACTGTGGACACATTGTCACGGCCGCGGTGAATTCGAAGAAGAAGTCTTGAATGTTTACTTGGGAAACGAAAAGTTACTTAGGCGTAGCCATTGGAGTCTTATAACGATGGCACTGGCCGCGCGGGGTATCGGGCGGCAAGAGGGATAGCACGAGGAAACAAGAGGGCCGACGCAGGTTATGCCGAACCAAATGCAAGGTGAGATTGCTGCACTCAACAACGAGCTCGATCAAACGGACGACCCCCGAGAGGGCTACGCCAAGGTGCAGGCTAAGATACGGAAGTTTCGTCAAGCGGGACTGAAGGTGCCGGACGACCTGGTGCTGATCGAGAAGCGGCTGATGCACGAGTGCATGGCGGCTTCGCAAGGCCGCGACTGAAACGCGGCTTCGAGAGCATAAGCCATCCTAACGTCCCGGTAGACCGATTGCCTCTGCCGAGCGGCTGCGGCCCATTCGCCGGCCGCTCTCTGGCGCGCGTCTAGCGCCGGGCACGCCAAGCGCCGTCCGTCCACCAGACGAAATCGTAGGAAGGCACCTCCGCATTGCCCTTCTGATCGAAGGTCAAGCGCCCCAGCACCGTGTTAAAGCCGCTGCCCTGCAGGGCCCTGGCGACCGCATCACCAGCGGTCGATTGCGTCTGCTGGACAGCAGCGCGCCACGCTTCCATCGCCGCATAGGCCAGGATGAAGGCTCCCGTCGGCTCTAGCCGAGGAAACGCCGAGCGCAGCGTCTCGGGCGTGAGCGTCCGCGTCGGGTCGTAGGGCAGCAGCGTGGCCGCCCCTTCGGCCTCCTCGCCTGCGGCTTGCGCGAACTGTTCGCTTGCGATCGCATCGCTGCCAAGCAGCGTTGCCTTCAAACCGGCGCCGCGCATCTGGCGCAGCAGAAGTCCGGCCTCAATGGGGTAGCCCGCGAAATAAACGGCCTCCGTCTTCGCCGCCGCCATCTTGGCGATGAGCGGACCGTACTCCTTCTGCGCGCCCGCGATCGTCGCGCTCAGCACCTCAGCGTGCCCCGCCGCCTTGAGCGCCGCCGCGGCCTCCGCCGCCAGATCTCTCGCATAGACGCTCCCGCCGTAGACGATCGCCAGCGGCTTGCCGGCAAACTCGCGGCCAAGATACGCGCCGGCAATCGTCCCCTGGTGGCCGTCGCGCCCGGCAAGGCGGAACACGGTCGCGCCGGCCCGGGGCTCCGTCAGCGCCGGGTGGCGCGTCGCCGCTGCGATGAAGGGGATGCGGGCTTGCGCATAGATGCGTGCCGCCGCCACGGCGGCGCTGCCGCACGGATGTCCGATCACGACCGCGACGTGCCGGTCGACGAGCGTGCGGGCGGCGTCCTCGCCTTGCTTTCGCGCGCAGCCGTCATCGGCTTCGAGGATGGCGATCCGCTCGCCCAAGACGCCGCCGTCTGCATTGAAGCGCTCGGCGGCGAGCCTCGCCGCGCGCACGATGTCGGCGCCGAGGGCAGCGTCGGTTCCCCGCGCCGGCACAGCGACGCCGACGAGGATATCCGCCAGCGCCGGATATCCGGTCGCCGCCGCGATAAGGCATACCGATAGAAGGGCACGCAGCCAGGCCATGCGAGGCTTCCGACCAGCGCTTAGAAGGTCAGTCGTTTTGCACGTAGGCAATGTGCCCGTCGGGCTGCTTCTTCCACGTGTACACCACATAGCCGACGTTGGTGAGATCGCCTTTCTTGTCGAAGGCGATATCGCCGATGACGGTGTGAAAGACGGCGCCCGAGTGCATGTAGTCAGCGACGGCCTTGGGATCGAGCGAGTTCGCCGCCTCGATCGCCTGCTTCAGGACTTGCATGGTGGCGTAACTGTAGAGCGTGTAGGCTTCCGGTTTGTAGTTGCGGGCGAGGAACTTGTCGACGATCGGCTTGGCCTCCGGGCGCTTCTGCGCATCGGGCCCGAACGTCATCAGCACGCCCTCGGCGCCCGGGCCCGCAATCGCCGCGAACTCGTCGCTCGCGATGCCGTCGCCCGACATGAACACCGCGTTGACGCCCTGGTCGCGCATCTGGCGCAGGATGAGGCCACCGGCGGTGTGCACGCCGCCCCAGTAGAAGAGGTCGGCGCCAGCGTTCTTCACCTTGGAGACGAGAGCCGAGAAGTCCTTCTCGCCGGCTCCGACGCCTTCATAGAGCACCTCGGTGATACCAAGATTGTTCATGGCCTTCTTGGTTTCGTCCGCGAGGCCCTTGCCGTAGGGCGTCTTGTCGTGCGCGATCGCGACCTTCTTGCCCTTAAAGTGCTCGGCGATGTAGGCGCCGGCGACGGCGCCCTGCTGGTCGTCGCGGCCGCAGGTGCGGAACACGGTCGCCAAGTTGCGCTCGGTGACCATGGGATTGGTCGAGGCCGGCGTGATCATCAGCATGCCGTTCTCGGCGTAAACCTCGGACGCGGGCATCGAGACGCCGGAATTGAAGTGGCCGTCGATGAAATGCACGCCCTCGCCGAGGAAGTTGTTGGCCACCGAGACGCCCTGGCGCGGCTCGCCGGCGTCGTCGCCGACCACCAGCTCGACCTGCTGGCCCTTGATCCCGCCGGCCGCATTGACGTCGGCGACCGCCTGCTCGGCGCCGTTCTTGAGCTGGGCGCCGAACGCGGCATCCGAGCCCGTCATCGGTCCGCCGACGCCGATCTTCAACTTCGGCGGACCGTTGTCGCCGCATCCGGCGAGACCGAGCACTGCCGCGAAAGCGATAGCTGCCCATGACGATCGTTTCATTCAATCCCTCGCGCTCAATCGACGGCGCCTCGTCCGTCCGGTCCTTTCTAATGCGCTGAAATCCGCTTCCTGCGCAAGCGATGGCTAGCCAAGCTTGGCGCGCCACCAGAGCGGGCTGCGCCTCTCGTAGGCCCACGGGTACTGCTCGACCATCTGGCGCGTGCGCGTGCGGCGGTAGCCGAGCGCGGCCGCGAGCAGCAGCACCGCGTAGTCGATGAGGAAATTTGTCAGCGACAGCAGCGGCTCGGCAAACAGCGCGTAATGCAGGAAGCGCACGGCGCATGCGAGCCCGAATGCGGCGACGAAGATCTGCCAGGGCGGGCGCCAGGTCGAGGCGATGGAGGCTCCGGTCGCGCGCGCCGCCGCGCCGCCGGCGAGCACCGTCAGGAGCAGGAAAGTCCAAAGGCCGTTGGTGCCGGTTTCGTAGAAGGTCATTGGCAAATCCCCTAACGGCGCCCGCCTTCGAGATAGGCAGCGCGCACCTCGGGGCTCGCTAAGAGCTCCTGCCCCGTTCCGGAGAGCGTGATCGCGCCGTTGACCATCACGTAGGCGCGGTGCGCGAGCCGCAAGGCGTGGAAGGCGTTCTGCTCGACGAGGAACACAGTGAGGCCTTCGCTCGCGTTGAGGTCGGCGATGACCTTGAAGATCTGCTTGACGACGAGGGGCGCGAGCCCGAGCGAAGGCTCGTCGAGCAGTAAGAGCTTGGGCCGGCTCATGAGTGCGCGCGCAATCGCCAGCATTTGTTGCTCGCCGCCCGACAGCGTGCCGCCGCGCTGGGAGAGACGCTCCTTGAGGCGCGGGAAGATGGCGGCGACGTGCTCGAGCTCACGATCAAAATCGGAATGTCCGGCGAACTCGGCGCCGAGCCTCAAGTTCTCCGCGACCGTCATGCGCGAAAAGATACGCCGCCCCTCCGGCGCCTGGGCGATGCCGAGGCGCGCGATTTGGTGCGTCGGGAGCTGCGTGATGTCGCGGCCGTCGAACAAGATGCGGCCGGTGCGCGCGCGGGGGTTGCCGAAGATCGTCATCATGAGGGTGGACTTGCCCGCGCCGTTGGCGCCGATGAGCGTCACGATCTCGCCCTGCCCCACGGCAATGTCGATGTCGTGCAGCACGGCGATGTTGCCGTGGCAGGCGGTCACGCGCTCCAATGCGAGCATCGGCGAGGTCATAGCCCGACCTCCGCTTCGGCCTTGACGACCTCGTCGTCCTCGACGCCGAGGTAGGCGGCGATGACCTTGGGATCGTTACTCACGCTCTCGGGAGTGCCGTCGGAGATCTTGAGGCCGTACTCGATCACGATGACGTGGTCGGAGATCTCCATGACGACGGACATATCGTGCTCGATCAAGAGGATCGAGGTCGAATGCTCGTCGCGGATCGAGCGCAGGAGCCCGTTGAGCGCCGCAGTCTCCCTGGGGTTGAGGCCGGCAGCGGGCTCGTCGAGGCACAGAAGCACGGGCTTGGTGCACATGGCGCGCGCGATTTCGAGCCGGCGCTGGTCGCCGTAGGGAAGGGCGCCGGCCGCATCATCGGCGCGCGGTATGAGCCCGATGCGGTCGAGCCAGGAGGTCGCGCGCTCCACCGCCGCCCGCTCGGCCTCGCGGTAGCTCGCGGCGCCGACGAGCCCCAAGAGCGACCAGCCTGAGGCTCGCATCAACGGGTTGTGCTGGGCGACGATCAAATTCTCCAAAACCGTCATGCCCGGAAATAGGCGGATGTTCTGGAAGGTGCGCGCCACGTGCGCCTTCTGGGCGATTTCGAAATCGGGCATGCGCTCCAGCAGGAACAGGCCGCCGGCGTCGGGCGCATCTTCGCGCCGGAGATAGCGGCGGCTCGAGGCGGTCAAGGCGGCAACCGCGTCCGCATCGACGGCGTTGTCGGTCGACAGCGCGATCAGCCCGCTCGTCGGCTTATAGAAGCCGGTGATGCAGTTGAAGACGGTGGTTTTGCCGGCGCCGTTGGGCCCGATGAGCGCCGTGATGTCGCCGCGTCCGACGGAGAACGACAGATCGCGCACGGCGACGAGGCCACCGAAGCGCATGGTCAGCCCCTCGACGATGAGCAGCGGGTCGCTGAGCCAGCGCATCAGCCGTGCCCTTCCTTCACGTGCGCGCCGGCGATCGACTTGCCCTCGTTGAGCACGATCGAGGGATGGCGCGAGGCGATGAGCCCGCGCGGCCGCCATATCATCACGACCACCATGGCGAGACCGAAGATCAGCATCCGATACTGGCCCGGGTCGAAGTCCTCGCCGAAGATCGCCTTCATCCAGTCGAGCTCGCGCAGCAGCTCGATGCCGCCGATGACCACCACCGCCGCGACGGCGACGCCGACGAGCGAGCCCATGCCGCCGAGCACGACGATGGCGAGGATCGTCGCCGACTCGAGGAACTCGAACGACTTCGGATTGACGAAGCCCTGCCGCGCGCCGAAGAACGCACCCGCCAGCCCGCCGAAGAGCGCCCCCATGGCAAAGGCGGTGAGCTTGGTGTTGACGGTATTGAGCCCCAACGAGCGGCACGCGATCTCGTCCTCGCGCAGAGCCTCCCAGGCGCGCCCGACGGGAAGGCGGCGCATGCGCTGCGTCACGAAGGCGACGAGCAGCGCCAGCGCCAGGATCGTGTAATAGAGAAAGATCGAGCGGTGGACGGTCGGGTTGCCAGGCAGTCCGAATAGGCTCGAGAAGGTGGTCCCGCCGCTGGGGCTGGTAAACGGCAGCCCAAAGAACGTGATGCGCGGGGTCTGGATGCCGAAGGAGCCGTTGGTCAGCGCCACCCAGTTGATGAGCACGAGCCTGATGATCTCGCCGAACGCCAGCGTGACGATTGCGAGATAGTCGCCGCGCAGGCGCAGGACGGGAAAGCCGAGGATGATGCCCCACAGCGCGGCGAGAAGGCCGGCGATCGGCAGGCAGATCCAGAACGCCCATGGGCCCAGCACCGGCACCGTGGCCGGGATCACGTAAGCGGCGATGATGGCGTAGGTGTAGGCGCCGACCGCGTAAAAGGCGACGTAGCCGAGGTCCAAGAGCCCGGCGAGCCCGACGACGATGTTGAGACCCCAGGCGAGCATCACGTAGATCAGGATCTGCACGCCGAAATTGTCGACCCACTTGATCGCCCCCGACGGGCCGGCGAGAGCCAGCGAAAGAAACGGAAAGAGAAACAGTGCGGCAAGCCCAACCCACGGGAACCAGCGCGCACCGTGGGTAGCGAGATCGAGCCGCGGAAAGGTGAACGGCTTGGGGCGCTGCACGTGCGCAGTGAGGAGCCACAGGAAGCGTCCGACGAAGACCGCCAGCACCAACCCGAGCGTGAGCCACGGCCGCATGTTGAGGACGATGCGGTTCGATAGGTCCTGGTCGGTGCGCAAAAGAATGATGGGGAAGCAGAGACCGAAGGCGACGAGGGCCCAGCGAGCGGCGTCTCTTGCCGCCTCTCGCGTCGAAACCGCTGGGGGCGGCAGCTCGCTCATCATTGAGCCTTGGCCGCCCGCGCTCATGCCGTCAGACCTTCTCGACGTCCGGCCTGCCGAGAATGCCGGAGGGCATGAAGACGAGCACGACGGCGAGGATAGAGAAGGCGGCGACGTCCTTGTAGTCGATCGAGAAGTAGGCCGACCACAGCGTCTCGATCAGTCCGATGAGGAGGCCGCCCAGCACGGCACCCGGCAGCGATCCGATGCCGCCGAGCACCGCGGCGGTGAAGGCCTTGACCCCCGGCGTGAAGCCGTCGGCGAAGTTCACCACCCCATAGTAGACCATGAACATGAGGCCGGCGACGGCGGCCAAGGCTCCGCCGATGACGAACGTCATCGACACGGTGTGGTTGACGTCGACGCCGAGCAGCGCCGCCATGCGGCGGTCCTGCTCGCAGGCGCGCTGCGCCCGCCCGAGCCGCGTCTTCTTTACCACGAGCCAGAAGGCGGCGAGCAGCACCGCCGTCACCACCATGATCAGCACCTGCTTCTCCGAAAGCGTGACGGAGCCTCCGCCGACCGGGAGCGAGATGACGTGGTTCAGCATCTGCGGCACCGGCTTGTTGCGCGGCCCCTGCACGACCTGCACGAAGTTCGACAGGAATACCGACATGCCGATCGCGGAGATGAGGGGGGCCAATCGGAAAGAGCCAGCGAGCGGCCGGTAGGCGACGCGCTCGATCACCCAGCTCCACAACGCAGTCAGCGCCATGCCGAGGACCAGCACGAGCAGAAGCGCGATCCCGAGCGCGGTGATGCCGAGCACGGCGGTGAGCAGCAGATAGAGAATGAGGGCGATGAAGGCCGACACCATGAACACGTCGCCATGGGCGAAGTTCACCATGCCGATGATGCCGAACACCATCGTGTAGCCGATGGCGATGAGGCCGTAGATCGAGCCCAGCGTCAGGCCGTTGATGAGCTGCTGGACGAAGTATTCCATCTTCCCCCGGCCTTTCGGCAGATGTGACCCGCGATCAGAGTATGAGGTGGGAGCCGTCGCAGAAGGGCTCGTCGTCGGTGTGCTTGCACCCGCAGATGTTGAAGGTGCCCGTATGGTCGACTACGAAGCGTAAGGGCTCGATGCCGGTGCCGTTATGGGATCCGTCGCAGAAGGGCTGCTTCTGCGATCGTCCGCAGCGGCAATAGAAGTAGGGTTTTCCCTCGGCGAGCTCGACCTGATAGGGCCCCTTCTGGGCGACGACCGCCTCGTCTGCCATCTGCACCTCCCGCGTGGCCCTGCGCCGCGTTCTGCCAGGCGCCGCCGCCGTTTCGGTCCATGGCTACCGGCTTACGGCACCATCGACAAGCCCGTGCGGCCGGCACGTCCGCAGGTTCGGACGCGAAATTCGCTGCCTACTGCGTGCCTTGCCGGTCACACATCGCGGCAAAGCGCCCGTTTTTTGGCCGCCAACTGCGCGCGTTCGCTTGCCCTCAAAGCTTACTTCAATAGTAAAGAATAAGCCGATGAGTTGGTCCAAGCCGGATGGGCGAGCGTGGCTCGGGGGGCGCAAGTGCGCTACCCCTGCGCCATGAGCTCCAAGCGTCCTATCCTCATTGCGGGCCCAACGGCCGGCGGCAAGTCGGCCCTTGCGGCGCGGCTCGCGCGCGAGCTCGGCGGCATCGTGATCAATGCCGACTCCATGCAGGTTTATCGCGACCTGCGCATCCTGACCGCGCGTCCGAGTCTCGAGGAGGAGGCCCGCCTTCCCCACGCGCTCTACGGCTTTATCGGCGCTGGCGACGCCTATTCGGCCGGGCGCTACGCTGCCGATGCCACGCGTGCGCTCGCGCAAGCGTGCAAACAGGGACTGCGCCCCATCTTCGTCGGTGGCACCGGCCTCTACTTCAAGGCGCTGCTCGACGGCTTGTCCCCGATGCCCGTGGTGCCGGAGGACGTGCGCGCGCGCTGGCGCGGGCAAGCCGCTGGCGCCGCCCCGGGCGAGTTGCACCGCAGGCTCGGCGAGCGTGACCCGCGCATGGCCGAGCGGCTGGCGCCGGGCGATACGCAGCGCATCGTGCGCGCGCTGGAGGTGCTCGAGGCTTCCGGTGTTTCCCTGCTCGAGTGGCAGCAGGCCCCGCGCGAGCCCGTGCTTGACGCCGAAGAGACGGTACGTCTCGTCGTATCGCCGGCGCGCGAAGAGCTCTACCGGCGGATCGACCAGCGCTTCGAGGCGATGGTGCGTGAGGCGGCGATCGATGAGGTTGCCCGGCTCGCAGAGTTGGACCTCGATCCGACCCTGCCGCTCATGCGCGCGTTGGGAGTGCGCCCGCTGCTGCGGCACGTGCGCGGCGAGACAGGGAGAGAGGAAGCCATCGCTGCGGCTCAGGCTGAGACGCGCCAGTACGCCAAGCGGCAAGTCACTTGGGCGCGCGGCAATATGATTGCGTGGAAATGGCTTTCTGAGAAAGAAATAGAAAGACATGATGCGGATTTTATAGCTTTTATTGATCATTAGCATTGACCCGTCACCCTGCTCGCCCTAGCTTGCCGGTAATCGTTGCGCCGCCGGCCGCGAGCTTAAGGGATCGTCCCTCTCTCCCTTCGCGCGCTTGGGCGGTTTTCTTGTTCTGGAGTGGAGCGATGGCACGCACGATGACGGGCGCCGAGATGGTGATCACGGCGCTCATCGACCAAGGCGTCGAGCACATTTTCGGCTACCCCGGCGGCGCGGTGCTGCCGATCTACGACGAGCTGTTCCAGCAGGACAAGATCAAGCACATCCTGGTGCGCCAGGAGGGCGGCGCGGTGCATGCCGCCGAAGGCTACGCGCGTTCCACCGGCAAGGTCGGCGTGGTGCTCGTGACCTCGGGCCCGGGGGCCACAAACTCCGTGACCGGCCTCACCGACGCGCTCATGGATTCCGTTCCCGTCGTCTGCATCACGGGCCAGGTGCCGACGCACTTGATCGGCAACGATGCCTTCCAGGAATGCGACACCGTCGGCATCACGCGCCCCTGCACCAAGCACAACTGGCTCGTGAAAAACGTCAACGACCTCTCCCGCGTGCTGCACGAGGCGTTCTACATCGCCAAGGCCGGGCGCCCTGGGCCCGTGGTGGTCGACATCCCCAAGGACATCCAGTTCGCCACCGGCAACTATGTCGGACCATCGAACATCGCGCACAAAACCTACAAGCCGCGCGTCAAGCCGGACCAGGCGGTCGTGCGCGACGCGGTCGATCTCATGATCCGCGCCAAGAAGCCGCTGTTCTACACCGGCGGCGGCGTCATCAATTCGGGCGCCAAGGCGAGCCAGCTCCTGCGCGAGATCGTGCGGCTTTCGGGCTTCCCCATCACCTCGACGCTGATGGGGCTCGGCGCCTATCCCGCCTCCGACAAGCAATGGCTCGGCATGCTCGGCATGCACGGCACCTACGAGGCCAACATGGCGATGCACGACTGCGACGTGATGATCGCGGTCGGCGCGCGCTTCGATGACCGCATCACCGGGCGCATCGACGCCTTCTCGCCCGGCTCGCAGAAGATCCACATCGACATCGACCCGTCCTCGATCAACAAGAACGTGCGCGTCGACATCCCGGTGCTGGGCGACGTGGCCTACGTGCTCGAGGACATGCTGCGCATCTGGAAGTCGAGGACGCCGCAGCTCGACAAGGCGGCGCACAAGGCCTGGTGGAAGCAGATCGAGCAGTGGCGCGCGAAGAATTCGCTCTCCTACAAGAAGTCGCGCGACATCATCATGCCGCAGTACGCGGTGGAGCGCCTCTATGAGCTGACCAAGGACCGCGACACCTACATCACCACCGAGGTGGGCCAGCACCAGATGTGGGCGGCGCAGTTCTACCGCTTCGAGGAGCCCAACCGCTGGATGACGTCGGGCGGCCTTGGCACCATGGGCTACGGCCTGCCCGCCGCCATCGGCGCGCAGCTTGCGCACCCCAAGTCGCTCGTCATCGACATCGCCGGCGACGCCTCGATCCTGATGAACATCCAGGAGGCCTCGACCGCCGTGCAATTCGAGCTGCCGGTCAAGGTGTTCATCCTCAACAACCAGTACATGGGCATGGTGCGCCAGTGGCAGCAGCTCCTGCACGGCAACCGGCTGTCGCACAGCTACACCGACAGCCTGCCCGACTTCGTGAAGCTCGCCGAAGCCTACGGCTGGACCGGCATGCGCTGCGAGAATCCGGCCGATCTCGACGACGCCATCCGCAAGATGATCAACACCAAGGGCCCGGTGCTCTTCGATTGCCGCGTCGCCGCGCTCGCCAACTGCTTCCCGATGATCCCCTCCGGCAAGGCGCACAACGAGATGCTGCTCGGCGACGACGTGAGCGATGAGGAGGTCGAACGCGCCATCGGGGAGGAAGGCAAGGTGCTGGTGTGAGCATGCGGCGGCAGTGGCAGATCGAGGCAGAGACCGGGCGGCGTGCGCGCGTGGCCCACACGGCTGCGGCCGTGGCACTCGCTGCGTGCTTGTCGACACCGGCCTCGGCTGCGCCGGGCAAGCCCGACTGGGATCAATCGGCCAACATCAAGGACGCGGCACTCCGCATCGCCGAGATCCAACGTACGCAGGGCGCCTCGAAGGCCTTCACCTACATCGAGGACTGCTACAAGACGCACAGCTTGTCCTCGGAGTACACGAAAGCGTTCGAGGGGTGCATCGCGCAGGATTACCTCGAGACGCAGATCCTGGCGCTCGTCTACTCACGCCTGCCGCCCGAAGCCCTGAAAAAGATCGGCGCTCCGGACCCGAAGATGCTGGCGGAGAGCATGGGTCAACGCGTCACCGCGGCATTCGCGTCCTATAAGATCCCCGTCGTCCGCGTGGAGAAGTTCAAGAAGATCGTCGACGAGGACGGCTTCCCCGTCTTCTTTAAGGCGCTGTTTCCCGGTGCCGAGGTGCCCAAGCTCAACCATGGCGCCGCGCCGGAGCAAAAGGCGCCGGAGAACAAGCCGGCGGAGAAAACGCCTGGGAAAGCGCCCGACAAGAAATAGACCAGCCATGAACAAACCCGCTTCCAAAAGCCACTACGTCGGTCCTGGCGTCGCGCAGGCGGTCGTCTCGCGCACGCTCTCGGTGCTGGTCGACAACGAGCCCGGTGTGCTCGCGCGCG
>Ga0187819_10001070_pt1 | contig 14120 bp, 17 predicted proteins | sample NC_wetland_sal_i_15_FD_132411 | JGI IMG/M metagenome (GOLD analysis project Ga0187819, IMG submission 132411) | Wetland sediment microbial communities from Neuse River Estuary, North Carolina, USA - SO4_4 | ecosystem: Environmental > Aquatic > Freshwater > Wetlands > Sediment | place: USA... | reverse complement strand
TTGCGCCTCTGGCTTTCGACTGACCCCATGTTGCAAGAGCACCTCATTACCGGCAGCTTCGGCGTGGCCAGCTTTCCCGTGCACGGCTTTACCGGGGAAGAGATCATCCGAGTCGCGGATGCGGGGATGTACGTTTCCAAGCACGCGGGCGGCGATCGTGTTTCCACCGCCGACCAATCGGAAGACAGCGAGGGCGCCGCGGTGCAGCGGCAGCTTATCTCCGGCTACATCGAAGGCTTCCTGCACCGCGAGCATACCGGACCTGAGCATCTCGAGGAACTTCTCACCACGCTCAGGAAACTGGTTCAGGAGAGCGAGGACCAGGAAGGCAGCGTCGAAATCCTGCGGGAAGCAATTGAAGCCCTCTCCCGTGCCGCTGAATCGCGCGAACTGAATAGCGCGGGACACGGCGAAGCGGTAGCTCGTTACTCGGAACTGATGGCCCACGCGCTGGGCTTGTCCGCGGAAGAAGTCGATGATCTCGCCTATGCAGCCCGAGTGCACGACGTGGGCAAAATCTTCGTTCCTGAACGAATTCTCAATAAATCCGGCCCGCTGAGCGACGAGGAATTTCATATCGTAAAAGTGCATGCTCGGATAGGAGCGGAGATTGTCGCGACCATGCCCTCCAGCGAAGCGCTGCAGAAAGCCGTCGAACATCACCACGAAGCGGTCGATGGGAGCGGTTATCCGGAGGGCCTTCGGGGCGAGCAGATTCCGCTGTGGGCGCGCATCCTGGCGGTCGCCGACGCCTATGTCAACATGACCACCGAACGTTCGTTCGCTCCCGCCAAGAGCAGCAGCCAGGCTATGGCCGAACTAGAACGCCTCAGTGGCATCCGCTACGACGGCATGCTGGTGCGTGTGCTTCTGCGGCAACTCAAAACCGAGAGGGCTTCGTCGAGCCTGGGTGGCTGAACCGTATCCTTACCGCCGCCAGTCGGCGTTTGCTCATCGATCGAATGATGCACTCTCTTTTCTTGATCTCTCGCTTGCAAGCTGGAACCTGAATCCTGAAACTAGGGCGTATGAATCTCTCCCTCTCTGGCAAGGTCGCTCTCATCACCGGCGGATCGCGGGGCATCGGCGCGGCTACGGTGCGGATGTTCGTGGCTGCCGGTGCGCGAGTGCTGTTCAATTACGAGAAGTCGAAAAAGCAGGCTGATCACCTGGTTAAGGAACTCGGCGCGGACAACTGTGCCGCGGTCGCCTGCAATCTTTCCGGCACAGAGACGGCGCGGGAACTGGTGGCGAGCGCGGTCGACCGTTTCGGACGGCTCGATATTCTGGTCGCCAATCACGGCGTCTGGCCAGCAGAAGACGTGGCCGTCGATCGGATGGATGATTCGCAGTGGCGCAGCACGGTCGCCATTAATCTGGACAGCGTCTTCGCCCTCATCAAGCATTCTGTTGCGCAGATGAAAAAGCAAAAGAAGTCAGGAGGCTCTGCAGGCCACATCGTGCTGGTCAGTTCTACCGCGGGCCAGCGCGGCGAGGCTTTTCACTGCGACTATGCTGCGACCAAGGGCGCGCTGATCGCCATGGTGAAGGGGCTTTCCACCGAGTTGGCTCGCGATGGCATCTATGTGAATTCCGTGGCGCCCGGCTGGGTTGATACCGATATGTCCGCGTCGGCGTTGAATAATCCCAAGAGCCGGGCCGCGATTTTCGCAACCATTCCGCTGGGGCGGGTAGCGAAGCCGGAAGAAATTGCCGCTCCCATCCTGTTCCTGTGCACGCCGTATGCCGGGTTTATTACGGGCGAGGTTTTTAACGTGAACGGCGGCGCAGTGCTCGTGGGATAAGTGTAGAGCGGACACTCTTGTCCTCGGCCTTTGACGTTGATTGTGAAGTGCAAGATCGAAATCAGTCAAAAAACAAGATCAAAGGCGGCGGACAGGAGTGTCCGCCCCACATTAAGGCAGCTACAATGGCTATATCAGCGTCTGAACGTGGAGAAGTATGAGGTATTTTCTTTTCGTCTTTTTTTTGATCGCGCTCAGCTTCGGCCAGGCCAATACCTCCGCGCCTGCAACCTCGGCGCAGTCTATCCCAGTTGACCAGGAAAATGCCCGCAAAGCCAAAGCTCTGCTCGACCAGATGATTCAAGCTCTAGGCGGAAACGCATATCTGAATATTGAAGACGTCAGCCAGGAAGGCCGCTCCTACGGTTTTCATCTGGGACAATCGGAGGGTGTCGGAACCTTGTTCTGGCGGTTCTACAAATTTCCCGACAAAGACCGCATCGAACTCACAAAAAAACGCGACGTAGTCTATGTGTACCGAGGCGACCAGGGCTTCGAAATTACTTACAAAGGCACTCGTGCCGATGATCCTAAGGCGGTCAGCGACTATCTGCGGCGACGCGAGTATTCGCTCGATTGGGTGATCCGCAAATGGCTTCCCCAGCCCGGCATCGCTCTGTTTTACGAAGGGCATACCGTAGCCGCGCAGAAAGATACGGAACAGGTCACAGTGATGACACCGAGTAATCAGAGCGTCACCTTGTACATCGATACCAGCACGCACCTTCCGGTAAAGAAGACTTACTCCTGGCGCGATCCCACCGACAAGGAGCGCAACATCGAAGATGAGGTCTATGATAACTATCGCCCGGTGCAAGGGATTATGACGCCGTTCAGCGTGACCCGCTTCTATAACGGAGACATGTCCAACCAGCGTTTCATGAACTCCGTGAGTTACAACAAAGGACTGAACGACTCCCTGTTCAGCGCCGACGTGAATTACGATCCGTTTAAACCTGAACCTAAGAAGTGACCCGGTTGAGCTGAGTTTTCTTTTCACAGGCTAAGTGCTTACAGAATTTGCCATTTAGGTGAAGTCGTTCGGGTAAGGTCGGGAAATTCCCACGAAGTGTGGCTAAAGAGCCACAGCCGGACTTGCAGCTTCGGGCTGTAATCTCTTCATCTAACACCAGATAAGAGAACTGAAGGCTGAAACACGAGCAAACAATTCGTGGGGCTGCGGAGTGTGCCGGTGTGGGTCTGCACAGTGGTGCGCCTGTCCATCTCCGCATCCTTCCCGCACCCGCGGGATCCGGCATTGTCTTTCACCGCGTCGACCTTGACGGCTTTGCGGTCGAGGCCGTCAGCCGCAACGTCGCCCGCGTCAGCTACGCCACTAGCTTGATGAAAAAGGGCGTGTTGATTTCCACCACCGAGCATTTGCTTTCGGCCTTCATCGGAACTGGCATTGATAACGCCATTGTCGAGCTGGACAATCTGGAATTGCCTATCCTGGATGGGAGTGCGCGGCCTTTTGTGGAGTTGATCCAACAGGCAGGAATCAGAAAGCAGCGACGTCCGCGGACCTATCTCCGCATTCGCCACGCGCTTGAATTGCACGAAGGCAACAAGTTTATCGCGGTATATCCGGCCGAAACTTATTCCGTGTCTTACACCATCAACTTCCCACACCCGCTAATCGGCAAGGAGACCTTCAGCGTGGAGCTGGCGAACGGCAACTACCTCCGCGAGATTGCAGCGGCGCGCACCTTCGGCTCCAGGCAGGACGAGCAGACCTTGCGCAATATGGGCTTGATCCGTGGCGCCTCACGAGACAACTGCGTCGTCCTCACCAAGGATAGCGTAGAAAATCCTCCGTTGCGGTTTCCAGATGAATTTGTGCGGCACAAGGTGCTGGACCTCATCGGGGACCTCGCGCTCCTGGGAAAGCAAATCCTGGGCAATGTAGTTGCAGATCGCGCCGGCCACGCCATGCATACGGCCTTAGTCTCCCGCCTGCTACGGGATCACACCCTATGGGAAGAAACCACCGTCGACGATCAGCGCGCTCCCGTCCCTGCGTCGATTCACGCCGAGGCCGAGCAGTTGGCCTGATGGATCAATCGGCGGCTTGGGGAGTCGGGTCGTTGGAGTCCCAGAAGGATCCTTCTTCGATCAGCTTTTCGAGTTCTGCGCGGGCATGCGCGGTTAAGCGGGCGGCGTAGTCTTTCGCCGATTGCTGGCGCTCCGGGGTCAACTGGGCGATCCGGACAGCAAGCAACGGGGCATCTTCCTCGAGCATGCGGAGCAAACGCTGGGTACGATCAATCTTGGCGTGAATCGAAAGCATCGGACCTCGTTTTTCAGTGTAGGCGCGGGCGTCATCGCCCGTGCTTAGTCAGTAAGAAATTCAAACAACAACGTTGCTTAAAGCGTGCCGCTAGCCGCCATCTGCCGCAAGTCTTTATCTGGATACCTCAGCCCGAACATTTGTCCTGTAAACTGAGCAAGCCGAACCGGAAATCATCTCGCGTGCACCAACTGGCCTATCTTTCGCTTGGCTCGAATGTCGGCGACCGTGCATCAAATCTGAATACGGCCATCGTCCACTTACGTTCAGTCGGCGAAGTGGTCGCGGTTTCATCCTTCTACGAAACCGAGCCAGTGGAATTCACCGCGCAGCCATGGTTCCTGAATTGTGCGGTCACGCTCGATACTGAAAAGACTCCAAAACAGCTCCTCGCCGGCATTCTCGACATCGAGCAACGAGTGGGTCGGCACCGAGCGCAGAAGAAGGGCCCGCGCATTATCGATATCGACATTCTGTTGTTTGGCGATTCAATCGTCAAAAACCCAGGGTTGACCATTCCGCATCCCGCCATGCACGAACGCCGCTTCGTGCTGGAACCCCTCGCCGAGATCGCGCCCGACGTGCGTCACCCCGTGCTGAAGCGAACCATTCAGGAACTACGCGATGCGTTGCCGCCAGGCCAAGCGGTGCGCAGGGTCAACACCTAGCCACGGATTGCACGGATGACACCAATTAGGCTTCTACTGTATGTGATCCGTCTAGATCTGTGGCCGTTTTTCGGACTTTACGGAATAATGAGTCGGCTTCCCGCCTCTGCCGGTGTGGCGACTGCCGATTGTCTCTCTGGCTGGAATTGCGCCATAACGAAATCTACGAAAGCCCGCGACTTGGGCCTCCCTGAAGTCTGAGCGTGGCCCGTGCGCAAGAGGAAAACGAGCGCACTGAGCAAATCAGAATCGCGTAGTCTGCTGTACCCAAGATTTTTCTGTTCTTCCTCGCGATACCCCTTTAGCAGTTCCTCTATTTCGGCGACCACTGCCTGTTGGCTGAGGCTGGAGATCGGGGTCTCGTAGTGCAGGCCTGACCGCACCAATGTTTCCTGTTTCTTGGCCATCGCTGTAAGAGCGGCAATCAGGTCCGCATCCGTAATTGCACGGTCCACTTGTACGCGCTTTGCTAACGCGAAGCTGATTCCCATGATCAGATGTTGAAAGTCGTACAGGAACTGCTCGTCGATTTTCACCTGAGGAAAGAGGTCTGACTGGTCCAAATCCTGCAAGGGACGCGGCCTTTCATGTTGCCGTGCCTGTTGCAGGTAGATACAACTGCTGGGACAATCGAGCGTCACTTCGCGTTGCTCACCGCAACATTGCGGGCAGATTCGGCCGTGGACAGCGGGACAAAAGCGCTTCTCTCTTCGCTTTTCGCAGATTGCACAACTCACGATGGTCAGCTCCCCGAAATCATTATCCCATGCAAGATGACGTTTGTTGGCCAAGCCAGACAGCCTCTCTAAGGCTAGCCAAAGCCCAAACCGAGCGATCCTGGAACTCGAAATCGTGAAAAAACGCGATATTAATAGGCTTTCGAGGTTCCCAAATGAAAAAAACCGCATAAAATGCGGCTGGAACGCTATTTTTCCACAGGAACCTGATATAAGATGGCTGCCATCGCAGGAAAATTCAAAGTTCCCTTAGAGGAGGATTCATGGCTTCAGGCATGACCAAGACTCAACTCGTTCGCCATCTGGCGGAGAAACTGGAAAGCAACAACAAGACCGCAGCCGCATTTCTTGAAAACCTAACCGATGTGGCAGTAAAAGAAACCAAGAAGAACGGCGTGTTCGTGATCCCCGGCCTGGGCCGCCTGGTAAAGGCTCATCGCAAGGCCCGCATGGGACGCAACCCGCAAACCGGCGAACCCATCCAGATCAAGGCCAAGACGGTAGTAAAGTTCCGCGTGGCAAAAGCAACCAAAGACGCGATCGCGCCTCCGGCCAAAAAGTAGTTTATTAATTTTGCTCGATGCAAAGGCCGGATCGATGCCGGCCTTTCGCTTCCTTTTTTTCACTCGATGCAGCCCACCCTCCAACATCGCTCAATGTTTCCTGCGAACTACCCGATCAGAGTTTCCGGCATTAGCTTATATTCAGCAGATGCTGGACAACGATCGCATTGGCCTCGATCTGGTTATCGGGACACCGCGCGGATTCGCTGCAATCGGCATTTTCTTGTTTCTTGGCGCCGTCGTGGCAACTCTCGCCGCCGTTCCTCTTCTCTGGCGAGGCACGCCTCTTGATCGTCTCTGGACGCTCAATCCGACCGCCTACAAGCAACTCGCGCCCATGGGCGGTATCGTAGGGATTTTGTTCGTAGGGCTCAGCGCGGCCCTCATCACAGCGGGAGTCGGTTGGTTTCGACGCCGCCTTTGGGGATGGAGACTCGCGGTCATAATCATCTCTCTACAGGTCCTCGGGGATGTCGTGAATTGTTCAAGGGGCGATTGGTTGCGCGGCGGGACTGGCATCAGCATTGCCAGTATGCTATTGCTGTTTCTTTTGCGGCCAAAGATCAGACGCAGCTTTGCCTAGAACTTCCTGCGAAGAAATTCAAAGAAGGCATACCCTGTCAGCGCGGCGATTGTAGCGATTTCAAAGTTGGCAGTGGTTAGAACGTCTCGAATGGCCCAAACTAAACCCCTCTTCTGCCCCATCCCCGAGCGCTCAAACTCTCCCATCAACAGATTGGAATAAAACAGGAAGATGATGAAAACTACCTCGATCACCGCTCTAAAGACATTCTTCTTCATGGCAGATACCGGCTCCTTGCTAGAGCGACTCGGCCGGGAGACCGCCGGGGCAACTCTCGTGGAAATAGTAGCAAGCCACACGAACGACCGCAGTAAAAAGTGTCCTACCCATCACGCACCTGAATCAGGTGATTTCAGCCTCTAGAATTCCACGTGGGCGCGGAAGGAGGGAACAATCACCGGCCCGCGGTCGCGGTTGTAGCCGGGGTTCTCGATGTGCTGCAGGCCCGGAGCGAGGTAAATGCCGCGCCACACGTGGATTGTGTAATAGGACTCGACGATATTCTCGCGGCCATAGTTGAGCTTGCCATCGCCGAGGAGGAAGCCGAGGCCGCCATCGGCAAGGTAGATCTGGTGATCTTTGCAGATTGCATTCGTGACGAAGGCAATGCCAGCGCGGTCCTGCTTGCGATGCCACCAAGCGCCATTGGCTCCCACTCCTCCCGCGAAGGTTTGATCGACTTCCGTATAGGCGAAAGATTCCGTCTTGCCGTTGTCCCAGCCGAAGCGGCCGAATGCGGTAAGGTGCCGCGTCAGATTCTGCTCCAGGTTCACGCCGAATCCGTATTTGCGCGTGATGTGCCAGGGATGATGCGTGATGTCCGGGACCGCGGTGAGGCCTTCTTCAAACTGCGCAATGGCCTGGCGATAGATCCCCATGTTGGCATAGTTGGTGTATGCCAATAGACGAACCGCTCCTGCTTTTTTCGGAATGAAGCCATGACGCAGCTCGTATTCAAAGTTTTCCGCGTGGGCTTGCCACGGCTTCCATACCAGATCGATTCCATTCGCGACCTTGGGCATGAGACCCTCAGCAAATCGGAAGCCCCAGTTGCGATCTTCATAATCGGCGGTAGCGCCGACAGTGTAGCCGCGCGTGTCGGCTGCGTAGTCGTATGCGCCGTTGTTGTCCACGGTCCAGTTGGTGAACTGAAAGTGGGTGTCCGAGCCCACTGAATTGACGTCAAAGAAATCGACCATGCTGAACTTTCCGAAGCGGATTTCCAAGCGGCGGCGCGGCAGTTCATCAAAGAGCGAAAGCGCGGTCCTCGAATTTTCGATTTTATCTTTGCTGAGCGCAAATACTTTGTGAATCATGCCCCGCGCCAGATAAGGCGCTTTGGTCAACAGTGGATTGCGCACGATGTCGAGATCCGTATTTCCCGCGAGCCCGAGACCTGTACTAAGAGCCGATCCGCCAGCTTCTTCAACGTCCACCAGAAGCTCGGTGGAATTGTTGAGCCGCATGCCGGTATAGAGCGTCAGCACGCGCGACGTGGCTTTCTCATAGTGGCGGCTCAAGCTGTTTGGCCCGCTGTAGGCCGCGTGAAATGGGGGGTGGGTCTGGAAAATGAAGTTCATCTGCCCCGAAAGCCAGTAGCGCGTGTCCCGGAAATGAGGGAACATTGTTTCCACGCTGGCGTCTGCGGGCGGCGGATCCGCCTCACCGGTCGAGGCTGCCGTGTCAACCGGCTGCGTCGTGCCCGGCTGTTGCGGAGGAGATTGGTCCTGCGCTTGCTGTGCGGCTGCGGGAACAGCGCAGGCGGACGCGACCATCAACCATAGAGCCAAGCCTAGCTCGGCGGGGCGTCCCGCGATATTGAAATTGAATTTCAATTTCATAATTGCAGCCTAGGGGAGGATGGAAATCCAGCGCAACGCTCCTTGTCACCCCCGGGTGTGATATTTGTCACGAACATTAACGTTACTCTACCACGGAATGTTAACTATGGTTAACTATAGCCGGCTGGGTGATGAGGTCGGATGCCGCCCATCCACCCAGCCTACCCACGGCTCGTTAAAGGAGTGTTACACAAGCCGGGCTTTCAGCGGTCTTCGGCGGCCACCCAGTGCATGCGGAGCTGCCGCTGGCCGTGTTCGTCGGTGACCACGACCCAGCTCATGCGCAAAGGCGTGTGTTCCGCCTTCGGTGCAACGTGCCCAAGAAAATTATCCTGGTGTTGGACTGCGCGTGCGAGCTGCGTCGTCGCCATCGCCATTGGTTGTGCGAATAGAGTCATGCAGGACATTGTCGTTACCTCCTTTCTGTAAAGTTCAACCACCCATTCGATGTCATGCTCGAAAGAAACGTGATAAAAAGTTCATGAAGATTGCGGGCGCGAGATCTTGGCGCTGGCGGTCAAGGATATACGCCCAACCGGCTCGACAATCTAAACCTCGCTCAGACAATACATGGGGATTTGCGAACTGCAAACGCCGTGCACCAACAGCTGAGCATTTCGTCTCGCGATTCGCCCGTTCAAAATTTTGCAGAAGGAAGAAGTGTGCTTGCGGCACCAGCCTCGATCCCTCGCGTTCTTCAGTTGTCGGTCAGAAGAAGCAGAGGTGAGGCGATAGGCAGGAGAAAGCTTATCGGGACACCTTTCCGCTAGTTCTACACCGGAATGCCGCCGAGATTACTCGGAGGCTCAGGCCCAAATACGGTTTGCATACTTCCTTGGTCACTCCTGGCGGGAGCTATGGATTTCCCGCCAAAATTCTTATATCATACCCCCCTTGGGTACTGTCAACAAAAAAAGATCGAGAAAGCAAAAAAAATGCAAGATAAGATTCCCGAGATTTCAAAAGAGAAACAGAAGCTCCTGTTCCGCATCAAGCGGATCCGTGGCCAGTTCGCAGCCGTCGAGCGCGCACTGACCGCCGGGGACGAATGCGCGGACATCCTGATGCTGCTGGCTGCCATTCGTGGTGGCGTGAACGGCTTGATGGCGGAGATCCTGGAAGATCACATCCGCCTGCACATGATGAATCCGCATCACGCCGTGGATTCGCCCGAGGAGTTGGGCGAGGACTTGATTGGCCTGGTTCGCGCCTATCTGAAGTGAACGGAGTAACAAGACGGCACAAAAAATCAGGACAGCTCGGAGCCCCCCGAAGCTGTCCTCGAACCCCTCCCGGTTAGAAGGGTGTGTACTGAAGACAGGGTACCGGCAACGTGTTGCAGGACTGTTGCGAGCGTGTAAATATCCGGTGAATTCCGTGCCTCCTTGGATACCTGAGTGATGGCCCTTCGCGTGGATCGCCCGATGCCTCTCGCTGTTACCATAAAGAATCAGTCTCGTTACGGAGAGCCCATGGCCCGCAAAACCGAAATGTCACGCAAGCTGCAGCAACGCGCCGAGCAGATGATTCCCGGCGGCGTCAATTCGCCAGTACGCGCTTTTCGTTCCGTGGGCGGCGACGCGCCCTTCATCGTGCGCGGGCAGGGTTCGCATATCTTCGACGCCGATGGCAACGAGTACATCGATTACATCGGCTCGTGGGGCCCGCTGATCCTGGGGCATGCTCCCTCCAAGGTGATCGAAGCAATCATGGATGCGGCCTGCAACGGCACCAGTTTCGGCGCCTCCACTCCTGCTGAAGCCGACCTGGCGGAGATTGTGCTCTCCGCATTTCCCCACGTGCAGAAGGTTCGGTTTGTGAGCTCAGGCACCGAAGCCACCATGTCCGCGATCCGCTTGGCTCGTGCCTACACCAAGCGCAAATACATTGTGAAATTTGAGGGCTGCTATCACGGACACGCCGACGCGCTACTGGTAAAAGCTGGCTCGGGGGTTGCCACGCTCGGAATCCCGGGATCCGCCGGCGTGCCGGAAGAATTCATCCAGTTCACCCTGGCCCTGCCCTTTAACAACATCGACGCGCTCGAGCACGCCTTCAAAAAGTTTAAGCACGAGATTGCCTGCGCAATCGTCGAACCAGTCGTGGGTAACATGGGCTGCGTCCCGGCTTCAGGCGGATATCTGGCAGCCCTGCGTTTGATCACCCAACGAGAAAAAAGTGTGCTCATCTTTGACGAAGTGATGACCGGATTCCGTCTAGCCTTCGGCGGCGCCCAAGAACTTTATGGAGTGACGCCGGACCTGACCACCATGGGCAAGATTATTGGCGGCGGACTTCCGGTGGGAGGCTACGGCGGTCCTTCCGAAATCATGAACCTGGTGGCGCCGCTCGGGCCCATGTATCAGGCAGGCACGCTCTCGGGAAATCCGTTAGCGATGGCCGCCGGATTAGCAACGCTGCGTCATCTGCAGGAACACAAACAGGAGATCTACCCCCGCCTCGACAAGCTCAGCAGGGAACTGGTGGACGGAGTCGCGACTGCCGCGAAAGATGCGGGTGTATCTCTCTGTCATAACCGCGTGGGCTCCATGTTCACGTGGTTTTTCACTCCCGGGCCAGTGACGGATTGGGATTCAGCGTCGAAGTCCGACACCGAAGCCTTCGGCCGCTTCTTCCGCGCCATGCTGGATGGTGGCATCTATCTACCTCCATCGCAATTCGAAGCCGCGTTTCTGGGCGCCGCCCACAGCGACGAAGACGTCCAGCGAACGATCACTGTAGCCAAACAGGCATTCGCATCGGTGCATGCGTAGGCATTCGTCTTGACTCGTGTGGAGCGGACACTCCTGTCCGCTGTTGTAAAAGCCTGCCTCTTTTCGATGCCCAACGGTCAAACCCTAGCGGACAGTAGTGTCCGCTCTACACCGCCATCGTGTCCCGCCCGCCACAGCGTCTCCCGCGTTCCACGCTCTTGATGACCCAGCCTTTCTGTAACCCTTGAAAAATCAGTCCGTTTTCCACTGGCTGCGAGCTTGCTTCTACTGTTTTCGACTGGGGGAAACCAGCACAGGAGGCCAATATGGCGCATTTCACGCAACTCGTATTATCAGGAAGTCCGGACAACAAACCAGAAGTAAAACCACAGGGAAAAACTCAACCCGACGTTTCGCCGGAACCACAACGTCCGCGCTCAAAAGAAAGAAAGCCAGCCACAAAGGAAAAGTTAGCCGCGCTCGCCGGTTCGTTGATCGCGACCGCCGTGCTCGGGGTTTTCGTGTTGCAAAGCGGTTGCTCAAAAGAACCCAACAAAACGGCGACCATTGCTACCCCAACTCAGACCAATCAGACTTCGGCACCGATCGTGACCACGCCTGTTACACCTACAGATGCCGCTGCAAGTCAGGCCCCGGCGAAAAAGAAGTCGCGGCAGCGAAAGTTGTCAGCGTCCACATATACGAATCCCGACTACGGAGTCTCGTTCCGCTATCCGAAGGGCGACAGCTTAAAGGAAGGTGACGAGGCGAGTATGGAGTTGGGATCCCTCGGACCGCTTGAAATGAATTTCGTTCAGCCGGGAGGAACCACCGTCAGCACGGTAGAACTGCCGCGCAAATTCTATGCTGGCACAGACTTCAATTCAGCCTTCTTCAATGTCAGCGTAAATTCTAAGCTGACCGCGGACGAATGTCAGCAATTCGCGTTTCCAAAAGCTGCCGACCTGCAAACTGATCCGGTTACGCCGTCGAAGACAAAAGTTGGCGCTACCGAGTTCCGCACCATGGAAGGCTTCGCGGAAGAAGAAAACGATGCAGCCGACGTGAAGTTCTATCACGTCTTTCAGAACGGAAGCTGCTACGAATTCGCGCTGGGTGTGGAAACTGTCGCGGAAGGTATCGCGGATGAGACCAAACCCGTCGTCAAGCCGGTAAACCGCAGCGAGGTTTTTCGCCAGCTGAACTGGATCCTGTCCACAGTGAAGATCCAGCCCATCGCTTCACCGGAGAAGCTCGTTCCGGAAGTAGCCGCGGACACGCCGGCGCCGTCAGTCCGGTAATTAAAACAGAAAGGCCACACTCGGTTGAGGAGCGTGGCCTTTATGTTTCCCGCGATTCTCCTTGCAATGCCATCATCCTTTATAAGATGACGTTGATTGCAATCTGAATCCCCGGATGCACCGGGCTAAGCAGGAAATATTCGTCGTCGATGTCATCGATATATACCGGGTCGGTGTAGGCCCAGCCTACGGGCCACGGCTGCGCGATTACGAACCAGTAGCCGCCATACTGGAAACGCGGAGTGCCTTCGACGATCACCGGTTGGCCAATCGTGAATGTATGCTGGCGGCCGAAATTGGCGCGAAAACGATCATCCGGGATGTGTCCACCTTGCCTGTGTTCACCACGCTCTGCCTGATGTTCGTGCCGGTCTTCCGGCCGCGTCGCATGCTGTTCCTGGTCGGCGTGCCGGTTCTCTTGCTCCCTGTCTTGCACGGCTTGCCGGTCGCGGTCTCCTTGCCTATCTGGCTCAGCCTGGCGCTCGCGGTCACCCTGTTTGTCCTGGTCCGCGTGTTTCTCATCTTGCCGGTCTTGTTCGTGGGCGGCCTTACCATCCGGTTCCGCGCGTCGTTCTTCCTGTGGATGCTCATCCTGCTGCGCGTACACGGGCGCGGATATTCCGAGGAATACGGCTAATGCGGTAATGCCAAAAACTGCAGCTAGCTTCATGGTCGTTGCCTCCACTTTGTATCTTCACTGCCGCGCTAACTGCGAATTCTGCATATTTTCCGAATCTTCCGAGGCCGAGTGCAGAAAAGCTAGGCGGTAACTTGCGCATCGCAACCCGGATGGCCACACTCACAGGCAATTTCGGTCTCGCTGCTGCCCGCGTCCTCACAGGCCTGGCTGCAGTATTTGCCGCTCGTAGTGCAACTGCACGGAACATGTGCGCACTTCTTGTTCTCTGTTTCTTTCATCAGTCTCCTCAAATCACGCATATGCGTCGCGACCCCTTAGTTGCAAAAAGTATTACAAGGGTGGCCTGAGAGGGGCTTTCGTTAGCCCAGCGCGGTAGGCGGCGGCAGCCAAGAACCATCAGCCTCGGGTGATTCCCCTAGATGTCGCGACCGCAGCCAGTAACGGCCCCGCTTCCTTGTCTTACCCGGTGGATTTTTGCAACTTTTAGAGCAGTTTTCGTGCTCTAATTCCGTGTTCGAAGAGGAGAGCGTATGATTCGCACGCAACCACCGACCCACCCCGACGACCTGATGAAACCCGACTTGCTCAGCGAGCTCCTATTGGTGGGAAGTGGGCTAATACTGTTTGTCCCGCTCCTGCTAATCCTCGTGACCGCCCTCACCCAGTCAGCCGCGTTGCGCTAATCCCATCCGAGGACAGGATTCAGCTCGCGGCGGCAAATTCATGTCCGCTAATTCCCATCACATTCCTCGATGTGGGTGTGCGTTCTTAGGTGAGCTTACAGTCGCGGCAGAAACGGTTGATTAGTGCTTGCCCGTCGGAGTCCGGCTCGACGAACTGGAAGCCATAGCGAAAAGCATTCCTTTGTCGCACCAGCGCACGAACCGACACCGGGCCGAGCGGAAGTTTGAACTCCAGCCGGACCACCTGGTTGAGAGGAATCTCAATGGTCACCATGGCAGCAAGTCCAGTTTCGCT
>Ga0187819_10001069_pt1 | contig 14125 bp, 6 predicted proteins | sample NC_wetland_sal_i_15_FD_132411 | JGI IMG/M metagenome (GOLD analysis project Ga0187819, IMG submission 132411) | Wetland sediment microbial communities from Neuse River Estuary, North Carolina, USA - SO4_4 | ecosystem: Environmental > Aquatic > Freshwater > Wetlands > Sediment | place: USA: North... | reverse complement strand
GGGTTGAGCGTCGATGATCCCGTCTACCGAGAACGTAAACAGCTTTCCAAAGTGCGAGGAGTTGACGTTGCTGGTAGTCAAAATCGTCTCTTGCAGGTTGTGACCGGTGCGCGCAATGTCGTTGTGATAAGTAACGACGTCTGTGGCCGAGCTCACCAGCGCCGCGCAAAGGCAGAAAAAGATTACCCGGAACAGCGCTCCAAGACCCGATCGTGATGTTCGAATTGTGAGGTACCCGGCGCGACTGGGGGTATCAAAGTTTCGTTTAACGGTGCCTTGATTCAGATCCCCAGAACTTCGTCGGTCGCGCAGAGTCGTCAGCATAAAACCTCCTACGTTCTTTTTAGTTCGCTGTCGCGCCACAACTTTCTGTGTGCACGAACGCCACTGATGAGCGCAACTTTGATGCTAAATCCAGGCATTGCGATGGAGACCTTATTAACTTTCTATTCGCAGTGGACTCGATACCAGCCGTTCGCGTTGGACGGGGTATCCTAAACTCGCCTCGATCCTAGGGGGATGCTCCAAGCCAGGTTCTAGAGCAAAGTCTCTCGTCTTCACGAGCGGTCGTCAATACGCAATGTTTTGCACAGAAGCGAGTAAAATCTGTAATTGCAGATACTTCGCGCTGTGCCAGAATTGCAGAACGCAACGAACAATCGGAAACTCGACAGGTATCCTGAATGTGCGATTGGGTTCGATGCTTGCTAACCGCTGTCCTCTGGGCATCCATACCTTCATTCGCTCTGACTGATCAGCCTCCCGCTGCGGCAAGCTCGGGCGTGAATGGGTACGTGGGAAATCAAGCCTGCGCTGCTTGCCATGCGTCTCTTTACAATTCCTACGCGAAAACCTCCATGGCCCATGCCAGCGGGCCCGCGGCGGACAATCTCATCCCGGCGGATTTTGTTCACCAGAAATCCGCTGTTCACTTCCGCATTTACGCGGACGGTGGCAAAGTATGGCTGAATTTTGAACGGCCGAATGATGCGCAAGTGCGCGGCAAGCGCGAGTTGCTCTATTACATTGGCTCGGGCCGGCGCGGGCGAAGTTATCTGTTCGCGGTGGACGGCTTTTTATTCGAGTCGCCAGTGAACTGGTACGCGGATCGGCAGGTATGGGACATGGCCCCCGCTTATGGCAACGCCAGCGAAATCCCGATGAATTTGCCGGCCTTTGCCAGTTGCTTGCATTGCCACGTCAGCGGAATGCAGCCCCCGGCGCCAGGAACAGAAAACCGCTACGCGACGCCGCCTTTTTCCAACTCCGGTGTGATTTGCGAGCGATGCCACGGCCCCGGAGCAGCGCACACGAAAGGCGGCGCGATTGTCAATCCGGCGAAACTCGATGCGACCCGGCGTGATCAAGTCTGTATGCAGTGCCATCTCGAAGGCAAGGCAGCGATTGAGCAGCCTGGGCGGCATGTTTATGACTTTCAGCCGGGACAACAACTCTCGGATTACATTCGCTACTTTGTATTCGCCGACCAGCAAGGGCCTGGTCTCGGAGCAGTCAGCCAGTTTGAAGCACTGGCGCAAAGCGTGTGTAAGAAAAAGTCCGGCGATGCTATGTCCTGCATGAGTTGCCACGATCCACACTCCGAACCATCCGCTGCGGAGCGCGTTTCCTACTATCGGCAAAAGTGTCTGGCGTGTCACGGCGCCAAGTTTGGAACTACGCATCACAGCGACCAGCCCGACTGCATCGCCTGCCACATGCCTTCTTTTTTGAGCGCGGACGTGGCGCACACCGAGGTGACCGACCATCGCATTCCGCGGCGACAGAACTCTGCTCAGCTTCTGCAGACCCGAAACACCCAGCCAGGTCTGCCGCGACTGGTTCGCTTTCCCGATGCGCAGAAAACCGATGAGAACGTGCGGGACCTGGCCCTCGCGTGGGAATCGTTAGTAAACAGTGGCATGACTGCGGCCGCGCCGGAGGCAGAACGGCGGCTCCGTGCTGCCGTAGAAAAATCGCCTGACGATCCTGCGGTGCTCTCTGCGCTGGCCTATTCCGCGCAGACGAAAGGGAGTGTCGATAGGGCTCGCGAGTTGTATGAGAAAGTTCTCGCCATCGATCCCACGTTGATCGATGCGGCAACCAACCTGGGTGCCATCGAAGCGAACAGTGGACATTCGCGCGAAGCCTTGAGGCTTTGGCAGGATGCATTTCAGCGTGCTCCGGGCCAAAGCCGCATTGGGATGAATCTGGCTCGGCTCTTTTGTAACCTCGGACAGCCCAGCAGCGCACGCGATGCTGTTCAACGCGTGCTCGAATTCAATCCTGATCTGCCGGAAGCGAACGCGCTGTTGCAAAGTCTCAATAGCATTCCCCCAAAATGCGAAAATTAAGAACATGTTTTTGACGCTACCCCTCTTCCCAGTTTCCGGCGAGAGATGTAGGCTTAACGACCAGAGGATTCGGCGATCATGGTTCGAACCGGTCGGACGAGCTTAACTTGGATCTCTGTCATCCTCTCGATTTCGTTATTTGCCCCCGCCTGCCATGCGGGGACAGCATCCGCCGCTCAAGCTGACCGCGGCTTGGATGCAGTGCTGCAATACATCCACTCGGATTGGGATGTGCTGACACGTTCCATGACACGGTGCGACAGCATCGTAGATCCGAAGCTGCCCGAGACTGCCCTGCTGTACTTGCCAGCGAACTTCCCAGAGCCCGATTCGGTGAAGCAGCTCGAACAAAACTGCAAGGTGCGGGTTGAACACTTGCCGGTGGTCATTCAGCATCCCGGCCAGCCCGACGTAGCCACGATCTCGCCACAGGGTTTGCTCTTCCTGCCAGATAGCTACGTCGTGCCCGGCGGACGTTTCAACGAAATGTATGGATGGGACAGTTATTTCATTATTCTCGGGCTGGTACGCGATCATCGAGTAGACCTGGCGCGTGGAATGGTGGAGAACTTTTTCTTTGAAATCGAACACTACGGCACGGTCTTGAATGCCAATCGCACTTATTACCTGACCCGCTCGCAGCCGCCATTTCTGACTTCGATGATCATGGAGGTTTATAACGCGGAGAAAGCGGCGGGACATGAAGATAAAAACTGGCTGGCTCGCGCCTACGGATTCGCGTCAAAGGACTATGAGATGTGGGTGCGTGAGCCTCATTTGGCAGGCTCAACGGGACTTTCACGATACTATGATTTCGGCAATGGGCCGGCTCCCGAGAGCCTTCAGGATGAGACCGGACTCCGTCGAAAAGTTACCGGCTATTTTCTGCTTCGTCCCGAGCTGAATCGAACGTATGTGGTGGTGAAGGACGGCGCACATACTACGCAGGAAGCCGCTGGACCTGATTACGCCGTGCAGGTCTGCGATGTCGCCAAGACCATGGAGCCCCCCGGATGCGACGCCGCAGGCACGGTTCAGTTGAGCGCCGACTACTACAAGGGCGATCGGAGCATGCGCGAATCGGCGTTCGACATTTCTTTTCGCTTCGGACCCTACGGCGCAGCGACGCATCATTTCGCTCCGGTCTGCCTCAACAGTCTGCTTTACAAAACGGAGAAGGATCTCGAAACCATCAGCCAGTTGTTGGGTAAGACCGCCGAAACCGGGCAATGGAAACAGAGGGCCGAACAGCGCCAGCAACAAATCGACAAGTATCTGTGGGACGATCAGCGCGGATTGTACTTTGACTACGACCTCCGCACGGGAACGAGATCAACCTACGAATATGTGACCACCTATTACCCGCTGTGGGCGGGATTGGCCAGCCCGCAGCAAGCGCAAGCGGTTGATCGAAACCTGAAAATATTCGAAGAGCCGGGAGGGTTGGCCACGAGTCCCAATAACACGGGCATGCAGTGGGACTATCCCTATGGGTGGGCCCCGCTTCAACTGCTCGCCGTGGAGGGACTGCGCCGCTATGGCTACACCGCGGACGCGGACCGAATTTCTTACGAATTTCTCTCCACGGTGGCGGAGAACTTCCGGCGCGAGGGAACCATCCTCGAGAAATACGACGTGGTAACACGTTCATCCGAAGCGCATGTCAGTGCAGGATACCAAGCTAACGTGGTCGGCTTCGGTTGGACCAACGGGGTTTTCCTCGAGCTGCTGCAGGAACTGCCAAAGGAGATAGTTGATCGATTGTCTAAGGAACAGGACGCATTGCCGTCCGGCCATCAGTAAGTGGTAGTCCGTTCTCATTGCTTATTGCTTTCGCGCTCCTGCAACTGCTCGGCCGATTTCAGTTCTCTCTCAGCATCTTCGTTGCGGCCCAGGTCGCGATAGGCTTGGCCCAGGAGATGATGCGTGATCGAATTATTCGGATCCATCGTGACTGCGCGCTGCAGGGCCCGCACCGCCAGATCGAATTCGCCTTTCTTCTCCAGAACTTTCCCCATCAGAATGTAGGGACCGGTGGAGGTCGCGTCCAGCCATATGGATCGCTGCAGGAGGCGTTCAGCATCGTCGAACTTTTGAACGCGTGAATAAGCGTCAGCCAGCTTGTAATAAGTGGGAGCATGGGCAGGATTGATTGTTTTTTCTTTCTCGAATTCGCTAATGGCTTCGGGGACGCGCGACTTGTACAAGTAAAGCTCGCCCAGGAGAAAGTGAGCTAGTGGGAGTTTGGGATCTAGCGTAATTGCCTTTTGAGCGTATTCCTCGGCTATCGGATCAAATTCCTGGCGGAGAAGCATGCGCGCTGTGAACAAATAGCTCGCGGCGGAATCTGCCGGCACGTCAAACATCCGCGCGAACGCCGTGCGAGCTTGGGAATAGTTTTTCACCTGGATATAAGAAACTCCTAAAATATATGCGGCGTCGACATTGGCGAATGGATACCAGGTTTGAACTTTTTCGAGCAGCGGGATGGCTTCGTTCGGGCGTCCAGAAAGATAGTAGGAGAGACCTAACAGCTGCACGGCCTCGCTGTCCTTGGGATTCTCTTCAACGGCCTGTTTCAAATAGCCCGTGGCCTTTAAATAGTCGCCCTTCTTGTAGTAAGCCGCGCCCATTTCGTGTGAGAGCCCTGCCAGCTTTGGATTCTGCGCGGCGAGCGCTTGCAATTGAGACAGAGCCTGGTCGTAATTGCCCTGCTGCATCAGTTTGCGGGCCGCCGCGAAGTTAGAAGACGGAGATGGGGGCGAGGGCGTTTGTGGTTCTTCTGAATCATGCCCCGGATTTGCCGCTGGCTTGGACTGCGCCAGGGCCGGGCGAACTGTGGTCAACAAAATCATCAACAGAAGAATCGGAATCCGGATGAGCGCTAACAAATCAGACCTCCTGGAGGAATCAATTGAACGGAGCGACAAAAAAGGTCGCGTGTATCAACTGCGCTGTCGCGGTGTTGAAGGAAAGCAGCATAACACGTAACCTATCCTCACTGTGGCATTCGGATTCGCCGGAAAGCGCGGCAACGCTGCATTCTTTCTAACCCTCCTCGCGCTCGAAGTGAGCACGTTCGTGTGGCTATCGCAGGCGCAGACGCCATCAGCCTCCAGTAGCGCGGCCGCTTATCAACGCGGACAGGCGGCCATAGAAAAAGGTGACACAAGTAGGGCACGCTCGGCGTTTGAGCAGGCGATCAAACTCGATCCCCGTAATGCTGACGCGCACAACGCCCTGGGACAATTGATGCTTCAACAGGGCGATGTGGATGGCGCGATCCCTCACTTTCGCACGGTCACGCGGCTCCGGCCCGGGTTGGCCATTGCGTATGCGTATCTGGCCCAAGCGCTGGTGAGCAAGGGATCGCTGGAGGAAGCAGCCCACGAGTTACGGGAAGCGGTGCGTCTCGCTCCGAAGCAAGCCGAAGCCCATCTTGCGCTAGCACGGGTGCTCAGCCAGCAACAAAAAACAGAAGACGCGATTTCAGAGATGAAAAAGGCGGTGGCGTTGCAGCCGACACGTCCGGATTTGCACGATGACCTCGGCGTGCTGTTGGCTCAGCAGCTGCAACTGCAGGAGGCGGAAAAAGAATTCCGCGCGGCCCTGCAATTGGATCAAAAGTATGAGTCCGCCCAGCTGCACATCGGGGTGGCCCTTCTGAACGGAGGCCAGCGCGATGAGGCTCAAGCAGCGCTTGAGCGAGCAGTGCAACTCGATCCCAAAGACGGGACTGCCCAGTATTATTTGGGCACCGCCCTCGAAGCGAAGGGCAGCACCGATGCTGCTTTGCAGGCGTACGCACGAGCTGCAGAACTGACTCCGAACGTTGCTGCCGTCCAGACCCGCTATGGTTTGTTGCTGCAACGGTCCGGCGATCCTGAAAAAGCTGCGACGGCGTTCACCAAGGTGGTCGAACTTACTCCCAGTGATCCTGAGGCGCACAATAATCTTGGTCTTGCCTTGATGCAATATGGCCAGGGCGATGCTGCAATCAAGGAATTTCAGACTGCGCTAAAACTAAATCCCGATGACACCGGCATCCGCGGCAATCTTGGGCTTGCCTATCTGCAGAAATCCGATTTCGATGCCGCGTCACGCGAGCTGCGCGAAGCCCTGAAAACCTCGCCGAACCAAGCTCACCTCCACTACGATCTGGCGGTCGCATTAAAGCTGAAGGACGATCTAGCCGGAGCAATCTCTGAGTTGAAAGAGGCCATCCGACTCGACCCTGAGTTGGCGGACGCTTATTACACCTATGGAGTCACACTGTGGCAGAGTGGTGATTTCGCGGCAGCGGTGGAGCGCTTGCAAGATGCCATCCGCTTGAAACCGGACTACGCTGAGGCTTATTACACGTTAGGCACGGTTTTCAAGCAAATGGAAAAGCTGCCAGAAGCAGCCAACGCGCTTCGTGAAGCAATACGCTTGCAACCCGACTTTGCCGGAGCGCACACCACACTGGCTGCTGTTCTGCGCCAACTCGGGGACAGTCAAGGAGCGGCTGCCGAGAGCAAAATCGGCGCTGAACTCAGCCAGCAAAAGACCAGTCTGCAAGCCGCCACCTTTACCACCAACTCTGGTCGACGCCTGCTGGAGGCTGGCGATCTGGAGGGCGCGCTCTCCCAATTTCGCTCCGCCATCAATTCCCAGCCCGCCTATGCGCCAGCGCACTACCAGCTCGGCTTGGCGCTGCAGAGAAAAGGGGACAAGGCGGGAGCTACGGCAGAATTTCAGAAGGCTGCGGCATTGGATCCGCGATTAAAATCACCCTCCCAGTAAGTGAAGTCTATGAGACCGGATTGCGTAACGCCACCAACTCCGTCGCTACGGGCACGCCTCGCGCGACTTTTACTCGCAATACGGCTTCGAAGGGCCTCAAATCCGCAGCTGTGTTAACGCCCAGGCGGTGCAGCAGATCCTGCAACGATTGTGGGCTGCAAATATACTCTGCTGCGGCCTGCGTGCCGATGGTCGTCGTCCCTGCCAGAATCATGACCGACTGCGTCGGGTTCCCCTCTCGCACCCGCGCAATGACGGAATATTCTTCGGTCAGGGGTAAGTTCGAGGGTGTAGCCAGAAATTTATCGGGCTCCCCCGCTTGAGGATGCACGTTGAGAATCGCCAAGTCGCCCTTGCGCGGCCCGGAAGTGAGCCAATGGAAAACAAACTCCTGCGTGCTCGGGATCTCCCGCAGCGTGAGGTTCTCCGCTGGCGAACCGAGGAAGATTAAGTTATTGTTCTTGGCGTCGTCGAGCGAAAGCAAACTCCCGCGCTTCACCAAGATCGGTCGACCGAGGAGGCCGAACACGTGGTCAAGCTCGTGGACCGCCAGGACTTCGCCGACGCCCGTGTAGTGGTCCAGAATCAGATTCCGCGAATCGCGCTTGGCATCAAAATAGCGCATTCCGGTTTCCGGCCGGCCTACGAAGGCCCCATTGCTGAAGATGACCCAGGGTTCTTCCGGTCCCGAGAGGTAGCTCCCCCAGAATGTTCGAAACACCTCGGGCACAGGCTCCCCATGCGTGGCCGCACTCGCTTCCGCAGAAGTTCGACTGACAATCAGGGTTGCGATTACCGAGATCGCGGCGGCCAGCAGAATGACGAGCGCAATGACGGCGATTGCCCAGTTCCTGGTGCTCGAGGGACCCGCCGTAGATTCTTGTGGGTTGTGCACAGCGGCGACGGAGAGTCCCCGGTTGTGTGCCGGCGTTCGGTGATGGAACGAGAGTAGATATCCGCCCTTGGGCAAATCCACCAGGATCGGATCTTCGGCGCCTTCCGAGCCGTAGTATTCTGCCAGTTTCAATCGCAAGCGCCCTGCCTGCACCCGGATGGTCGAGTCTAATTGCGGATCAAAATCAGCGGGCCGGTGAAAAACTTCCGTCGCAATCTCATACTCTTTAGGCGACACGCCCGGATGAGCGAGCGCATGCGTCGCCAAATAGCGAAGCAGCTTACACAGCGATTCGGAGCCGTGGAGGGCATGGCTCTTCACCAACCTGTCGATCTGCTCCAGGTATTGGTCCCCCTCACCCAGATGGACCCGCGTTACAGCCATGTAACATTAGCGTAACAAGGTCTCTATGTGGTTGCAAGCCTGCAATTTATCGTGCTGTCACGGTATCAAACCTTTTGAAACTTTCGTTGCGGGGTGCAGTAGTGGTTTTGTACTAGAGCCTTCGGAAGCGTGTGGGGATGTGTCTATTTGGATTGAGTCCGATGTGCTCACAGGCTTTAAGCAAAGCTGCCCACCGCCGGACTCTGGTGACGCTATGCCATTACGGGTCGGGCTCGTATCAAGATCGCTAGCGCAGGGAGATACGCAATGAGAAAGTCTGCCGTTTCGTCAGCTCTTTTGGCGGTGGTTTCGCTTTTCATAGGTCTCTCGGTTCCCTCAGCTTTGGGTCAAGCCGTTTTTGGAAGCATTTTTGGTACCGTGACTGACCCTACGGGTGCTGCCGTCCCGGGCGCGAAGGTCACAGTCACCAACGAACGCAAAGGCACCACTGATGAAACGACCACCAACGACAGTGGCAACTATTCCGTCACCCACCTGATTCCGGATACGTACGACGTTCGCATCGAGGGCTCAGGATTCAAAGCGATTGAGCAGAAAGATGTGGCCGTTTCGGCTGATGCCGCCGCTCGCGTCGATGGGCAGTTCCAGGTTGGCTCCGCCACCGAATCGGTGGAAGTGACTGGCGAAGCGCCCCAGCTCAAAACCGATCGCGCCGACGTAGCCATCGAGTTTGACCAGAAATACGTGGCAGACCTTCCCATCATGAACCGGAATTTCACCAGCTTCGAGCTGCTCTCACCGGGCACCCAGAAGATGGTGGGCTGGTCTCACGCCGCGACCGAAAACCCCCAGGGCAGCCAGCAAATCTTCGTCAACGGGCAGCATTTCAGTGGTACGGCTTTCGAATTGGATGGCACCGACAATCAAGATCCGATCTTAGGCATCATCGTTGTCAACCCTAACCTGGATGCCATCGAAGAAGCAAAAGTCGCATTGCAGAACTACGACGCCGAGTTCGGCAAAGCAGTCGCAGGCGTGGTAACCGTACAAACCAAGTCGGGGAGCAATGACTTCCACGGGAGCGGATTCTGGTACCGCCGTACCGACGCCACGGCCGCCCGCGATCCCTTCACTCAATTCGCTCCCAATCCGATCACCGGAAAGTTCATACCGTCCGATAAGTGGCAGCAGTTCGGCGGCACCATTGGCGGCCCGATCATTAAGAACAAGTTGTTTTTCTTCGGGGACTATCAAGGTACTCGAGAGACCAGCGGAGCCACCAACTTGTTGACGGTCCCGACATCGACCGTGACATCGACATGCAATCCCGCGAGCAATACAACGGGCTTCTGCGACTTGAGTCAATATCTCACTGCGGGCTTACAGGGCGGAGGCCAAGCCTACGACCCAACAACGGGTAACTTATCAGCTGGAACGGGTCGAACTGCCTACCCCCTCAACCACATACCTATCGGCCAGATTTCTGCACAATCAGTTGCCGTCCTGAAGCTTTTCCCGGCCCCAACAAACGGCAACGTGTTCAACAACTATGTGGCGTCGGGCTCTGGCAACTTCAAGCAGAACAGCTTCGATACCCGCATCGATTTTAGTGCTGCTCCTACCGTCCAAGTGTTCGGGCGGTTCAGCCTCGACTATTTCAACGTCTCGGGAAACGGCTCATACGGCGCGTTGGAGGGCGTAGGTTTCGGTCCTGGCGGCTTGGCTGGCAGCTCAATCACCCACAACTACAGTTTGGCATCGGGGGTGACAAAAACGTTCAGTTCGACCTTGCTGGCTGATTTCCGCTTCGGATATTTCAAGTACAATCCACAGGCTTCAAAGCCGGACGCAGGTACCACGCCGATGACGGGCTTCGGTATCCCCAACGCGAACCTCACCGGACCTCAAGCGGCGGCGACCTCAGGGCTAGGCGGGTTCTTGCTCAATCAAACGCCATCGAGTAATTCGGCCAACAACGGGATCAATGGAACTCCAACCGTGAGTTGGGGCGACGGTTTGGGAGTAGGCCGCTGCAATTGCCCACTGACGGAAAGCGAACAGCAATTTCAGTGGGTCACCAACTGGACAAAGATCCACGGCAACCATCAATTCAAGTTTGGCGCCGACGTTCGCTACGCCATGAATTTGCGAGTGCCAAGTGATGCCGGGCGTACTGGCGATTACACCTTCGACTACCGGACTACATCAAACGGCGGTGTTGGTGGTCTGGATTGGGCAACTTTCTTGTTGGGAGATGTCACGCAAGTAAGCCGCTACGTCAGCACCAGCCTCACCGCTGCGGAACGGCAACACCGCATGTTCTACTACGGCCAAGATACTTGGCGAGTCACGTCCAAGTTGACCCTTAACTACGGACTGCGCTGGGAAGTCTATTTCCCCGAGTACGTAAACGGCAAGGGCAATGGTGGATTCGCCAATTTCGTGCAGGGCATCGACCGGGTTGCGGGTTACGGACCATTCGGTCTCAACGGCAACATCGCCAATGACTGGCACTATTTCGCGCCGCGTATCGGCATCGCCTATCAGATCACGCCAAAAACCGTCCTTCGCATGGGCTACGGCCGCAGTTATGACATGGGTGTGTTCGGCTCCAACTTTGGCCACACGGTGACCCAAACGCTCCCAGTGTTGGCGGCCCAATTGGCTCAGGGTCCGACGCAAAACGTGGCCGCGTTTACTCTGGCGCAAGGGCCACCTGTTTTCACTTTCCCAACCATTCCGGCCAGCGGAGTGTTTCCTGTCGCTGGACCGAATTGTTACCAAAAGCCGCTTATTGTGGGCGGTCAGAACACCCAGCTCTGCGTGCAACCGCATACCCGTCCAACTTTCCAGCGGTTGCCTGAGTTGGATGCCTGGAACGCCACCGTACAACATCAGTTAAGCAATACAATGACGATGGAAGTTGCTTACATCGGCAACAAAGGCACGCACGTGTTCGCCGGGGATGGGCCGACCTACAATGCTAACAATCCTTCCATCGCCGGCTATTGCGCGGACCCGGCGTGCACAACGATTACACCGCAGATGTATCGTCGACCCCTTTACAACAGATTTACCTACCCCGGCTACGCCGACCCAACCAACACGCTGGCAAATTTCCCCGGCGCGCCAAACCTTGTTCCCGGCGTATTGCAATGCTGCTCCACCGATCAGAACAACTACCTCGGGAACGACGCCAGCAGCAACTACAACGCCTTGCAGATTAAGGTTGAGAAGCGGTTTTCTCGCGGGCTTCAATTTCTGTCTCACTACACCTTCGCTCACGCCTACAAATATGACAACAACTACTACGCGGATTCGCCGGGGCTCGCCTATGGTCCCGACGACCAGGTTCGAAACCACGTTTGGGTGAACAACTTGGTGTATGAGCTGCCGTTCGGCAGGGGCAAGCCTGTTGGAGGGTCGGCGGGTGGGGCGGAGAACCTCATCATCGGGGGCTGGCAGATCAGCGGCACGACGACTTGGGGCACCGGTTTGCCGTGGACTCCCAGCTTCAACGAATGTGGAGGCGAGGAGGACGTATCAATCTGCCGTCCCAACAAGGGGACCGGTTCGTTCCACACCGGAGCCGGCTCTTTTGATCCGGTTAAACACATCGTGCCGTTCTTTACTCCCGTGCCCGATATCGTTACGAATCCCGGCGCCTTTACTGACCCGGGAAAGGGCAATCTAGGCAACGTCGGTGTCTTCAGTTACCGCGGCCCGCGGGCATTTTATGCCGACGCAACGATCTTGAAGAACTTCCCCATTTGGGAACGCGTGAAACTCCAATTCCGCATGGACGCTTTCAACGTGTTCAATCACCCTGTTCTCGGCTTCAACAACAACCAGGGCGGCAGTGGTCAATGTATCGATTGCCCCGGCAACGGCAACATTACCGACATCGAGCACGACGCATCACCCGGTTCAGCCACCGGCATGCGCCAGCTCGAATTCGCATTGAAGTTAATTTTTTAACCGCGTCGTGGAGGACGGGCGTCCTCGCCCGTCTCCTGATCGGCCCACATGAGCCACGACTTGGCGAGGAGTCCTCCGCGATTCCCCCGCCTATAACCTCAGCTCGGCGCTTGACCCAAGTCTGCACTAGTCCTACCATCGAACGAAATCATGCCGTTTAACCTCCGCCGTTACTTTCATTTCTCTGACCTGTTCAATGGGTTGTCATCCTGGAGCGAAGCGAAGGATTTGTGCATTGTGACGACAATTTACAGAGATCCTTCGCTTCGCTCCACGATGACAGCATTCTTAATCCTCTTCATAAGCATCGCAGCGTATGCGCAACCAATAAAGGCAGCTTCTCCCACTCTACAACCCGCTGTCAATTTCGTTGACGTCGCCGAAAAAGCTGGCTTGACGTTCACGAACGTGTTCGGTGGGCTCACGACGAAAAAGTACATCATAGAAACCACCGGCACCGGCGTAGCGATCTTCGACTACGACAACGATGGGTGGCCAGACATCTTCTTCGTCAATGGGACAACGCTAGACGGCTTTCCCAACGGAAAAGCCCCGACCAACCATCTCTATCGCAACAACCACGACGGCACCTTCACCGACGTAACCGCGCAAGCGGGCCTGACAGCCACAGGCTGGGGCCAAGGCGTCTGCGTCGGCGATTACGACAACGACGGATGGGAAGATCTCTACGTCACCAGTTACGGCAAGAACCGCCTGTATCACAACCAGCATGGAGTGTTCACCGAGGTCGCAGAGAAGGCCGGGGTTGCGGGATCAGGCAAAGCCTGGGGCTCAGGCTGTGCTTTCGTAGACTACGACCGTGACGGCCTTCTAGATCTGATCGTCGCCAACTACGTAGATTTCGATCTCTCCACGACACCAGCCCCGGGCGAGCGAACTTCCTGCATTTGGAAAGGGACGCCGGTGATGTGCGGCCCACGAGGTCTGCCCGGCGCGAAAAACATTCTCTACCATAACCGCGGCAATGGCACGTTCGAGGACGTCACCACCAAAGCCCACATTGACCAAACCAACGGCCACTACGCCTTTAGCGTCTCCACGCTCGACTACGACGACGACGGATGGCCCGACATTTACATAGCCTGCGACAGCACTCCGAGCATCCTGTATCACAACAATCGCGACGGCACGTTTACCGACGTAGCCGTAACGTCAGGCGCCGCCTTCAACGAAGATGGCCGCGAGCAAGCCGGCATGGGCACAACCATAGCTGACTACGACGGCGACGGCCGCCTGGACATCTTTAAAACCAATTTCTCCGACGACACCTCAACCCTCTACCACAACAACGGCGACGGCACCTTCACCGACGCCACTTTCGCCGCCGGCCTGGGCCTGCACACCAAGTATCTGGGCTGGGGCACGATGTTTTTCGACTTCGACAACGACGGCTGGCCCGACCTGATCCTCGCCAACGGACACGTCTATCCCGAGGTAGACAAACATCACCTGGGCAGCAGCTACGAAGAGCCTCGAATCCTGTATCACAACAATGGAAGTGGAACGTTCACCGATATCTCCGAGTCGGCGGGCCCAGGCATTACCACCGCCTCATCCTCCCGAGGCCTCGCCGTCGGCGATCTCTGGAACGATGGCCGCATTTCCGTAGTCGTGAGCAACATGAACGCCCAGCCCAGCCTGCTGGTGAATCAGGTCCGCTATCCAAACCACTGGATCGCATTCAAGACGGTAGGAACCGCCTCCAACCGCGATGGCATTGGCGCGCGCATCACGGTCCGCGCCGGCAAGC
>Ga0187819_10001068_pt1 | contig 14130 bp, 10 predicted proteins | sample NC_wetland_sal_i_15_FD_132411 | JGI IMG/M metagenome (GOLD analysis project Ga0187819, IMG submission 132411) | Wetland sediment microbial communities from Neuse River Estuary, North Carolina, USA - SO4_4 | ecosystem: Environmental > Aquatic > Freshwater > Wetlands > Sediment | place: USA... | reverse complement strand
GCCGCTGATCGTGCCGTGGATTGTGGTGCATCTCGGTTGGCGCTGGGCGTTCGTGATGATCGGCTCGATTGGCCTCGCCTGGCTGATCCTGTGGATGCTTCTCTATGGAAAACCAGAAAATCATCCCCGTTGCACGGCAGGCGAACTCAATTACATACGCAGCGATCCGGTGGAACCGTCGGCGAAAATCAGTTGGGCGCGTCTTCTGCCGCACAACCAAACCTGGGCATTTGCGCTGGCGAAGTTTGTGACCGATCCCGTCTGGTGGTTTTACCTTTTCTGGATTCCCGATTATCTGCAGCGCGAGCACGGGCTTCGATTGACGCAGATCGGCCTGCCCATCGTCGCTATCTACGTCATTTCGGATTTGGGGAGTGTCGCCGGTGGCTGGCTCTCCTCGAGTCTCATGCGGCACGGATTCTCCGCAAACGCTGCGCGAAAATCGGCGATGCTTGCCTGCGCCCTTTGCGCCGCCCCGATTGCAACCGTTTTTCTCATGTCGAATTTGTGGGCTGCCACACTTCTCATCGGGCTTGCTGCCGCAGGTCATCAAGGTTTCTCAGCGAATCTGTTTACGCTCGCTTCCGACCTGTTTCCTTCGCGCGCCGTGGCGTCGATAGCCGGAATCGGAGGCATGGCCGGAGCAATCGGCGGAATGCTGATCGCAGAGGTGGTCGGTCACATATTGCAGTGGACCGGCAGCTACATGATTCCGTTTTTCATTGCCGCCTCCGCTTACTTGATCGGTTTGCTGCTGGTTCACGCCTTGAGCCCGCAGCTGGCGCCTGCGCGCATTGGAGAATGAAGCGATGAGTCTCGAAGCCTTTCGACTCGATGGCAAGAACGCGCTCGTGACCGGCTCGCACAGAGGACTTGGCGCCGCCATTGCTGTGGCCCTGGCAAATGCTGGCGCGAATGTGGCGTGCCACGGACGAGACCCGAAACCCGGCCCATCCTGCGACGAGATTCGTGCGGCTGGCCGACAGACGTTCTATTTTTCAGGCGACCTGGCGAACTCCGACGTGCGGGCTGCCCTGATCGAAAAAACCATCGCGGAGCTTGGCTCGATCGACATCCTCGTGAACAACGCCGGAACAATCCGAAGAGCTCCTGCCGAGGAATATTCGATGGAAGCCTGGAACGAGTTGATTGCAGTAAATCTGACAGCCGTCTTTCAACTCTCGCAGCTTGTCGGACGGAGCATGATCAAGAGGGGCTTTGGCGGCAAGATTGTGAACATTGCTTCCCTGCTCTCATTTCAGGGCGGAATTTTGGTGCCTGCCTACGCCGCCGCCAAGGGCGGCGTCGCCCAGCTGACGAAGGCGCTCGCCAACGAATGGGCCGCAAAGCACATTAACGTCAACGCCATCGCCCCGGGATACATGGCCACGGATAATACGGCAGCCCTGCGCAGTGATCCCGTCCGCAGCCGACAGATTCTCGAGAGGATTCCGGCAGCGCGATGGGGAGAGCCCAACGACATTACTGGCGCAGCGATCTTCCTCTGTTCAGCCGCAAGCGATTATGTGCACGGACACGTCCTTATGGTGGATGGAGGCTGGCTGGCTCGCTAACGTCGCAGACGTGCTTCCGCGGAGATACTAAACACAAGCTCATAATCGCCATACAATGTTCGCCGAATCAGCGAAACACGCGGCTTGAAAATTAGTACCCTTTCCCTTTCACGACAAAATATGTGAATTCGTGCGCACCATCGAGCAAGAGTTGGTGCGGCACGCGTGGTGGAATGCGGACAACATCGCCGGGATCGAGTCTTACGCGTGTGCCACCACGAATTGTGCCGTTGCGCTTCTCGTGCGGCGCTACCGTTTCGCCGCCCAGATAGGTGCCGCCGACCAAGAGCGTGGCCGAACCGGACTGCACGAAGAATATATCAATCTGGTTCTCATGCCATTCGATTGCGCCGTCCGCTTGCCTGCGCACGAGCAAAAATGATTCATTCGGGAAATCAGCAAGTTGTTTCACGGCAGAATGCTGAGGATCGATCGTGGCCTGCTTGGCGAGCACGCCCGTGAGGTCCTGGATGGATGCTCTTGTCCAGTGCTCGAATCCTTCCGGAGCGGTCTCCTGCGCGGCAAGCAACATAATGGGTGGAAACAGGAGGCACAGCAGAGTGAGTCGCTTCATGGTGAGCACCTCGAAGGTGGAGTTGTCGCGAATTATGCTTCTGAATTATGCAGGTTCTCGAGACTTACGCGAAACCTTTGTGCAACATCTTTCAGATTTATCGCTCCTCCCGATCAGCGCGCATAAACTCGATTAGTGTGCCGTCTGGGTCCATTACGCCGGCGCATCTCGCATTGAGGTTCACGCGGAACCCGCGGTTCCGCAAATCTTTAGTCGTACGCGCAACATCCGAAACTGCGAACGCAACCCTCGGGTTCGCGACGACTGTCGCGTTATCGATTCCCAATTCTTCGCCTGACTCTCCCGGAAGGCGCAGTACGTGACCCGCCGCGCAGGCTCCTGATTCTCGTCCAACCTCCTGAAACCCAAGTTTCTCCACGTAGAAATTCGTCGCCACGGCTGCATCGTTCGCTGGCACAATCACGCGCAACAGCCGGTCTGAAATGCGGCGCTCCCCCCCGTGTTTCCCCCGATCGTTATAGTGCAAGGATCCGGGCAGGTATTGCGTGAATTCGATCATCTGTCCGCCTGGATCATTAATGGAGAAAAGCAGATTCCCGGCACGCGCTTTTCGACTCTCGGGCGCAACGATTCCTCGCGCGACATACTCCCTCCGCACTGCTTCAATATTGGCCGCCTCATAACACACGTGCATGAGCCCAATCGGTTGCGACTCATCGCTACGGCCATACAATTCGATGAATTGTCGATCATTGATCTTGATGTAGGACACGAGCGGTTTGCCGGGATCGGCAAATTCGAAAGCTTGCACGAAGCCAAGGGATCCATAAAAGCTTCTGGACCTCTCAACGTCGGTCACTCGAAACGCGACGTGAGCAATCCCCGCTAAACCCTGTGCCGAAGGCGATCCAGCGGTTGCGCACGCACAGATGCCCGCAAAAGCCATCAGTGCGATCCGCGTGTATGCGCAATGCGCCTCAATTCGCATGCGTCTCGTTCCTCGCATCCTCTCGACATACACTAACACTCATGTCAGATCAGAAAAAATGACCTGCGTCGCTGCAGAGGCGTATGCGATTCTGAAATGCAGAGGCGGGCGACTGTTAAGTCTTAACCGGCACGATGGACAGGCGGGCTGCCCACTCTCCGCGAAACGTATTCCACCAACGCGGGATCATAGCTCATGTCCTTCGACGGCAATCGCGAGGCGCCGCTCACCAGCACGCCGCTCTCAACTGCGTTGAGGGACCAGTTGGGCAAGAATCCGGCACAGTTCTTCAGCCAGGCGATGTTGTTGCCGGGCCTGCCGGGGAAGCGAGAGCACTCCGCTCTTATGAAATCCCATTCCACCACGTCTTGCAAGAAAGGATTCCGGGACAGAAAAAGGCTTGAGGGCTTGCCGTCCGGAAACAAGTCCCTAAACTCGTAAGGATCAAGGGTGTCCGGCGACTTGGCTGCCAAGATCGCCTCGTTGATGCAGAGCCTCAACCGCTTCTTGATCTCGGGATGGGTGATGATGTTATTGCACTGTTTGCTGTCCCTCCAGTCAGGATCGCGGTGCGCAAACGACACCTTACCATCCGTATTCATACCGAAGAAGTTTTTCATTGCGCCCGTGTGGCCGCCGTCGTGCTTCTTCATGAGGTGGCAGCTGAGGAGGAAATCGGCGTCCATCACCAACTGAGGGATGACATAAGGCCCGCCGTATGGCATCTCCTGCGTTGCAGAGGAGCCAATCTGCGGTCCTGCCGCGCATTGCACGCCAGGCGAAGACGCTAGCAGGTCGCTCTTCATTTCGTCCGGGAATATCCGCGAACAATCCAGAAAGGTGATATTGCTGTTGGGTACGCCGGCCTTGTTCAGGCTTTTGGTCAAGGCGATCATCATCGCTGGCGAAGTATTCAATGCCCCTGTGTTCCAGTCCCTTCGGGTGTTGTTCAAGTTGACTTTCACCACAACTTTAGAGGCACTGGAAACCTCAGGGAGGATTCGCGCCCAGGCGTCCCGCGGCGTCGCGGTCTTGGAAAGCTCCATGACGCCGGTTTCGAGCATTTCCTGAATCTTAGCTGTATCGAAGTTTCGCCAATAGTACGGACTGCCAAAGGTATAGGCCGAGGCCACGTCCGGGTCGTAGACGCGGACCACCACCTTGTGGTTGTAGCCCTCGGCTTCCCATGCGCTGACTGCCCCGAACAAGCCAGACGGCTGCACGGCCTGTGCCAGAAGCCCCGCAGCCACCGCGCGGGTCGAAGTCTCCAGAAAATCTCTGCGGGTCAGCAGTCTAATCCGGGTCATGGCATTCCCTCCTGAAACGCGTGAAAAGTGCGCACCAGCCTGTAGCTTTCTGCCTCCACGTAAGAGCGGTAGGGCAGGCAGTGGGCTGCGAACAGGACCGGCGGAGTGTTCAACTGGAATCACCTTCGGATCTCCAGCGCACGCATCGGAACAGTTCCGACGGCGATGAAGAATCCGCCACGCGGACCGTCTATGCCACAGAAAACGCATGAACGATAACCAGTGCTGCGTCAGGATCGCAGTGAGCTGCGTCACTTCATGCAGGGCTGTGTGTCACCCGTGGGACCAAGCTCGATCCGGAAAATCTAGCACACGAAACCGTTCGCTCGAATTTACGTTCACCGCCCGACCATGAAAGGGGTCGTTGAACGTCTCAGCAGACTCGGAAGGACCTTCATCGATCAGCTTACGACGTTCGCGGGCCGCCTGTGCTATGAGTTCTGAGGGATCCACTAATTCGGAAAAAGATAACCCTTTAGCCCTGCAAAGAGAGAAGAAGTACGGCAAAGGGTTCACCTATACGCAAATGAAATTCGAAGAAGCCAGCCTGATTCTCTGCGCCCAAGGAGACTATGTCTCCAGGCCGCGCCGAACAGTGGTCTTTTCATTGTAGTGAGAGTAGTCGTACCTCTGCGCCCCGCTCGTGAAGAACCTCTGAAAAAGCTCGTGGCCGGAAGGCCGGGGTTTTAACCCGTCGCAAATCCAGCCAGCGAGAAAGGGGCTTCAGCCCCTACAGCCATCTTTGTAGATTTCCCGTAAAAAGGCGTATGTTTCCAAATCCGCCCGCTCCTGTATTACTATCCGGTCCGAAATAATCTCAACTCATTCACGTAGAGAACGAATGAAACCCTTATCCTCTTCATCGAAACTACTCTTTGCTGCTGCTGTCCTCGCCCTCCTCGCGGCGACCGCTCGTGCCCAGTCTTACAAACTCGAATCATCTTCCACTCCGCCGCCACAAGAACTGAACGCCGCACTTCGCGGCACGCTTTCGCCTGATGCCCTTTACGTCACCGGTCCGAATGGTCCGTTGTGCGACATCTGGCTGCGCAAATCGATTCCCGACGCTGCCACCCCCGACACGAGTCTCGGCGTCAACATCGGCCAGATTCCGCAAGGTGCGCTCGTCGGCGCAATCAAGTTCGATGCGGCGGGCGCCGATTATCGCGGCCAGCCCATCAAGCCTGGCGTGTACACGCTGCGTTTCATGCTGTTGCCCGTCGACGGCAACCATCAAGGCGTCTCGCCCTATCGCGACTACTTCCTCACCGCTCCCGCCGCTCTCGACTCATCGGCCGCCGATATCTCAACGACAGACTTGGTCAACCTGAGCAAGAAAGCCGCGGGCACTGGCCATCCGTCCGTCTGGAGCCTCGTTCCGGCCGATAATGCGCCCGCAACTCTTCCCGGCATCGCCCATCAAAGCGACGGCGACCTCTGGGTGGTATATTTTCAGGCTCCGCTAGCAAAGCCCACAAAAATGGGCTTGGTCGTAGTCGGCAAAGCCCAGGCGCCCGAATAGTTCGGCGAGGCCCGTCAACCCGGCCGTCAAGGTGAGGCTCGGTTATCGGCGGCGACCGTCAAGACAAAGAAAAGAGGACAAGAGGTCGTCACGATAACCCAGTCGAGCTGGCGCGGCGCCAATCCCTAAGGGTGCGCCTTCGCTGAAGGAAGCACAACGTCCTCGACGACAAGAAAATACCGGCGGTCGAGATCACGCATCTGGGCGAGTTTCACTTCCGAGGCGTTGTAATCCATGCCAGGATGGACCTTCTTGAATGCGCCGGGGTCGTCTGCGCCCGCCATGGCCTTCTCCCACGAGGGGAATATGTCCGCGGTCACCAACTGGTAGGGGAGACCAGTGCCCTCAGGAAGATCGACGGTCATGGCAAACCAGGCATGGAATGTTCCATCCTCCAGCAGGGATTGGGCCACAGGCCGCCTGACGTCCTTTTCAAACGCAGTATAGGCCGGCAGGTCGCGCACTTTCATGAAGTTCAGGAAGAGGTAGTCGCCCTTCTGCATGTTTCCCATGAAGACCACCGCCCGCCACAGCTCCACGGAAATGGCGCGCTGCAAATCGGATCGCTTTTCCACATAGTCATCGGCCGCCATGGGAACACCGGTTTTTTGAAGCAGCATGTTCAGGCGGTCCTTGCCTCGTGGCTCGGGAGGAACACCGGAGAAGGAATTTATGCTGATGTAATCACAGCGGGACTCGGCGCCTTCGGGAAAGATCGTGCGCAACAGGTACGCGCCGGAGATTCCGCCCGTGTCGGCATCGGCCTGCGCGACGCGCCGCATCGTTTCGTGGAATCTTTCCAGTTCGTTCGCTTTCCCCGGCCGAATCTTGACGCAAGTGAATTTGAAATAGTCGGGCGGAGCCTGCTGGGAGAACGCGGGGACCGTCGGAGCAAGAAAGACGACCAAGAACAGCCATATTCTACGATTCATCGGATTCCTCCATACTGCCATTGGCGAAAAAAGTTAAGCGTGTGCGAGAAAGTCAAAAAGAACTTAACCCGGAGTTTCCGATTTGGACCTCCGGCTCGCGGACGATACACCTCTTCTGCTCTCCCACACAGCGAATTTGCCACCAGAGCACGCCCTTGGGCGAGATTGCGGGTTCTGACCAGACTCTTGTGCCGTCCGACGAGCCCCGATTGCTGCCGCGTAATCGGGCACCGGCGGCTGTTCGGGCAGATGGTGCGGATCTCGGAATAGATCCACTTCGCGCTGGTACAGGCTTTCGGCGGCTCAAAAAAAAGAAAACTCCTCAATTCCTGCTGTTTCGCGGGTTACTTCGTGGACCGCCAAGTCCGTCTTAATTCCTTTGCTGAGCTGAGCGCCGCGGCGAGTGGCGAATTCGACAGCGCCAAGAAACGAGTGTTGTCAGCGTCGGAAGAAAGAAGATTTCCAAAGCTGCTAGTCTAGGACGCGATGGGCAAAGTGAGAGCCGCGAAAAAAGCCGTGAGCTGGAACGATCGACGCGAACAAAGCAGTCACCAACCTAGCAGCAACGTGAGAGCAATGCGCGAACGCTCAGAAACGCAAAGGGAACTCCAGCACCATCTTAGTGTGGCGCGCCAGCTAAAATTGAATCGAACTGCCAGTCAACGGTCGGCACCCGGGCCGATGGCGACGACGAAGTAGCTAGCGGATTTATCGCTTGGATTTGTGACGCCGTGCTCTTCGTTGGAGCGAACAAAGGCGAGAGAACCCGATCCTAGCCGGTGGGCCTTCCCTTCGACGGTGACTTCCACTATGCCTTCGCGGATGAGCCACATTTCGCTGTGCTCGTGGTGATGTGGAGGATGCGGAGCGCCACGCGGCGGCAGAATCGTTTCATGGACCTCGACGGATTCGCCCGTGGCGAGCTTGCCCTTGAGGATCGGGCGAATCTCTGCTAGGTGGGAAGCGTGCACGGGGAGACTGTCAAACGGATATACGGCAGACGGAAGTGTCGCGGATTGGGAGCCGGGGTTTGCCCCTGTTGGGGCTGCATCCAAGAAACTCGCGAACGCAGTGCTCTGGATCAAGACAGCGGGCAAGAGTGGAATCAAATCGCGGCGAGTGATCAGCATTTTGCCTCCAAGAAAATAACATCCCATTCATCCACGCTCCGAGAAATGATGAAAAGTCCCGCACGACCGGTAGGCCAGCTCCGGTACCATGCGCCGAATGTTCTTATTTCTCTGAGAAGCGGACCACGTGGTTTATCCCGAGCGGCAGACGAACGAGCAACCGGTCGCTCCCCATCGTTTGCCATCCCGGTGGGAGTGAAGTCTTCTGCTCGGCATTAAACTCCGGCAAGCTTTGACCATCCGCGGTGACACTCTGGATGGCAGTTCGGACTCCCGATACGAGCACATACTGGAGCTCGCGCCAGTTATCAGCGGTCATCGTAAAGCCGTTGGCGTCAGCGGCCAGGTGAAGCTGTGTAATCTCCGAATGAGCTGGAAGCTTCCAGCTGTGGGTCGTCGGTTCTGCATCCGGCGGAGTCATCATCAAAGCAGACACCTTTCCGGCAGACATCGATTCGCCGAGTACAAAGTCGGGTGCCAGCTCCACAGGGACCAGGGCGCCTGCGCGCAGGAAGACGGGGATATCGTCGACAGGGGCGCGGCGTTCGAATTGACCGTCCTTAACGGGCGCGCCCGTCCAGAGATCGGTCCAACGTCCCTGGGGTAGGATGACGGTGCGATGCTCTCCCTGGGAGTGAACCGGGGCCACGAGCATGTCATCCCCGAACATATACTCGTCCCAGGAAACCGTTGGCATGGAGCGCATGAGCGGAACACCAGTAGCATGCGTGTCCTGAGCCGAGCCGTAGACGTAGGGGAGGATACTCTCCCGCGTCCACAGCAGCTTTTTGTAGGTTCGGATCGCCGCGTCGCTGTAGAACCAGGGCTCTCGAGGTTCCGTTCCATGGAAGCGCATGAGCGGAGAGAATGTGCCGAACTCAACCCAGCGCAGGTACACTTCTTCGTCGGCCTTTCCAAAGTAACCCCCGACATCGGAACCCCAATTAGAAAATCCGGATGTGCTGACGCTCAGACCGCCGATTATCGATTCGTCAAAACCACGAAAGTCGGTGGCATGATCACCTGCCATCTGTCCAGCATCGACCTGGCTTCCAGGTGCGCCACCTCGTGCGAAAAGGATGAAATCATCGCCTCGCCGCTGCTGGAAGATCTGATGCACGGCATGATCGTAGGAGCGGACGTACCAGTTGTGCATCTCTTCGCCGGTCGAGCCGTCATGGAATTGCGCATCGCGCGGAACCAGATCTCCGAAGTCGACCATGGTTCCGGCAACTCCCAGGTCCATGCGTTCCTTCCAGAACGCGCGCAACAGATCTGTGCCGCGTGGTGCGGTAAAGTCAATATAGGGATATTGAGGGGCGAGCACGTTAGGGGGCTCGAGGACGAGTATCTTCCCCATGGTCAGCTTCATCAGTGGGAGCTTGTCTTCTGGGACATCTGGAAGAGCTGCCTTGATCTGGTCCATGGTCCAGCCCTGAGCCTGGCTTCGGCCCCAACTCAGGACCCGAACGCCGGTCGGCACAAGCCGACGATACAGATCGGGATCAGCGCTTGCTGGCCCCTCCGCATAGACAGCAGACTGAGGAATATCGAGCTGGTGGAAGCGGTCCATGACGTTCAATATGTTCTGCGTAGGGGTTACCCACCGTTCCTCTGCCCAACGTCCGCCTCCTCCCCCAGCCCAGGGCTCAAACGCCCATGCCGGCGGTAACAGCGGCTTCCCTGTGAGGGCGGTGTACTCCTTCAGGAGCTCTTTCGATTCCCCTTGCCAAATATAGATGTCGAACGTGGGCCCATGTGCCGTCACGCGGTAGCGATTCTCCTGACTGTTGCCAAAATCGGCGCGGATCTCATAGCTCGTATTCCAAAACACGCCATATCCCGATGTGTTCTGCCAATAGGGAATCGGTTTATATGCCTGGTTGCTGAGGCCGCCTAGCGCCGTGGAGTCCCAGGCGTCCAGCTCCCACAAGGTCAGAGTTTTGCCGCGTTGATCGAGAGAATCAAACCGTTCGCCCAAGCCCACGATCTTGTCAGCAGGCTTCAGATCACCTCTCAGGTCGATGCCGGCAATCTTACCGTCAGCGTCCTGTCGGACAGACAGGTCACCCCGGCGCAAAGACCACACGGGCTGAGAGTTCCCTGAGGCAAGGAGATCGATATGCCAGGAGGATCCGAATGTTATCTCCGCAATGAGATTGTTCGCAGCCGCGTGAACTCCGTTCGACGTCCGAGCGAGTTGGACGGTCGACAGGTGGTCGGGCGCGAAATGACCCACCGACGGCCCATGAAGCCGAACACCACCGATGGAGGGAAACGAAGCGAACAGATCGAAGGGCTTCTGTCCCGTGCGTGCATGCAGAACAACTTCGTTATTCGCGATGGTAGCGGACTGGATCACGCTGATCGGGGTCCACGCATCGTCTCGCACGTCGCCCGGTGTGCCATCGGCGAACCAAACCTTGGATAGCCGGTCGAAATGCTTGAGAAGGGAATCGAGAATCTGGCAACCGGCTGGTTCATCGCCATGCCTGAGCGCATCGTTGAACTTGTGCCGTGCGGTCCATGGATCGAGTTCTCCGGGTTCCAGCAGCCAAGCGCCACTGTCCCAGTGGAAGCTGACACCTTCCTGGTCCAGCAGGTCGTACCAGATCTCTGCAAGATGAACGCGCTCCGGCAGGTTGGCACTTATCGTAGGCTGCGAGCCGAGTTCCTGTTGGAGCCGGGCGAGTTGCTTGAGCTCCTCGATGCTGGCGTGATGCAGCAGCGCTCTCCGCTCCCAGCGTCGAGTACCCGACGGCAGTGTAATCAGACCGGACCCCGCGGTCCTGATCCCCTTCGCGCCTCCAAGGCTGACCTCAATGAACTGATCTGTCGCCGCGGGAGCACGAACAGTATCGACCGGGCCGTCGTGAAAATCTGCGGCCGAGGGACTTAGCACCTCGCCGGTGAGTCCGCGAACGCGCGATAGCTGCAGCAGAAAGGGCTTGGTCGGCAGACCTCCCAGTTCCTTCCAGGGAATCGTCAGTTCCGCGGTCCAACTGTCTGCGCCAATTTCAGTTTTTATCGTGTGCGGCGGCGGGGGACCGAAATTCCAGATGAATTTTGGTTCACTTAGTTCCGCATCAAATTGCCGAAGATCCTGCTGTTGCCCTCCCGGGGCAAGATAACCCACCACGACGCGATCGGATCGGCGCAGTCTTACGCCATTGCGATAGACGGGCTCAGGATCTGCGCAAACAAAGCGCACGTAAAGAGCTGTGGGATCCCATAAAACAGAGACAGATGTGGGCGTTACAGGGATGCTCTCACCGTTCGCTCGGAAAAAACGATCGACCACGACACCCTCCTGCCAATCAGTCTCTGTTTTGCGCGCTCCGCTTGAGGCGGGACCGAGATCCATGGCGACTAATCCCTCTTGTGCGTGCGCAGTGAAAGCGCAAGCGAAGAGGACGGCGAGGATGAAGAGTTTGTTTCTATGCATTTTCGTTCCGTTCTTGTGCTTGTCTTACTGCGCCCGCAAAATCTGACGGTTTCGAGTTCTGTCGAGGAACTCTCTTGCGTTTCGGTTTTGTTCTCTGTTCGCCCGCGCGCAGTGTGCGCCTTTACACCTAAGCTGAGAGCCTTCGGCGGCGGATTCTATTCCGACGGAGAAGCGAATGCCAGCACGCAGTCCACGCCGGCTCCGCTCGCAGCAGATGTGATACCAGGGCACATATCAAGGCGCCCAAACTTCGTTTGAGGTGCAGTCCACCTCGCCGGCAGCGATGTACGAACCCCGGCCCAAAACAGACTTGAGGCATACGGTTGTTGCACCCTACAGCTTCGTTCGTGAGGCGAAAATGATTGCGGAATTAGCCCAGAGTTGTCGAGGCGTTCTCTGTGCCAGAGGCAAGGAGCCGAGCGAGCCGTAACGATTGACGAGAGTATAGCTCAGAAAGCCCTGTTCACTAGGCGGCCAGCAACGGTTTGTGGTTTTGCGTTCACCGGCGTCTGCTCCTGATGGTACATGCGCCCAGGCCGGAATGATGCCGGATTTCTCACGGTTAGCCCGGCAATCCGCCACAATATTAGCCCGCCTCCATGATGCTGGTACCCAGGATGAACGAGGAGATCCCGGCAAACGTGTTCGTTTCTTTCGGACAATTAATGTATGCCTGATAATCCTTCTGAATTCCGATGCTGCTGCAATCGATAATGTCCAGCCGCCCATCCTCGGCCGGGACAGCCTTGGTAACTATTCCCTTGTAGGCCCTGCGCACCACCGGCAGGTATTCGTTGCGCGGAATGTAGGCCTTGTTAATCGAATTTCGGATGAGATAGGTGAACATACCCGTGCCGGAGGTTTCGTTCCAGTTGCCCGCCTCGCGCGGCTTGTCCACCACCTGACACCACATTCCGGTCTTCGGGTCCTGCACCTGCTTGAGTCCGGCGCAAAGATCACGCAAGGCAGCAAGGAGGGCGCCGCGGTCCGGATGGTCCTTGGGGAGCAAGTCGAAGACGTCGGCGCCCAGGAGCGCGAACCACCCAAGCCCCTCGCTCCATACTTCCGAGGCAAGGCCCGTTTGTTTATCGGCCCATGCAGCGGAGCGCGACTCGTCCCAGCCGTGAAGGAGCAGTCCATTTGCCTTACGGCAGTGGCCGAGCACAAGCTTTATTTGCGTTGTAACCTGATCGAAAGCCGCACGATCGTGCATGACAGCTCCGTAGCGTGCCTCAAAGATCTGACCCATGAAGACGCCATCGACCCACATCTGGTGTTTGGCCCAGTCAGCGTGCCAGAAACTGCCATCCGAATTGCGTGGATAGTGAGCAAAAGCCTGGTGAATGGTTTGGGCGGCGATTTTGTACTTCTCGAGTCCAGTTTGTTGGTAGAGGAGCAGGATCGCGTAACCCGGGATGAAGTTGTCGAGAGCGGTGGGCCGGAAGCCGGGAATGCGGCCCTGGTTGTCGACCTGCTGATCGACGTAGCGGCGGATGTAGTCAAAGTAACGCTGTTCACGCGTCAGCTTCCATAGCTTTTCGAACGTGAACATCATGTAGCCAGCTTGCCAACTGAAGTGGTTGTTGTTGTCGCTCCAGTGGATCACATCCGGGTCCGGACATCGCGCAAGAAGAGTGTCCGCCACTGGGACAGACCACCGGAACTGACTGGCGGCGCTCGTGCCTGGGTTCGTGGCTGAGCGAGCAGCCGCGACCGTGCGAGGGAGTTTCCAGACTGCTGCCAGCATTGATGCTCCGCCGAACAGTCCTAGGAATTGGCGGCGAGAGCCGCTCAGCGGCTCAGGAAAAGATGGAATCGGTTCAAAGTGCGGCACCCTCTGCCTGACAAAGTCCTGGTGCTGCGGTTTCACAACGCCCCATCCCGTTCTGCTAGGCAACGGGGCCCACGCGGATATCATCTGTCATGCCCTTGTGACCGGCCGCATCAACAGTACCAATTTGATAAATATGAACGGTCTTGTCGCTGACGGCATCGTCAAACGCAAACGGTTTCTTGCTGATCTGTGGCTGGTGGGCGACCTGGCTAACCATCTGGCGATCCCGCCAGATCTCATAGTGAGAGATCGGTTGGTCGCCGGCATAGGCCGTCTGCCACTTCAGGCTGACCACGCGTTTCTCATCACGCATTTCCTGCCTGGCCAAGGCATCCCGGGGAGGCGTCACTTCGTGCCTAGGGAGTTGGAAATCGTTCGTCTTGCCATCTTGGGGTACGCTGGCCAATTTTTCGATGTCAAGCCGGTCAGTGGCACTGAGCTCCCCCGGCGCGATTTGCGCCGCCGAGAGATTCTGCAGAAGTTGGCAAGCTACGGGATCTTCGGAGATGTACCCCGTACCGATGATGACCGTGCCGATGCCCGGTGTCGACAACGAATATTCCACTAACCGCCGGCTAGGTAGCGAGTCGCTGCCTACGTTTCGGATGACATGCTGGGGCGTGTGCTGCCCTACCTCAGTGTCCTTCCTGTACATGCCGCCATCCGCAAACACCTTCATGCCGATCACACCCAGCCCTTTTGCCACCGCGACCGGAATGACGTTGTACTGCATGTTGAAGTGCTGCCGGTCGTTGGCGTTGATAGCCACCAGCATGCCATCGAAAATGTTGCGCTCATCCCGTTGAATCATTTCGATCATCAGCGGTGGTGAGTGATGGCCGGAAAACCCCAGGTGACGAATC
>Ga0187819_10001066_pt1 | contig 14133 bp, 8 predicted proteins | sample NC_wetland_sal_i_15_FD_132411 | JGI IMG/M metagenome (GOLD analysis project Ga0187819, IMG submission 132411) | Wetland sediment microbial communities from Neuse River Estuary, North Carolina, USA - SO4_4 | ecosystem: Environmental > Aquatic > Freshwater > Wetlands > Sediment | place: USA: North... | reverse complement strand
GGTGATTACAGGCTTTCCAGAACCGCGAAGCTCAAGGCTGCGTGCATCTGGGAAACCACAGCTCGTAGATTCCGCTCACGCAGGAACACCGGGAATCTTTTGCGCCCGAAGATGCCAGGCGCGCCACTGCGCACCGGGCCGCGAGTTCCTGGGAACCAAGCGCGATTGCGGTCTGGAGTTTCTGTCTCGCCTCACGAGGCTGGGCCTGTTCGAGAAGTAGCCCGTGAACCACATAAGGCAGGTCCCACTCCGGCCATTGAGATTCGATTTCCTGGAGAGCCTTGTCTGCGGCGCTGCTGTGGTCCATCAACGCCAGCACCATGGCCTTACTGAGCAGCAGATCAGGGTTGCTCCCCGCTTCCTTGCTAAGGAAATCGAGCGCCGCCTGTTTGCGATTATGGCGCACCAACAGGAGAACCGCTTCCTTGGCGAGTTGCGGTCGAGAAATCGTCTGTTGCAGCCCCTGCTCGAGCACCTTTTCTGCTTCCCCGCCCCGGCCCGCCGCATCCAATATCTTTGCCTTCACCAGGAGGTAATCGCCGGATCGTTGCGGCTCCGGCACGCACTCGAGGGTGCTCAACGCCTTCTCCGGGCCTTCCAAGTGGAACAGTGCTATCGCCAGATCCAGATTGGCTGCCGGGTTTCCATCGGCAGCGCGCTCAAGGAATTCTCGGGCCAGTTGATATTGCTCAAAGCTTAGCAAGAAGCTCCCGGCCTGCTGCCATGTGCGGTTCTCCGCATTCTGCGTGAGCAGGGCCCGAAATTCGATGCTGGCATCTTGTACTTGGCCCTCTGTCAACAGCAGGCAGGCCAACCGCAATCGAAACTCGGGATCGTCCGGATGGATGCGCGCCTCCTGCCGGAGCCGCTCGATTTCGCGCTCACTCCGTTCGGCCGCGGAGAGGCTCGCGGATTCGATCATTCCGGGCTGCTTCCAGGGCCCGCGCACCCGAGGCGGCCGGGTCTCCTGAAACTTGGCCAGAAATTGTCCGGCCTCCTCTTCGTGCCCCAACTCCATAAGGGCGCGCCCCAGGTGCATCAGAATTTCAGGATCGTTGGGCGAGATCCCCACCGCCTGGCGGAGGACCTTTTCGGCGTCCGCCGGCCGGTCGAGCGAGATGTAGGCTGAGCCGAGTTGATCCAGAGCGCGGGCGTCCCGCGGGTTGATCGCAATGGCCTTTTGAAAGTGGGGCAGCGCTTCCGCCGTCCGCCCCAGCCGGTTGAGCAGCCAACCCAGATCGACGTGTGCGGACGCGAGCCCTGGGTCCAGCCGCAATGCCGTGGCTAACTGGTCAAGGGCTTCCTGCGAATCATCCCGCCATGTGAGTTGCGCCAGGTCGTAGTGGCCCAGTGGGTCCTCGGGGTGCTTCTCGATGTACCAGGCCAGATCTTTCAGTCCCTCCGCCTGCCGCGTATCGGTGAAGCCGCAGACCAGGGCACGGTCGCGGCGCGCCCCGTCGTCACCGGGCCGGAGCCGCAGATATTCGTCGAAAGCGATGGCAGCATCCCCGTAGTATTCGCCATCCTGTGCGGCACGTGCCAGTAGCAGCGGAATCTCAGGGCGTGCCGGAGCAAGCGGTTTGGCCTGCGCCAGAAGATAGATGGCGCGTGCGTAATTCCCGAGCGCACGATTGACTTCGGCCAGCTCGATAAGGGCGTCCACGTTGCCGGGCTGGAGCCTGGCCGCAACCTCCAAGGCGTGGAGTGCGCGGTCGTAATGCTTCGCTCGGGCAGCGGCGCGGCCGAGATTGAAAAGAACGTCGAAATCGCGGGGGTGCTGAACCAGAACGTCATTGAATGCTGTCTCGGCACGATCGTAGGCGCCTATTCGGGCGCAGGTTAACCCGTAGAGGTAACCCAGACGCGCGTCGGCAGAGGCTTCTTTCTGTACGCCGTCCAATGTGGACAATGCTGCCGCTTGCCTTCCCGCCCAGTGCAGGGCCTCGGCGCGAAGCATGCGGGTAGCGGCTTCCGAATCGCTCACCCGCGCCAGGTATTCGAGTGCCAGCGCGCCCTGGTGCCGGTCCGCCGCAATGCGAGCCAGTTGGAAGTTGGCGTTGGCGTGTCGCGGGTTCAGCTTAAGAACGCGCAGGAAATACGTGCGGGCCCTTTCTGCATCCCCGCACAACACGTAGTGATTGCCCAGGTTATTCAGGAGCGGCAGGGAGGGCGGTCCTTGCGACAGGACCTGCTCATACAGGCGTTCAGCCTCGCCGCACTTCTGTTCAGCATCCAGCCGGGCGGCCTGTCTGAGCGCGTTTTCCTGCGCTCCCGCTCGCCATGCGACCAGAAGGACTGGAAGGCAAATGGCGGCCACGCTCTTTTGGGCCATTCGTTGCCCATAATTATATACTGTGGCTGGTTTGACCCGTCCGATTGCGGCGGCCGCCGCCGGTATCGCCTGCGCCATTATTGCCTGGGGTGTGATGGGGTTGTGTCCGGTGGCCCGCCTCCGCGCCTCAGCCAGGCGTCCGCACTTTACGGACCTTGCTCCACTTTCGGCGATTTCTTATTTCACCAACAACGATTACACCGGGCGAAAATACTTTCCGCAGCCCATGTGTGGGGGCATCGGCATTCTGGATTACGACAACGACGGACGGATGGATATCTTCTTCAGCAATGGCGCGAAGTTACCGGAATTGAAAAAGACCGGCCCGTCGTTCTACAACTGCTTGCTGCGCAACCGGGGAAACGGCACCTTCGAGGACGTCACCGCCAAAGCCGGACTCGACGGCAGGAACCTCGGTTTCAGCTTCGGCGTCGCGGTGGGCGACTATGACAACGACGGATTTCCGGACATCTTCATCGCCAACGCGGGTAAGAATACGCTGTACCACAACAATGGGGACGGCACCTTTACCGACGTCACCGACCAGTCCGGGCTGGGAGCCAAGCCCGCAAATACCCTGAGTGTTCAGGCGGCCTGGTTCGATTACGACAATGACGGCCTCCTGGACCTGATCGTCTCCAACTACACCTTGTGGACTCCGGAGCAGGACCGCCGTTGCACGCTCCGCGACGTGGAGGCTTACTGTTCCCCAAAGATGTACCCGCCCGTTCCGCACCGGCTCTATCACAATCTGGGAGGCGGGAGATTCGAAGATGTGACGGATAAGTCGGGCTTCGGGAAGGTGCCCGGCAAAGGCATGGGGATAGGCATTGCCGATTTCAACAATGACGGCTGGATGGACGTCTTCATCGCCAATGACACCGAGCCCAATTCCCTCTTCCTGAACCAAGGAAACGGCACCTTCAAAGAGGTGGCGCTGGAGTGGGGTGTAGCCTACAATGACAACGCTGCGACCGTCTCGGCCATGGGCGCCGACGCCAAGGACTACGACAACGACGGCTTCGTGGACATCTTCTATAACAACCTCATGGGGCAGACGTGGGCCCTTTTCCGGAACCTACGCGGAAAATCCTTTCGGTACTTTTCTCCGGCAGCAAACATCGTCCAGATCAGCGAGCACCTCTCGGGATGGAGCAACGGCTTCATCGATTATGACAACGATGGCTGGAAGGACATCTTCTCAGCCAATGGCGATATCGACAATCTCACTCCCGCTTCGCCCCAGCACGATACCATGTTGGAGAACGAGGGCGGCAAAGAGTTTCTTGACGTCTCAAAAGAGATGGGCCCGGACTTTCTTCGAGTGGGCTATCAACGCGGCTCGGCGTTTGTTGACCTCAATAACGACGGTTTCCTGGACTTGGTCGTCACGTCGTTGAATCAGAAGCCGCGAATCCTGGTCAATTCCGCCGACAATGCCAATCACTGGCTGCTGATGAAACTGGTCGGACGCAGAAGCAATCGCGATGCGATCGGCGCTAGGGTCAAGGTCACCACGCCCTCGGGCCGCACGCTTTACAACCATGTGACCGGCTCGGTCGGTTTCATGTCCACCAGCGACCTGCGGTTGCATTTCGGACTGGGCGCGGAAAGCCGGGCGGCCACGATCGAGATCGCATGGCCGTCCGGCGCCCTTCAGACCCTGAGAGACATCCCTGGCGACCGCATCCTGCAAATCGAAGAACCCCGTTAAGCCCGCGACGCCAAGAAGCCCTTGAATTCCGTCCGTCCGGCGACTGAGAATTACCGTAGGTATCCGCAGTTCGTGAGGATCACCTACACCAGCACTACGAAACACAGCAGACCCGGCACAAGCCGACGCCCGACTTACAGAGTGACGTCGAATTGTGCGAGCCGCCAGAAGAAGTCGGTATTAAGAGAGGATTTTAACGATGAGTAAACGACAGAGAGCCGGACTAACACGCCGGTCGATGTTTCGAAGCGCCGCGGCTGCGGCCATGTTCGGCCCGTTGTTCAAGGCCACCGAAGGATCCGTTAGCGCGCAGCAAACCGTAAATCGTAACTCCGCGCCCAGCACCCTGAAGATCACGGACATGCGCGCTTGCCGCGTGGCCGCGAATTACGATTATCCGCTGATCAAGATCTATACCAATCAGGATGTTTATGGGCTCGGTGAGGTGCGCGATGCGGGAGTTGAAGGCATTGCTCTGGTCCTGAAGGCGCACCTGTTAGGCAAGAACCCTCTGAACATCGAGGGCAACCTGAGAATGTTGCGCGAGTTCGCCAACCATGGCCGCATGGGCGGCGGCTACAGCGCGGTGGACATGGCCCTCCATGACATTGCCGGCAAAGTCTACGGTGTTCCCGCCTACCGTCTGATTGGCAATAAGAACCACGATCGCGTTCGTATCTACGCCGACACCACCAGTCACCCCGATCCCAAGGTCTATGCCGAACGCATGCGGAAGCGCCGGGAAATGGGGTTGACCTTCTTCAAAATGGATCTGCAATCCAGTATGCTGCAAGACCGCCCAGGTGCGCTCGACGAGCGCGGCGTGTGCACCGAAAAGGGCCTGGGCTACCTCTGCGAATACATCGCCGCCATCCGCGAAGTTCTCCCGCCAGGAGCCCCGCTGGCCGCCGATCATTTCGGTCCACTCAATATCAACGATTCGATTCGCTACGCGCGCGCTTTTGAACCGTACCACCTTGCCTGGGCAGAGGATCTCCTCCAGGTTTCGGAGCGCAACCAGCATCCTTACCTGAATTGGGCGGCGTACAAGACCATCTCCGACGCCACCGTCACGCCCGTCCTGACCGGCGAGGATATCTTCGGACTCGAAGGCGGATTCCAACCGCTGCTCGACCATCGCGCCGTGGACGCCATCCATCCCGACATCGAGACTTCCGGCGGGTTGCTCGAAACCAAGAGGATAGCCGACTATGCCGCAATGTGCGGCATCCAGGTGGCCATGCACCATGCCGGATCGCCGATTGGCGGCTTCGCCGGTTACCATTGCGCGGCCACTTTCGGCAGAGAATTTCTGGCTATGGAAAACCACGCCCTGGATATGCCCTGGTGGCAAGACCTGGTGACTGGTGTTCCCAAGCCGATCATCGAAAAAGGCTATGTGAAGGTTCCGGACGACAGGCCCGGGCTGGGTCTCGAGCTGAACGATGCCGTTATAAAAGAGCACTTGCGCCGGCCCGGCTACTTCGAGCCAACCGCTATGTTCGACGACATTATCGTCTCGGGATTCCGCACCGGCGGCCCTTGGCCGCATTACGATGAAACCGGCAAGTGGTGCAATTGCGAAACCTATGAGTAGAGCCCAGAAAGGTTTCGCGGAGGCTGGCCGACTTCGTTAATCGTTATGTTCGCCGCGTCCAGCCGCTCCCTCGTTGCCCTTGACTATCTACAATTGCGCGGTGTATTGTAGATCATCTGAAATATGGGGAAGCCAAGCGACCTGGTCCAGGGAACCCTGGATCTCCTGATTCTCAAGACTATTTCGCTTGAGCCCAAACACGGCTGGGCGATCGCCAAGCGCATCCAGCAAATATCTGCCGAAGTTCTACAGGTTCAGCAAGGCTCGCTTTACCCGGCGCTGCACCGGTTGGAGCAGCAGGGCTGGATCAAAGCCCATTGGGGGGAGACGGAGGGTGGACGCAAGGCCAAATTCTACTCGTTGACCCGAGCGGGCCGAACCCAGATGGAAAAGGAACTGGCCAACTGGGACCGGCTGTCGAACGCGATCAATCTGGTGGTGCAGGCGAACGAGGCGTAGGCCATGCGCTGGGCGGACAAACTTCGGATGCGCGCAAGATCGTTGTTTCGCAGGCGCGGAGTCGAACAGGAGCTGGACGACGAGCTCCGCTTTCATCTGGAGCAGCAAAGCGACGAGAACTTAGCGGCTGGGATGAGCGCCGGAGAGGCCCGCTATGCCGCGCGGCGGGCGATTGGTGGGCTCGAGCAGATCAAGGAGAACTGCCGCGATACGCGCCGAGTCAACTGGATTGTAGATCTCGGGAAGGACGCGGGCTACGCACTGCGGATCTTGCGAAAGAGTCCGGGCTTCACGGCGGCTGCGGTTTTGTCCTTAGCGCTGGGGATCGGGATCAACACCGCTGTGTTCAGCCTGATTAACGCGGTGCTGTTGAGAGCGCTGCCGGTGAAAAATCCCGAACAGTTAGTTGTCTTCAACCATCGCAACGATTTCTCGTATCCCATGTACGTGGATTTACGCGACGGGAACACCGTACTCTCCGGCCTGCTTTGCCGCTTCACCATTCCGGCCAGCCTCAGTGCCGAAGGGCAGACGCAGCGGATTTCGGCGGAGCTGGTGTCTGGAAATTATTTCCAGGTGCTGGGGGTCGAGGCGCTGATTGGCCGAACACTCACGCCTGACGACGCGCGCCTGCCGGGAGCCCAGCCGGTCGCGGTTCTCAGCAACGGATTCTGGAGGAGCCGGTTCGGATCTGATCCTGGCGTTGTGGGAAAGACGATTCGCCTCGACGGGCAGCCATTTACGGTCGTAGGCATCACGCCAGCAGGATTCCAGGGCACCGAAGTCGGCGTTTCGCCGGACGTTCGCGTGCCCATCACGATGTGCCGGGCACTGATTCCGGATTTGCCGTCGGACGTTGCCATGAACGAACGCGGCTGGGGATGGCTCGACCTGGTAGGCCGGCTGAAAGACGGTGTGAGCAGGGCGCAGGCGGAGTCCGCTTTGAACGTCTTTTATATACATGCCCGCGAAAGGGAAGTTGGCGGTGTGTTCAAAGACTTGCCGCCGGATGCAAAGGCCCGAATGCTCTCCGAAAGATTACAGCTTGAGCCAGGTAGCAGGGGCGTTTCCGACCTTCGCGAAATGTTTTCCCGCCAGCTTTGGATTCTGATGATGGGGGTCGGCATCGTCCTGGTGATCGCGTGCGCAAACGTCGCTGGTCTTCTGCTTGCCAGGGCGACGGCGCGCCAGCGGGAAATCGCCGTTCGGCTCGCGCTGGGAGCCGGCCGTGTCCGGATTGTGCGCCAGCTCATTACCGAGAGCGTGATTCTGGCGCTCATCGCGGCAGCTGCCAGCCTTTTGATCGCCCGCTGGGGCAGCCATGTCCTGGCAAGTTTTCTGCCAGAACTGAGACTGCCGGTTGTATTAAACCTCGATCCGGGTTTCCGGGTAATGGGATTCGCGGTGATTGTCTCTTTGGCCGCAGGAACTCTCTTTGGCTTGGCGCCGGCATTGCAACTCACTCGGTCTGCGGTCGCTCCCGCGCTGAAGGCTCAGGCAAGTTTGAGCGGCCTTCGAGGACCATTCACTTTCCGCAAAGTCCTCACCGTCGCTCAAGTCGCATTGTCGCTGCTGCTGCTGGCAGGTGCGGGCTTGTTTGTGAGGACTCTGCGAAACTTGAAAGCTCTCGATCTCGGATACGGCCGGGAGAACGTTCTGCTGCTTGAACTCGTTCCATTGCTGAACGGTTACAGCGATGTCCAGAGTGCCCGGTTTTTCGAGCAGGTAATCGACAGGGTGAATCAGTTGCCCGGCGTGCGGGCCGCCAGCCTCGGATCTATGGGGCTTCTGGGGCCTGGCCTCACGAGACAGGGTATCCATGTGGAAGGGGGCAACACACCACGGGGAGAGGAGAGCGCTGGCTGGATCAATAGTGTAAGTTCGAAGTACTTCGAAACCCTCAGGATTCCACTGCTGCTGGGCCGGAGCTTCACTGTCCGCGATGCGAAAGGCGCCCCGCGCGTGGCCATCGTGAATCAGACATTTTCACGGCGGTACTTCGGTAGTGCCATCGCCGTGGGCCGGCGCTTCGGGATCGGAGACGTCAGCGACATTGAGATCGTCGGCATTGTCCAAGATGGCAAGTATAAAGACGTCCGCGAAAGAACACCGAACGTCGTCTACTTGCCATTTGAGCAGAACTTCGACGAGCCGATGACTCTGTACGCCCGCACCGTTGGTGATCCCACCAAGGTGGCGACGGCCATCCGGCACGCGGTGCAAGCTGTGGACCCGAACGTACCCGTCTACAACGTCAGGACACTGGAAGCTCAATTGGATGAATCGCTGTCGCAGGAACGCCTGGTCGCCACACTATCGAGCTGGTTCGGCGCATTTGCATTGCTGCTCGCCGCGATCGGGCTGTATGGAGTGCTGGCCTACAGCGTCACGCGGAGGACCAATGAAATCGGCATTCGCATGGCCCTGGGGGCGGAGCGCAGCGGCGTGATTTGGATGGTATTGCGCGAAGCGCTGCTGCTGGTGAGTACCGGCGTTGCCATCGGCGTGCCAGTTGCGCTTGTGCTGGCGCGGTTGGTGTCCAGTCTGCTCTACGGACTGGGGCCTACCGATCCGCTGACGCTCGCGGCCTCCGCGATCCTTCTGTTCGTAGTCGCCGCCATAGCGAGCTACCTGCCGGCACGGCGAGCTTCGCGCGTGGACCCGATGATGGCCTTGAGGTACGAGTAATGCGGTGGGTGGATAAGCTTCGGTTGCGGGCGCGGTCGCTGTTTCAGCGGCCTGAAGTCGAACAGGAACTGGACGAGGAGCTGCGGTTTCACCTGGAGTGGCAGATCGCCGAAAACATCGCCGCCGGCATGACCGCTGAAGAAGCCCGCTACGCAGCGCGCCGCACAATCGGTGGGATCCAACAAATAAAAGAGGACTGCCGGGATACGCGCCGCGTGAATCTTCTCCAAGACATATGGCAAGACCTGCGGTATGCAGCGCGAATCCTCCGGAAGAGTCCTGGCTTCGCGACGGCCGCGCTTCTGACGCTGGCGCTCAGCATCGGGGCCAACACGGCGATTTTCAGCGTCGTCGACGCCGTGCTGCTCCGTCCGTTGCCGTTCTGGAATCCCGATCGATTGGTCATGGTCTGGGAAGATCTCGCGTTCATGGGCTTCCCGCAGAACACCCCGGCGCCCGCGAACTTCGTCGATTGGAAGAATAGGAATCATGTTTTCGAGGACATGGCCGCGATGCACGGCGACCTGATGAACCTCGCCGGCGACGGCCAGCCGCAGGAACTGGAGGTGAAAATCGTCAGCGCAAATTTCTTCTCCCTGCTCGGGATGAGACCTCTGGTGGGGCGGACGTTTCTGCCGGAAGAAGATCGGGCTGGTGCTCCTCATGTGGTGCTGCTCAGTCGCGGACTCTGGGTTCGCCGCTACGGTGCCAATCCGCAGATCGTAGGAAGACCCATCCTGCTGAGTGGCGAAAAGTATGTGATCGTCGGAGTCATGCCGCCCGGCTTCGATTTCCCGGATCGGGTGGATGTCTGGATTCCCATGGCTTTTTCCGCCGAACAATGGCACATGAGAAGCAATCACTTCCTGCAGGTCGTCGCGCGGCTGCGCCGTGGGGTGACCGTAGAGCGCGCCCGGACTGAAATGGCCGGCATAGCGAAGCAACTCGAGCATGAATACCCCGGCACGAACACCCGAGTGGGCTCCGTCGTTATCCCGCTTCACGATCAGTTCGTTGGTCAACTCAGGCCGGGTCTCATCGTACTGCTGGCCACGGTGGGCGGAGTCCTGTTGATCGCGTGCGCCAATATTGCAAATCTGCTGCTTGCGCGCGCCACCGGCCGCCAGCGTGAAATGGCCATGCGCATTGCGCTCGGAGCGCGGCGAAGCCGCCTGGTGCGCCAGATGCTGACCGAAAGCGTGCTGCTGGCAGCCCTCGGCGGTTTCGTCGGTGTTCTTCTCGCCTCGTGGACTTTTGGGTTCCTGACGAAGCTAGTCCCGTTGCCGCTCGCAAGCATAACCGCACTCAACCTTGATGGAACGGTCCTGCTTTTTTCGGTCGCAGTCGCCGTGGCAGCCGGCATTCTGTTCGGACTAGCCCCTGCCTGCCACATCTCGGCCGGCGCGATCGCCGAGACGTTGAAGCAGGGCGGGCGCGGCGCGGTCGGCGTGGGAGTTGGCCGTTTTCGCAGCGCTCTGGTTGTAGTGGAAGTCTCGCTTGCCGTTATCCTCCTGATCGGAACCGGGCTCATGCTCCAGACGCTGTTTCATCTCCAGGAAGTCGATCCGGGATTCCGGCCCGAGCATGTCCTTTGCCTGCGGACATCGCTTTCCGCCACGGAGAAATCGAAGTACCGGGAGCTCAAGAACCGTGTCGAGTTTTATCAGCGTGTTCTCACGGGAGTAACGACTCTTCCCGGAGTGGTGGCCGCCGGATACACCACGTACCTTCCTTTTACGAATGGCGGGGGCACGAGCGGCTTCGCAATTGAGGGCAGGCCTATGCCGCCAGGCGGTCCCTATAACGACGCCAACCACCGCGTGATTACGCCGGAGTACCTCCGAGCTATCGGCGCGCGCTTGATTGAGGGGCGTTCTATCAGCGAGAGCGACGGGCCAGACTCACCTCCGGTCGCGCTGATCAACCAAACCATGGCCAGAAAGTATTGGCCCGATGAGGACCCCATCGGCAAGCGCTTCAAGCTGGGTGTCGATTCCTCACCCTCGCCCTGGATCACCATTGTTGGCATCGTTGCCGACATCCGCCAACAGCGCCTCGACATTCCGGCGCGCCCGGAAATGTATTTCTCGTACCAGCAGCCGGCCGCAAATTTCGGGTTCTACACCCCGCGTGATCTTGTGGTCCGCGTCGCAGGAGATCCGCTCAGCCTGGCGCCGGCAATCCGCAGAGTAATTGCCGAAGCGGATAAGGACCAACCGGTCTCAAGAGTTCAGACCATGCAAGATCTGGTTTCCTCCGAAGTGGCCGGCCGCCGCTTGCAGGCACAGTTGCTTGGGTCGTTTGCGATACTCGCGCTGATTCTGGTTTCTCTCGGGATTTACGGGGTGCTGGCCTATGCCGTTAGGCAGCGGACTGCGGAAATTGGTCTTCGCATGGCGCTGGGCGCGCGTCAGCAGGACATACTACAGTCTGTGATCGGCAGAGGCATGAGATTGATCGGTGTTGGGTTGACGTTAGGACTCGGAGGTGCCTGGCTGCTCACGCGGCTCATCCGCAGCCTGCTGTACGGCATCACGGCCGCGGACCCAGGGACCTTCATCGCTTCGGCCCTGCTATTCCTCCTCATCGGCTTCGCTGCATGTTATTTGCCGGCGCAACGGGCCGCGCGGGTCGATCCCACAATGGCTCTGCGATATGAATGACATCACTCCGACGTGCGTTCAAGGCTTCGCCACCAGAGGCAGTTCGATAAAGCTCTCGTGGCCGGGCTCGTGGTAGATCCGCTGCACGGCCTTGCGGTAATCCTCCGGCTTCGCCCAAAAAATATTGGGCACGAAAGTCTGCGGATTGCGATCGTAGAGCGGGAACCAGCTCGACTGAATCTGCACCATGATCCGGTGGTCGCGCAGGAAGACGTGATTCGCATTGGGCAGAGAAAAGCGAAAAAGCAGCGGCTTGCCGGACTCGATGGGCTTGGGCATCTCCAGGCTTTCGCGATATCGGCCGCGGAAGATGTCGGCTGAGATCATCAACTGGTAGCCGCCGAGCGCCGGCTGGCCGGCGACTTCATCGGGATAGACGTCGATCAACTTCACCACCCAGTCGGAGTCCGTACCGCTGGTGGAGGCGGCCAGGTTCGCGACCGGCTGCCCGCTGATCTTCACCGGCGCGCTCAAGACGTCAGAGACGAACGCCACCACGTCCGGGCGGCCGGAGGCTTCCCGCTGGTCGTCCACCAGCCATCGGGACCAGGAACTGTCGTCGATGGGTCGCGCGCGATAAGGCACGGGCTTGGCGGGATCGGAGACGTACTCGTCGAATTCGGTGTCGCCCGGCTTTGGCGCGGCAAAACTCAACTTCAAACCTGCGTTGAGATAGAGCGGCGCCGGCCGGACCGTACAACCGCTGTCGCAACCTGCAGGCCAGGCGGGCAGCCGCCGCCACGTGTTGGTCCCGGTTTCAAAGGCCATGACGGGCGCCAGGCCGGCTTTGGGCGCACCGTCCTTCAGATATTGGTCAAGGAACGGCCGCAGGATTTCGCGGCGAAAATAGAGCGCGGTGTCGGTGTGGAATTTGATGGGTCCGATTGCGCTTCCGTCTCCGATCTCCCCACCGTGATACCACGGGCCCATGACCAGGTAGACCTTATCGTTATTTATGTCCTTCGGCTTGATGGCCCGGTACACGGCCGGCGCGCCGTAGATGTCCTCCTGGTCCCACAGGCTGTGCACGAGCATGACCGGAACCTTGAGCGGTTGCCCCGCCAGAATCCGGTCCATCGCCTGGTCTCGCCAGAAAACGTCATAGCTGGGATGCGCCAGAATCTTGCGCCAGAAGCCCAGCGGTTCCATGCCGTGGCGCTGCCCGAGCGCGCCCGCAGACCCGGCCTGTATGTACATGTCGTAGTCGTCATAGTGGCCGGTCCACCACTTGACTTCGGACTTGCGCGTCGCCTCCTGTTCGTAGATGTAAGCCAGGTTCGGCTGGCGAAAGGCGCCGTTGTGGAACCAGTCGTCACCCATCCAACCGTCCACCATAGGGTTCATCGGCACGGACACCTTGAGCGCCGGATGCGGATTGACCAGCGCCATTAACGGCAGAAAACCGTCGTAGGAAATACCGAGAATGCCGACCTTGCCGTTGGCTTCCGGGACATTCTTGATAAGCCAGTCGATAGTGTCGTAGGTGTCGGTGGAGTTGTCCACCGGCGTCGGGTTTAGCGGCCCGTGGAGAGGACGGGTCATGACGTAGTCGCCCTCGGAGCCGTGCTTGCCGCGCACATCCTGCACGGCGCGGATGTAGCCGCCTTCGACGATCACTTCAGTGGCATTGTCGTAGCCGTTCAGGACGGGGCCCAAGTGGGAACTTTCGGCGTGGCTCGTTAGGGTGGTCGCATCGTAAGGCGTGCGCGTCAGCAGGATCGGCGCGCCCTTCGCACCCTTGGGCACAAGAATGACCGTATGCAGCTTCACGCCGTCGCGCATCGGGATCATGACTTCGCGGCGCGCGAAGTCGAAGGTGTCGGTGGAGGGCGTGAACTTCGCCGGGGTCTCGCTGGGCAGGTCGGGGTAGGCGGCGGGTGGAGAAGTACTTTGGGCCGCCGACAGGCGGAGGAACAAAAGGGCGGCGAGGAGCGGCGCGAACAGGGTTCGCGGGGAAAAGAGGTCAACCGGCTTCATAAGAGTCCTTGATAAGTGAAGAATGGATTTGACGCATCAGCAGATTGTATCGGACTGGAGGAAACTTGAGCTTCGTGGGCTTTCGTCTCGTTGCAGCAGCCGGGCGGTATTGTGAGCGTTTGATGCCCTCTGCCGGCACTTGAACTACGCTTTTTTTCGATTGACATGCTACCCACCATGTGCTAATTTTTTAGCAGCCTGTTAAGAAATGCGCACCAAGAAGACGACCAAGGCTGATACGGACTTGAGCCGGCGCGAGCGCCAGATCATGGACATTTTGTTCGCGCGTGGGCGCGCTACCGGCCAGGAGATCCAAGCGGGCCTTGCGGACAAACCCAACTACTCGTCTGTTCGAACCATCCTGCGGGTGCTCGAACGCAAAGGATACGTCCGGCACATCGCGGAAGGGCTGCGCTATGTTTACCAGCCGACAGTGGCGCGTGAGGCCGCCAGTCGGTCGGCATTGCAACGCATCATCTGTACATTTTTCGACGGATCGGCGAAGGAGGCGGCAGCCGCGCTGCTCGACCCCTCCGCTTTTCACTTGACCGAGCAAGAACTGGGCGAACTGGGGCGGATTGTGGATCGCGCAAAAAAGGAAAGGAGATAACCATGCTGAACGTCTACCTCGTTTCGGTGGCCACGAAAACTACCATCTTGTTGGGGGCCGGTCTGTTGCTCGTCCGATGGTCAAGGCGCCAGG
>Ga0187819_10001065_pt1 | contig 14133 bp, 9 predicted proteins | sample NC_wetland_sal_i_15_FD_132411 | JGI IMG/M metagenome (GOLD analysis project Ga0187819, IMG submission 132411) | Wetland sediment microbial communities from Neuse River Estuary, North Carolina, USA - SO4_4 | ecosystem: Environmental > Aquatic > Freshwater > Wetlands > Sediment | place: USA: North... | reverse complement strand
GGCCCAGCGTGATCTTCACCGCATCCGCCAGAATGTTCACGCCGCGCAGGATCGACTGGCGTGAATTTTCGCCAGTCACAATCATCTTCGCCATGGTCCTCAATCCTCCTTAGAGATGTCTTTCTGCTGCCGTTCTGCCCGCGGCCGGCCCGGCTAGCGCTGGCCCGCGCCGCGAGGCGGGTTTATTTCCGGGCCGCCTTTGCGGCCGATCCCAGCTTCGCGAGAATTTCCTCCTCCCGGAGAATCAGGTACTCCTGGTCGTCCAGGCGGATTTCCGTCCCGCTGTACTTGCCGAACAGGATGCGGTCACCCGTCTGGACGTCCAGCGGGATGCGCTCGCCCTTCTCGCGCTTCCCGGCGCCCACGGCGATTACTTCACCCTCTTGCGGCTTTTCCTTGGCCGTGTCGGGGATGATGATTCCGCCCCTCACGGACTCCTTTTCCTCAATCCGCTTCACGAGCACGCGGTCGTGCAGCGGTGTCACGTGTACTGGCATCGAAATTTCCTCCCACTCGTGGAAGTCAGCAGCTTTTTGGATTCGTTGCATCGCCACCGTGGATTAGCACTCCTCGGTGGCGAGCGCTAATAATATGTCAGCACCCTTCCATTGTCAACAGCCACTCGCTCAAAATCGATACCCCTCTCACCATCAAGTCTCCGTAAGTATATGGAAATACACAGCTTCCAATGGAAGGGAAGGCCTGCGCTTCCCGGCTTTCTTCCCTGCGCCCACCCCTCAATTTCAGTTTTCCACTTGATTCCCGGCGCTCTGGCTTGCAGGGTCTTGCTCCGCCGCGCCCCACTTGTGGCACAATTCCACTCATCGCAACTGCCGGTCGAGAGGTGGATCAATGAACACAGCAGCGGGAACGGCCCGGGCCCAGAAGCCCATAGTCCCGGTGAGCCTTCCCTCGATGGTCCGCCAGGTTGTGGACGAGTTGGGGACGCTTATCGCACAGCGCCGCGCCGTCATCGAGATCGGGCGCACCGCGGAGGAACCGCTGGCCCGCGGACCGGAGCAGGCCGTGCGCCAGATCATCTACCATGTCCTTCGCAACGCCGTGGAGGCCTCTCCTTCTGGCGGCCTGATTCGCGTGGCCCAGCACCAGCGCGAGGGCCAGGCGATCCTCGAAGTGTCCGACGAGGGGCCTGGCATCCCACCCACCGACTTTTCCAGAATCTTACAGCGCGGTTTCACCACCAAATCCGGCTCCAAGGGGCAGGGACTCGCCGATGTGGAATGGCGGCTGGCCGAACTTCGTGGTGGAATCTCCTGGGAAAGCCCGCTGCGCACCGGCCGCGGAGCCTGCTTCACGGTCAGGCTTCCGGCCGCTCCCGCGCCGCAGTAGGGGTCGCGCCGCCCGCCGAATGTCCCTCCCTCAGAATGCCGCCTGTGCAGGATTCGTCCTCGCGGGAGGACGCTCGAGCCGCATGGGACGGGAAAAAGCCCTGTTGGAGATCAACGGCACTCCGCTCCTGGTTCGCGCCGCACGGTTGCTCGCGCCGCTTTGTTCCCGCGTAACCATCGTCGGCTCACCGGAGCGTTATCAGCACCTCGGGTTTCCTGCCATTGCCGATGAGCAGCCGGACATCGGGCCGCTCGGTGGAATCCTCACCGCGCTCGGCCACACGGACGCTCCTTGGAACCTCATCACGGCTTGCGATTTGCCCTATCTCACCTCAGATTGGCTGCGCTATCTAATTGGCCGAGCGGCTTCTTCTCCCGCCCGCGTGGTTTTGCCGGAAAGCGATTCCGGGCCCGAGCCCCTCTGCGCCGTGTATCACCGCGAGGCGGCCGCTGCCATTCGTGCGGAAGTCGCGCAGGGTCAGTTCAAAGTCACGCGCGCGCTCCAAAGCCTGCCCGTCGAGCGCGTCCTGCCCGCCGATAACCGCGCGTTTGACCCGCGCGGCGTTCTCTTCCAGAATCTCAATACGCCCGAGGACTTCGAGCGGGCCCGCGCCGATCTGGAGAGCTGATGTGGCGCAGCCACTCTTGGCTACGCGCTTTGACCGAACCGCGCAGCGGGATCCATCCCTGTTCCGCTCCGCGAGCAGGAGAAAAAACTTGTTTGTCATCCCGAGCGTAGCGAGGGACCTGCTTTTTCTGCTCACTCGCGATCACGGAGCGTGAACGGCCACCATGCCCGACCACTTCTTCGAATTCCGCCACGTGACCAAGGCCTTCGACGACCATGTGGTCCTCCACGACGTCAGCTTCCACGTGGACCCCGGCGAGACCTGCGTCATCCTGGGACGCAGCGGCGTGGGCAAATCGGTGGCCCTCAAACACATCCTCGGCTTTCTCCAGCCGGACCAGGGCCAGGTCTGGGTCGCTGGCCAGGAAATCACCGGATGGTCCGAGGAGCAGCTCGCCGCCATCCGCCGCCGTGTCGCCATGGTTTTCCAGTCCGGCGCGCTCTTCGATTCGCTCACCGTGCGCGACAATGTGGCCTTCCCCCTGGAAAGCCGGGGCGATCTGGACCAGGACGCCATTGATCGCCGCGTTTCCGAGCTCATGGAGATGCTGGAAGTGGCGCAGTTTGCCGATGTGCTCCCCGCCGATCTCTCTACCGGTATGAAGCGCGCTGTGGCCATCGCGCGCGTGCTCGCCCAGGACCCGGACGCCATCCTCTTTGACGAGCCCACCACCATGGTCGATCCCATCATGGCCGCGCACGTCAGTGAGCTGATCCACAAATTGAAGGACTCTTTCCGCAAGACTTCCATCGTCGTGACCCACGACACCCACTTGGCCCGCAAACTCGCCGACCGTGTTGTCTTTCTCCAGGAAGGCCGCGTGGCCTTCTTCGGTCCCTGGGCCGAATTCGAAAGCACCACACAGCCCTTTCTCCGCAACTTCCTCCTCCAAGACGCGCTCGTCCCCGCCCTCGATGTGACGATATGACCGACCCCAGCAGCCCGCTAACCGACCCGAAAAAACAACTCCGCCGCGTCATGGGCTTCTGGGACGTCCTGCTCTTCAACATCGCCACCGTGCTCGGCCCGCGCTGGATCGCCGCGGCCGCGCACAACGGCACCTCTTCCATCAGCCTCTGGATTCTCGCCGCCGCCCTGTTTTTCGTCCCCACGGCGCTGGTGATCACCGAGCTCTCCACGCGGTTCCCGGACGAGGGCGGTCTGTACGTTTGGTCGAAAGACGCCTTCGGTGATTTTCACGGCTTCGTGGCCGGCTGGACCTACTGGATTTACACCGTCTTTTATTTTCCGGGGCTGCTCCTGGCCAGTGCCGCCATGAGCGCCTACGTGGGCGGCTCCGGCGCCGCGTCGCTGGCGCAGGACCGCAGCTTTTTGCTGGGCGTCTCGTTCCTCCTTTTGCTTGTGGCCGTGGGGTTGAACATCGTCGGCCTCAATGTGGGGAAGTGGCTGCAGAATGCCGGTGGCGTCGGCACCTATCTTCCGCTGCTCATCCTCTCCGGTGTTGCGGGAGTCCTCTGGTTCCGTCACGGATCCGTCACGCATTTCACCCGGGCCAATATGATGCCCACGTGGAATTGGGACACCGTGAATTTCTGGTCCCAGATCGCCTTCGCCTTCACCGGTCTCGAGCTGGTTTCGGCCATGAGCGAGGAGATTCGCGAGCCGCGCCGCACCCTGCCCCGCGCCATCCTGGGTTCCGGAGTGCTGATTGCCGCGATTTACACTCTGGGGACCTTTGCGGTACTGGCCATCATTCCCGCCGGCCAAGTGGATCCCAAGAGCGGAGTCTTCCAGGCCATCTCGCAAGGTTCCGGTTTGCTGCGCCTCGGATTCCTCGGAGTCCTCGCGGCCCTGCTCGTGTCGGTGGGCAACGCGGGAGGCGTCGGCTCCACGGTTGCCGGAATCGCCCGCGTCCCCTTCGTCGTGGGCATCGACCGCTATCTCCCCGCGCCCTTCGGGAAAATCCATCCGCGCTGGAAGACCCCGCACGTTTCCATCCTCGTGCAGGCGGGCATCTCCGGCGCCGTGCTCCTGCTCAGCCAGATTAACGAAACCATGCAGGGGGCCTACCAGGGCCTGATTGACGTCGCCGTGATCCTTTACTTCATCCCGTTTCTCTACATGTATGCCGCGGTGATCAAACTCGCGGGCAGAAAAGATCGCGCCGAAAACAAGCAAGCCGTGCTCATTCCCGGCGGCAAACCCGGCGTGTGGATTGTCGGCGGTCTGGCCTTTGTCGTCACCCTGGCCAGCATCGTCCTTTCCGCGATTCCCCCGGGCGAGGTAACCAACAAGCTGGTCTTCGAAGTAAAAGTCATCGGCGCGTCCCTCGTCGCCATTGGTTTCGGCCTCGTCCTCTATTTCCGCGGCGCCCGCGAAAAAACCAGCGAACGGAAATTCCCTGCATAGACCACAGCGCCTCTGCCTCAAAATCCAAAGAGCCCGAAAGTCCTGCACCAACAGCCTCAACGACAAGCAGAGAGAGCGCCGAGAGAACGCGGCGCCGGAGGCACACAGATTCCTCCCTTCAATACACTGCGATCCGGACTGGCTGCAGTTCAGTGCGAGACTCGCGCTTGCAATTGCAGGGCTTTTTTGAGTAGTGGCAGGTTGGGGTCGGCGTCCTTCCACAGGTTCAAAAAGACATCCAGCGTCGAACGCGCCTTCTGCTTCTCGCCTCTCGTGGCGTAGTCGGAAGCCAGCTTGACGTACGCGGCCAGCCAGTGCTGCTGCGGCTCCCAGGAGGAAGCGCCTCCCTCTGGGATCGCCCGGAGCTTTTCATACCAGACGATGGCCTGGTCGGTCTGGCCCGATTGCTGGTAGGCATGGGCCAGCGCTTCCGTGCGTACAGTGCGAACCGCGGAACTGGCCTCCGGTTCCGAGGCCAGAAGGCTCTGGATCGCGGCCTCCGCGTCTCCCTTGGCCACAGCCAGTTCGGCCTGCAAGATGTGGAAATAAGCGGCGTCTTCCGAACTGCGCGGGTCCACGGACGCGGCGACCGCCTCGGTGAGTTTTTCCGCTTTGCCCGCGGCGCCGGCCCGCGCGTATTCCTGGCCCACCAGCGCCGCCCAGGTCACTTTCGGGCCGATGTCCTTCAGATGAGCCACTGAAGCATCGAGGTGCTCTATCTGCCCGCGCGAATCGCCTTCTCCCTTGGCAATGACGGCCAACTGGAAGTGGACCCGCGCCGCGTCGAAAGCGCCAAGCTTGATTTCCTGCGTTCTCAGTTCCTGATCAAGGCGCTGCCGCGCCGCTGCAAATCGTCCGTGATAGAGATCCAATAGTGCCAGCGAGTGCAGCCCCTCAGCTCTCGTTTCCGGCTTGGCAAGCATGGCCGTGAAGGCCTGAACGGCTTTTTCGTCCTGGCCCAGCGCGACCTGTGTGAATCCATATTCGCGGTTAATGTTTCCCGAGGTCAACCATCCCGGTTCCAGGCGAAAGGCCTGCGCATAGGCGTCCAAAGCTTTCTGCATTTGCCCGAGGCTCTTATAAGCGGTGGCCATGTCAACGTAAGCCCTGGCATCGTCGGGAGCGATGCGCAGCACCTGCTGGTACTGCTCGATGGCTTCCGGCTCGCGATTGTGCAGGCGGAGAAGCCGCGCGTAGTTCAGGTGGGCGTTCCAGTCATCCGGGTAGCGCTCCAGGTAGGTCTTGAAGATGGTGGCCGCCTCATCCACATGCTCCTGATTGACCTCAAAGTTGGCTTGAATCCAGAGCCGTTCGCGGTCCGTGGTGCGCGAGGTGAGGGACAGCGCCTTTTCGTACTCCGCTTTCCCCTTATCCGGCTGATAATAGATGTAGCTGTAGTAGCCGTTGCCCAGCGCCGCGTGCGCCATGGCGAAATCGGGGTCGGTTTCCACGGCCGCACGAAAAAGTGTCATGGCTTCATCGTGCTTGCCTCGGTGCCACAACGACTGGCCGTCCGCGTATTGCTGGAGCGCGGTGAGCGAGCGCGTGGTGACCTGCGGCAGCGCCGGGCCCCCGCGGTGAATCTGGTAGAGGGACTCGCCGAGGTCGAGGCGGATCTCTCCCGCCAGCGTGTCCAGGGCATCGAGGATGTGGTCCTCGCCGTAGCACCGCTCGGAATGAGAACTCACCGTCTCGCCCGTCTGCGGATCAATCATTTCCGCGGTGAGCGCGTATTCCTGGCCGGTGCGCGTAATCCCGCAAACCACCAGTCCCCGGATGTTTTCCCGCTGGCAGATTTCCCGGCCCACCGCGGGCGTAATCTTCTCGTCGGCGCTCTTTCCCATCATCTTTAGGACCGAGGCCAAGCGCGCCTGCGGGAAAATATTCGCCTGGCGGGATTGCCGCAGGCTGATCAGGAAGGCGGTCTGTAGCGCCTCGTCGAAGCGCGGGTCGCCGGTATGGTTCTGGAAGTCTGTAATTAGCACCGAGTCGCGCGGGCTGAAGGAGAAAACCGCGTGCCCCCGCAACACCCACACGCTCAGTCCACAGAGCACCGCGACGGCCATTACCAAACCGAGCAAGAGGGCCCCGCGTGTTCGTCTCGCGCGCGCCGGCGTCACCGCTGGCCCGCCGAGCGGAGCTGCGGCGGCGTCCACGCGTGGGAGGGGCGCGATCGCCTCCGGCGCCGGAGCAACCGCAGCAGCAGCGTAGTTCTTGAGGCCTTCGCCTCCGGACATCAATTCAACCGGCATGACGATGCGATAACCGCGCCGTGGAATCGTTTCGATGTAGCGGGGCTTCTCGGTGTTGTCGCACAGAGCGTCGCGGAGCCTGCTGACGGCACTGTTCAGCCCGGTCTCGAAATCCACAAATGTGTCGTCGGGCCACAGGCGCTTCTTCAGCTCTTCCCGGGTGACTACCTGGCCCTGCTGTTCCGCGAGCGCAGCCAGCACCCGCAGGGACTGCTCCTGCAGCCGGATCCGGGCGCCGCCCTTGCGTAGTTCGCCCGCGCGGAGATCGAGGACGTAGGGACCAATCCGGAAAGCCGATGGCTGAGGGGCCGGTTGCACGTGCTCACTTCTTACGGAACTGCCTAATTCGGACGAAAACTGGGCCGATGGGCGAATTCTAGCACGGAACTAGTACCGGGCTTACGATTTCAATGCTCCGAGCTAAGTTCTGCCGATTGTTTCCACTACGCCGCAAGGTGAAAAGAAGACTCATGTCAGAGCCAGACCATTGACCTTCCCGTCTCGCTGACGGCAAACTCGCGCGCGTGATTGCTTCCGGTGAGCGCCACGGACCTTCGCAGTATTTCCTTCGCGGGGCCTGTTGAACAGGCACCGCAGGGCGCGGCACTGGGGAGCAAAAGGGTGACTGGCCGAATTTATGTCAGGTCCCGAGGGAGGGAACGATGCGATCAGGAGCTTTGATGACTTTGGTGGCTGTGAGCCTCTTGGCGATTGTGCCGGTAGCATCTGCCGATCAGCTCGGGGGAAGCCCCGGCTCAGTTAGTTTCTCGCTTAATCCGAACGCGCCTGGCTATCCGAGCACTACCATCGCTTTTGGGAGCTGTACCCTTGGTTCATGCGCTATGGGCGGTGGCTATGTTCTGCTGCCCAACTCAGACACTTCGCAGGAAGACTTGCTGGGTTGGAGCCTTCAAATGACTATGCCGACCGTTATTATTCCGAGTGTCAACCCGGTGACCGGCCAAGTCACTACCACCCCTTATTCTCAGTTCCCCACGTATGGTAATCCCTTCGCTGGAATTTATGGAATTTCCATGAACGGTGCGACTTCGACACTAAATATAGGCGATAGTGGTGGTGACGATGTGTTTGGGACCGTCACCTGGAATTCGGTGATCGATCCCGGGGGTAGCGCCGCCACGCTCATCGGAACTTTTACAGTGACGAGCGAGACATGGTCAACGCAGCCGACAACGGGCCCGGCTGGTATTTTGGAGTCAGTTTTCGTCGGTCAATTTCCAAACACTGGCATAACCGTTGGATCGGTGGACACCCTATCGCTCGCCGTGACGAGCTGCACGTACGGTGGCGCCCCGGTGGATTGCCTTTCGAGTGACCCGACGGGATCGGTGACAGGTTTCTCGATTCAACAGGCGACTCCTCCCGTATCCACGCCTGAACCGAAACCGCTAGCGCTGCTCATGTTCGGCCTCGCTGCTTGTTTAGTGGGCCACAAGTGCTTCTCGAAGGAACTTGCAGCCCGGGGGTAACTCTCCGATTACTTTTGGAAGGTGCAGCGGCGGGTGTGGCCCGCGCCGCGCGGATAAATCTCGACTCGAAGCGCGCCCGTACTGCTGCAGGTCTGTCCAATTTGTGCGACGCCTGACCCTCATTTCCAATCACTCGGAACTCCGGGAATGGCTTGCCTCGGCCCCAAGTTCCTTTCGCGAAAAGGGGAATCACCCATGAAAGTTCGCATCGCTTTGGCTATTCTCGCTTTGATCCCGAGCCCGTGCATCGCACTGGCGCAGGAGAGTCCAGCCGGCGCTGCGGCGACTGGGGCCGCGGTGGCGAATGCCTCCGCGCCTGTGCCCCGGCTGGTGCGCTTCTCCGGCGTGGCCAAAGACGCGGACGGCAAGCCCTTGACCGGCACGGTTGGCCTCACGTTTTCGATCTACGCGGAGCAGGAAGGTGGCGCCACGCTGTGGATGGAGACGCAGAACGCCGAACTGGATGCAGAGGGCCGCTACACCGTGCTGCTCGGCAGCACAAAGAGCCAGGGAATGCCCGTGGAGCTGTATAGGACTGGCGAGCCGCGCTGGCTCGGCGTGAAGGTGGAATCGCCGGGCGAGGTCGAGCAGCCGCGCGTGCTGCTGGTGAGCGTGCCGTACGCGTTGAAGGCCGGGGACGCGGCAACAGTCGGCGGGTTTGCGCCATCAGCATTTGTGCTGGCTCCGACGGCCGTTGCCTCGGGTACGGCTGAGAACGCGCTTGAGGCAGAGAATTCTGGTGGACCGAAGCCCGCCGCGAAGAGCGCAATCACGAGTTCCGGCACGCAGAACTATTTTCCCATCTTCATCGACAGCTCTGGCGATTTGGGCAACTCGCTTATGTCTCAGAACACGGTAGCAACCAACGGCCCGATCGGTGCGACATTGAGGGGGGATCTTCTGGTCAGGGGGAGGCTGGGTATAGACCCTTCTGATGAGATTCAAGCTCCAAAACTTAACCTGGTGAATCCTCCCACAGATTACCCCGCCATCTATGTCAACGGTAATGCGTTCGCGTTCGGCAGCCGCGACCTTGTTCACAATAACGCATTCCTCGGGTACGCGGGCAACATCGCAACTCAGTACATAGGTGACCGCAACACTGCGGTAGGTTTCCATGCACTGTTTTCCGATTCTGGTCTAAACGGCCAGGGTCATTGCTGCTACGGCAACAACAATGCGGCCAGCGGCTACCAAGCGTTATACAGCAACACAAACGGGAGCAACAACACGGCCAACGGTTGGATGGCGCTTTACAGCAATACGACGGGCAACTACAACTCGGCTTTCGGCGCGGGCGCCGGGACGGACCCCACCACTCCCAGCCTCAGCTACGCCACCGCCATCGGAGCCTTCGCGGACGTAACCGCAAGCAACGCATTGGTGCTGGGCGGCATAGCCGGCATGAACGGCTGCGTCTTGCCATGTACCAGCACGAACGTCGGTATCGGCACTACCGCACCGCAATTTCCGCTTGATGTCAGCGGAATCATTCGCTCCTCTGTGGGTGGGTTTAAGTTTCCGGATGGCTCGGTTCAAACCACAGCGGCAATCAGCGGAGGTGGCACGATCACGGGTGTCACGGCAGGGACGGGGCTGACCGGTGGCGGGACCATGGGCAAGGTCGCTATTGGAATCGACAATAACTACGTGCCGCGGCTCGACCTGGAAAACCAGTTCAGGGCAAGTCAGAACGTAGTCGGAAGTCTTACCGCAACGAATTTGGGCGCGAGCGGGTCCATAACGGCGGGCGGCGGCGTAGTCTTCCCCGCAACCGGAAACTCGCCCTCTTCGGGATCGCCTTCGAGCCCGCTCGATCTGACTGCTTCGGCTTCCAACGGCACAACCTCTAGCTATCAGACGTTTCGCTGGCAGGCTGTGAATGTTGATGGCGCGACTGCCTCCGCGAACCTGGACCTGCTGTTCGGCGCCGCAGGCGCGGCACCAGCAGCCACGGGACTTTCTGTGGCACCAAACGGCATCGTCACCTTTGCTTTCGGGCAAACTTTTCCGGGCGCAACGGGAACGCAAGGGCCTCCGGGGCCAGCGGGCCCGGCAGGACCGCAAGGTCCCGTGGGCCCAGCAGGGCCAAGCGGAGCAACGGGCCCGCAAGGTCCGGTTGGGGCTACGGGTGCGATGGGTGCAACCGGACCGGCAGGTCCGCAAGGTCTGACCGGGGCGCAAGGTCCCGCAGGTCCCGTTGGCCCGACTGGCGCTACCGGCGCAACGGGTGCGATAGGGCCGCAGGGTCCCATGGGTCCGCAGGGCCCTACCGGAGCGACTGGTGCCACGGGCCCGACAGGTCTAACCGGTCCACCAGGACTGATGGGGGTGCAAGGTCCGGCGGGTCCCGCGGGAATCATCAACCTGGGGAACTGGAACAGCAGCAATACCTACAATCCCACGGATGCGGTGTATGACGCCGGCTCGTACTGGATCGCCACGGCGACGAACAGCGGCTCCGAGCCTTCGCCCGTGAACACCAACTGGCAGATTCTGGCCGCGGGCATCAACAATCGCGGGGCATGGAGCGGCTCATCCAACTACAACATTAACGATGCGGTGAGCGACGGCGGTTCGTACTGGCTGGCGTTGGCTCCAAGTTCAGGTCTTGAACCCGCCTCGGGAAGCGCCAGTTGGCAACAACTCGCCGCGCAGGGCGCCGCCGGACCCGCGGGCGCAACGGGAGCGACAGGGCCAGCAGGTCCGATCGGATCGCAAGGTCCGGCTGGCCCGGCTGGTGCCCCTGGCGCTACAGGTGCAACTGGTCCACAGGGACCGATCGGGCCGACGGGTCCGATGGGGCCTCCAGGCTCGCTCTCCGGCACTGGCACCGCGAGTTATCTGGCGGTCTTCGGCCCCGGCGGCACCAGTGTCACGACCTCGAGCGTGTTTGAGTCAACCGACACCGGATGGATCGGCATCGGCACCTTTCCCTCGTTCATGTTGGATGTCAACGGCAATATCAATATCCCGAATACCATCGCACCGTCAAACTCGAACCCCGCGGGATCGGGTGCGCTGTACGTGGGAGGGAAAGTCTTCCTCAGCAACTTTGGTACCGCAAACACCTTCGTCGGCGGCGCAGGGAACTTGACTATGAACACCACTCCTCCAAATCCCAGCGCCACCAATAACACGGCAGTGGGCAATCAAGCGTTCGCCGCCAACTATACGGGCAGTTACAATTCGGCCTTCGGCCAAGGGGCGCTCTCCAACAACAGTACGGGCAGTTACAATTCCGCCTTCGGCCAGGGGGCGCTCGCTGCCAATTCCACCGGCACTGAGAATTCCGCCTTCGGAAACGGCGCGCTTCAGGCGCTTCAAACTAAGAATCTCCTCAGCGGCATCAACAATGTTGCCTTTGGCTCTGGTGCCCTCGGGAGCCTCATAAACGGTCACGATAACATTGCCATTGGGTACAGCGCAGGCGGGAGTCTCAACGGTAACGAATTCCAAGACATCTATATCGGTCATAGCGGAGTGCCTGGCGAGACGGGAATCACCCGCATTGGCACTCCCGGATTTCAATCATTCACCTACCTAGCAGGCAATGTGGTGGCCTCGGCGTACACCGACCTAGCTACTGGCGTGAACGTGGGCCTTTCGACCTCATGCGCGTCGGGCCAAGTCATGCAATCAACCGGTCCCGGTTCAGCCTGGACATGCGCGATGGTCAGTGGTGGCGGCGGCGGGAGTGGGACGGTGACCAGCGTGGGCAGCGGGCTCGGGCTCACGGGCGGCCCCATCACGTCGGCGGGCACGCTGATGATTGACACCGCAGTGGTGCCGCAACTTGCCGCGAACAACCCGTTTACGGGCAACAACACCTTCACCGGCAACCAGACGGTCACCGGAAACCTTACGGTGAGCGGTACGCTTTCGGGAGGCACGGTGAATGCCACGAGCGGATTCGATCTCAACGGCACTCTTTTCGCATTTACCTCGGGCACGACTGGCAACTTTAACGACAACGAGTTCCTGGGATTCGCCGGGCAGAAAGCCAACAGGTCAACTACAAGCTCGGGCGATTCCAACACCGCCGTCGGCTTCCAAGCATTAAATGTCAATGGCACTGGCGGGGGCCCCGGCTTCGTATCCAGCGCCAATACGGCCGTCGGAGCAGGCGCCCTGCTAAACAACACCACCGGCAACGACAACTCCGCCTTCGGCTCCGGTGCGCTCGACTTCCTCACGACTGGGAGTTCCAACATCGCGATCGGCCAAGGCGCCGGCAGCGCCTATACGAGCACCGAAAGCAACAACATCGACATCGGCAACCTCGGAACGAAGGGCGACTCCAGTACCATCCGTATCGGCTCGAGTCAGACGTCCGCCTTCATCGCCGGTATCAACGGGCAAACAAGTGCCAGCGGCACGGCCGTCTTCGTCAACTCCAACGGCCAGCTCGGCACCGTCACCTCTTCGCGGCGTTTCAAGCACGAAATCGCCGACATGGGCGTGGAGAGCGACCTGCTGATGAAGCTGCGGCCCGTGGCCTTCTATTACAACCGCGAACTCGACGAGACGCAGACGCGCCAGTACGGGCTGGTGGCCGAGGAAGTCGCCCAGGTCGCCCCGCAGCTCGTGGTCTTCGACAAGGACGGCCAGCCCGAAACCGTGCGCTACCACTTCGTCAATGCCATGCTCCTGAATGAAGTGCAGAAGCAGCGCCAACTCCTCGTCGCGCAGCAGCGCGCAAACGACGACCAGCAGCGAGCTATCGAGGAGCAAAAAAAGACCATCGGGCAGCAGCAGGCCGAGATTCAGGACCTCGCCGCGCGCCTCGCCAAGCTGGAGGCCTTGTTGGCCCCCCAGCCCTGATTGTCGCTGCAACTTATTTCGTGAATGGTCTTTAGAGGATCGCGGCTCAAGCCGCGACATCGAAGGCCGGCGAACGATAATCCGTTCAGTAGACCTTCCACAGCCCCGGCGTGGCCAGTTCCACGAGATTCCTATCCGGATCCCGGAAGTACAGGCTTTGCCCGCCCCGCGGCCACTTCACAATCCTCTCCACAGCAACGCCGCGTTCCTCTAGGCGTTTCTTCCACGCATCCCATTCCGCCGCCGCGATTGCAAAGGCAATGTGCAACTGTCCCTGCCCGTCGTGTGGCGGAATCACCCCTCCCGGTGTCTGGACCGCTTCGCGCGTCGCGCCCCTTTGAAAAATCAGCAACACCGACCCATGCGCTACGCCATAAGCGCGTAGCCGCGCGTCGCCATCCATCAGTGAAAATCCAAACAAATCCTCGTAGAACCGCGCCGTCCGCTCCAAATCATCCGCGTAGAGGCACGTCTCGAGTACAGCAGTAACGGTCGGCATCTCTCTGGTGTTGCTTTTCCTCCCCTAGTCACTCATCACTCATCACTCGTCCCTCGTCACTGCCTCAAAACCCCTGCTCAATCAGCCCCTCCACCGTCAGCCGCCCCGCGGTCTGCTCGTCCCGCCCAGCCAACATTCGCTCCACGTACTTCGCCAGGATGTCGCACTCCACGTTCACCGCATCACCCAGCCTCATCCGCGCGACATTCGTGTGCTGGTAGGTGAAGGGAATGATGGCCACCTCCACAACCCCTTCGCGCCAGCCCGCCACCGTCAGGCTGATTCCGTCCAGCGCGATCGAACCTTTCATGGCCACGTAGCGCGCCAGTTCCTCCGGCACGCGCACGCCCAGCCACCAATTCGCTCCCTCCTGGGCTAGCCGCGTCACCCGCCCCACCCCATCCACATGCCCCTGCACAAAATGCCCGCCGAATTCTTTGCCCGCCGTCAGCGGCCGTTCCAGGTTCACAGGAGTACCCTCGCCCAATTCTCCGAACGAAGTCCGCCGCAGCGTCTCTCCGGAAAGGTCCGCCGCAAACGTCTCCGCATCGCGCTCCACCACCGTCAGGCAGCATCCGTTCACCGCGATGCTCCTGGCTATGGCGAGCTGCGGCGCAAGTTGCGGCACGCGCACGCGCACCCGCCCGCCCTCCGCGCTGCGCTCGAGCGCCGCGATCACTCCCTGCTGTTCAACAATCCCCGTAAACATCGTGCAGATAT
>Ga0187819_10001064_pt1 | contig 14135 bp, 13 predicted proteins | sample NC_wetland_sal_i_15_FD_132411 | JGI IMG/M metagenome (GOLD analysis project Ga0187819, IMG submission 132411) | Wetland sediment microbial communities from Neuse River Estuary, North Carolina, USA - SO4_4 | ecosystem: Environmental > Aquatic > Freshwater > Wetlands > Sediment | place: USA... | reverse complement strand
TTAGCAGGGCGACGGAGTGGCCGAGATAGCCGGAAATAACCTCAGCGGCGACCAGAAGCAAAGTGATAGCGACCGCGCCACCGAGGATCCCGCTCATGCCGCGCACAGACGTCGAGTGCAAATGGACGTGATCATCATGCCCGCCGTGAGGGAGGTGCATGAACGAATTTTAGCCGGAGATAGGCGGCGTGCACAGTCCCCAACAGTATCAATTTCCTTAGGCGAAATCGGCCGGCGCGCCGCGGAAGTGCAGTATACGAACTTCCGCGGAACGAACTTAAACAGCGAAACACAATTGACTTCGCCCCACAGCCCCGCCTACCATGACACCGCTTCGGACCATAATTCAGGAGGAAGCGAGATTGAGGTTGTAATCTCGCCAGGCTGATGAGCCCTCGTACTGCCAAGTTGGTGTTCTGGGGCGTGCGCGGTTCAATACCCACGCTGGAGCGCGACACGTGGCGCTACGGCGGCAACACGCCTTGTCTCGAACTGACGGCTCCGGACGGCACGCAATTCATCCTCGATTGCGGCACGGGATTGCGAATGCTTGGCAACCACTGGGTAAATTCGCGAGGCAACGGCGCCATCGAAGCGCAAGTGCTAGTGACGCATTATCACTGGGACCACATTCAGGGCATACCGTTCTTTCATCCGCTTTTCGACGCGCGCAACCGTTTTCACTTCTACAGCTTTCAATCCAAAGATCTCGGACCGAACAGCTTGAGGCAAGTTCTGGAAGCGCAGCTCGCGAAGCCTTACTTTCCGGTCGACGTCACGATGATGACGGCGCACCGCGAATTCCAGGAAATTGCCGGCGGGCAAAAATGGGAAATCAACGGAACCAAGATTGCGGCGGCCTGGCTTAATCATCCGCAGGGATGCCTTGGATACAGGCTGGACACAGCGGCGGGGTCTGTGGTCTATGCCACCGATAACGAGCCCGGTGTGCCAGAGTTCGATGCGAGTCTGCGCCAACTCGCCAGCGGAGCAGATGTTCTCATCTATGACGCGCAGTATTCGCCAGAGCAAATTGCCGGCGAACGCAAAGGTTGGGGCCACTCGAGTTGGAAGGAAGGCGTGAGAGTCGCTCGGGAGGCAAAGGCGACAAACCTCGTATTGTTCCACCACGATCCCGATTCGCAAGATCAGAAGGTCGACGGATTCTTGTCCGCGGCACGCCAGCAGTTCCCGGCCACATGGGCTGCCACAGAAGGAATGTCGATCACCCTCAGCGAGCGCGGAGTCGACGTCGCGCTACGCGGATCGCGCACCGGACAGCGGCGACGGTTGCGCTTTGTGGCGACCGTGAGCGGGCAATCAGAAGAGGGCGGAGCTTTTCAGGAAAAAGCGACGGTCCGCGATTTGAGTCTGCAAGGGGCATATCTCTGCCTCAAGAACCGTCCGCGACTGCAATCGGAAATTCGGGTGGTCATCGACGCATCAGGCGACAAGGACCGCGCAAGCGTTCTCTCCCTTCGAGGAACGGTGATTTACTGCGACCCTGGACGCGAGAAAAGCGAAAACGGCGTCGGCGTCGTGTTCATCGAGGAAGCGGAAACGGTACTCCCAGGCGATTAGCTCTCCCTAATCGAAACAAGCGTACAAAAACTAACTCTCAAGATTTGGGATTTCGCGCATGCGTACGAACGCGCGGCGCAGGTGCGGAATCACGATCGAGCCGCCGACGACGAGCGCCACGTTGAGCGCGTCGATGACGTCTTCGCGCTTCCAACCCGCCTCCCCGCACTGCACCAGATGGTATGTAATGCAATCATCGCACCGAAGCAGGGCGGAGGCGACCAAGCCAAGCAACTCCTTGGTCCTGCCGGGAAGGGCCCCGTCCTGATAAGCTTGATGGTCCAGCGCGAAAAAGCGTTTCAAACCGAGATGGTCGCTGGCGTGGATTTCATCGTTCATTTCACTGCGAAATTTCTGAAACTCTTCGAGCGTGTCCTTCATGGAGCCTCCAACGAACACCAGGTGCAAATCAATTGAGTCCGCATTATGCAGGGATTGGAAATTCGTAGCTAGTCAGAGTTGCGCAGTAATCCAGTCCGGGAGGGAATCGACACAGGATGAACGGTTCAGTCCACCCAACACTTAGGTTTGTTCGGAAAGCTCGGCAAGTTGCGCATCAAGGTCGGCCAGAGCGCGACTGAGCTGGTCTCGATATTTCGGGTTTTGGCTTGATTGCAATTCCCGCTCGACGCGTGTACGCGAAAGCAGGAGAACTTCACGACGGCGGTGTGTTTCGAGTTGTGATGCTGTACGCTGACGTTTATTACCTTTGACGTTTTTCGTTTCTGACTCCTGTACCTGGTCCTCGACGAATTTACTCTCCCATCCTCTAGCCATACCTCCATTCTACAGGGTGGAGGACGGATGAGTGCGTTTTTTCCTGCTGCTGTGCCTAGGCGGGTGAGCAAATCAAGGGCGCTGATTCGGAGTTGCCGTATCGCTCGTGGTGATTGTGATTGGGGCAAGGCCAGCCTGCTTAAGCTGTTGGTTGATCGCCGACAAACTGTTCGTCTTGATCGCGGTCCATTTCGCCATGGTTGCGCCACGCGTAGCCTCCGCCTCGGCTAGGGCCTCTGTAGCTTCGACGGTGGGCGCTGAATCGCCCATATTCACCGCGAACGCGACCTGCGCGAAACGGCTGCCCAAAAACGCTAGGCTCGTGCGTTCTGCAGGCGACTCCGGCTGATTTCCAGGGGCGACCGGTCTTGGGACAGTCCCGCCGACAGATTCCGCGTTCTGGTCGAGCGAATCAAGAGCTGAAAGAAGAGTAGCATTGCCACTCGCCTGTGCGCGGCGCTGGCGAATCTGCGAACGAAGTTGCCCGACCTGATGCTGAGCTTGCGCGATTTGCGTTTGCGCCCGCGAGATTTGCATTCCCACTTCGAATTGTTTCTGCAGGCCGGTTATGGGTGTCTTGATGCGAGGATCCATCTTCACAGAGAGCGGCTGCGTGTACGACTTGCCTTCGACCGTCAACTTCACAGTGTAGTTGCCCGGAAGCGCTGCCACTCCGGCGGGACCAAAACCGAATCCGCCGCCACCAAAACGGCCTCCGGTTACAACAGGCGTGTAACGCAGGTCCCAAATCCAGCGATGCATTCCCGGCGCGGTTGAGGGCGGCTCGGGGGTGCGTCTCCAGAATGCCGGAAACTCCAGTGTTTCCGGCTTTACGGGCGGCGCATGGTCCTCGCTCGAATAACGGCGAACGACTTGGCTCTTGGAGTCGAGAATCTCGAGCACCAGCGGACCGGAGGCCGCAGATTTCAAGTAATAATCGATCATCGCGCCGACGGGCGGATTCTCAGCGAGTGCCTCGTCGCGCGGCATGGGACTGCCGTAATCCGCGCCGGCATGCATGCGAATGGCGTCAGCGGGGCGAAACAAGTGGACGTCCTCTTGTGCCACGTGTTCAGTCATCTGACGCAGTGGGGTGATGTCGTCGAGAACCCAAAAGCCGCGGCCATGCGTGGCAACGATCAGATCATGGTCGTGAATGGCGAGGTCGCGCATCGAAGTGGGCGGCAGGTTCAGCTGCAGCGATTGCCATGAATCACCATCATTGAACGACACATAGACGCCAAGCTCGGTTCCAGCGAAGAGCAGCCCTTTGCGTTTAGGATCATCCTTGACCGTCTGCATGTAGACGCCCGCTGGCAGGCCATTCGTGATGCGCTGCCAGGTCTTGCCGGAATCGCGCGTGCGATAGATGTAGGGCTCGTTGTTTTCAAGGCGATGGCGGTCAACGGCGGCGTAGGCCTCATTTGCATCGAAGTGCGACGCCTGCATCATGACGATTTTGCTCCACGGCGTTAGCTCGGGAGGCGTGACCTTGCGCCACGTCTTGCCGCCGTCGGGAGTCATCTGGATGTAGCCATCGTCAGTGCCAATCCAGATCAAATCTGCATGTGCGGGAATTGGCGAGGGAGCAATCGTATAGATGACGCCGCGGCGTTTGCTGGAGGGCGCGTCCGCAGCGGTGGCTTCGTCGAGGTTTGGCGGCACGCCGGGATCTTCGCGGGTCAGATCGGGACTGATTTGTGTCCAGCTATTTCCCCCATCGATCGTCTTGAACAAGAACTGATCGCTGAAGTAGAGCGCGCGGCGATCGGCCTCGGAAAAAACCAGCGGGAGAGTCCATGTGCGGCGGAAGGGACCTTTTCGGCTCAATTCGGGCGAAACATTACGGAGTTCCCAGTTCGCCAGATCGCATCGCATCACTGTGCCGCCGAAGACGATTTCCGGGTGCAGCGAGTCTGGCGCTGTGTAGCCGCTTTCACCTCCGACGCACAGTCCGGTCCAATCGTGCATGGAAATTTCTGAGTGGCTGCTGCGCGTAGGCACGCTCATCGGACCGCTATCCTGCTGCGCTCCGGTAGCCCAGTACGGGAAGCGAAAATCGGGTGCAACGTGGTAGAGCTGGGCGGTCGGCTGGTTGTACCAAGAACTCCACGTAACAGCGCCATCTTCGCTGACTACCGTCCCTTGGTCGCTCGCCACAATCATTCGCTTCGGATCGTCAGGGTAGATCCAAAGCTGGTGGTAATCGTCGCCGCCCGGCGCGCCTTTGACGGCGGTCCAAGTTTTGCCGCCGTCGGTTGAACGATATACGGAGGTGTTCGAAACGTAGACGGTCTCCTGGTTTTTCGGGTCGACAACGATGTTGCAGAAATACCAGCCGCGGCCCCAGATGCGTTTCTCTTCCGACATTTTCCGCCAGGACGCCCCTGCATCGTCGGACCGGTAGATGCCGCCCTCTTTCGCGTCGACAATGGCATAAACAAGATTTGAATTCGTGGGAGCAACAGCGATGCCGATGCGGCCCACGCGGTCGGTCGGCAATCCATTAGTGAGTTGCTCCCAATGATCGCCGCCATCAGTGGACTTGAAAATTCCGCTTCCAGGACCGTAGGACGGAGGATAGATGCTCCAGGGCGGGCGACGCGTATTCCAGAGCGTCGCATAAATCGTGCGTGAATTCTTCGGATCGAAGGCCAAATCGATCGCGCCGACGTTCTCGTTTTTGTACAGGACCTTCTGCCAGGTAGCGCCGCCGTCCGTCGACCGGTAGACACCGCGATCGGGATTAGCCCCATACGCGTGGCCAAGTGCCGCAACGAAGACGATATCGGGATTTTGCGGATCTACAAGAATGCGGCCGATCTGCCGTGTGTTATCGAGGCCAATGTGCGTCCACGTTTTGCCTGCGTCGCTCGACTTGTACATTCCGTTGCCAAACGAAATCTGCGACCGCATGTCAGCTTCGCCGCTGCCAACGTAGACAATGCTTGGATTTGACGGTGCAACGGCGATCGCGCCAATCGAGGATATCGGCTGCGAATCGAAAATTGGCGTCCACGTGCGGCCCGAATTCTCCGATTTCCATACGCCGCCGCCCACCGCGCCGAAATAGAAGACAGTCGGCTGGCCGGGCACGCCGGTAACTCCGTTCGATCTACCGCCTCGGAAGGGGCCGATCAGCCGCCAGTGCAGCCCCGAATAGAGATTTTCCGGAAATTGCTGAGCGGACGATTGCCCGAACAAGCCCACCGCAATCGATATCACGCCCCCAAACACAATGAGCAAACGGCGAAGGTTCCCTGAGGAGACGCGCATAGGCTCGGCGAGATTACGGCTTGTTTCCTTCTGCTGTGCGGACTGCCGATTCGGCGCCTTGGAAGCCAATGCGGCTGTGGGTGCCGTCGCAGAAGGGCTTTGTAACCGAACCGCCGCATCGGCAAAGCGAAAACGCCAATCTGCCTTCTTTCAACTTTCCGCTGAGGTCGAACGGGTTGCCGTTCATGTCGACCATTTCAATCGCGCCCTCGGGAGCCTCGACCCGGTACGGCCCGTTCGGACGAACGGTGATCTTGACCTGTGCCATGCAGTCCTCCGCACTGAAGGGGATGGGTAGTATGCGACTGCGAGTTTCGCGTTCCGAGCGCAGTGCTTCGACTTCAGCAGATCCGAGTCTCAATACTTAGGCACGCTCGGATCGACTTCGTCGGACCAAGCGAGGATACCACCCTTAAGGTTCAGAACCTTGCGGAAACCAGCATTGCGCAGGAAGACGGTAGCTTCCGTGGAACGCTTGCCGCTGCGGCAATGAGCGATCACTTCGCGCGAGCTGTCAAGCTCATTCACTCGCCGGGAAAGTTCGCCAAGCGGGATGAGGTAGCCGCCGAGATTGCAGATCTGATACTCGTGCGGCTCGCGGACATCGAGAATAAAAAGATCATCCCCGCGGTCGAGACGCGATTTCAGTTCGCGCGGCGTAATTTCCGGCACGTTATTCTGGGGCATCGGCGCTTCTTCTCCGCGAATTCCGCAAAACTCGGCATAGTCAATCAGCTTCGTTATGGTTGCATGAGTGCCGCACGCGGGGCAATCGGGATTCTTGCGCAGCTTCAATTCGCGGAAGCGCATGCCGAGCGCGTCGAACAACAGCAAGCGCCCGACGAGAGGTTCACCCTTGCCGATGATCAGCTTCAGTGCCTCAGCGGCTTGAATCGCGCCGACAATTCCCGGCAGAACGCCAAGCACTCCGCCTTCCGCGCACGAGGGGACAAGTCCCGGTGGAGGCGGCTCGGGATACAAGCAGCGATAGCACGGGCCATCCGGATAGCCGAAAACCGTAATCTGGCCTTCGAAGCGGAAGATCGAGCCGTAGACATTCGGCTTCTTGAGCAAAACAGAAGCATCGTTGACGAGATAGCGCGTAGGGAAATTATCTGTGCCATCGACGATGATGTCGTAGTCCCGAAAGATGTCGAGGGCGTTGTCGCTCGTCAACTTGGTTTTGAACGTATCAATTTGTATATCCGGATTGAGACCACGCAGGCGCTGGGCGGCCGCTTCGATTTTCGGGCGGCCTACATCGCCGGAGCTAAACAGAATCTGCCGCTGCAGATTCGTCCTGTCGACGACGTCGAAGTCAACGATGCCAATGCGGCCAACTCCCGCAGCGGCAAGATACAGACCGAGGGGCGCGCCGAGCCCGCCCGTACCGACACACAAGATCTTTGCGCGCTTGAGCTTGAGTTGGCCGTCCATGCCGACCTCCGGCATGATCAGATGACGGCTGTAACGAAGCACCTCTTCATTCGAAAGCGTCACCGGCTGTTCGCCGGTGGCTGGTGCCGAAATCCCTATTTTTGTGGCCATCGAGAACTTCTCCTGAAACCTTACGTTCGGGCGTGTGTACCACCGGCAATGGAAGGCACAATGCTGACCGTATCGCCTTCCTTCAAGCGCGTTTGATCTTTTTGCAGGTAGCGGATATCTTCGTCGTTGACGTATACGTTCACGAAGCTGCGCAGCCGCCCGTCATCTCCGAACAAATGCTGCTTCAGGTTTTGATACTGCGACGTCAACGAGTCGAGCGCTTCCCCAACCGTTGCCGCTTGCACTTCGACGCTCTCCTGCTTGCCCGCATAGGCGCGCAGCGGAGTCGGAATGATCACCTTCACCGGCATTTCGCTGTCTCCTGTTTTGTTCGTCTGCCGTGCGTAATGGGAGCGTTAGCGCGGCTAGCAATGCGCATCGAGGATGCTCGAATATTTGCGATCAAACTCACCGGTCTCGGACGCCATCGCCGCGATAGTTTCGATTACTTCCCCTTCGTAGGCGCTGCGGTCATCCCGCAAACACCAGGAAGTCATATCGCGCGGCTCCCCTCGTTGGACGCTCACAATAATATAGCTGTACCACGGCCAGGCGTGCTCGCGATCGAATTCGCTCGGGCGCGCCGGCGCGTTCGGATGCGAATGATACCAGCCCAGCAGTTCCAACTGGTTTTCCCGCGCCGTCTTCTCCGCAAGCATTACGTCTTCCGGCGTCAACTCGAACCGATTCCGAGGCGAATCGTTTCGGCGATTCGCCAGGGGCAGCAGGTCCACCACTTCGCGCGACGCCTCGCCATCGAACCCCAGAAGCGCGCCGCAACATTCGTGCGGATACGTCTGCATGCCGTGCGCCTGTATGCGCCGGACCAAATCGTCTCGAATTTTCAGTATACGCCCGCTCACTCTTTGCTCCAGAAACGCTCGCTCAAATATTTTTCGCCCGAATCGGGGAAAATAGTGACGATCACCGCATGTTCGTCGCGAGGCAGTCGGCTCGCCACCTTCATACAGGCCCACATCGCCGCGCCCGAACTAACACCCGTAAGCAACCCCTCCTCGCGTGCAAGCCGCTTCACCATTTCCTGAGCGTCTTCGGTGCGGACTGCAAGATCTTCGTCCGCAAGGTGTGCGTCATAAATGGCCGGCACGATTGCGGTGCCCATATGTTTCAGGCCTTCCAGGCCGTGAAATCCGGAATCCGGCTGGAAGCTCACGCAACGGATCGACGGATTCCACTCCTTGAGCCGCCGAGTCGTTCCTACGAATGTGCCGCTGGTGCCCAACCCAGCCACGAAATGCGTGATACTTCCGCCTGTCTGGCTCCAGATTTCGCGTGCAGTTCCCGAATAGTGGGCCGCGGGATTTGCCGGATTGCTGTACTGGTCGGGGTAGAAGTAATTGTCGGGCTCTGCGGCATAAATTTCGCGGACCCGGCGGATTGCTCCGTCGGTGCCCTCGTCTCCGGGTGTAAGGACGAGGTCGACTCCGTATGCCTGCAGAATCCTTTTTCGTTCGGGCGACGCGCTGGTCGGCAAGCAAAGCTTTACGCCATAACCCAGAGCTGCTCCAGCCATCGCATAGGCGATACCCGTGTTTCCGCTCGTGGCGTCCAGAATAATTTTTCCTGGAGTCAATTTCCCGCGGCGCTCTCCTTCGCGAATCATCGAATATGCCGCGCGGTCTTTCACCGACCCGCCGGGATTGAACCATTCGGCCTTGGCATAGAACTCGATGTTGGGAAATTCGCCCGTGATGCGCTCGATCTTCAGCAGAGGAGTATTACCCACGCACTCGAGCAGCCGGCGACCCACCAGCGGCACCGGCCGTCCCGGAGATATGACTGGCTTCTTTCCCGATATCGCGATTTCACTCATCAGTTCAAATCCACCCTGCCGTTCGCCTCGCTAATTTTCAACAACGCGCTTAGAACCCTCGCCTCGAATAGCATTCGCAGAACGCCCGAAATCGACATGAGCTGAATCCCACTTGTTGCGTTGTGCGGGAGCCTTACCCGAGGGGATGCCGCTCGATGTTCAGCGGCAACAACAGCAGCAGCGACAACAACACCGGTCGCAGAGGAGCGCAAGCTCACATAGACATGACCGGCGCTGTCGAACCTGATTCATATCATCTTAGATGCTTGGGAAGCACCGTTGGACCCCGATTTTTGCCTTTACAGGCGGGCCCTCAACTCCATATTCTGACGGATTATGTGGTACGTTGACAAGCTTTTCGATCAGGCTCTTATCGAATCCTTATCCTCCAAGGGCTTCCGTGTCCGCAGCTCCGGAGGTGTAGCCCGCATCGAGAAATACGGATCGGGGGCGGAACTGCGCAAGACGCCCCAGGGCCTGTATCAGATGACCGTGATCCCCTGCATCATGTTCCAGGGCCAATTCACTCGCCTCTGGGATGCGGGGTACCAGAAATTCCTGCTCACGCATGATGGCAAGAAAGTTCCGGTCCGCGTGAATCAGCTTCTCGATATGCGGCGGTTCAACGAAGAATTACGGACGGCGCTCGGTGTTCCCACCTATTACAACGAGGCGCTGGGTTCGACTTGCCAAGTCTCCGTGTACGACCGCGTCAAAGGCCGTCCCGGAGACGTACCCGACGAAACTGTCGGCGTGCAGAAGCAATCCGATCACTGAGCTGTCTTCTCCAGTTCCGCCACGCTCCGCTCGAGGTCGCGCGTGATTTCTTCGGTCTTCGCTGTTTCCTCAAATCGCAGCCGGCGGCCGATGGTGACGCGAACCCACCCGGGCGGCGCCCAGTGCTTGCGCTGAAGCTTCCTCTCGAAAAGCCCATCAAGGCGCATCGGAACCACCGGCACACGCAGGCGTGTTGCGAGCAACCCGATCCCAGTCCGAAACGGATTCATTCGCCCATTTTGCGTGCGTGCACCTTCGGGAAAAACAAGCACACTCCAGCCGCGATCGACCAGATCGCCGGCAAACGCGAAACTTCTCCGGAAACCTGCTCGTTGCGGCAAGGGGAAAACGTTGAAAAGGGACACAACGAGGGAGTACTGCGCTTGCAGGAACAGGCGCTCGAAGAGCCGCGTTCCTTCGGGCGGCTTGCGCATCGTTTCGAGGAGCTCGCCATCCATGGCCACGGCTAAGCGGTGGCGCAGTCGCGCGGGAAGAGCAGCAAGAATGAAGGCCGGGTCTACGTATCCCACGTGATTTGAAATGACGAGCAGCGGTCCTCGAAGGCCACGGAGATTTTCGCGCCCCACGATTTTCGGCCAGCCCAGGATCAGCATGGCTGGTCGCTGCAAAAGGTAGAAAATCGCAACGCGTATCCACTGCACGGGCGACGTCTGTGCCCAGCGTGGATAGTGATACGTTCGCGCTCCCTCCGGTGGTTGCTCGACCAGCTTTTCGATAGCGCCCAGAGTTTCGGCCTTGGTGAAATCCGTTTCGCTGAGGTCAACCTGGTATCGGTCTTCGAGCGCGCCCATCAGTTCGACGCGTTCAATCGAGCTGAGCTGCAATTTTCCCGAATCGCGCGCCTGAGACAGATTGCCGCCCGAAATTTTTCGCAGGATTTGCTGCACAGGGCTCGCCTGCACCGGAGTTGTCGCACAGCCTTGAGCCGTTCCCGCCGGTACAGCCTCGGCTCCGAGTTCGCGTTCCGCCTTTTGCGCAACTTGCTTCAAGACTGGCTTCTGCGTCGGCGTGCGCGGAAAATCTGCATCCGGCCACACATACCAGTGGCGCATGTGCTGAAACGGAGCGAGCCCCTCGTTCGCTAGTTGCACAATGGATGCAGCATCGGAACCGTCTTGATCGTGTCGTCCTCTCAGCAACAGCACGGCGCACGGAATCGCATTGCCGTCGCGCTGTAGACCGATCACTACGCAATCCCGCACCGCCGGATTCTTGCGTAGCTGTGCCTCCAGGTCCTCGGGATAGACGTTCATGCCCTCCGGCGTAACGATCACGTTCTTGCGTCGCCCCTTGAAATACAACGTGCCGTCCGCTCCGCGCTCGCCCAGATCACCGGTGTGGAACCAGCCGTCCGCATCCAATACCGGGGCCACACCCGTATCTCTCCAATAGCCTGACGCGATATTCTCGCCGCGCACGAGAATTTCGCCTTCGTCGGAAAGCTTCACTTCCAGTCCCGGCAGCGACTTCCCAATCGAGCCATGGCTCAGCTTGAAGGGGTGATTCACGCTGATAAGCGAAGTTGTCTCCGTGAGCCCGTAGCCCTGGATCACCGCGTAACCGAGTCGCCTCCAGAATTCTTCCGCAGCCGCCGGAAGCGCCGCGCCTCCCGAAATCATGGCCCAGAACTTCCATCCAAAGCGCCGCCGCACTTTTCGGAAGCCCCACCAGCGTTTCAGGAAGTGCTGTCCTTTGGCAGCGCGGAAATTTTCTTGGAATTTCGCAGATTCACCCCGCGAAGCCAGATCGCGCTCGACTTGGTCGCGCAGCGATTCCATCAGCCGGGGCACGGTAATCAACACGGAGACTTTCTGTTCGCGAATAGTCCGGGTGACTTCGGCCGGATTCAGCGAGTCGATGAAAATGGAGGTCGCGCCAAGAATCTGCGACAGGAAAATCCCCAGCAATTGGCCGAATACGTGGCTCAGCGGCAGCAGGTCGAGAAAACGAAGTGGATGGAAGAATCGTTCGTAGCGGAGGTAATGGTCGATTTCCTTTTCGAGAGGCTCGAGATTGGCCAACAGGTTTCCATGCGTCAGGACAACGCCGCGCGGCTCCGCGGTTGTGCCGGAGGTGAACACGATCTCCACGGCGTCTTCACGGCCCGCGGCGACCGGCACGAAGTTCTGTGTAGAATGCTCGAAGACGATCTCGTTCAAGTCTTCAAGGAGGATCGCGGGCAAGCCGGGATCAAGAGCCGGCATGTTTCGTCCCACCACTGCGAGTTTGACTCCCGATTGCCGTGCGACGCGTGCTGCAAAACTCTTGTCCGCGATTGCGTCCATGGGGACCGCGATGGCGCCGCGAAGGATGCAGCCCAGAAAGGCGGCCACCCACTCGCCTGAGTTGTCGCCCCAGAGAAGAACGCGATCGTCTTTCACGATAGATCGCGCCTCGAGTTCTCGCGCGAATCGGGTGGCTGTTCGCAGCAGGTCCCCATACGTCCAGCGGAGCATGCGATAGCCGCGCCGCCACGCCACTGCAATTTCGCGATTCGGGCGAGAGTCTGGCTGGAAATACTCAAGAAGAGATTGGCGCGCCATCACGGCTCATCCGTAGCTTGCGATTCGATTCGGGGTCCTTCCCTGAACCTTCGAGTGTCGCTTATTCGGCGGTCAATTGCGACTGCTCACGGAAAGCAGAGAGCCTCGTCCAAGCCGGCAGGCGGCCGGGATCAAGTAGCCTGCACGAATGTGTATCGAACCGTTGTACAATAAATTCCCTGCAAGCAGGTTCGGTTCAGCTTTTTGTTGAAACTAATCAACAAATTCAAATCGGGGGAGAACAGCAATGCGAAAGATGATCGGCCTTTGTAGCACGCTCGTTCTGGCAATAGCCGTAATCGCCTCTTCGGGTCTTGGGCGGCAAACGGATAAGAGCAAGCGCCCCAGCCCGCAGGAAACTGCACAGTGCTCAATGTCCGGCGGGAAAACCATCACGACCGTTTACTCCAGCCCGCGCATGAAGGGGCGCAAGATTTTTGCCCCCGATGGGCTCGTGCCGTTCGGGAAAGTTTGGCGCGCCGGGGCAAATGAGGCTACGACTTTTGCCACCACGGCAGACCTGACTGTCGAAGGGAAAGATGTTCCAGCCGGCAGCTACACGCTTTTCGTGGTACCGAATGCGGACAAGTGGACCCTCATCATCAACAAGAAGACCGGCGAGTGGGGCATTCCCTACAAATATCAGAGTGACGAGCTGGCCCGCGTCGATATGCAGGTCTCAAAGCTGCCGTCTCCAGTGGAAGATTTCACGATTTCCTACGAGCAAAGCCGCGGGGGCTACACGCTGAACATGGAATGGGAGACCACGCGCGCTTCGGTCACCTTCCACGAGAAAATGTAACGGCGACTCGTTTTCTGATCGTCGTCTCTCTCGCGGCCTGCCGCGTTAGTTTAGTTTAGGCGGACTCAGACGTGGATGGTTCGGGAGGGAATGGAACAATGTGTTCGTACTGTCTCCTTCATAGCAGCGGACAAGGGCCCGAGGGTTGGGAGCTTTTGGTACAGCAACTCGAACGTCGCGGTCATCGCGTACTGACCCCTGCGTTCCACGTGAGACGGACTGACGAGGGCTTAGTCTACCACGCCGAGACAATTGTGGAGACCCTTCGGCGATCTGGCTTCCAGTCTCAGGAGGTTGTCTGTGTCGCACACTCTGCGGCTGGCATGTACCTCCCGCTGGTCGCCGAGCGCTGGCCTCCACGTCGCATGGTGTTTCTCGCGGCCGCAGTTCCGCGTCCGGGCCTGAGCTTCATGGATCAGTTACGGGCTGATCCCTCCATGCTCAACCCCGCCTGGATCGGCAAGAACCCGATGGACGATGACGTCGCGTTGGAGTTCGTATTTCACGACTGTCCCCCGGAGCGGCTCGACTGGGCGCTTTCGACCCGCCTGCTGTTCTATGCGAAACGAGCGATGGAGGAACCTTGCCCACTGAGCGCCTGGCCCGCCGTGCCGGCCGCCTATATTGTCTGCACCGAAGACCGGACGATCACGCCGGAGTGGCAGCGCAGGGCTGCTCGCGAGTGGCTCGGAGTGGAGCCCATTGAGCTACCCGGTGGTCATTGCCCAAATGTCAGCCGGCCAGAGGACCTCGCAGACGTGCTGGAGCAAGTCGCGTGACACATATCTTCACCGAACTCCCAGAGCCGGATGTCAATTCGTCGCAATCGCAACTTGCACCACCGGGTGCTAGTCTAGTTTTTGTAGCGAAACTCCTGTTTTGGTGAAAAATCCAGGTTAACCATAGAATTTTCAACGGCGCGAGTCGGCTGAAACGGCACGCGCGGGCGTGAGTTTTGCGTCGCATGCCGGGCGCG